>Ga0302319_10004617_pt1 | contig 28154 bp, 18 predicted proteins | sample Bog_T0_2_FD_203319 | JGI IMG/M metagenome (GOLD analysis project Ga0302319, IMG submission 203319) | Peat permafrost microbial communities from Stordalen Mire near Abisko, Sweden - Bog_T0_2 | ecosystem: Environmental > Terrestrial > Soil > Wetlands > Peat | place: Sweden: Abisko, Stordalen Mire... | reverse complement strand
ACAGCATGCGCTGGCGAAGTGGGGTCATAGGAACCTCCTCCCTATGACCTCTCACCCTAACCCGGAGTGCCTCGCTGAGCTAGTCACAACTCTCAGTCCGTCGCGTCAGCGACTTCGTTCAAACCGGATTTTCGGCTAGGCGCGGCTGGTTCCCGGGCGACGGGTTCAGAGTAGACGAACAGCGGGGTGGGTGAGTCAAATAAGCTTGATTGCAGCCATGCGAACAGGAAAGACACTCGCCGGCCTGGCGCTAGGCGTCGCCACCCTTTTCCGAGGCGGATTGCTGTCGCAAAGCCAGTTGCAGCCGGCGGGGCAGGAGCCGGGCTTCACCCTGTCGCTGCCGGTGAACGAGGTGAGCCTCATCTTCCACGTCACGGATGCGACGGGCACACCTATCGGGAGCCTCATGCAGGACGACATGAAACTGTTCGACGACGGCAAGCTGCAGAGCAGGATCGTGGATTTTCAGTCGTATCACGATTTGCCGGTCCGGGCGGGGATTCTGATGGATACGAGTCTGTCGATGGAGGGCAGCGCGGCGCACAATGTGGAGATTGCAACGGGTTATCTGGCGCGACATTTTCGCAAGGAGACTGACCGGCCGTTTGTGATGCGCTTCGATATCCAGACTCATGTGCAGCGGGATTGGACCAGCAACGCAGGCATTCTGGCAGACGGGCTGCAGGCGGCTGCTTACGAGGCAGGCAAAGGCGCGGACGGCACGTCGATTTTCGACTCCATCTACAAAGCCTGTCGCGATGAGTGGTTGGGGGATTCCGGTGCGGTGACGGGCAACTTCATTCTGCTGTTTACGGACGGGCTGGATAACTCAAGCCACGCGCGCATTGCCGATGTGATCGACCGGTGCCAGCGTTCGCGGACTGCGATCTACGTCTTCCTGAACGAGTGGAAGGCGCGTCATTCAAGGGGGCAGCAGACGCTGGAGGAGTTGGTCAGCCAGAGTGGAGGCCGCATCTTTTACCAGCCGAACGACGAACAGGTGGAGCGCGATCTGGCCGCAATGGAAAGCGACATGCGCAGCCAGTACAGGATGGTCTATACCGTGCCGGGTCTGAATCGCGACGGGGCGTTCCATCGCATCAAGCTGGAGTGCGCGGTGAAAAAGTCCGAAGTGCTGACGCGGTCAGGGTATTACGCGGCAACGCGGCGCTAGGACAAGTATTGGTCGTCGGTGACGTGCTCCATCCAATCGACGACCTTGCCGTCGAGGCGCTCCTGGATGGCGATGTGCGTCATGGCCGTAGTGGGCGCGGCGCCGTGCCAGTGTTTTTCGCCGGGCGCAAACCAGACGACGTCGCCGGGGCATATCACTTCGATGGGCCCGCCCCAGCGCTGCGCACGGCCGCAGCCGGAGGTGACGATGAGCGTTTGCCCGAGCGGGTGGGTGTGCCATGCGGTGCGCGCGCCAGGCTCAAAGGTTACATGGGCACCCGCGACCAGGGCCGGATCAGGCGCCTGAAACAGCGGATCGATGCGAACCGTCCCGGTGAACCAATCGGCCGGACCTTTGCCCGAAGGCTGTGTGCCAACTCTCTTGATTTCCATTCTTGTCCTTCCCTCGGGGGCTGAAGCCTGAGAGGTTTGAATTGAGTTTTATCGGCACGGCTAAAGCCATGCCCTTTCAAAACATTACCTCTTTCAGGTTCTCATCATCGATTCGTCATTTTCTCCAAGGCTTCAGGATAGCGGTTGCCCTGCACTTCAACGCTGGCGACGATATCGTTGATCGCGAGCATATCTTCCGCGGAAGCTTCCAGTTCAGTCGCGGCAATATTCTCCTCCAGACGCGCTATCTTGGATGTGCCGGGGATAGGAACAATCCAGGGCTTCTGCGCAAGCAGCCATGCGAGAGCGATCTGCGCGCCCGTTGCATTTTTCGTAGCGGCAAAGGTGGCGATACGTTCGACGAGAATTCGATTAGCTTTGCGGGCCTCGGGTGAAAAACGCGGGTAGGTACTGCGATTATCGCCTTCAGGGAACTCGGTGATTTCCGTGACGGATCCGGCGAGAAATCCGCGGCCCAATGGGCTGTAGGGCACAAAGCCAATTCCGAGTTCCTCGAGCACCGGCAGTGTCTCTTCTTCGGGGCGCTTCCACCACAGCGAATATTCACTTTGCAGCGCGGTGACCTGCTGAACCGCATGGGCGCGACGGATGGTCTCCGCTGCTGCTTCCGATAGTCCGAAGTGTCTGACCTTGCCTTCCTGGATGAGATCCCTCACAGCCCCGGCGACATCTTCGATTGGCACCTCAGGGTCGACGCGGTGCTGATAGAGCAGATCGATGGTCTCGATGCGGAGGCGCTTCAGCGAGCCCTCCACGCTTTCCTTGATATACGCGGGCCGGCTATCGACGCCGGGAGACGGCTTTCCATGCGGGTTGAATGCGAAGCCAAACTTGGTGGCAATCACCACGTGGCCGCGCACCGGTTCTAGCGCTTCGCCAACCAGCTCTTCGTTGACAAATGGGCCGTAGACTTGCGCTGTGTCGAAGAGCGTGATGCCGCGTTCAACCGCTCCGCGAATGACTGCAATCATTTCTTCTTTGGTGCCCGGGACGGGACCGTGACCTGCGCTCATGCGCATGCAGCCCAACCCAATTGCGGACACTTCCAAACCGCTGTTACCCAGTTTTCGTTTCTTCATAGCTCTCCACCGTGTCCAGCTACTACCGTGAAGCCAATTCAGCTTTGCGCGGCAACTACTTCGGGGCAAGATCGCCAAACCAATAGGCTGCCGTCACACCGCCATCCATCAGGAAGTCGCTTCCCGTGATGAATGCGCCTTCGGGCCCCATCAAGAGTGCGCCGACGGTGCCCACCTCGTCCGGTGTTCCGGCTCGCCCGGCCGCAGAAATCTCAAGCATTCGCCGATAGCCCGACCCACGGGGACCTTTCAGTTCTTCATTCGCGAGAGGCGTAATGATAATGCCCGGACTAATCGTATTGACGCGCGCGCCGCGCTTACCCCAGCGAACTGCTTCGGCCATGACTCGCAGTGAATTCCCGCGCTTCGATATCTGGTAAGCATGGAGAGAATCCTTGATTTGATCTGGCTGAAGCATGGGAAGGGAGAGCAGCTCATCGACCGGTGTGGTAGCGAGAATTGCATTCTGCTGTACCGTGAGAGGCGGCAAGCGGTGGCCGGACTGGGAAGCGATCACGATGCCGGCGCCGCCCTCCGCGATGACGTTGCCGAATTCCTCGAGCACCAATGCGGTTCCGTATAAGTCCACCTTGAGAATTGTCTCGGGCGAGGCTTGAGAGGGAGATACACCTGCAGCATGGATTACTCCGAAGACTTCACCAAGCACCGCGGCGGCATTGGCCAGAGCATGAACCGAGGCACGCGATGATACGTCGACCACTGCAGTCGTCACATCGAATCCGGCATCGCCGAGCGTTTTAGCCGCGGCATCGGCATTCTCTTTTCGTATGTCGGCCATCAACACATGCTTGCCTGCGCTGACCCGCCGCACAATTGCCTGGCCAATCGATCCTGCTCCAATTACGACGATCACTTTTGTCATTCGGGTCCTCACGGGGTTTTGCTAGCGGCTGACGAACTTCTGGAGCTGCGCAGGGTAACGTGCGCCCTGGACTTCAATCCCAGAAACTGCATCTTCAATCAGCGCAAGGTCGCCGGTGGTTAAATCGACACTCGCAGCCCCGAGATTCTCTTCCAGCCTATGCAACTTGGTAGTTCCGGGGATGGGAACGATCCAGGGCTTCTGGGCCAGCAGCCATGAAATTGCAATCTGAGCGTTGGTAACACCTTTCTGTCCGGCAATGCTGCTGAGCGCGTCAACCACATTCTGATTCGCCTTGCGGTTCTCGGCGGTAAAGCGAGGGACAACGTTGCGGAAGTCGGTGCTGTCGAAGGCTGTGTTTTCATTGATGGCTCCGGTCAGGAAGCCCTTTCCGAGCGGGCTGAAGGGAACGAAGCCGATTCCGAGTTCCTCAAGTGTCGGCAGGATCTCCTTCTCCGGTTCGCGCCACCACAGGGAATACTCGCTTTGCAGAGCGGCAACGGGCTGAACCGCGTGCGCGCGCCGTATCGACTCCACGGCTGCCTCCGACATGCCGAAATGCCTGACCTTGCCCTGAGCAATCAGATCCTTCACCGTGCCCGCCACATCTTCTATTGGGACATCCGGGTCAACGCGATGCTGATACAGCAGGTCGATCACATCGGTTCTCAGCCGCTTGAGTGAAGCATCGGTGACCTCGCGGATGCGCTCAGGCTTGCTGTTCAGTCCCAGAGCCGGCTTTCCGTCTACAAATCCGAACTTGGTGGCGATCACGACTTTGTCTCGGAAGGGCGCGAGAGCTTCGCCGAGTAGCGTCTCGTTTTCCCAAGGCCCGTAAGCCTCAGCGGTATCGAAAAAGGTGACACCGCGGTCGTAGGCAGTGCGGATCAACTCAATCGCTCGTTCCTTCTGCGTGGCAGGACCATAGCCATAGCTAAGCCCCATGCATCCGAGCCCAATGGCCGATACTTCCAAACCGCTTTTTCCAAGCTTACGCTTTTGCATAGGTGACTCCTGTCGATCGTGTTGGTGATGTTTTGGCCCGAGCTGCCTCGGTGAAATGGGCGAGTGAACGTTGTCGACGTTACTCTGCTTTAAGCGAAGCCATGTCGATGGAGAAGCGGTATTTCACATCCTGCTTGAGCAGCCGCTCGTAGGCTTCGTTGACTTTCTGGATGGGGATCACTTCAACGTCGGCGGTGATGTTGTGTTGACCGCAGAAGTCGAGCATCTCCTGAGTTTCAGGAAGGCCGCCTATAGGCGAGCCGGAGAAGCTGCGGCGTCCCATGATGAGGCCGAAGACTCCAACGCTGAGCGGCTTTTCCGGCGCACCCACCATTGTGATGTTGCCGTCGCGGCGCAGCAGCTGGATGTAGGCGTTGATGTCGTGGTCCGCGGAGACGGCATCGAGAATAAAGTCGAAGCTGCCGACATGCTTCGCCATTTCGTCCGCATTGCGGGAGAGAACAACTTCGTCAGCGCCGAGGCGAAGGGCATCTTCCCTCTTGCCCGGTGAAGTGGTGAAGACGACTGCGTGTGCGCCGAACGCGTGCGCAAATTTCACTCCCATGTGGCCGAGTCCGCCGAGACCGACGACGCCAACCTTCTTGCCTTTGGTCACGCCCCAGTGGCGCATGGGCGAGTAAGTTGTGATGCCGGCGCAAAGCAGCGGCGCCGTTCCAGCAAGATCGAGGTTCGATGGAACACTCAGTACAAAGCGCTCGGTGACGACGATCGAGTCAGAGTAGCCGCCGTAAGTCACGCCGCCGCTGCGCCGGTCAGGGAATCCGTAGGTGAGCGTCTGGTTGGGGCAGAACTGTTCCATGCCGGCCTGGCATTCGGGGCAGGTGCCGTCTGAGTCAACCAGGCAGCCGACTGCGGCGATGTCACCGGGCTTGAATTTTGTTACCGCGGAGCCAACCTTGGTGACTCGCCCCACGATCTCATGGCCGGGAACGCAGGGGTACGCTGTGGGCATCACACTGCTCCACTCGTTGCGCGCCATGTGCAGGTCAGAGTGACAGATGCCGCAGAAGAGTATCTCGATTTGAACGTCGTGTTCGGTGGGTTCGCGCCGGGCGATGGTGGTAGAAGAAAGCGGCGACGTGGCGCTGGAAACGGAGTAAGCTTTTGCGTTGTACATGAAATGACCTCGGTTACTTGGCTGGCGTTAAGGGGCGAGCATTGAGCCGCCCTTCGGTAAATCCAGCCTACGAAAGACTCCGCTCGCAGCGGTATCCTGATTCTGCCAATCTCTTGCCTATTTCTGTCGCTACATGGATTTTTGTGCACGTTTCTGTGAATCCTGGATTAACTTGAATGGAGAGGAGTGGCGCCAGTGGGTGGTCAAAAACATCAGAAAGCTAGCGGCCATGAAGCCTTGGATGCGATGCGGGCTGAGTTGTCGCGCAAGATTGCGAATCAGGTGGTCAGGGAGGGAGACATGGCCACCAGTATTGACGGCCTGCGCCTTTATCGGCGATCCGTGGCCACTGCATGCGCTTCGGCTGCTTACGAGCCCAGCTTGATTGTCTTTGTGCAGGGAGAGAAACGCATCAACGTGGGAAAGACTACGTATATATGCGACGGCAGGAACTTCCTGCTGACTTCAGTTGATTTGCCTGTGGTGAGCCAGGTAACCGCGGCGACCGAGAAAAAGCCGATTCTCGGGCTGATGCTCAAGCTCGAAATGCCGGCGGTGCGAGAGATTCTTTCGCAGCACGAGTTTCATTTGCGCGAGGAATCGGCGGATGCCCGCGCCATGGCTGTCGGCGTCAGTTCCCTCGAATTGCTGGATGCGTGTTCACGGCTAGTTGGCCTTCTGGACACGCCGGATGACATTCCCTTTCTCAGCGGGCTGATTCTGCGCGAGATTGTGTTTCGGTTGCTGCGCAGTCCGCAGGGAATGCATCTGCGCGCCATTGCCACGCTGGGCGAGCAGAGCCACCGGACTGCAAAGGCAATTGAATGGTTGCGGACCAACTATGCAAAGCCGTTGCGCGTGGAGGAACTGGCAACCGTAGCCCGCATGGGAGTCTCGACGCTGCACCATCAGTTCCGTTCATTGACGGCGATGAGCCCACTGCAATACCAGAAGCAGCTCCGGCTGCATGTGGCTAGAGAGCGGATGCTCAATGAGGGCCTGGACGCTGCCAGCGCCGCCTTCGAAGTGGGCTACGAGAGTGCGAGCCAGTTCAATCGGGAGTACAGCCGCTTCTTCGGCCAGCCGCCCATGAAGGATGTAAGAGCGCGTCGGCTGACTGGATCGATGGTGGCGCAAGGCTAAGTGAAAAATCGCGAGGCTCGTGATCCTCAATGGACCAGGCGAGTGCTGTTTCCCGCATGGGGCAGTATCGCATTCGATGTGGCTGTGATAGATTTCCATTACCCCCAGCAGGCCTGCCATTCCCCGTGTTTGGAAAATCGATTGCTGCGTTCCTTGAGGTAAGAGCCTATGAGCGAGTTGGCCCCGACGTCTGGCTTGGGCAACAGGCCCCATGTGCCGAATCCAAGCGAAGAACAGTGGGCTGAGATCGGCCGGTCAGCGCAGCGCAAGGCGGGGCTGCGGCTGATTCCGGTGATCGGCGTTGGTTATGGTCTGGCCTACATGGACCGCATCAACATCAGCTTTGCCTCGCTGCAGATGAATCGCGATCTGCACTTCAGCGCATCGGTGTACGGGTTTGGCGCGGGACTGTTCTTCATTGGCTATGCGCTGTGCGAGGTGCCGTCGAATCTGCTGATGCTGCGCTACGGAGCCAAGCGCTGGCTGGCGCGGATCATGCTGACGTGGGGATTGCTGGCCGCGGCCATGATGTTTGTTCGCACGCCATGGCAGTTCAATACCATGCGACTGTTGCTGGGGATGGCGGAGGCGGGATTCTTTCCGGGCGTGCTCTATTACCTGACGCTGTGGTTTCCGGCCAAGATGCGGGCGCGCGCCGTGAGCCGGTTCTATATTGCGCTCCCGCTCGCCTCGGTCGTGATGGGCTCGTTGGCTGGATGGCTTCTGGGGCTTGGTGGCAAGCTCGGGCTGGCAGGCTGGCAGTGGCTGTTCCTGGTGGAGGGGCTGCCGGCAGCGCTATTCAGCGTTGTGATTTTGAAGATGCTGCCCGATGGTCCGGCGAAGGCTTTATGGCTTACCGCGGAAGAGAAGGCGTGGCTGCGAGAGCAGCTCCAGGCTGACGGGGAGCGGGCACACCTGGGGCATGATGCCGGGGTGATGCAGGCTTTGCTCTCCCCCAAGGTGTGGATGATTGGCGCGTATTTTTTCTGCGCGCTGACGACGAGCTACGCGTATGGCTTTTCCGCCCCTGCGATTCTGCAGGGTGCGACCGGGTGGAGCGTGGCCAATGTTGGCTACCTGATTGCGGGCTTCGGACTGGCGGGCGCTGTGGCGATGCTGGTGAACGGAGCCCTCTCCGACCGCAGCGGCGAACGGGCTCTGCATTGCATTGTGCCGTGCATCGTGATGGCGATTGGCTTTGTTACTGCGAGTTATGCTCGCTCACCGTGGCTGGTGGTGGCGTCGCTGGCGATGAGTTTTACGTTTTTCATGTCGATGCAGGGACCGGCGCTGGCAGTGCCGACACAATTCCTTGCCGGCCGCGCGGCTGCCGCTGGAATTGCCGCAATGAACACCATCACCATGTTCAGCGGGTTCGTCGGCCCTTACTGGATGGGCTTGATGAAGGACGCCACGGGAAGTTATCAGGCAGGACTGCGAGGGTTGGCGCTGCCCGCGCTTTGCGCCGCCGCGGCGATGTTTGCACTGACGCGCAGCCTGAAAAAGCGCGTTTTGGTCCCACTGATTCCGGCAAGTGAGTTAGCCAGCGAGTAAGTGTGGCTGCAGGCAGTTACCAGCGAATCAGCGGCAGAAGGCTGGAGTAGTCGTCGGTCCACAAGCGTGCTTTGGGATCGGCCGCGCCGCCGTGGACGTGCGGCGCTACGTCCGGCTGGGTGAAAAACGTGGGATTCGCCGGGACCAGCATCCAGGTTGCGGTGAACTCGCCGCGATCACGATTCTCGAAGCTCGATACGCGCTGCGCATCCATGCCGGCGGCCTGTGCGAGCAGAACGATCTCAGGCCCCAGGTCCACATGCTGATTGGAGATGTGGAAGGCGAGGATGCCGCCGGGCGCGAGGTGGCGCTTGTAAAGCTCAATTGCCTGCGTGGTCAGCAGGTGCAGCGGGATTGCGTCGCCGGAGAACGCATCCACGACCAGGACATCGAACTGCTGCGGTGGCTCCTGCGACAAAGAGGCCCGTGCATCTCCATTGACGATGCTGATTTGTGCGCCCGATTCGCGAATATACGTGAAAATGTTCTGCGCAATCGGAGTAACAGCAGGATTGATTTCATAGAAGCGGATGCGATCGCCCGCCTGGCCGTATGCGGCGATGGTTCCGACGCCGAGGCCGATGACGCCGATGTTGCGGGCGTGTCCCTGACAGCAATAGCGAAGCGCCAGGCCGACACCGGAATCCTCGGCGTAGTAGGTGGTTGGAATCTTGCGAAGCTCGTCTGAGAAGATCTGCGTGCCGTGCTGAATGGTTCCGTTGGTCAGCGTGCGGAGCGTGGCTCCGGGGAACACCGAAAGCGATTCACGTACTCGAAGGCTGCCGTAGAAGTTGCGCACGGCGAAGGGCGTATTCCGGTGATAGGCCACCTGCAACATGAAGGCCAGCACCAGCATCAGGACGCTTGCGGTGGTCCATAACATGCGCTGCGGCCAGCCACTTGACCATGTAACAGCCAGGGCAAGCAGTGCGGTTACAAAGAACGTAAGCGCCAGGTCGTAATTGAAAGAGAAGATAAGCGGCGATGCAATGCCGATTAGGAATGAGCCGAGCGCGCCGCCCGCCGCAAACGACAGGTAGAAGAGCGTCGATTGCGAAGCCCGTTTGGGACGAAGCGAATATGCCTCAGTGTGACAGAACAAGCAAGCGACGAAGACCTCAATCAGGAACAGCGGCAGGCTGACGCGCAATGGCCAGGAAACTTCGCTCTGCGACAACGCATAGCCGAGGCCGGCCAGCATGACCACGAGGAAACGAACGAGAATGCCGCGCGGCACCAGTCGCGGGAACTGGAAGGCAAGGATGAGGGTGATGAGATAGACGGCGAGGGGAAGAATCCAGAGCAATGGGATGGCCGCGATGTTTTGCGTGATGTAACTGGTAACTGCCGACAACTGCATGGCCGCGCCCATCGGCAGAAGCACCCATAACAACTTATGACCGAGCGGCGCAGGAGTTAAGGCGGATTCGTCCTGTGCACCGGATTCCTTCTGAGTTGCCTTGCGGGCACGAATTGCGAGCGTCGCCGAGATGATTGCGAACGCCGTAAAGCCAATGCCCCAAACAATGCGTTGCGCTCTCAAGGTGAAGTGCGGCTCGACTGGCGTGGGGTACAGCAGGAGAGCCAGCAGCGATGCGAGATTCGACAAGGCGAACAAACGGTAAGGAATTGCGCCGCTCTCGATGCGCGCGAGCCAAACCTGCAGCAGCGGACTGGTGGCTCCTAGAGCCAAAAACGGCAGGCCAATGGACAGACCAAGCGCAGCAAAGATTGCGGTAAGGGGGTGCTGCGATGCTCCGCTCAAGTCCGCCGTGTGCAATGCCCATGCGGCTGCGGAAGCAGTTGCCAGCAGCAGGAGGAGGAAATGGAGACTCCAGAAGGAGCGCTGGGCCAGCCAATGCGCATAGAGATAGGCGAGCAGCAGTGCGGTCTGGAAGAACACCAGGCAGGTGATCCATACCGCGGCCGAGCCGCCAAGGGCGGGCAGAAGCTGCCTGGCGGCGATGGGCTCAACGAGAAAGAGAAGGAACGAGCCAAGAAAGATGGCGGCGGCGAAGAGGATTCGAGCGGGGTTCTGAGGCGTGGCGGCGTTTGGAGCCATAGGAATGGGGCGACTTGGGTGGATTCGGTCTGTTTTTGCCGGGTTTGATTAAGTCAATGCGGATGCTATCACAGGGGGCAGGATTTTCGAATGGCTCAGGATATATTACTCAATAGTATGATAGTTGAAAGTATGGTAGTAGAAAGTATGGTAGCATTTGGTGTGGGGGTAAATGGTGAGATGGGAAATCCCTTTCAATTTGGCCGGGAACTCGGGGTGGGATCTCTGTGCGACCGGTCGGATGAGCTGGCGACGGTTGAGGAGACGATCCGGGAGGGCGGGAAGCTGTTCCTGATCGGGCCGCGGCGGTATGGAAAGACCTCGATACTGAAGACGGCGGCGGACCGGCTGGCGGGGGAGTCGGCCATTGTGCTGCGTCTGGACGCGGAGAGTTATCCGACGCTGGATTCCCTGGTAACCGGTATTGTGACGGGCGCGGCCAGGCATTTGAAGGGAGGGGTGAAGCGGGCAGGGGAGCAGGCGCGGCGATTCTTTGGGAGATTGCGGCCGGAACTGGATTACATCCTGGACGACAACAGCTGGAGCGCCAAGTTTGGTATCGACACGTCGGGGCAGGACCAGGGGTTGCTTCTGACCGATGCCTTGAACGGCCTGGAGGAGCTGGCGCAGGCGCAACCCAAAGCCGCTCCGGTGGGCCTGATTCTGGATGAGTTCCAGCGAGTGATCGAGCTGGGAGGAAGAGCCGCGGAGGGGCAGATCCGAGCGGCGATTCAGACGCATTCCCGGGTTGGCTATGTCTTCGCGGGGTCGAAGACGCACATGCTGAACGATATGGTGACGGACGCAGCGCGGCCCTTTTACCGGCTGGGCAGCAAGCTGTTCCTTGGCGCCATACCGCGCGGCGAATTCACCAGGTTTCTCAGGGAGAAGTTTGAAGAGAGCGGATTCCAGGTAAATGGCGAGGCGATTGGCCGTGTGCTCGATCTGGCCGAGGATGTGCCGTACAACGTGCAGATGCTGGCGCATGGCTGCTGGTCGCGATTGAGAGATGGAAGGCCGGCGGCTCTGACAGCGGCGTTTGTCGAAGAGACGGCGGCCTACCTGGTTCGGCAGCAGGACCCGTTTTTCACGCATTTATGGACGGGGCTGACGCCGATCCAGCAAAGAACGCTTCTGGCGGTGGTAGAGCAGCGCGGGGTCAACCTGCAGTCGACGAAGACCTCGCAGGCTGTGGGCCGGGGGCCGGGGACGATCCGGAAATCGCTGTATTCGATGGTCGACAGCGGGATCCTTCGCGAGGACCGACAAGTGGATGCGGCACGCATGCGTTTCGAGGATCCGTTTTTTGCGCAGTGGATAGTTTTGACGGTGATGGCGGCAAATGGGATGCGGGTGGCCCGGTGAGCTTGGGAATTTCGGAGAGCGAAGCCGAAGTTACCGTGTCCCGATGATTCTTGTGCATGGTCGCCGGGACTAGGCCCGGCTGGATGTCAGACGGCGGCTCCGGCAGGGAGAATCTCATCCACATCGACCCATTGCGTGGGGTAGTTGCCGGTATAACAGGCAGTGCAGTATCCGCTCTTTTCCTTGGTCTCGCAGGCTTTCAGCAGGCCGTCCAACGATAGGTAGGCCAGCGAGTCGGCTTCAATGAACTGACGAATCTCTTCGACGGACTTATTCGCGGCAATCAGATCGCGCTTGCTGGGAGTGTCGACGCCATAGAAACACGGCGAGATAGTGGGTGGGCAACTGATGCGAAGGTGAACCTCTTTGGCTCCGGCGCCGCGCACCATGCGTACAATCTTTCTGCTCGTCGTCCCGCGGATGATGGAGTCGTCGATCAGGATGACACGCTTGCCTTCGAGCAGATTATGCACCGGGTTGAGCTTGAGGCGCACGCCAAAGTCGCGCACACGCTGCTCGGGTTCAATAAAGGTGCGGCCCACGTAGTGATTGCGGATGAGGCCCATGCGGAATGGGAGGCCTGCCTGCTCCGCGTAGCCGAGCGCAGCCGTAACGCCGGAGTCGGGTACCGGAACCACAACATCCGCAGCTACATCGGACTCGCGAGCGAGTTGGCGGCCCATTTGATCGCGCGACTCCTGCACCCAGCGGCCGTAGATCTTGCTGTCGGGGCGTGCAAAATACACATGCTCAAAGATGCAGCTGGTCTGCGGGACGCCTGTCGAGTATTGGCGGCTGGTGAGCCCGTCTTCCGTCACCATCACGAGTTCGCCGGGAAGAACGTCGCGGATGTATTCGGCGCGGAGCAGATCGAACGCGCAGGTTTCCGATGCGAAAACGATGGTGTCGGGGCCTTCGGCATTCCTGATGCGGCCAATGGAAAGCGGGCGAAAGCCGCGCGGATCGCGGGCCGCGAAGATGCGGTCGCGGGTCATCATGACGATCGAGAAAGCGCCTTCAACGCGGCCAAGCGAGTCGGCAATGGCGTCAACCAACGTTCCGGCCTTGGAGTGCGCGATGAGCTGAACGATGATCTCGGAATCGCTGGTGGTCTGGAAGTAGGCGCCTGCGCGCTCGAGACTGGTACGCAGGTTTCCCAGGTTCACCAGGTTGCCGTTGTGGGCGATGGCGATGAGGCCCTTAACGGAGTCGACGCGGATGGGCTGCGCATTGAGAAGTGCCGAGTCGCCCGTCGTGGAGTAACGCGTGTGGCCAATGGCGAGAGAGCCGGGAAGCTTGGCGAGTACGTCATCGGTAAAAATCTCGCTTACCAGGCCCATGCCCTTGATGTTGGCCAGGCGCTGTCCATCGGCGGAGGCGATGCCGGCTGACTCCTGACCGCGATGTTGCAACGCATAGAGGCCTAGGTAGACCTGTCGGGCGGCATCGGGATGGCCATGAACGGCGACGACGCCGCACTCTTCGCGGAGCTTGTCGTCGGTGACGACAGTAGTCAGTGGACAATGGTCAGTTGTCAGTTTCCCAGAGACGTCTTCGATGCCCGGGACTCCTTGATAGAGCCGCTGTGTCACGCGAGTACCTCATCGTGGAGAGTGGCTTGAAGGGATTCGGCCCAGGGCTTGCGGAGGGCGCTGAGAGGGGCGGAGATGAATGATTGGCGATCGACAGAGATTTCAAGCCGAGAGCCGCCGGTGACGCCAATGCGAGCGACGAAAAAGTTGTGCTGACCTGCCAGGTGTTCGATTGCGGCAATGTTATCCGTATGCGCGGTGGTCAGAATTGTTGAGGCCGGCTCAGCGAAGAGTCCGAACAGCGGATGCGCAAGTAGCGACTGGTCCTGCTCAACCGTTGCGCCGATAGAGAGCGGGAAAGCGGCCTGCGCGAGAGCTACAGCGATGCCGCCATCTGCAATGTCGCGGGCCGAATAAATGAGCTTGTCAGCGGCGAGAGTGATTAGCAGCTTGTGCAAGCTGGCTTCCGCTTCCAGATCCAGCGCTGGCGGCTTGCCCCATGTGCCACCGAGAATCACTTTGGCGAATTCTGAGGAGCCAAAAGCGGTGAGCGCTGCGGCTTGCGCGGCCTCAGGTGCATCCGGCTCTGCTAATCCGGCGGGCTTGTCCTGATAGGCCGGCAGCGGGTATTGGCTGATGGGCAACGGCTCGAAGGGGACGACGAGTTTCGGGTCGGGAGCTTCCCCTTGAGGGATCGGCCAGAGCAGGAGGATGGCATCGCCCTTTTGCTGGAAGTGCGCCGGCACTGCCTTGGTCACATCGTCCAGAATGCCCACGATGCCCAGCACCGGTGTGGGGTAAATGCCAACGCCGCGGGTCTCGTTGTAGAGCGAAACATTGCCGCCGGTGATGGGCGTGCCGAGGGCAATGCAGGCTTCGCCAATGCCGTCGATGGCAGCCGAAAGTTGCGCCATGATCTCCGGCTTCTCAGGGTTGCCAAAGTTGAGGCAGTTGGTTGCTGCCACAGGGGTTGCGCCGGTGCAAGCCACCTTGCGGGCAGCTTCAGCTACGGCATGCATGGCGCCGAGCTTCGGGTCGAGATACGCCCAGCGGCCATTGCCGTCGAGAGCCATGGCCAGCCCGCGCTCATGGCCGGTGATGCCGGTGCCCTTGATGCGCATTACGCCGGATTCGCCGCCGGGGCCCATCACGGTGTTTGTCTGCACCATGGTGTCGTACTGCTCGTGTACCCAGTGCTTGGAACAGACATTCGCACTGGCCAGCAGGTGCTTGAGATCTGCTGTGTAGTCACGATCCTCCGCGAGCTTGGCGACGAGCTCGTCTGGTGGCTCGAGCGGTAGCGGGCATTGCCATGTGCCCACGGGGCGGTGGTAAAGCGGTGCATCGTCAGTGAGGGACTGGTTAGGAATATCGGCCACCAGCTCGCCGTGATGGCGAATGCGGAGCCGCGGCTCAGGCTGCACGGTGCCGACTATGGTGGCGTCCAATCCCCACTTGGCAAAGACGCTGAGCACCTCATCTTCGCGGCCCTTGATTGCCACCAGCAGCATGCGCTCCTGGCTTTCAGAGAGCATGATTTCGTAGGCCGACATGCCGGTCTCGCGCTGGGGAACGAAGTCAAGTTCGACATCGAGACCAACGCCGCCGCGCGCGCCCATTTCGCAGGTGGAGCAGGTCAGGCCCGCAGCTCCCATGTCCTGAATACCGACAATAGCGCCCGTCTTCATGGCTTCAAGGCAAGCCTCAAGCAGGAGCTTCTCCATGAAAGGGTCGCCTACCTGGACATTGGGCCGCTTGGCCTCAGTGCCTTCGTGAAACTCTTCGCTGGCCATGGTTGCGCCGTGGATTCCGTCGCGCCCCGTTTTTGCGCCCACATAGATCACGGGATTGCCGGTTCCGGAGGCTTTGCCGTAGAAAATCTCGTCGATGCGGACCATGCCCAGCGCAAACGCGTTGACCAGCGGGTTGCCGTTATAACAGGACTCGAATTTCGTCTCGCCGCCTAGGTTGGGGACGCCAAAGCAGTTTCCATAGCCCGCGATGCCGCTGACCACGCCCTCCACAATCGAGTGGTTCTTGGCCAGAACCTCAGGGTCGGCTGTTCCCGGTTCAATGGCCCCGAAACGCAGCGAATCCATCACCGCCAGCGGCCGTGCACCCATGGTGAAGATGTCGCGAAGAATGCCACCCACGCCGGTAGCCGCGCCCTGAAACGGCTCGATGTAGCTGGGGTGGTTGTGCGACTCGATCTTGAAGGCGCAGCCCCAGCCATCGCCCACGTCGATGATGCCGGCGTTTTCCCCGGGCCCCTGGACAACGCGATCACTCTTGGTTGGCAGCCGTTTGAGATGCACGCGGCTCGACTTGTACGAGCAGTGCTCTGACCACATGACCGAGTAGATTCCAAGTTCAGTGAGGGATGGCACGCGGCCAAGCGCCGTCAGGATGCGGTCGTACTCATCCGCGGTAATACTGTGTGCGGAGAGCAACTGCGGGGTGACCGCGACCGGTGAAGGAACAGCAGCAGAAGAGGCAGGGTTCATCACGGTTAACACTATTGTCGCACGGTGCCTGTACGGCAGATGACGCCATTTCGGACCCGCGGGACTGGAAAAGGCGATGTGTGTGTGGAAACCTTGCTGGAAATGGCGGATTGGAGGGCTCTCCGGAACATGAAGGCGTCGCCGGGCGCGAGTGAATGGCAAGATTGTGCGAGACCTTGCCGCCTGCTGGGAGTCTGGGTGGCGCGCTGCTCAAAACCTGTGCGATACTCTTGAGGTAAGTCTCCACCCTGAGCCGGGATGGCGGAACTGGCAGACGCAGCGGACTCAAAATCCGCCGACCGCAAGGTCATGGGGGTTCGACCCCCCCTCCCGGCACCAGTGATCGTCTCTCTAAGCCTTTTATTTACCTATACTTATATGCCGTTTGTTACGTTGCGGCAAGTCGCGGGGACCCTGTTTCAGGTACAAAAATGGGTACAGTGTGCATCCTATTCTTTTGAGTGATTTAGGAGGTACGATCGCGTGGCACAATGTGGCCAAGATGTGCTTCGTTTCTCCCATTTACGCTCGATTACGGGATGCGCGGCGGATAATCGGTCCGCTGCAGGATGTAAAGTGATCCCACCACCCTGCCGCGACAGGGTCGGGAAAATGAGGCGGGCATGCAGACATATTTGCGTGCTCTGCGTGGCGCCTCGCGCCAAAGGACTCTTACTTGAGTGACGCATCTTCGATGCGGGTTGACGGAGTTCATCGCGCGGGTTTCGCTGTCTCGTATTCCAGCGAGACAGGACCGAGGAGCCCAGCCGATATCGGAGGAAAGTGGCCCAACTGATTCGCAGGGTTCTTGGGCCATTGAATCGTGCTGACATAGTTGGTCAGCGAATTGACGACCGTCACCCGAACCTCGTTGTCCCCCACGCGGAGTAGAGCGCGGACGTCAGTTGAAAACGGGTGAACAACCAGGGTGCCGGCTGCAACACCATTGACGTTCACCTCCGCTGCATCTTTTACCTCACCGAGGTCGAGGAAAACCCGGTCGGCAGATTTGAGATCGCGGGCGGACACCGAGATGTGGGTGACATAAGTAGCTCTGCCGGAGAATGTGTGCAGTGTTGGCTCATCAAGCCAGTCAGTGAGCTTGGCCATCGTCACATGCTCGACAATACCGATGCCTTTTTCAGAGTCGCCCGACGCATCGACAATCCATCCTGCTTCGCCGACCTCTTGGCGCTTCGTTTCAGTTAGTATCCCTGGAAGAGTCGCTTGCTTGCGCGAAGACCCAAAGGCGATGAGTTCGGAACCGAAACGCGGCAACGAGACTTCGACGGTGATGGAGCCGTCTTTCCGGATGAAGGCGGCCGGCTCAACAGCGCCCGTCCATGCATCCCACAGTTCGGGTGATACTGTTTCGGTAAATTCGACAGTTGCGCTCATTGCCTTGTCGTTGGGATTGGTTAGCAGGTAAAAGCGAGTTGCGCCAATCGATCTTTTCACGAAGGGAAGAACAGCGCCCGATGTGAAGCGCAGTTGCGGTGGAACGATGGGAGCCAGGCGGTTGGCTGCTTCTACGCTGTCCGCAGCTTGAATCGCGTTGGCTGCGTGAGAGACCTCACGCAACCCGACAGCGACGAGGTTCCGATCCTGTTGCATATTCATGAAACTGACGTTCTCTCCGGGCAGACCTCCAACAAAGACTTCGGGAATCCGCGCGTCCGCAAAGCACTTGAGAGCCTTCACCAACTCTGGCGAAACATTGGTCTCATGCGGAACCATCAGAGCCGCGTATCGTCCGCCGCCTTTTGTTGTAAGAACAGAATCCTTTGCCGAACTGCCAAGGAGCACATCTTCCGAGACGAACCCGAAGCTGTATCCCGCCGATGTAAGGCTGTCCTCAATCGCGGGGAACGGATCTTTCACAAGACCGCTCGCCGGAGTGGGGCCGGTGTCTTCCTCGTTCAGACTGCTTCGGAAAATGGCCACTTGAAGATCGCTTGTTCCCTGTTGAGCGATGAATTGCAACCTGGTGATGTATCCGTTGACCTTCCCGATGAACGGCCAGATCGGGTTGTGTTCGTTAATGTGAGAGCTGAACTGCCCCTGGAACGGAAACCAACCGATCCCCTTGGTTCCATCGTCGAAATCGTATGGAAAACCGTGATAGATGATCTCGTTGATTCCGGAAACGAACAGTTTGTCGCTGTTGGCCTTGATGGATTCCGGCGTGGTGATATAGGGATTACCGCGAAAGACGAAGCTCTCGCTGGAGACCAGCTTCCGGCCATAGTCGTAGCCCGCCGACGAAGCAAATTTCATGAAATTCACGGTATTGCCGCCGTCAAGTTCCTCAGTTTCGGGAATGTTGGCATCACCATACAGTTTCAAAAGGTCTGCGGGTGCGCCATGAGCCTGCACGCGAGAAAGCAGTTGGTGTTGCTTTGCCCACTCGTCGAAGGGATGATAGAAGCCCTCGAAAATCAGTTCGGAGACTGTCTTCCAGTAGTCGGCGCGGATCGCATCGCCGTCCGCGGCCACGTCGAACAGCGGCAATCCGCCGGGATGAGAAAAGTAGAAATCGTTGTAGCCGGGCTGACGCAGGATAGCGAGATACGGCGTTAGATCGTATCCACGACGCTTCTTGAACTGCTCGATGAAGTCATCCGACCAGAAGATGTACTGCTGAAGTTCGAGGCTGTCGCAGAAGATTGCACGGAGAGACGAGCCGATGCCGGAGCCGGCCGCTTGAACGAGAGGATCGCCCACACGGGCTGCGTGCGCTGCGAACGCAGCTTTGTTGAGATGGTCCAGCACCAGTTGAGGACCAGTGCCAGAAGCGCCAATGACCGGCTGGCGGGTAGGGATTTGACGGGAGACGAAGATATGCCAAGTGCCATCGGGAACCTGCCAATCCAGCGTTCCATCGGGCTGCATCCGATCAGTCAGAATTACAGCGGAGCTTCGGTCGAGCATTTCGGGCTTGCGCGGACCCGGCTTATCGCCGCTATCCTCACTCACTGGCACACTCCGCATCGCAACGACCGCGACAACCCTGCTCCGCGCGTCAAATCTCTCCTGCCAATCACCAGGCCAGTCCGGCTTAATGCCCGCGTGCAGCATCATGGAAGCAACCAGGCCCGGCTGCCAATCAGAAATGGTCAGCTTCCCCGAAAATGCTTTCGGTCCGTCAACGACTGTATCTGAAGAACGTAGTTCAATAGCGGCAAGCTCAGGCGTGACGGCCAGACCGCCGCCGAAAGGCCAACCGGTTCCGAAGGTGTAGTCAATCCACATGCCGCGCGCTTTGGCTGCATCCGCTGCCGCGCGCACATGCTGAAAGAAACTCGGCGTCGCATAATCATTGACCCGCGCTGCCTCTTCTTTCGAGAGATTGCGCGTGTCGAAAGTCACAAACGGTTGGATCTCGCCTCCGCCAAACCCCGCCGCATCCAAAAGGCCAATCTCCCGCTTGATTTCCTTGTCCGTGACATCGCCTCCGGGCCACCACCAGCGCACCATGGGACGATACTGTTTGGCCGGATCGCGGAACTCGCGCTTGATTGTGGCCTCCTCTTGGGAAAGAAGCGGGCGAGCGGTCAGCGCCGCCAGGCAAGCGCACAGCAGCATCCTGCTGGAAATTGCAGAGACTCCATCGATGCGGAACATATCCCTACCTCTTGTCTAAATTCTCTGTTGCCAGCTTCTGGCTTGATTGTTTATGCAGTGACAGTGAAGGCTCCGCAGAGACGCGAGGTCCAAACATACGCTGTGCCTAAAGGCCTGGCCCTGGCAGACTGACGATGCTGGTGAGGGGCAGCGTAGCGGACGATGGACCCGCCATTACTTTGTACCAGCCGGGCACAATCGTCCAACGATCTGCTGAAACATCGAAGATCGACAGATACAACGGATCAACCTTGAGCGTCACGGTCTTGCTTTCGCCTGGGTTGAGCTCGACCTTCTCCCATCCGATGAGGCGCTTCGGCGGCTCACCTGCGGACGGAGGCAAGCTCAAATAGACTTGGGCCACTTCCTTCCCTGCGCGCTTGCCGGTGTTGCGAACGGAGAAACTGACCTCGACCGTTGCACCACCCGTGGTCTTCAGATTCGAATAGGCGAATGAGGTGTAGGAGAGGCCGAACCCAAACGGATACGCTGACTTCTTCTTCTCGGCGTCGAACCACTTATAGCCGACGTTCAAGCCCTCATCATGCGCTGCGGGAAATGGCGCTTTCGAATTCATGAGCCCATCGATGGGGCCGGGTTTCTTTCCGGGAGGCGCGGCGATGGAGGCGTGCGGCAGGTCGGAATCCGATGCGGGGAATGTCACCGCAAGCTTGCCGGAGAAGTTTGTTTTCCCGAAGAGCAGGCGCGCCAGCGCTTCGCCTCCACGGACTCCGGGGTACCATGCTTCCACGATTGCGCTCACATTCGTCGCCCATGGCATCAGAACGGGATCGCCGCTCTCGATGACCACCACGGTGTGCGGATTTGCGGCAGCCACATTTTGAACAAGCGCATCCTGTCCGTCCGGCAAGGACATCGTTTCCAGGTCGCCGCCTTCGTGCGTGTGCTGGAGCACGAAGACGATGGCGACATCCGCCTTCCTGGCCGCCGCTGCAGCAGCATCCGGATCAGTTCCCGAATCATAGGACACCTTGATCGCGGGCGCCGTCTCGCGAATAGCATTTAATGGCGATGAAGGATGGAAGATCACCTGCGAAAAGATTGCGAGGGGATCATTCATCGATTTCGGATCGGGCACCGCATTCCCGCCCGCGGGATCGACCTGTGCTGAACCCCCGCCAGAAAGCACTCCCACATCGGCATGACCGCCGATTATGGCAATCGATTTGAGTGCGGCTACGTCAAGCGGTAACTGCGCCTTGTCGTTCTTAAGCAGAACCATGGATTCTTCCGCTGCGTGTTGCGCCACTTTGAATCCCCGCAGCACATCCGGCACCTGGGTTGGTTGCGGGTTATCGAAGATCCCACTTGCGAATTCAGTCCGTACGATGCGCTGCACCATGTCATCCAAACGCTGCGCCGGCACTTCTCCACTTTCGACAGCCTTCTTCAAGGCAGCTCCAAAATAGCGACTTCCCGGCTGTTCCATGTCGAGGCCAGCCAAAGCGGCTTTCACGGTGGTGTGGGTAGCAAACCAATCCGATACCACCCAACCCTGATATCCCCATTCCTTCTTGAGGACCTGATTCAGGGTGTAGTCGTTCTCGCAGCCCCAATCACCGTTGATGAGGTTGTAGGAACACATCAGCATGCCGGGCTTGCCCTGTTTGACGCCAATCTCGAACGCGAGCAGGTCAGCTTCCCGAAGGACTCTTTTATCAATGACCGCATTCACGAAATAGCGCCCAGTTTCCTGGTCGTTGACCGCATAGTGCTTGATATCGGCAATCACACCCTGCGATTGCACGCCCTGAATCCACTGGGCAACGAGGTTGCCGGCAAGAATAGGGTCTTCACCCAGGTACTCGAAATTACGGCCGTTTCGCGCTTCGCGGGTGATGTCCACACCGCCGCCCAGCGAGATGTTGAATCCCTGATCCGCCAACTCGCGGCCGACCAACGCCCCGAAATCGCGTGCCAAGGAAGGGTTCCAGGAAGATGCGAGCGCACCGAACGAAGGCATGGCCGTCGAGTACCTTCCTTTGTGCGCGCCCCCACCGGAACCCAAAGAGCCATCGTTCATATTCAGATCAGGCAAGCCTAGCCGTTCGATGCCCGGCACGAATCCGCCTCCGCCATTGGAGCGGACAGCCGCGGGATCGGGAACGCCAAAACCGGGTATGCCCGTGCCATGAACCAACTGGATCTTTTCATCCAGCGTCATCTCCTTCAGTACAAGTTCGGCGCGTTGATCTGGCGTTAGGGTCTTATCGATCCATGGACCTGTGGGCTTTCTTGGACCAGCCGGAAACTGGCCGAAACAACAAGGCACAGCAACAATGGCGATCACTGCTGCTGCAACAACCCCGGCAATCTCTCTTCTCGCGAACATATGGGCATCCTTTATTCGATGTGTGCGTTCGTTGGTGTCGGTTGAGCCAATACATCCAATCGCTGATTTCGCGCGCCAATTCCCTGGGAGCTCCGCTAACGCACCGCGATAGTAGCGACGCTGAACCTGAGGCCATCCACTTTGCGCTGGACGGTGTCTCGATCGGCAAGAGCATTCTTGGCTCGATCACCCGATGTCGCAGCACGGGCAGCCATTTTGCGATGCTCCGCCGAGTGCCGCTACGGCTTGGCGCGCTTGGCCGTGAAATCCCCGCTGACTCCCATTGGATCAACTTCTACCGTTCCGTCAAACTGGTTTTCCGCATTGATGGCGCCTGAGAAAACCAGTGTCAGCGGCTGCCCGTTGTAATCGATTTTGTACTGCCAGGTAACCTTGTTGCCGTCCACTTTGCCCGTGAGTGCGTGATCGCCGTCGTCCCCTGTGCAGATCCCGGTAAGCGCCGCTTCCTTCTGGGTGAAGGTACACTTCATCGACCCGTCGTTCCCCGCAATGCTGGTCGAGACGTTCCACTTGCCAACAACCGATGGGTCAGCAGCAGCGGCACTCGATGCCATTGCACAAAGAAAAATCCATACAAGATGCTTCATTCAACTTCCCTCGTTTCTCGAAAATCCTTTGGGTGCCCGAGTCGATTTCGCAACTACCCGGCATGACCGTCAATCGTCCAAGGAATACTCGGGGAAAGCACGCGACGCTGTCGAGGTGCAAACGGGTAAAGCTGCTCCCGCAAAACGTTAAACACGCGCAAGTTATTTACCATCATAATTTTAACAACCCTTGACGCGGTGCCGTTAAGAAGCCGGAACGAGCGATTTTCGCCGCGATGGGTCCTATCCCATGGGGTCTATAATTCGCTAGATGGCGAACAAGATCCAAGACCGGGAAACGGAGCGGATGAGGTGGCCGCAGACCAATAATGATGTCGAGGCCGTGCGAGCTCAAATGCAGCGGATGCTGCATGATCCGCTTTTTAGTCAGAGCCGCCGCTATCCCCGCCTGTTTCGGCGAATTGTCGAGGAGTCGCTGGCAGGAAACTTCGACAGCCTGAAAGAGCGGGTTCTTGGCATCGAGCTGTTCGAGAGATCTGTTGACTACGATACGAATGCGGATGCGATTGTGCGTGTTACCGCTGCAGAACTGCGAAAGAGAATCGCCCAGTATTATCACGAGAAAGCACATGAATCGGAACCGCGCATCGATATACCCGTGGGTGGATACGTAGCTGAATTCAGCTCGCACCCAATTGGGCAAGAGCAGCAAGCAGCTGTGGCAGGCAAACTTCTTGTTGTTGAGAGTATCGAGCAACAGGCGGCACTCGAGACTAGCAATAGGGATCGGCCCAAATCGCGTCGGCGCGTCCTGCTTCTGGCTGCCGGTGTTGCCTTTGTCGTGATCACGGCGATAGCGCTTCGATCCTGGTACGGCTCGCGAGACGAAGTGGATGAATTCTGGCGGCCATTCACGGGCAACGGGGCTCGGCCCCTGCTCTGCGTGGGTCAATTGCCGGTCAACATAATGCCCCAGGGTCCCCAGGACAGTCTTGCGCGGGCAATGCTTGGTCAAAAGCCCGTTTCCATCTCGGATGCGGTTGTTGTCTCTGAGTATGCAACCTATCTCGGCTCAAAGGGTATTCGACCGCGCATCCAGGTCTCAACTGCCACCACCTACACCGACCTGCGGCAACATCCTGTGCTCCTGATTGGAGGACTGGACAACAACTGGACCCTGCGTTTTCTTCAGGGACTGCGGTATCGGATGCATTCCGATCCGAACAGTTCGGTTTTGCAGATCTACGATTCCAGCAATCCCAACGGCCCCACCTGGAAGATGGACTTCGGCCAGACAAGTGAACATGTCGTTGAGGATTATGCAATCGTGAGCCGGTTCAATGATCCGACAACTGAGAACACCGTCGTAATCGCTGCAGGTCTTGGTGAGAATGGAACTGCCGCCGCCGCCGACTTTCTGCTTCACTCGCAGTACCTCAAAGAGATCGGCCAGCAATCTCCCGCACCGTGGAAGAACAAGAATATGGAGTTGGTCATCAAGACGCAGATTATTGACGGAATTGCAGGTCCGCCGGTCATTGTGGCCCGGTACTTCTGGTAATGCAGCAAACTGGACTGTAGCTATGACCCGCATTCACGAAGTGCCGTCTCCTGCTGAACCATGTTACGGTTTATGTGCTTCAGTCGGTGCCTTTTCCAGCCAGCCATGTGATTCCATCCACTGGACGATGAGCGATTCCCAACGGTCGTGGGAAATCAAGAGGAAGCCGTGCTCGCCCCTTTCCAGAATCGTCATCTCCACGGCAACGCCATGATGACGCAGCGCATCGAAGAAAACTATGCTGTTTTCGACATCCAATAGCTTGTCATCTGCAGCGGCGAGCAAAAGGGTCGGCGGTGTTTTCTCCGTCACCTGAAGCTCATTGGAAAAGAGGCGCAATTGTTCTTCTGTTGGATTTGCGCCCAACAGCGTTTTTACTGTACCCGCATGTGCGATTTTGGGGTCGTTGCTGATTCCGGGATAGACAAGGATCATGAAGTCGGGTCGCAGACTGACTCGATCCGGATTGTCCATCAGTGCTTTCTCGAAATGCGTTCCAAGTGTCGAGGCAAGATGGCCACCGGCTGAGAAGCCAATCACGCCAACGCGCGCCGGGTCGAGTTTCCATTCCTGGGCATGTTGGCGAACGAAGCGGATCGCCTGTTGTGCATCCTGCAAAGGGCCTATCGACTTATCTTCCATCGTGGCGTCGTTTGGTAAGCGGTACTTCACCAGGAAGGCTGCCACCCCGTGATCCTGAAAGAACTGGGCGACGGGCACGCCCTCGCCTTCCAGGTTGAGCGCCACATAGCCTCCGCCTGGAAATATCAGGACACTGGTGCCATTCGCCTTCGCCTTGGCAGGCAGATAGGCTTGGATTGTCGGCCGCGAGATGCGCACCGTCATGCCCCATGTCTCAGTCTTCTCCTGATCCGGCCCCGGTTTGGAATTGGGAATAGCTGCATCTCCATACAGAGGGTAGGATTGCGTCTTGGGCGGAATGGAAGCCATCACGTCGGCCATGAACTTGGACTGGTCTGTCACACCGGCGGACTTCTGCTCCTGCGCATGGAGCAAGCCGAGACTGAGAAGAGCTAGAACCAGCGCGATTCGGCATTTGGTGGTCATTGTTTCGATTTCTCCAGATGAGACAAGTAGAAGTGGTGGCAACTTTGGCAGGATTGACTTTGCCGGCGCCACAATTTCAGGAAGGGAAAGAAGAAATGACCGCCTGATTCGTAGGGCGTGAATCGGGCGGCCAAATTCGGTTGAAGCGCGCGTTAGTAGCTGAATTTCAATGCGAACTGAAACACCCGTTGATCGGAGCCCGGCAGCGAACCGCTGATCGTATTGAATGCCGTCGAGTTGATATCGTTGTTTGGCTGGTCGAAGTTCGGCGTATTGGAAATATCGTACGACTCTGCGCGGAACTGGAGCTTCGTCTTCTCGATGAACGGGAAATCGCGGAAGACCGAAAGATCCACACGCTTCTGGTGCGGCCCGGTGAGGATGTTCTTCATTGAGTCGCCTGCGGTACCAAAGGCTTGAGGAGCAAAGCACTGACCGGTATGGCTGGAGCCAAGACATGCTATTTTGCTCGTGGAAACACCTTTAGCAGCAACGCCAATGAGAGCTGCCGCGTAGTTTGTATATCTGTCAGGGCGGTCAGCAGTAACCAGCGCAGGTCCGCCGATATTGATTTGTGGATTGCCGTCTTCAATCGTATAGGGAGATCCCGCCTGCCAGAACGCAATTGCGTTCATCTGCCAACCCTTGAAGAGCGTCTTCTTCATGCCCGTGAAGGAGTCCGCAAAGGAAAAGACGTAGGATGCGCTGACGGCAAAGCGCTGCCGCAGATCCAAATCGCCGTTGCCCCTGTCGTAGGTTGAGTACTTGCCTGGTAACAGGCCGTACGGCTCGACCACGTAGCTTGATCCGGCGATATCGTCAATCGTATGCGACCACGTGTAGTTGGCGTTCATACTCCATCCATGATTGAAATGCCGGGCAAAGGCGACCTGCAAAGCATGGTAACTAGAGGCCCCTTCCGGAACCAGTTCATTGATCTGGGTCACATCGGGAAGCGTCGCCGCATAGGGCGTGGGGCCCACTGCTCCGCTGGAAGGAGCGGGAAGATCGACGTTAAAACCTCCGGCCAGGTTGATCTTGCGCCCCAGTTCGCCGACATAGGCGACGGTGATGACGTTCTGACCCAACTGCTGCTGCACGCTAAGATTGAACTCCTCCATGTAGCTCGATGGAAAGTTCTTCGGCTTCGAAAACAGGGCGCCGGCGAAGGTGCTCAGGTTCGTGCCCGGCGAGGTGGGTACGGGCATGACGCTGAGGCCGTAGCCGGCATAAATATTGCTTGAGTCCAAGACTGTCGCGAAGTTCAAGGCCGACGATGCGAACGGCGGATTCGGCTGCAACAGACTGTTCTGGGTATCCGCCGGGAAGAAGCTCATCGCGAAAGCTCCATGGACCACGGTCCTGTTGGTGAGCGAGGCGGAGAAGCCGACGCGAGGAGAAAAGTCATGATAATCGGTATTCACGCCCGCGGTTTTGTCGGAGCTGGTAGCAAGGACGATCTTCGAGGTGGTCAGATCCAGATTCGCCATGTGATTCTGCGCATCCGTTTCCGGCGTAAATACGTCGTAGCGCGCACCGAGATTCAATGTGATCTTGGGGGTCAGGCGCCAATCATCCTGAACGAACACACCCGTCTCCCAGAAACGAGGATATTGGGGGACCAGATTGTTCTGCCGTTGCCCTTCGAGGGCCAAGCCATAAAGCAGATCTCCCATGGGGTTATTGGGAAGTCCCAGGGCCGGACCGAGATAAGCACCTTCGTACCCAAACAAAAAGTTGCCGACCGGATAGGGGCCTTCCCCATTCTGATTCAACTGACGGCGCATCAAAGAAGCCCCAACCTTAATGCTATGGGTCCCCTTGGAGTAGGAGAGGATCGCTGCTTCCTGAAAATCGTTGAATACCGTCGTCCCCGGTTCATAAGTGCTATCGCCCAACGAGGCATAGCCGTCCGCAATGGGGAAAACGTCCGTGAGGCCTGTAGTTTCGGAGTTCACGTTGATGTTGGAAACGCCGAGCTTGGTGCTGACGTTGTTGCCCTCGTTCAACGTAACGTACTGATTGATATAGCGAGTGTAGGCCTCCTTCAGTTCCAGAATCAGATTCGGTTTGAAGATGTGGGTGTAGTCGAGCATTCCGTTCATCGCGGTTTGGTGCGCCGTTCCCTCGAACCCGTAGATGTTGCCGCCGGGCTGGATGCCGTTAACTGCCGGGAAAAGGCCCGGCGTTAAAGTGTCGGCCTTGTTGTAGGAGTAGCGGCCGAACATCAGATCGCTTGCGCCGAAATGATGATCCACGCGCGCATCAGCGGTGAACACATACTGCGTTCCTTTGGGTGAAGCTGTAAAGTTGTTGATGATTCCCGCCTTCGTCGGCGCCGGATAGAGGTTGAACAATGCCTTTCCAACTGGATCGATCATGTACGACGGGACTGTTGCTGGGTCACTGGAGTCGGTGAAGTCGCCCAGATGCTGCTGCTCGTAAAGAGTCGGCACCGTCGTGGTGGTTGTTCCTCCGCGCACCTTGCGGAAATCCTCCGCGTCGGCAAAGAAGAAGGTCTTGTCGCGGCGGATCGGTCCGTCGATGCTCCCGCCGAACTGATTCTGGCGCAACTCCGGTTTCGCCAGACCCGCCGAGAAATAGTCCCGGCCATCGAACATATCGTTGCGCAGGTACTCGTAAGCGGTACCGTGAAAGTCGTTGGCGCCGCTCTTGGTCAGCATGTTCACCACGGCTCCCGCCACATTACCGGCTTCGGCAGGGTAGCTGTTGGTCAGTACGCTCAGCTCCTGCACCGCATCAATCGACGGGCGAACAATAATGATGTTTCCTACGCGTGAGTTGTTGTCCATGCCGTCCAGCAGGTTGTTATTGCGAGAATCCGACTGGCCATTGGCGGAGACCTCCGAGGCCTGACGGCGATCATCCGGTCGCTGGCCGCTCGATACGCCATTTGCCGGCCCTGCACTGGCACCTGGCGCAAGCTGCACCAGACTGTATAGGTTACGGCCTTGGGTGGGCAAATCCTGCACCGCCTGGCTTTCCAGGGTTTGGCCAACACTCGCAGAGTCAGTCTCTAATGCAGGAGCCTCGGTCGTCACGGTGACCTCTTCGCTCTGCTCGCCCACCGTCATCTGGACATCGATACGATGGCGCTCGCCCACCT
>Ga0302319_10004616_pt1 | contig 28157 bp, 36 predicted proteins | sample Bog_T0_2_FD_203319 | JGI IMG/M metagenome (GOLD analysis project Ga0302319, IMG submission 203319) | Peat permafrost microbial communities from Stordalen Mire near Abisko, Sweden - Bog_T0_2 | ecosystem: Environmental > Terrestrial > Soil > Wetlands > Peat | place: Sweden: Abisko, Stordalen Mire... | reverse complement strand
ATACGCGCGCTTAAGGAACGGGCGCAAATGGCCCGACGAGTCAGGCACACGCCCCGCACACATCAGCATTTGCCAAGAACGAGCTGCAACAAAAACAGGAGAGCAGGCGGCTGACCACCAGTCAGTCTACCAGCGGTGCAGTTCCGCCCCGATGACGCATCATTCTGCGGCTGGCAGGGAACAGCGGGTGCTCTCCGTTTGAAAGGGACGAGGCGCGGTCTGTCAGTCGGAGTCGGCTCACGGGTTGACGTGGCGAAATCCGCAGTACTTCATATCACCTCACGAAACGACGAGAACGTCATCCTGAATCGATTCGCATTGAGGATCGTCTTGGCAGCGTCAGCTTCTTCCACGCTTAGTATGCCAGCGCGAATCCAAAGGACGTACAATCCAGGAGTGTTCAGGATGCGGCCGTCGCCCAGTCGACTGCGAGCTTCGCGAAGGAATACGCGCTTCTCATCACAGGCGACAAGCCAGCCTCTGCTTGAGGCGAGGGCGAGGCAAGCCGCTTCGCCGGAGCCGAGGATCTGGGACAACTCGGCGAAAACCGTCAACTCATCCGGTGAGGCAATCGACTCTTGTCTTAAGGATCCATTCGCAATTGCCGCTTCAAGGGTTCGGAGTTGCTCTGGTTCCGTGACTTCGGCAACAACCTCATCTGGCACCACGAAACGTAATCCTCCCACCTTGCCCAGCAAGGCGAGGTGGCTAGTATGACTCAGGTTGATGAGGATACTGGTGTCGGTGATGACGATCGAAGTAGTGCCAGTTGGATTCACGGCTAAACTGAGGGAACGAGCACCTCTGCAGGTTCATCATGAACCAATCCGAGACTCTGAACAACCTGCTCGATTTCGGTCGCACCCACACCTAGTTTGCTCGCGATCTCAATCAACTTCCGTCGGCTGATCTTCTCCCGCCGGTACGCTTCCAAGGCCAGAACAAGGTATCGCCGATAGAATGCGCTGATGTTTTCGTCTTCCGAGACCTCGGATAGACCCAACAGGTCGGCCAATTGCTTGGTCATTCCGTCACTATCCATCTGCTTCATTTCTCCGAATTGCTTGTCCGTGATCAACCGGAGGTTCATTAGCCGGTAGAGAGCTGAGAGTACGCTCACGCCAAAGTGATGCGAAAGCTTGACCACGTCGTAAATCTGCAAATCCTGACTTCCACCCGCGGTGCGGCTGTCGATGGGGACAACTCCGCTTTCGTCGAAAACATCAGCATGAAGGCGACTTGCGCTGCCTTTTCCGAGCGTCGCCACGAGCTGGCGGACGCCATCCTCCGGCATGAGGAAATTTGCTGCGAAGACGTTCGCACGCACTTCAAACAAATCGCTCCGCTCTGATTCTCGGCTCACGTGTCCCATCTGAGCCCGATCCAGCAAGAGATGTGCGTATTCGTGGCACCATGAAAACCTCTGTCTTACGGCCGGATGGTCGCGATTCACTACGACAAACAACCCAACAGTTGGATCGCTGAGCATGAGCCCAGAAACCCCCGACGGCATAGCGATTAGCCCGGTGCGAATACCTTGTGCTTCCAACAAGGCTGGCAAATCTCCGAGGGGGCCTGAACCCAGCCCAAGCCTTCTTCGCTCCTCCAAGGCGGTTTGAGTGCCACTCTGAATCGCATCCCACTTCGATCCAAGAGGGACGGAGGGATAGGCCGCCACACTCCCAGTACTCCGGCTGATCCCGAGCAATATCTCAAGATCCCGGAGTTGATGTCCTAGGGCGATGCAATCGCGAAGTGCGGTTTTGACGCCATCGCCCGCGCCGTCTTCGGCCCGGAGCAGCACGGCGGTCAGCCCGTCTGCGCTGAAGCTCGGGGCGAGAAACTCTCGAATATCCCGTGCATATAGGTATGCGAGTTTCGCCAACTCCAAACCGGAGACAGACCGATTGCCAAGTTCGATCTGCGCGATAGTTGCGCGGGACACAGACATCTCCCGCGCCGTATCATCTTGCGTCAATCCGCAAGATTCTCTCGCCTCCTTGAGGCGGCGTCCTAGTTCCGCTTGATCAATCGACATTGGAGTGACCCTCTAGCTTATCAGCGGCAGGCAACGCGGCGTTCCGAAATCGAGCACGACGTGCGTTACATAACCCGCACCTAGGCCTGCCAGAAAACCAGTCAGCAAGCGGAGTGCCCATTCGGCCAATGCGTGCCACGCGATCGCCAAAGGATCGGTCGACAGCGATCGAGCTAAGTTGTGTTCATCGGCTAGCCGCCGCAACTGGTTCTGCCATCCATCAAGGCCTTGATTCCAGAAACTCGCTGCCGCAGCCACGGGAACGAAGCCATGGCCGAGCGACCGGTGGCCAGGATGTAAGGGCGGATCGAGGCGGTCGGGCAGTATCCCGCCCAGGTAGCCCCCGAGGGCACCTCCAAAAGTCTCCATAGTTCTTGTTAAGTCGCTCTGCTTATTGGCTTTGCAAAATGAATAGCCTGCTCCGGCGGGAGTGGAAGTTGCCACGTGAAACGCACGATTGGGCATAAGAGCCTCTGGGCAAAAATAACACAATCTGGCAAGAAATGGAAGATATGTTAAAATAGGAGTAGGAGATTTACCTTAGAGTGCTACTTGTTGAACCCCAAACTCACACCGCTCTCCCCTCGAACCGTGCCGAGTGGCTGGATCGCCATCTGGCGCGGGTTTGCATTCTGTCGGAGCTGACGCCGACCCAATTTCGGAAGGCCGAGGAAAAATATCAGGCTGTCGGCGATTGGCTCGCCACCGACGGTAGCTCCTTGGCAGTTTTCGCTCCTGAAGTTTATTCGCAGGGGTCGATGCTGCTCGGCACTACCGTGCGGCCGTACGGGCAAAGCGAATACGACCTTGACCTCGTCTGCCAACTCCACTGGTGCGCTCAACAGCCGCCTCTCACGATCTATGACTGGGTGCATGAACGGATTGCGGCCAATGAGATCTATCGGGAAATGCTGGAGAAGCTGAAGCGCTGCCTGCGGTTGAACTACGCCGGCTCTTTCCATCTGGACATTTTGCCCGCCTGCCCGAATGACCGGATCGGGAACGGCTCTATTATCGTGCCCGACCGCAAGCTCGAATGCTGGAAACATAGCAATCCGAAGGGATTCGCGAAGTGGTTCCTCGATCGGTGCCAACTACGGGACGAGTTGGCGGAGCGCATGCTGAAAGCCTCGGTTGAGCCCCTGCCTTCGGCGGTGCCCTCGCAGTACAAATTTCCGCTGCAGCGAATCGTGCAACTGATGAAGCGCCACCGGGACATCTACTTCAGTGGCGGCCGGGACATCGCCCGCTCCGTCATTCTCACCACATTAGCGGGTCGCTTTTATAAGGGCCAGCGATCGTTGAGCCTCGCCCTTGAGGGCGTGTTGGATGGAATTCACTTTGCGCTGGAAGCCAATCCAACCGTGCCCAGGGTCGAAAACCCGACTCATCCCGGCGAGAACTTCGCGGACACTTGGGATCAGGCAAAGTATGAGCAATTCAAGTCGTACATCCGCAATTTCCGGACGGGACTGAAGGCATTGCTGAATCCAAGCCTGACCGAGCAGCGCATGGGCCTGGAGAAGTCGACGGAGCGACTTGGGCACCTCTTCGGCAGTGACCGGGTCAAGGAAGTAATCCGCATCGAGGCGAACGAATTGAATGAACGGCGGAACAGCGGCAAACTCGGCATCGCCGCAGGTGGCGTTCTTACGGCGCGCTCTCAAGCTGGATCGGCCGCAGTGCCCCGGAATCAGTTTTTTGGTCGATGAATAGAATCAAGACAATTGGCATTCGGGACCAAGCTGCATGGGTTCGTACTCGCAATCCCGGATTTCGCTGCGACGTGACCGGCGGTCTCTTGACCTGCCGCGGTCTTCTTCAGCCGGGTCCGATGAACGCGACCTACGATGTCGTTATCGAGTACCGTGTTGGAACGTGGCCGAAGGTCTATGTGCCGGGCGATCAATTGCGACCACTCGAACCAGGCGGCAAGATTCCGCATACCTACGCCCCTGCCGAACCTTGCGTTTTCTATCCAAGTCGGTCCTCATGGCGTTCGGACATGAAGCTGTCGCACACGATCATTCCTTGGCTGTCGCTCTGGCTGACGTTCTATGAAATGTGGCGGGCCACTGGCGAATGGCACGGCGGCGGCATCTCGCACGGCGCCGTCAAGGAACTTGAGCCGGCAGCGTGACGCCCGGCCTTATGGCAGATCGAAAGCGTGCACGAAGCCACCCAGCAATTGGTTCTGATCGTAGATCTGCATCTTCAGGTCCGCCTTCGGCATGATAATGCGCCCAAAGTCTACCGCGAGCGCCACGGGCATTGCGGGAAAAACGTGTAGCGTCGCCTGTTCTCCATGTGTTGCCTTGATTCGATCCAGCAGCTGCCGAACCTTCTCGCGGAAAAGGCGCCCCTGGCCTCGGCTCTTCAGGAAGTCATTGTTCGGTGTTGGTAGCGACATCTTCCAGATGCTCGCACCCGGCACAACCGCATGAACGCGCTCATCGTTGATCGTCGCGCTCAAGGCGAACACCAACGCCGGTGGTCCGTCCGCAGTGCCCGGTTCCAAAACTTGGTACTCGAAGCCCTCCGGATCTGGCTGCCAACGCCAGTCGGGAGGTTCTCGGTGCAACTGAAACACCTCCGCCGCCGCAATATCGCACAGCAAATGCCCCAGGAGCATCAACAGTGGCTGGGGCGCCAACCCGAAGATCGATAAGTGATGCACCTCGCCTTGCGCCAGACGCGGCTTGACCTGGAGCGATACTTGACTCTTCAGTTGGGTTGCTTCAGCCTGCCAGTAGGTGCCGTTTCGGTCCTGAAGCGAGCTGTTGAGCATCCCGAGTGCGATCGGGCGCGAATCAGCGGGGTAGCGCTCCGGCAACATCGCCTGCGCGGCCTTCATCAAGGAAAGCGGAGCACTGTGGGCCCCAATATTGGCACCGTACAGCACCACATGGCTTTGCTTATCCGGCCCAAAAGCGGTGACGAGTTCGATTCTTTGCTCGTGGCGTTCCTTCATCGATCGAAGGAGGTCAACAGGATGACCGGCGACATCGGAGATATCGATCATGCGGTGGTGGACGTCGCAAAGCAGCATGAGGTTCGATATTTCGGCCTTCAACTGCTCCGACAAGAACGTGTCGCCACGAGGGCCAGTCGGCTTGTCGGCGATGATGTGCGCAATGTAGGCCGAATTGAATTCCGCTTGGGTGAGGGCATCGATCCAAAGCGGCTGGTTGCAGCCGTCGTACTGGCAGCGGCCGGCAGCCTTCCCCCAGAGGCGTATCTTGACGGTCTCAGAAACGCAGGTGATCGACATCGCTATTTCACCCGCAGGTCCGCTGCGATCAGCGCGAACTCGTCGAGCGCCGCCTGAAGGTCTTCGACAATCTCGGCTGCCAGCACGTCGGGGTCGGGCAATGATGCGGAATCCTCAAGGCAGCCCGCAGCCGCCAAAGCGCTGTCGATGTTCCGCCGAGCGTGCTGTTCGGGCTTCTCAGGCATGGATTTAAGTAATTCTTTGATTCTATTACGCTTGCGGTGGCGAGGACAATCGCTCTTCGGGAACAGATGTCCAACCGGTCCGGTTCAGGCCCTGACCGCATTTCGTGCCATAAAGGCACTTCCGGTGAGCAGCGGCACACGAATGGCACACTGCGCGACGCTACTCGACTGACTTGTTGGGGTTTAGAAAGGTGAAGGCTGATCGGGCTTCAGCCACCAGTGGCGTCACCGCGTTTCCGAGCGGGCCGTGGTCGTGACGACAAGGCTCATCTCCCTTCCGGTCCTGGTCGCCCGAGTGCGCGCGCCACCCACTATCGCGACTCTGGGTGGCGCGCGCATGAAATCAAGCTCCAGGTGTCAATATTTTGGCCAATGCATGCCTGAATAAGAGGGCCTAGCGTGAGCCTGCGTCTCTGCGCCAGCAAGGCGTCCATCTCGGCGGCTGTGGCTTGTCCCGCCGAGCGTTTCGGGCTAATAATCTTCATAGCGAGAAAGCTGACCAGAACGTCCTCCAGATACTGTACATGCCAGATTGCGGCACCCACTCTGTGGTAGAAATCTTCAAGCTCGTCAGCATTCATTTGTCGCTGCATGGTCGTGTCACCTCTGCTCCCCCGACAGAGTTTTCGCGCCGCTGTTTCCCATACCGTGCTGATGTTGTTTCGTGTTGGGCGGAACCTGCGGCTTCCTGATGTGCATAATGAAGGACTCCGCCAGTGCGACGCTGTACCGTCGTGCGAGTTCCTCTTGCGACAACTTCTCCCTTGCGGCTGGGTCGGGCCATGTGAACATAAGCTGGAGTAGTCTTTCACGCGGGGTGTTCCTGCATGACTCATAGACGAAATCGAATGTGTCCAGAGCCTTGGTAATCGCTTTCCGAATCGGCCTCACCACGCCAAAATACGTGTCGGGTGAATCCGTGTATGCCGCTATATCGCCTGCCCCGAGTTCTTGTTGAACGATGACTGACTCTCCACTGGCGAGGTTAAAAGCATAAATTGCTTTCCGCTGCCTTATATCGACAATTGCGTCTACGACAACTCCAGTGACGACGTTCCCACGACCGTCGTGGAACGGGTGCACCTCGCCGATTCGCGGCCTGCTTGTCAGTTCAGCAGCGTGAAAGGCTTCTTCCGGCGTCTTGTCGTCAAACGTGCTCGGTATTTGTGCGTGCTTCTCCATCGCCTGCATGAGCCAATGAAGCTCAATGTGACGTTCGCGGGCTTCGACGAGCGTCAGCAGCGGCAGGGGAACGCGCGGGGCAAAGTCGTCAATCTTGAAGCCGCAGGCAAACATTACCTCCGGTTCAGCGGGCGCATCGAGATTATGGAGATGGGTGCGGTTCGTGACGAGGATATATGCGGGAGGGGCAGTGGCATTTGAGATGGTCAGGGTTTTTTCCGCATCGACAACGTCTGCGTCCACCAAGGGAACCCAGTCAGGAACGTTTTCGGCGGAGAAAGTTTGAGCGCGGTTGAGTTCGACGCAGATTATGCGCTCGTGAGCGAGGTCTTTGGCTAACGCTTTATAAATCTTTTCGCGAATCCTCGGCGGCGCCGACGTGATGCCCGCTCGCTTCGATTCCGATGTGACGGCTTTGGCCTCTACCGAAAATGTTCTGCCGGTCTCACGGTGCGTGGCGACGAATTCACAATGTGCCCTGGTGCTGTCGTCCTCTTCTTCCATCTCAATTTCAAAACGGCGACACGACCTCTGGCTCGTTGGTGGGCGAAGCGAACGTAACGACGGCATACAGCGGGGACGCGTACGACTCGAAGTCTGGAACAACTGAGACGTATGCCATCTCGGTGGACACGGCCTCGTTTTTTGCGGCCCAGTTGTTACCTAGTGGTGAGATTCAGGTAGGAAAGCTCAATTCAGCGGGCGAGTTGGAAGGGTGGGACTCCGTCCAGGTTGCTGGCACGGTCAATTTCTCTATGACTATCAGCCCCGTGCCTGGCGCGCCCCCGGCAGCCAGTATCCCGCTCTTGTTCATGCCACAACTCATCGTCCAGTGCGAAAACGAAACGGTGACCTCGGGACGGGAACACGGACACAACAGAGTGCGAAGCCGTCGCAACCGCGAGCATAACGGATGACACCTCGGGGGCCTCGCAGTCTCAGAGTCTCCCCGTTTCCGGTACGGGGAGCGCCGCTGTCTACCCCTCTTTGGCGATTAATGCTTCGGCCGGCGACACGCTTACGATAGAGTTGACCACCAGCATAGGCATGAAAGGCGGTTTCTGGGTTTGTGTGGTTCCTGGCAGTCCAGGCCAGTGGACCCCTTGCGGACCTACCATGAAGTCCAAGGCGTACGCCGATGTGGATCCGTTGATTGAATTTGATCAGCAAACGTTCAACCAACAAATGGGGGCCAACTCATACAACCTTTCTGACTATTACAGCTTTAGTCTCAGTTCAAATATCCCTGTTCAGACACCCGCGATCACCAACGAGAACGCCGCTAGCTTCGTTGTAGGACCGCTGGCGCCCGATTCGTTTGCCACGGTGTTCGGCGCGAATCTCGCCACTGTTACCCAGGCGATCCCGATTCCATATCCGACCACCTTCGGCGGAACGACTGTGGCATTCACGGACTCGCAAGGTGTGGCGTGGCAAGCGCCTCTGGAGTACGTCTCGCCGGGGCAGGTGAACTACATCGTTCCGGACGGCATGGCGTTGGGGCAGGCCACCGTGACCGTTGCTTCGGGCCAGGCCAGCTTCAGCGGAGCGGTTCCGATTGCGGCGATCGATCCGGGGATATTCATTTTCCAGGGAACGAATCTGGTGGCGGCCAATGTCGATGTGGTGAGCGGCGGCACCCAGACCTGCGAGAACGTTTACAGCGTCAATTCGAGCGGCGGCCTCGTGCCTGCGCCCATCGACGTGAGCCAGCCGAACACCGAGGTATACCTGATCATTTACGGCACGGGATTGCGCGGTCATAGTTCCGCGGCGAACAGCGTAACCGTCACTGCCGGGGGCACAAACCTGACTGTCGCCTACGCCGGCGCGCAGCCGCAGTATCCGGGGCTCGACCAGATCAACGTCCTGCTGCCGCCGAGCCTCGCGGGCGCGGGTGACGTGGTGATCCAGGTGACCGTGGATGGGCAGGCCGCCAATCCCGGCCACGTCACCATCCAGTAGGGAATGCGCACCGGCCTCGTGTGGGAAACCGGGTTTAAAGTTGGCAGGCGGTGGCGCCTGCCCCACCACGGGCTACGATGAGTATGTGGCCCCCGCACTGGTGCTCTCCGCCGGCGGCATGTATGCGGCCTGGGAAGTGGGCGTCTGGAAGGCGCTCCGCGAGCGCATCGCCATCGATCTGGTGGTAGGCGCTTCGGCTGGCGCGTGGAATGGATGGGCACTAAAATAGTCTTAGGCCTCAATCCAGTAGATCTTAGGCAGTTCGAGCGCTTGGTCAACCAAGTCGTCGTGCGTCTCGACACCGAAGCCGAATAGCAGGGCCAACAACTGCTCGCACCCGACTCGGGGAAACAGCCTGGTACGCCGCGTCCTCGACGAAAAAGAGGTTCGCCCCTTAACAGGGGAGCCTACGATGTCCTGGCGAAGCCTTTTAACCTAACGGAAGTGACACGTGTTCTCAGTTCAGCTTGGCTGCATTGGCAGCAGCGGTACTGTGCCCTCACGATGTCACAAAACCTAATGCCAACGGCAGCGGTAGCGTAGGACCACCTTTCGCCTAAGGTGTTTGCAACGTTAGCCGCCGAAAGATGCCGCGCCGCGGAAGCCTCACAAAAGGACCCATTGCGGGACGTGCAGCGCAGTCTGCCGTGCCTGCGGCAAGCTACCGATAACACCGGATATCGCTCCGCGTGAAACGGGCGCCATTCATACCTAGACGCCCATTCTAGGGTTCGCCGACAATACGGGTTTGTGTCGTCCCTAATCCCGCAGCAGTAAGAGCATGTTGTTCTCGCGCATATCCACAGAACTGCGCCGAGCGAGGTGGATACCCTGGGGACCGCCTTAAGATCAGTCCTATTGATAAAGGATCCACAAGGACATTGAAAGAGGACCTACAAGGATATTCTCTGGAGAATTGAATGCCCCGCGGCCGTAGATGTAAACAGGTGGGTACCAGAGCAGACGGCGCCAACTCGGCCGACTTCTACGCTGCAATGCCGCCGTCGACGCCGAGAATGATCTTGATGGGAAACTTTCGCCGCGCCCCGCGTGGCGGCGCGCGCTTAGAGGGCAGGCTTCGCGGGCGGCAGTTCCGACGCCGGTCCAGTGAGAGAATACTTCACCAACCCGCGGCGCACTTCCTCCATCGCAATGACGGTGAACTTTTTCGAGGATGTGGGCAGCATCGGCCGCGCGCCGCCCTGCAATTGCCGGGCCCGCTTGGCCGCCACGATGATGAAGCGGTACGTGCTTTGCTCCTCGTCGTCCGGAATGGTGCAGTGGGCGTTGTTCTTCGGGGCTATTTCCGCCATGATGTCGATACCTATTTAAATCTGAAATGATTCCAGTATGGGCCGGATCTGCTCTTCGATCCGGGTCCGCCGCAACGATCCAGAAGGCTGGCACGGTCACCGGCGCCAAGTCACTGCGGATGGACACACAAGGCGCTGCGGCCGCCACAGGGGTCGCTCTTAAGCGGTCCCTCCGATGGGAGCTTGCCATCGGAATAGGAAAAAACGGTGACCGCAAAGAGAGCACCAGTAGGGTTGAAGAAGCCATTGGAAAGCCACCTCCACGGCATTTCGAGCGCCTACACTTCTAAAATCGATGGATCTGCAATGCGGGCAGCGTGTGGAGAAGAGCCCTACAGTGGCGCGGATCATGATGCTATGTCAGCTTTCGCCGCGCTGGTTGCGGGAGGGCCGGCTTGATTTGGACGCGGCGTGGCGTAAAGGGGGCGGTGGTCGGCTCGCTGGCCGGCCACAGCGCGGCTCGCTTCGCGCGCCGCCGTCACTTGTTCCGGCGTTCTCAGGTCTGGCTCCGACAGCCGGACCCTTTCTTTGGCGCGCGAAACCTGGCGCTTGTGTCGCTTTAGTAATCTTTTGTTCATCCGTATCCTTACCCGGCCGCCGTGCAAAACACCTAGTTGTCCACCTCATCCACAAGGTACATCTGCAACTCAACCATATCCTGTAGGGCGTCCTGACCACCGACACTCATCCTGTTCTCTGGTGTGAACATTCGCTCTCCTTTTAGGCGGATTTGAAGGGAGGCAAATCGGAGCAGGCGAGACCAAGACGATTCGCAGTCGGATCAAAGACATCTATAGTATAGCAGTGATGGCGGTGGAGGTTTCGTTCATTTCCGACGTAGCCTGAACGAATCGAGGTCCGTTATCCGAACTCCCTCCCAATAAGGTTCTTGACCACCTTCGGCAAAGCCACCTTGAGACCTTCAAGCGTCAAAACACCTGTGCGCTTCACGACGGCTGTCTTGGCGTTTTTCCAAACGGTTTCGCTCCGGGCGGCATCAAGGAATTCGTGGCCGCTGTGCGTCAACCGCATGGGCCTCCAGCACACGCCAAGATCCATTGCTTCGATTAATCCTGCTTCGTGAAGAAGCATTACGTGATAGGAAATCTCCTTCGGGGATCGCCCTTCGACACCAATATCGTGGAAGGCGCCATCGAACGGTATTTCTTCGACTCTCAGCAAGATCTCCCGAACCAACTCCATGTCCCGCTTCATCTGGTTTGCAACTTTCCCGGCCGCTCAAGTCGCACGGCTTCGAGATGGATGGGGTGCTGGCGCGGGCGTGCCCTTCTGGAACGTAATCTCGATGCAAAAGTCGGCTTGCGTTCGATCTGTTCCCGGGGCAGCAGCGCAAGGAAAATCTTGGCCTCATCACCCGGACCCGCACGGACGCTCCATGAGGCTCTATTTGCGATTCTTGGGGCGAGGTTGTACCCACATCGGGTGAGTAAGGCCGCAACGAATTTTGGAAGTTGCCCATCGTCATCGGCAAAGAGAATCGTTTTGTCTGCGTTTGGGTTTTGGGGAACCATATCGTGCCCAATCCCTTTCTGGCGGAAAGCCATCTGCGGACTGAGCAACGATGCGGGCACCGAAAATCAAGTAGGCCGCTCGGTTCGTCTGGTTTAATGGGCCAATTTAAGCTACCACATCCTGACGTGCGCCAGTGCCGAACGCCGCCCAGCTCTTCGATTCTTCTTTCCGTGCCGTCATGCAGCAGGGCGGCTTTGTCGCTAAAGACGTGATCTTCGGTCATGAGGCCCACGATTTCTTCAGGGTTTTGGTAGCTGAGGGCGTTTACGAAGGCGTTGGCGGATAGCGGTTGACAGGAGTTCAATTATACTGCCGGGAGCGGCGCTGGGAACGAGTGACGATTTCGAAAACTATTGCGACATTTTCCATCTTCACTCTACAGAAGCTTCGCGTGCGCTTTGCAGCGTCGGGATCAGCTTGGCCGTAAAATAGGTTCCGATAATGAACCTTAACGGGCCTGCCGCCTAGTCGCTATTCGCAGGTTTGACCCTGTTAGGTCATGTCCAAAAGGTATGGCCTGGCCATCACGGCGCAGAAGCTTCGAGCAAGAATATGCCGTCAACGTTGCGGGGCGTCGGGGTCGACGCCGCAGGGTCTTTTCTTCTGGCGCCTTGCACGTGCTGCCCCGTGCGGCCCTGCCGCCCGTAACTCTATGAAAACTTGGTAGCGCTAACGGGAATCGAAAGCGTTGAGGGTTGTTTCAGTGGGTAGCATCCGATGCTAAACCGTTGATACTACGAACATCCAGTTCTTGAAATGCCATCCTGTTCTATCGTGTACCTGCATGGCGTGACATGGCCGTGACATGAGCCTGGAAGAAATCCGCCAGACCAAAGCCCGCGCCACTACTGCGAAACCGGAATCATAGCTCCGCTGGGCGAGCTGGCGCCGGCGTAGGTCGCAATCACCTGGTTGTCGCCGCTTGCCGCATTCGACGGCACCAGCACGTTGATCTGATACAGCCCTGGGCTGATCAGCCCGGCCCACTGCACATCGGCTGCGGTGCCGCCGATGGTGACCTGCGGCAGCGTGGGCAGCGGGCCGGTCTGCACGGCCGAGCCCGCCGTCAGCGTCGAGACCGGCAGGCCGAAGCCGTCGCCGAACAGCAGGATGGTCTCCCCCGGCGCGGCGGGCGTGAAGGTGTATCCCGGCACCGACATGGAGGCAGGCCCCAGATAGGTATAATTGGCGTGCAGCGCGGCAATATGGATGCCGTCGCTGAAGCGCAGGAACCCAGGTGCCGCCGCTTGCAGGTTTGCAGTAAACGCGGCGCTGGTGGCGCTCCCGTTGTTCACCTCGATGGCGACCGAACCGATGGTGGAATCGAGCGGCGTGAGCACGTTCACCTGCGCGGCGCTGACGAAGTATACATACGCCGGCTTGCCGTTGACAGTGACGCTCACGCCACCGAGCGAGGTCGGCATCTGGCCGGTGGCGAACGACGGGGCGCTGCTCCAGGTGAGGCCGGCGCCCACGCTGCCCGGCGCGAGGTCGGAGCCGTAGATTTCGATCCAGGCATTCTGCGCGATGTTGGCGCCTCCACCAGAGACGCCAGCGCCGGTGATGGTGGGTTGCGGAGATTGAACCACAAGCGTTACTGACACTGAAGCCGGGCTACCGGTCGCGCCCGCCGCAGTGACCAATACCGTGGCCGAGTAGGACCCCGCCGCCAGGGTTGCCGGATTCGCCGAGACGGAAAGCGTGGCCGGAGCCGTGCCCGACGCGGGAGAAAGCCCAACCCATGTGGCGCTGGCCGAGGCGATCCACGAAAGCGCCCCGCCGCCCGTGTTCGTGATCGAGATTCCTTGCGCGGCCGGAATCGTCCCACCCACCGTGTAGTTGAACGCGAGCGCTTGGGGCGAGATTGTCAGTACAGGCGGAGCCGGGGCCACCGTCAGTGTAACCGCGACCGATACAGGGCTGTTTGATACGCCAGTTGCCGAGATTTGGACGCTACTCGTGTACGTTCCCGCGCCCAGACCCGTAGGCGAAACGAGCACAGAAAGCGTTGAGGGCGCCGTGCCGGACGCCGATGCTACAGATAGCCAAGACGCGCTTGTGGTGGCGCTCCAATTGAGCGTCCCGCCGCCGCTGTTTGTGACCTGAATGGACTTCGCTGCCGGAATCGTCCCACCCACCGTGTAGTTGAACGCGAGCGCTTGGGGCGAGATTGTCAGTACAGGCGGAGCCGGGGCCACCGTCAGTGTAACCGCGACCGATACAGGGCTGTTTGATACGCCAGTTGCCGAGATTTGGACGCTACTCGTGTACGTTCCCGCGCCCAGACCCGTAGGCGAAACGAGCACAGAAAGCGTTGAGGGCGCCGTGCCGGACGCCGATGCTACAGATAGCCAAGACGCGCTTGTGGTGGCGCTCCAATTGAGCGTCCCGCCGCCGCTGTTTGTGACCTGAATGGACTTCGCTGCCGGAATCGTCCCACCCACCGTGTAGTTGAACGCGAGCGCTTGGGGCGAGACTGCCAGTACAGGCGGAGCCGGAGCCACTGTCAGCGTAACCGTGACCGATACGGGGCTGTTGGACGCGCCAGCCGCCGAGATCTGGACGCTGCCCGTGTACGTTCCCGCTCCCAGGCCCGTGGGCGAGACAAGCACGGAAAGCGTTGACGGTGCTGTGCCGGATGCCGCTGCTACGGACAGCCACGTCGCGCTGGTAGTAGCGCTCCAGTTGAGCGTCCCGCCGCCGCTGTTTGTGATCTGGATGGACTGCGCTGCCGGAATCGTCCCGCCCACCGTGCAGGCGAATTGGAAGCTCGCGGGCGTAACCACGATGGTGGGGGACAAAGAGGCCGCCATGATGTTGATGGAATCCCATGCCGACGACGATAACTCCACGTAGATTATGACCAAACCGGGCACAACCAAATTGGGCATGGTCGCGGGCAAGAAGGACGCTGAAATAGCCCCATCGGACCACGAAGACACCGGCAGAAGATAGTAAGTTGTGGAACCAGCAGAAGCGGCAAGCACTTGACAGCCGGAGCACTGCTGGCCAAAGCCGTACCCGTTGATTGTGATCGAGCCGCCGGAAGTAACGATTAGGGCTGTCGTGTTCTGCTGCAGCGGAACCACGGAGGAAATGAACGGTCCTAACTTGAGGCGGAAGTCTGCGTAGGTGCCTGATGGTACGGCTCTGGTGGCCTGCAAACTACCAAGGGATGCACTCACAAACTGAACTGTACCCTGTCCCGCCCGTAGGAAATCGCCAGAAAAAATGGCATATTGAGGATTCTGCGTAAGCGTAGAACCGTCAAACTGAACCTGGCTCACGTCGTTGACATATTGCGTGGTATTTTCGACGGTCGCAAGCGCCCCACCGTACGGATAGTTTGTTGAAAACGTAGCGCCAATTGTCCACCCAGCCGTATCATCAGCCAGGAACGAAAGCACGGCGCCGATAGTCTCAGACGCCATTGCGATTGCATCGCCAACGCAGTCGATTGGGCTAAGGAGAGAGTCGGCGGAAGACGCGATGTGACAATGGTTCACGATTCGAGTCCGCGAGGCGTCGCGCGCAAAGTTGATTGACGCGCTCGTAATTGACACCACGCCATCGCTCAGTCCCGGTGAGCCTGAGCTGTTCGGCCAGGTTCCTTCATCCCCAATAATCGCGAGCGCGTCAACGCCCCTTAGATCATCGGTGCCCTGATTCCACGTATTCAACTGCCACAAGAACTTGCTACCAGGTAGCATTTCCAGAGCTTGTGTTCCGATAAGGTCCACACCACCTTGATAATAATTCGCGGCGAGAAATGAACCAAAATTGGGCGTTGCAATCTCGACAAATTTCCGGATGCGCGAATTCGCTGGTGGGGCGAAGGAATAGCCGGATTGCATTCCTGCAAGGTATGCCCGGACAATTAAACCGCCCATACTGTGGCTGACGAGATCTACTTCGGGGACTAATGTTCCGTTGGTATATCGAATAAGATTCAGAACGTCACCCAAAATATTGCCCAGGTCTTCTATAGGTCCGTTCAGATCTTCCACGCAATTGTCAAACCAGTAGACCACTGGCACATTATTCTGGTTCATCAATTCGCTACCCAGTTGGCCAAAGGTTTCTTCAGGGGTTGATGTCGGACACGTACTCAGCCCATTTAGGCCAACTCCCAACCTCTGCCAGCCGTTCAACAACACGACAGGTGGCACCGTGGAATTGGACGGGACCGGCTGCATGGGGTCGAGCGTGACATCCACATCCGCCGCCCGTTCTTCCCCAGCCTCGCTCACTGCCGACAGGGTAACAGTGTATTCTCCCGGTTTCATCGTCAGGGAAGCGGCGAGCAGCATTTGATCTCTGGCCCGATTCGGCCCGACCACGATCCCGCGCGCTTCCTTGCCGTCGATCCTGACGTGCCGGCTCTTGGCGTGCAACAGAAAATCAAGCGTCTCAGGTGGCGCGTCGATCTTGGCTGGTTCGCCCGCTCGCAGCCGGTATCGGGTCTGGAAAACCGTGAGCGGCCGGACGATGCCCGCGCGGCTTTCGAGTCCAGGCGCGGCGGGATCGATCTGCCCGAAAAGACAACCCGGCAGAAAGCCCGTAATCAGCCACAATAACCGAAATGAGCGGCCCATTCTCTTTACCTCCGATTTGAGATGGAGCCCCAGTTGGAATTAGGCCATGCGGCAAGAGGCGGCTCGTGAACACGCGGGGTTTCCCATCCGAGATACCGCATGATGCGGGCCACGTGGCCCATTGGTAGGCTTGAGCCAAAACCTGTTCCGCGTCGCCATATCTCCAGAAGACTCCGCAACCAGATCAGTTGAATGAAATTCTGAGTATTCTCCGTGGGAATATCCTCCGTAGCGTAGCAGCATTGATTTATTGGCGCAAGCACCTCGCAATCATCGGCGCAAGCAGATTCAGCCGAAGGCCGGCCCGGAGAAAGCGTTCGGACAGGCCCTTCGAGAGACTCGCAAAAGCAAGAAGATTTCTCAGGAACAGTTGGCGCTGGAAAGCGGGTTTGACCGGACGTACATCAGCCTCATCGAGCGCGGGATCAACAGCCCAACAGTTCGCGCCGTGGTACGAATCGCGGTGACGCTGAAGGTCCCGCCGTCGAAGATTATCCGCCGCATGGAAGAACTGCTGAGCGTTTGAACCCGCCCCCGCCGCGCCTCGGGAACAACTGAGTCGCCCGCTGCCAACGACACGCGTTCGCTCTTGACGGTGTCTCAGAACGGTACTGCATCGCGGCGCGAACGCTTGATGTCTGCGATTCGCCGCGCGTACTCGATTCGCTTTGATTTAGGCGTGGCATGGATAATAGCCCCGCCTTCGTCGTGGCTTTTCCGAGTATGATGGGTCACCGCCCACACGTACTGGCCGAATGTGGGAACGCCGGATGACGGATTGTACTGCTGAGTCCGCACGCCAGCGCCGATCCGCTTGAATGCGTGCGCGAGCCTGGCGTTGCAGGATCTGCACCCGTACGCGAGGTTTTCCGATTCTCCGTGGGACTCGTCGCCGTCCAGGTGCATCACGTCCAGTCGGCCCCGCGCGCCGCAAAGTACACAACGCCTGGGACCACGAATCGCCTTTTGCGCGCGGTATCGCTTGGCCCGGTCGGTAATGCGGTCAACGGGCTTGCGGTCGGGAGGATTCACCGCGGACGGCGCGACTATTCCCCCCCGTTGTCGTCTTCCAAATCCTGGTCTCCGTCCGGGCTGAGCGCGTCCAGTGCATCAACCACGGCTTGGGCCAAGTCTTCACGGCTGGAGGTCACATCGTTTGCCGCGTCCAGCACGTCGCGAGCGGAATCGATGGAATCCTGTAAGTCGTCGTTCGCGTCTTGCAGGTCGTCGATGGACGTCTGATCGTTTTTTGCCATCTTGAGTTTTCCTTTCGAAATGATTATGGGGCGAACACCTCAGGACAATGGCGGAGGTGGCAATGTCCGCCGGACAATCACGAATTCTAAGGTCCGGGTTCGGGCTCTACCTGCAGCGTTGGCGTAGCATCCGTCAGTTTCGTTGTTCGCCGGCCTGCCTGCTCTTGCAGCCGGCGGGCGCGCTTCCTGAGACCGTCCAGAAGTCTGTTTTCTTCAGCAGCACGATGATACTGGTTCATCGCGCCGTGGCCGGGTATGTGCCTTCGGTATAGCTTCAGACCACGTACGCCACGCTGGTAATCCTGCCAGGCGGAGTCAATGCTGGGGTTCTTTCGGCCGGGCTTTCTTTTCGGAACGATAACTTGGCGAACGCGGGTAACTACCTGCAACCGGGCTGAGCGCGGGAGATGTTCCCGATCCACAGTCTCGCGCAGCGTGTCGATAGCGCAGACAACCGGTTCGGGCATCCACGGGTTGGTTGCGTCGGATTCATTGCTGGGCGTCATGGTGTCGGCTAATGGCACTTTCGCCCGCTCCGTTCTCTGTGGCTGCCGTTCGATACAGTCGCCGCCGCAAACAGCACTCCGATTCCCGCCCAGAGTATGAGCCTTTCCGGCCCGGTCGCGGCAATCGTATCCGCTACTGAACGAATCGCCGCATCCAGCAGGGTGGCCCACTTGACCATAGAGGCTTCCTGGGGACTCGTGTACACCGTCTCGCCATCCGGCAGTATCACGGGGATGAGATTGATCGTGAATGGTTCTGGACCCACCACCTTACAGCCCGTATGGTCGAGATGGGCGCGCATAGTGGCCCGTTCTTCAGCGTGCCGTTTCCATTTCCTCCGGCTCGTCTTCGTTCGCTGGCTCATCATCTTCGGGCTCCTGGTAAGCGATGAATTCCTCAATAAACTCCGGCACTCGCGCTTGAACCGGGCCCAACTGTTGCCAAAGAGGGTGCGATTGCAGGAACGCCAGCAGCGTTTCCTTGCCCAATGCTGCGATCTGCTGGTAGCGAAGTGGACCAAAGAGCATCACTACGCTGTCAGCCAAATCAGCGCCCGTTCTTCCAGGTTGCGCGAGCGCGTTGAGAACCAATGGAGCCATATTCGCGGCCATCTCGGCAAAGTCTTGGCCGGAAGCTGGTGCGGCAGGCTGTTGCTGAGGCGCGGGCTCTCCGCCTGCGGGTGGGGCGTCTGCGGGGGCGGGTACCGGTGAGACCACCGGTGAGACTGGAGGACCCTGCTGCGACCGGGCGTTCTTGGCCAGCAGCATTTGGGCCATGGCGGGGACGATAGGGGCCAGCGCGCCGATGAGGCTGGGCAACACCGGCTGAAAGAACTCCTGCCACGATCCCATCTGGGATTCACCGGACGCACCCGAAGCCACGGGCTGGGGCCGCAGTTTCTCCACCAGGTTGACCGCTTTCTCAACGAAATCTAACGGATCTTGCTGCCCTTCACGGTTCGCCGGGTTGAGTTTCTCCGTAATCGCCAAGACTTTTTCAATCAGCGCGAGACCGTCCGGCGGCTGCTGCGATGGCAGTAGCGACTTAAGCTCTCGGAGCAGCGCTGCCATTTTCGTCGGGTCGTTGTTTTCTCGTTCCTTGCCGGTCTGATCGAGTGCCCATTGGACCAATGAGCCGGTGAGGTTGGATTGCGCCGAGTCCGCCGCTGAACCTCTCTCGCGTTGTTCGAGGGCCTTGTTGAGCAACTTGGAGAGTTCCTGCACGGCGGTGGAGTCGGCCGCGGATGAGGAGGGCGGGGCGGTCGCCGCCGCTGGCTCTTTTGGCGCCCACACCTTGAAATACGTTTCGTTGCGCGGGTCGGTGCGGACAACCTCATCCGGGGAAACCTTTGGAGGGAACGCTGGATTGTGGAGAGAAACGGTCTTGGAAGCGATTGTCTCGCCACGCTGATTGTTGAGCCTCAAGTAGTACTTTCCGCTCCCGAAGTTCCGCATGAGGTAATCCTCATCGAACGGCTCCGTCACCTTGCACAAAAAGTGCTCGTTGTCCTTCTTGTCGATCACTGGCAGCACTCGGTAGACGTACACCTTGTAGCCGGCCTGCCATCCTTCAACTGAAATCTGCTGAAGCTGCTGGAAGAAATCAGACTCTTCCTTCTGCTGCTCATTCGCGGCCGGCTGGTCGGCCGCATTTGAGACCCGCGTTGCATCGTTCACTTCACGTCTTTTTCGCATCGTTCATACTCCGCGCCGTTATAGTCCTAGGAATAGTTCTATTCGGCGGCGCCAACATCGGGCGCATCACAACATTCTCATGAGTTAACGTTTTTGACAATCCCTGCCAAAACCTGTTCCTTTTGGCACACTGGCTGGCGTCACGCGAGAGCCTTTCGATTCAAGCTCCCTCATAAATCCTCCGCTACGGGGTTTTGGCACGCCTCCCTTGCCGCTCTGCCTGCTTCGAAGGCTCGTCGCACCGTGCCGACGCCTGCGCCCAGCCTGCGGGCAATCTCGCGCCAAGAAAGGCCGCTTGCTCTAAGCTCGGAAACTCGGTCGCGGTCTAGTATCGCCCTGGGGCGCCCGATGGCCAGACCCGACCGCGTACCCCGCTGGCGTGCGTACTCCAAGCCGGCGGCCACCCGCTCGCGAATCACCGCCCTTTCAAGCTCGGCCATTGCCGCGATAATGGTGAACGTCGCCCTGCCCATCGGGGTTGAAGTGTCGAGCGCTTCCTGATGGGATATGAAGTCGATCCCAAGGCTGCGAAACTCCTCCAGTGCGAGAACCAACTGCTTCACGCTGCGGGCGAACCTGTCAAAGCGGAAAACTACAACCACATCGAAAGCGCCGCGGCGGGCGTCGGCCATGAGTGCTTCCAGTCCTGGCCGGGTTTCCTGGGCGCCGCTGGCCCGGTCGGAATAGATGCGGTACAGGGTCCACCGGCGTTGTGTAATCAGATCTCGCAACGGCTGTTCCTGTACAGCAGGATCTTGGTCGAACGTGGCGGTACCGCTCCGTTTCGTCATACTGGCCGTGCTCACGCGCAAGTACGCGGCCGCGCGGATGGCGTCCATCTTGGCGGATTGTCCCCGAGCGGCACCTACAAAACCTACAAAACCAGGTTTTGATGGTTTTGTAGGCTCGCTTCCCGCTGAATCTGGAAAAATACGGCCTTCGTTGCTCATTCCCGCACTCCGGGATTTACCTGGTACCGATTGGACGGGCGCCCGCCGAAAGGTCCCGATTTTTCGCCGGCCAGGTCCCGGACCCATCCAGCATCCTGAAGGACTTCCGCCGCCTGCTTCACGGCTTCAGGCGAATCCAGACCGCTCCACCCTTTCAGGTACACATCCCGGCAGGAGAAGAAGCCATCCGCACCCACCTTCCGCCGTTTGATCTTATCCGCCAGTTCCCGCGCGGCCCGCAGTCGCGGAGTCACGATGCAGGAGTAGACTCTCCGCGCGTGGGACTCCAGGTATTCGCACCAGGCCGCCGCCTGTTGCGCGTGCTTAAGACGAACGGTGTCAGCCTCTCCGCCGCGTCCTGCGGCTTCCGCTAGCGCGGCTTCCGCTAGGTGGAAGAGAACCGCCAGAGTCGGCATGAGACTACGGTACTTGCTCAAGTGCGAGATGAGAGCCGGGTGGAGTTCGCCCCCGCGCACTTTCGCCTCAAGGTCCGTCAACCACTCAATGAAGAGTTCCTGTGCGTCGGGAGCGAAGCGGAACCGCGCCGGATTCTCCGCGTCCAACTTCACCAACTTGCCGAAGATCCGCGCGGCCTGTTGCTCGGAAGCCGCATCGGGCACCCGGTCCACATAATGCCAGGCAGGCGCCGTGTCCGGCCACACCAGCAGTTGAAACCGCTGAATCAGCCCATCATTGCTCGGACCGTCTTTGAGTGCATCCACCAGGTAAGAGCGAAGCCGGCCCGGTTGGATGCCGCCCAACATGGACATGCAGCAGTGGGGAACGTGGATTGTTCCACGTGCGATCCGGTCAACCGTGAATGATGAATCCCCGGCCCAGGCTTCGAGAGCGAAGGCCCTTTCACCTTCGCGGCCGGGCTTATCAAGAGTGTTCAACCATCCGGTGAGTTCGTCCCGGATTAACAGGATGCCCGCCGGGTTTTCGCTCATGGTCTCGTGAAGTGCCTCGAAGGTGGCATCGTTCACGATGAGGCGCCGCAGCGTCGGTTCTTCCGGTTCGTCTTCCGGCCTGTCGGGTGCCGCGTTCCCGTTCTTCGATGCGGCCTTGTACTGTTCTCTCCACGCCGCGCGCCGAAGCTCGTGTTCCTCTTTCTCCCGCGCGTGGTCTTTCAGTGCCTCTTCGTGTTCTTGCCGCCATTCGGTTTGAAACTGATTCAGGGGACGGGTTGCGGCTTGAATGGCGGGGGACTTCATGAATCCCGGTGGCGCGACGATGCCGCCCCAGAGGTTCGGAACGACCACCCATCCGGTATCGTGTGCCTTCGGCTGAATCGCGGCCCGCCGATTCACCGCGCCGGCCAGACACAGCACCATCAGCACCGCCGGGTAGTCCATCGGGACTTGCATACGCTCCGCCACGTCCACCACCAACGGACGGAGCGAATCAGGGAGAAAATCTTCGGAGAAGGCTTGCACGGGCGGAAGCTCGCTTTGGATCGGCTCCGGCTTCGGCCAACCGTCCGCCGCTTCCGCGCGCGCCGTGTGACCTTGGCCGGTCCACTGGCTTTCGAGATGGTCCAACTCCGGTTCATTCGTGAGTTCGTGTTTCACCCCGACACCTTTTCGCCATCAACTAAGGAAACCAGCTCAAGTTCGCTATGCGCGCGCGAGAACCATTCCGAGACGTCCTTTGCAGCCTCTAATTCCAGAACAACGAGGCGCGCCACGTTGCCCAGGAGCGACCGCGCGACAGTGAGCGCGCGCTGCCGGCCCGGAGCATCGGCATCTGGCAAAATGACTACCTCCCGCCCGCGGAGTGCTTCTGTGTACTGTGGCAGCCAGGGCGCCTTCGCCCCGCCAGCGTTCGTTGTCGCCACGAACCCGTGAGAGCGCAGCGTCTCAGTATCACGCTCGCCTTCCACTACGAATACGATTGGCGCCTCCAGGACTTCTGGAAGGTGATAGAGCACCTGCCGCTGGCCTTTCTTCCAGATCCACCCGCCGCAACCATCCGGGCGCCGCTGGCGAAAATCCTTCGGCTCGTAGCGGACGACCTGGTAGAGCAACTTGCCGGCCTCATCGCTGTAATCGTACGTGCCAATAATGCGACGGTTCATGTTCAGAACCTCATGCGACGGTTCCCATAGGCCGCGCGCCTTCAGGGCCTCAATTACATCGCGCTGCGCGCAGCCGGCGTGACAGTGGAGCAGGATCTTGCCGTCAACCTCGCGAATACTTAAACTCGGGTTCCGGTCCTCATGCGCCGGGCAGGGCGCCATCCAGGCGGAACCGGAACGCCGCGCCCTGAGTGCGTGCGCAACGAATTCAGCACTCATCCGCCAGTCTCCATGAAGGTTTCCATTGGGCGACATAGAAGCGGCCATTACAGGGCTTGGGCTCGGTTTCCTGCCGTGCGCAACCATTCGGCGATTGCGGAGCGCGGCAGGATGAAGCGCTTGCCGATTCTGATGCTGGGTATGATGCCGCGATGCAGTGCCGCATATGCTACCTGCCGGCTGATCCCGATTTCCTTGGCAAGCTCGCCAACTGAACCATAAGTCGTCCGGTTGCGCTCAATACCACTGCCGCTTCGTTGAGATTTGTTTTGTGACATTCCGGTCCCTCTAATACTTGATTTGTGCCTGCGAAATGGAGTACCATATCAACTCGGAGTACCTAAGCATAGCTTATCCGAGCGGAGTAGTCAATATGGATGACGTCTCGGCAAAAACGACGAATCCCGTTTCCCAGGCGGTTCGTAGATTGCGCCTCGGTCTCGGTGACACCCAACAGCAGTTTGCCAACCGTCTAGGTCTCGCGATTTCGACTGTTGTCAGGTACGAACTGAGCCGTCCTCCGAGCGGGAAGGCCCTTGCTCAGCTCGACCGCTTGGCTACGGACCACTGCCTGGACGAATGTGCGTTGATCTTTCGCAACGCCATTCGAGTTGAGCTCGCAGGGCCCTTTCAGGTTGGCGGCGTGCGCCCGCCGTCCGCTCATTCCGTGGGTTTTTACGCTTATCCGCAGACACCAGAAGAAGAGGCCATGGTCTTTGACGTTCTGTCCGTAATGCGTAAGGCGCGCGATACCACACCACCCAGCAATAGCTCGCAGCGAGACGGCCGGGAGCAGGCCAAGAAGGAGCTGAAGGCGCTACTCAAGGCTACGAAAAGAGCACGTGGAGATCGCATTGAATCCGTCGAGGAGGGGCAACTAGACGAGGATCTGACGGCCGCTATTGTTCGGCTTCACAACCTTGGGATGCCCACATCAGAAATTAAGGAGCGGTTGAAATCTAGCGCACATATAAGGGTCTGGACGGATGATGGTCCGCTACCGAAGGTCGACGCCGTTTTGGCGGAATACAAGAAGAACGCTCAAGGAAGGAAATCAGAGTGAAAGGCTCCGTCACGAAATACACCGTAAAGGGTTCCAGCCGTCCGCGATGGCGGTATCGCATCGACGCCGGCAGCGACCAACGGCATAGAATCCAGGAGGGGCGCGGCGGATTCGCGAAGGAAGGCGAAGCCCGCACGGAAATGCAGCGCCACATGCAGGAAATCCAGGGCCGGAGCGCAGCCGCCCCAGCCCCCCCAAGGCATGAAAAAACCTTGGCAGACTGGCTTCAGACCTGGCTTGATACCTACGCCGTGGACCACTGCCAGCCGAAGACGTTGGATCGTTACCGGCAGCTCGCGAACTACGTCACGGCCGCGGAGAGTCCAATTGCCGCGTCCACGACCCCGCTGACCGAACTCAGGCACACACAGCTTGAGTCCGGGCTTTACGCTCTGCTGAAAGCCAAGGGCAAGCGCAGAGAGCACATTTCGGCCCACACCGTGCGCCACGTCGCCGGTCTGCTCAATGTCGCGCTGAACAAGGCTTTCAGGCTGGAATTGATCGCGGTAAATCCCATGCTTCGGGTTGAGTTGCCATCGTTCGAGAAAAAGGACGCACGTAGTCTCACCCCCGAGGAAATCAGGAAGCTGCGCGATGCCTGCCGCGGTGATTGGACCTTCATGCTGGTAGAGGTCGCACTGGCCAGTGGCGCGCGTCGCGGCGAAATGCTCGCGCTGCAGTGGCGAGATCTGAACTGGACAACAAGAGAACTCACCATCAGCAAGTCACTGGAACAGACGAGCGCCGGGCTCCGGGTGAAGAAGCCGAAGAATGGAAAATCGCGCCCGTGTTGTCTGCCGCAATCAGCCATTGTCGCTCTACAGTTTCAGCGGGATGTGCAAGCGGAGCAATGTCGCCTTTTCGCTGGCGACTACAAGGACAACGGCCTGGTATTCTGCCAGCCTGACGGCAAATTCCACGAGCCCGACCTGGTTTCTCAAGTGGTCATTCGGCGGATGCGCAAGGCAGGAATCAGCGGGACGAGCTTCCACACCTTACGTCACACTCACGCGTCGATCCTGCTCTCCCGCGGCGTGCCGCTTCCGGCCGTTTCTGCACGGCTCGGCCACGCTGACCCGAATGTGACAGCGCGCATTTACGCCCACGCTCTGCCGGCCGATGACCAGCGCGCCGCGGACGTTTGGGAGAGCGTCATCAGCGAGCAGACGCCTCCACTCGTTTGTGCGGAACTCGAACACGCTGCCCCGGTTGACGACCAGCGGGCGGCCGATGCGTGGGAGAGCGTCATCGGCGAGAAGGTCCAGTGATGGCGGCTTTGTCGTTGCGCTGCGCTCCCGTGACATGGCGTGACATGCGGGCGGCTTCGCAAAGGACTAAGGTATTTGAAATCAGATGGATACATGGTAGCGCTAACGGGAATCGAACCCGGTGACTGGCAGTCCGGTTCAGTCCAGTTGGGTCTAAGTAGTAGTGTTTTCGGTCCAGTTCGGTTCGCGACCAGGGCGCAAAGGGCCCCACGGAAGGCTGACGTGCTGCCCCGGTGCTGCCCCGCGGCCAAGGATCTCTTAATCCGATCCGCGCCCCATGTCCTCGACTCGTCGCCGACGGACTAACCTTAGACTGGGGAGTGACAACCGGTGCGGTTGAAGCCAGACGCCGGCGGGCTGGACGGAGTCGGGCCCCCGTAGAAGCGGGTCTTCGATACGGGGAAGGAGCGCAGCGGACAAATCGCCTAAGGCGCTACCGACGAGCGCGGCAAGAACTGGGGAGTTACAATGGCTTGGCTGAGCCAAACGGGAACGAGTTCTACCGGAGAGCAACTAGGCCGAGGAATGGACCGATGGGCTTCGGCGAGGCGATGCGGGCGCGATAAGAGAGCCAGTTTCGCTAAGTGCATCGGAAGTGGTTACAGGTTGAACTGCGTAACGTTTGGGAAGGAGCCCTGAAGTGACATGGCTACGGAAGGGGCTCGGCTTCGAGTCGGGCAAGGTGGTGGCAGCGGCAAAAAGCTCGGTTCGTGTCTCGTGAGATCGGATTCTTGTGTCGCATCTGGGCTCTCGGGGAGGTTCGGGGCACACGGATATGGTGCGTGCCGGAGCAAGCGGATCCTTCGGGGATGGACGCCCGCTAGGAAGTGTCAGCGAAGCTCTCCCGATCAACAGATCTCCGTCGGATCTGTTGAGGGGTAAGCTTCTCGATCAGGACCATCGTGCCTCCGCAACGCGGGCAGAGCCAGCCGCAGGAAGTCTTGGGCTCGGAGGTTGTGGGCGTTGTCGAACGGTTCGAGGGGTAGGTTTCCAGCAACTGTTGGCAGAGGGGTAGGTGCTCGCGGCGCCGCCGGTTGGCGAGGAAGCCACAGAATCGGATGCGCACAAAACCGCGAGGCGGGGTGTGGAGCAGGAACCGCCGCAGAAATTCCTCGGCAGTCACAGTCATCAGCCGTTGCTTGCCCGTGAATGGCAGAAGACGCGATGACCAGACCTCTGTGAGGACCAGAGCTTACGTCAACGCGGAGCAGTTTGGTGTATACTTGCGCAATGGCTGGTAACCCAAACTGAAAATCCTGGTCGAACGGGGTTAGTCGCTATGGTCATTTCACGAACTGAGCAGCATGCCGGCAAAAAGATCGAGCCGTTCCGGAGATTTCAGTACTCGGACACGTTCTTCAAGCCTGGTTTGGATATCCTGACCGGCATCGATTTTGGCGCCATAAGCCGCACGAAGTATCGAAGTCATAAGAAAATCAGAGTCGAAGGTGAAACTGGTGTCGACACTCGGGACATCAGCTACGCGACATGACCGTCAAAGAATACAAAAAAATCGCATACGGCGAGTGGTTCGACTACGTCGACCCCGCGGACGCGAAGCGCGCTCACGCACGTAATGTTCAGCGATGCCATGCAGCCATCAAGAGGCGCGAAGCTAAGGACAGGAAGCTCAATATTCTGTTGGTGCACGGCTCCGGCAGGTCGAGCTTCAAAAGTCTCGCGCACGAATTCTCAAACAGTCAATTCCTGCTCAAGTCGGCGGTTCGGCAGTTCGAACGCGATGAGAAGTACGAGATCACGGAAATTCGGCTCCGGGACTATAATATTTCGCCATGCAATTGCTGTTATTCGACGACCAGCTCTCTTTGTGGCTTCCCTTGTAATTGCTTTCCGCTGGATCCCATGCAGGAGCTTTATCCGCTGGTACTGAACTGCGACGTCATGTTCTGCTCTGCTGGCGTCAATCAGTCTGCGATGTCGAGTCGATTGAAACTCTTCGCCGACCGGCTGATTTCGCTGGATGGCGGGTTCTTTGTGGCCCCGGCGCAATACCGTGAGAAGGACGCCGATTGGCGCGATCGCTGCATCGCCCTGAGCACCAAGCTCGGCAAGGATCTGCCTTACGATCCCCGGACTTGGGGGCGCGTGGCGGCCTATTTTATTGCCAGCAAGGACCAGAACAACGAACTCAAGACCATTGCGAAGCCGAAGGCGAGCCCGCTGAGCTATATCGAGTCCGTAGCGTGGTCTCTTTGGGACGGCTTCAGCGACTACGGATTCTTCCATGCAGATCCGTGGTACGTGGGCGCTGCGGCGAATCCCAATGAGGAGATGGCCTTCGACAAGGCCAGGTACGAAAAGGCAACGGAGGTTAAGAGGCAGGCGGCGCACGTTGCTGCCGCGGCCGTCGCCCTCGCCACAGAGTATCGAAAGCATCCGCCGGCTTTCGATGGCGGAGCAAGACACAACCGGACCTAGATAAAAGCGCAAGCGTCCGTTCGCTTTCCGAGATATAAATGAAAGTAGCGAAAGGCTCCTCCTGGGTGATGATCAGTTCCTCGCTCAGGCTCTGATCCTAAATGAAATCGCTTAGAAACAAGGTAGACGTAGTGCAGCGGCAACGCATGGACCAGCGGCAGTTGTCTACTGACTTCTTGAATCGCGCCTCTGAGTGGCGGCGCGTCTTCGCAGATGGCTGGGGCACGTTCCTGTTGGTCGTGGTTGCTGCCGGTGGCGGAAGTCATCGCTGCTAGAAGCGGCGCAGCTGTAACTCCGGGCATGCTGGCAGTCGCGCCCGGGCTTATGGTAGTGGCGATCATCTATTTCCTGGGCACAGTGAGCGGGGCCCATTTGAACCCGGCGGTTACCTTGGCCTTCGCGGTTCGGCGGAACTTCCCATGGAACCGAGTGCCGGGCTACGTTTGGCACAAGCAGTCGGTGGTGTCCTGGCGGCGCCTCGGTGAACACCCAAAACCGGCCATACGTGATCACCTGAAAACCGGCCAACGATAAGCAGCGTTCAGGACATTAATCTCGACGCGAGGGCGATACCCTCCGTCAATGTGAGCAATGTCTTGAGC
>Ga0302319_10004615_pt1 | contig 28158 bp, 26 predicted proteins | sample Bog_T0_2_FD_203319 | JGI IMG/M metagenome (GOLD analysis project Ga0302319, IMG submission 203319) | Peat permafrost microbial communities from Stordalen Mire near Abisko, Sweden - Bog_T0_2 | ecosystem: Environmental > Terrestrial > Soil > Wetlands > Peat | place: Sweden: Abisko, Stordalen Mire... | reverse complement strand
ATCCGGCTCTTTGATGCAGGCGAGCATGTCGTGATAGGCCTCGGGGCCGCCGCAGTCCTCGGGCGGACCGGCGCGTTCGCCGGCGACGCAGCGCGGATAGCGGAGGCCCTTCTTCAGCGGCGTCACCGCCTCGATCGCCACGTCCAGCTTCCAGCCGGTCTCGAACTGGTACGCGTAGGTGAAGTGGCCGTGGTTCTCCCAGCCGAGGTCGAGCAGGGTGAGGTCGCGATCGTCCTCCACCACCAGGTCGTCGCGCTTGACCGGATTGCCGAAGCGAAGGTCCCCGAAGGCGAAGACGTGGGTCTGGTAGTCGTACCAGTCGAAGGCGAGCTGGATCGAGTCATGCAGCCGGGACAGCCACATGGTTTCCCGCACCAGCAGGCGACGCCAGATGCCCGGCCGGCAGTCGGCCACCTTGAGGTGCAGCTGGAAAACCCGCTCCGCCGGCTTCTTGCGGCCGGGGCCTCTGCCTTCATGAAGCGAGATCATGCCCCGACATAAAGAGGCCTTGCCCGCAACGGGCAAGGCCGCGTCTCAACCGCCAGGTCAGGCGAGCTTACCGCCAATAGCCGCGGATGTAGACGTACTCGCCATGGTGCCACGCCCAGTGGGGGGCGACATAGGTGTAATAGCCGGGGGGCGGGACGATCCAATGCCCGGCCGTCCAGACGTAGACGCCGTGTCCCGGATCAAAGGAATAGTAGCCGTTGATCCAGATGCCACCGGGAGGCCCCGGCGGAATTTCCTGGGGGGGCGCCGGCGGGGGCGGCGGGGGCGGCGGCTGCTGGACGACCACGGTCGTGGTCGCTTCGCCTTCCGAGTGATAGAGGGTGCCGCGCTCGTTATCGATGCTGTTGCCGATCGTGCCGCCGGCGATGGCCCCGACGGTGCCGCCGATCAGGGCGCCGGCCAAGCCGTTGCGGCCGCCACTGTTATTGCCAATAATCGCGCCGGTCAAAGCGCCGATCGCGCCGCCGGCCACGGCTCCCTGTTGGGTATTGGGGCCGGTGCCCACGCAGCCCGAGCAGAGGGCGGATAATCCGAGCAAGAAAACAAACTTCGTTTGCTGAGTCATGGTATAAAATGTGATTGGTCTCGCACAGTATGACGTTTGTTCCCATGCAATTGGAACATCGAATGGCATAACAGATTATAGGTCAATCTATTATAATATTTGTCGGCGGAATGCCCTTCTCCTCGGGAGGTGGGCGCCCAGACGGGCATGGCTTGTGCTTTAGCTTTGCTCGACGACTGCGCCATCCGGAAACACAAGAGGCGCCCCTTTCGAGGCGCCCCGTGTGACCTAACACCAAGCAAACCGTAAGAACTACGATAAGATAGACGCTGGCGCGTCCAAAACGCTCAAAAAAACCGCCAGATTTTTCAGGGCCGCTGAGATTATTGTTGATCAACGATTAACAATAATGGCAGCGCGGCCTACTGAATGAGCGTCGACGGCACGCCTTCGGTCGGCGGGGTCGCCGCCTTAACGGGTGTACTCTTGAGGGGGTAGTGGAAGACCTTGCCCTCGTAATTGCGGAAGACGACCTCGTCGTCGGTGATTTTCTCCACGTAGTCGGGATTGATCGGCACCTTGCCGCCGCCGCCCGGGGCGTCGATCACGTACTGCGGCACGGCGTAGCCGGTCGTGAAGCCGCGAAGGGCGCGAATGATCTCGATGCCCTTGCGCACATCCACCTTGAAGTGGCTGCCCCCCGTGATGAGGTCCATCTGGTAAAGGTAGTAGGGCCGCACCCGCATCTGCAGGAGCCGGTGAACGAGGGATTTCATCACCTCGGCATCGTCATTCACGCCCTTGAGCAGGACGCTCTGGTTGCCCAGGGGCACGCCGGCGAAGGAGAGGCGCTCGCAGGCGGCCTTCAATTCGACGGTGCATTCCTTGGGGTGGTTGACATGGATGCTCATCCAGATCGGCCCGTACTTCTTGAAGATTTCGCAGAGCTCCGGAGTGATGCGCTGGGGCAGGAAGACGGGGATGCGCGAGCCGATGCGGATGAATTCCAGGTGGGGAATGGCCCGCAGCCGGCTCAGCAGGTGCTCGATCTTCTTATCCGAGAGCAGGAGGGGATCGCCGCCGGAGAGCAGGACGTCGCGGATTTCCGGATGGGACTCGATGTAGCGCAGGCCCTGCTCGAATTCCGGATGAAAATTGTAGTCCTGGGCGTTGGACACGAGCCGGCTGCGGGTGCAATAGCGGCAATAGGCCGCACAGCGGTCGGTGACCAGGAAAAGGACCCGGTCGGGATAGCGGTGGACCAGCCCGGGCACGGGCGAGTGCGCGTCCTCGCCCAGGGAATCCAGTTGCTCCTCCTCGCTCAGGACCGACTCCCCGCCCCGCGGGATCACCTGCAGGCGGATGGGACAGTTCGGGTCCGACCGGTCAATCAGGTTGAAAAAGTAGGGCGTGATGGCCAGGGCGAGCTTGTCCTTGGCGAAGAGGCAGCCGGCCCGCTCGTCCGGCGTCAGGGTCATGTACTGCTCGATCTGCTCGATGTTCGTCAGCCGGTTCTTGAGCTGCCAGACCCAGTCCTTCCAGTCCGATTCGGGAACATGCTGCCACAGTCCCTGCCCTGCATACCAGCCGGTTCGGTTGTCGGAGGGGGACATGGGGAGCGACGAATACCCTTAGGCGGCGCGGAGGGGGTGTCAAACCCGCCGGGCTGGATTAAATGCTGTCAAATTGGCGCATTTCTCGGCCGGCCAACCATTTGCGTCGACAAAAACCATTGGCAGGCTAGGCACCACAATCTCTGTAACTCACTTGGAATCAATAATTTTACCAGCCATGAAGAGCGGTAGCGAATTCTTGACGCTCCGGTAGACCCCCCAGCCTATAGGCAGAGCGACGACGAGGAAGGCGAGGGCGACGAACAACGGGGAAGTTTTTTTCATGGGGTCAAGTGGTGGCGCCGGCACCGGCCGGCTCGGCGTGATGCCGGGGATCTACCGGCTTGACGAGGAGGTTGCAGGCCAGGCCGGCCAAAAGAATGCCGGCCATGATGTAAAACGTCGTGTTGTAAGCCTGGGCCTTGGGCACGCCCTGGGCCCGCTGATAGGCGGAAAGATAGGTCACGAGTTGCGGTCCGAGCACCGCCGCCATCGACCACGCGGTGATGACTCTCCCGTGGATGGCTCCGACTTGGCCAGTTCCGAATAGATCGCGCAGGTAGGCCGGGATGGTGGCAAAGCCGCCACCGTACATCGAGATGATCACGCAGGTGAGGGCCACGAAAAGGCCTACGCTGTTGATGCGCTGGCTGAGCGGGAGGAGGCCATAAAGGGCGCAGCCCAAGAGGAAGTAGACGCAGTAGATCGCCTTTCTTCCCGTTAGGTCGGAGGTCGAAGACCAAACAAAGCGTCCGACCGTATTGAAGATGCTGAGCAGCCCGACAAATCCGCCGGCGACGAGGGCGGACGTGCCAAACATATCCTGGCACATCGGGGAAGCTTGGGAAAGGATCCCGATCCCCGCCGTCACATTGCAGCAAAGCACGGCCCATAGCAGATAGAATTGGGGGGTCTTCATGGCCTCGTCTGCCAGGACCGAGCGGCTGGTGACTAATTTTCTGGTGTGGGACGCCGCCACGAAGCCGTGAGGCGTCCAACCCTCCGCCGGCACCCGGACGATCACCGCGGCAAAATTCATCATGATAAAGTAGCAGGCGGCCATGACCAGGAATGTCCCCTCGATCCCCACGGAAGTGGCTGTCTTGAAGTGTCCCATCAGTTCGACTCCAAGAGGAGCGCCCACCAGGGCCCCGCTCCCGAAGCCCATGATGGCAAAACCCGTGGCCATGCCCGGTCGGTCGGGAAACCATTTGACGAGGGTGGAGACGGGAGCGATGTAACCCAGCCCGAGGCCGATACCTCCGATCACTCCGTAACCCAGGGCCAAGACCACGAGGCTGTGGAGATGGACGCCGAGGCTAGCCACGACCAAGCCGCTGCAGAAAAAGCAGGCGCCCGCGGCCATGGTTTTTCTCGGGCCCGCTCGTTCCACCCATTTTCCGAGGAAGGCCGCGGATAGGCCGAGCATGACCAGCCCCAGCGAATAGGTCGCGAGGACGACGTGGGGCAGCGTCCAATCTCGGCCCGGAATCGATTGGGTGACCCCGATCGCGCGGGTCAGCGGAACATTGAAGACGCTGAAACCGTAGATCTCGCCGATGCACATTTGCACGGCGATGGCGGCGGGGGGCACGAGCCAGCGGCTGAATCCGGGGCCTGCGACTGTCCGCTCGCGATCAAAGAATGAAGGCATGGGGGTTTGGGGAGTTTCTGGGGAGGGGGCCGAAATCTGTCTTAAAGCGGGAAGGAGGTTCCCGGCGAGGCGAGAATGCGACGATCGCCCGCATTCCGGCGGCCCGGTCCCGGTCGCCCCGAGGCGCAACTCCACCCCCCTGGTCCGCCTGACCCCTGAACGGGCCAAAAAGGTCCTGCAGGCGTCGCCCTCATGACCTCATGGCTAACTACTTAACATGCTAATCAAAAATTACTTAGCTATCTTATCGTGGAGTTGCTCGCTCAGGATCGCAGGGTGCCCTGAGGGGGTGTCACACCCGCCAGGAGTGATTAATCTCTACCCAATTGGCAAATTTCCCGTCCGGGCGCGATTTGCCACCATAAAAACCCTTGGCACCTTCTCCCCTGCCGCCTTTTGTCTCAATCCGATGCGCCCGCACAAGCCAGCCATTCTCGCCCTGGAAGACGGCAGCGTCTTCCAAGGCCTCGCCTTCGGCGCCGACGCCACCGTCGCCGGCGAGTGCGTTTTCAATACCTCGATGACTGGCTATCAGGAGATTTTGACCGATCCGTCCTATTTCGGGCAGATCGTGACGATGACCGCGGTGCAGATCGGCAACTACGGGATCAACGGGATCGACGTCGAATCGCGGGCGCCCCAGGCCACCGGCTTTGTCGTGCACGAGCTGTCGCCGGTCGTGAGCAACTGGCGGTCGAGCCTTTCCCTGGGCGATTATCTGAAAAAGCACGGTGTCCCCGGCATCAGCGAAATCGACACCCGGGCCCTGACGAAGAAATTGCGGGTCGACGGCGCCATGAAATGCTGCCTGAGCACCTTGCCGATGGGCAGAGACGATGCGGTGCGCCGCGCCCGGGAGTGGCAGGACATGGCCGGCAGCGACTACGTCAAGGACGTGACCTGCGCGGCGCCCTACTTGTGGAGTGGCGAGGATGCCAACAACCACAATGAAACCTATATTCCGGTCGGCACCCATTTCGGGTCGAGCACCGCCCCGGCCCGGCGCTTCAAGGTCGCGGCCTTCGACTACGGCGCGAAATACTCCATTTTCCGCAAGCTGATCCGGCACGGCTTCGACGTCCTGGTCCTGCCGGCCGGGGCGAGCGCCGAGCAAGTGCGGGAGCACCAACCCGACGCGGTGTTCCTCTCCAACGGTCCGGGCGATCCCGCGGCTTTGGCCTACGTCCACAAGACCGTGACGGCCCTGATCCCGGAATATCCCATTTTCGGCATCTGCCTCGGGCACCAAATGATCACGCACGCCCTGGGCGGCACCACCTTCAAGCTCAAGTTCGGCCATCGCGGCGGCAACCAGCCGGTCAAGAATCTGCACACCGGCAAGGTGTCGATCACGGCCCAGAATCACGGCTTCGCCACCGATGCGAAAAGCCTGGAGAAGCGCGGGGCGGAAGTGAGCGAGATCAACCTGAACGATCAGACGGTGGAAGGCCTGCGCCATACCCGCCTGCCGGTCTTCAGTGTCCAGTACCATCCCGAGGCCGCCCCCGGGCCGAGTGACGCCGATCCGCTCTTTATCGACTTCTACGACCTGGTCGCCAAGCGCAAGGCCGGCCAGATCTAGCCCGTCAGCGCCTCGAATTTGACGGCATCCTCCGGCGTGTCGACGCCGACGGTGGGGTCCTCGGTGAAGCCGACCGCAATCGTGTAGCCGCTTTCGAGGACGCGGAGCTGCTCGAGCTTCTCGATCTGCTCCAGGCGGCCTGGCGGCAGGGCGGCAAAGCGCTCGAGCAAATCGGCCTTGTAGGCATAGAGGCCCAGGTGCCGATAGCAGGGATGGGCACCCACCCAGGCATCGTCCACCCGGCCCGCCGCCTCCCGGGCGTAGGGCATGGGGCTGCGGGAAAAATACAACGCCCGGCCGGTGCGGTCGCAGACCACTTTCACCTGGTTGGGATTGGCGAAATCCTCCGCCCGCCTGAAGGGCGTCGCCAGGGTCGCCATCTCCGCCTTCCCCGCGATCAGGGCGGCCAGCAGACGAATTTGCCGGCCCGAAACCAGCGGCTCGTCGGCCTGGACGTTGATGATGTGTTCGGCCCGGACGGTCCGATTGGCCTCTGCCAGCCGGTCCGTCCCGGTGGTATGGTCCTTACGGGTCATCAGCACCTTGAAACCCCGCTCCGCCAGGCAAGTGCGCAGAAGTTCATCATCCACAGCGAAATAGAGTGGAAATTCCGGCGCTTCGGCCGCGATCCGCTCCGCCACCCACAGAACGAGCGGCTTTTCTTTAATCTTATGTAAGAGCTTGCGCGGGAAGCGGGTGGCCTCAAGTCGGCAAGGGACAATAATAGCCGTGCGGGGCATGGCAGCGGATCTTACCAGCGGGTTTTAAGGTTGCAAGCCGCACCCAGCTAGCGGACTTTCCCGGCAATTTTGAGTTAGCGACCATTCCGCCTAGCCTACTGCCATGAACAAAAGCGACACACCAGCCGCCAACCCCCAAATCGTCAAAGAATTGGTGGTACAGAACAAGATGGGCGTTCACGCCCGTCCTGCGGCGATGATCGTGCGCATCACGAACAAGTTCAAAGCCGATGTCTTTGTGGAAAAGGACGAGGAGCAGGTGAACGGCAAAAGCATCATGGGATTGATGATGCTGGCGGCCGGCAAGGGCTCGAAGGTCAAGTTTCTCGCGGCCGGCGACGACGCCCCGCAGATGCTGGCCGAATTGGAGCAGCTTTTCGCCCGCAAGTTCGACGAGGCCTAAGCCCGCCGGGGCCGGCTCAGAGTCCGAAGAAGGCCCGGGCGTTGCGCGTCGTGATTTTCGCCAGTTCCTCCACGGGCCGGCCGAATAGTTGGGCGGCGTAGTCGGCCGTCAGCCGGACGTAGGCCGGCCGGTTGGGTTCGCCCCGGCGCGGCACCGGCGCCAGGTAGGGGGCATCGGTTTCGAGCATCAGCCGGTCCAGGCCCTGCGCCTGGGCCGCGGCCCGGGTCGCCTCCGCCGTCTTGTAGGTGAGGATGCCGGTGAAGGATCCCCGGCCGCCGCGGCGGTTGAGTTCAGCCATCTCCGCCGGTCCTTCCGTGAAACAGTGAAAAACGACCCGGGCCCAGTCCACGCCGCTTTGGTCGATCATTTCCAGGCACTCCGCGAAGGCCCCCCGCGAATGCACGACGACCGGGCACTGCTGCCGCCGGGCCAGGGTGAGCTGGGCGGCAAAGGCGCCGCGCTGGTGGGTAAAAATTGCCGCGGCCGCCGCCGGGTCGTTCCTGGGCAGGTGGAAACGGTCCAGCCCGCACTCGCCTAGGGCCACCGGCCGGGACGAACCCGCCCAGTAGGCGGCGAGTTTCGCCACCTCGCCCGCCCAGTCCGCCTGCACCGAGCAGGGATGGAGGCCGACGGTGTAGTGCACGACGCCGGGATGGCCCTCAGCCATCTCCCGGCCCACCGGCCAGTCGCCGCTTTCCGTCCCGATCGCGATCACTTCCCCCACCCCCGCGGCCCGCGCCTCGGCCAGGACCCCCGCCAATTCCCCGCGGCGGGCGTAGTCGTCGAGATGGGCGTGGGTGTCGATCAGCGCGACCCCGCTTTCCGCCTCAGGCGCCGAGGCCATAGAGCTTTTTGTATTTATTATTCAAGTACCGGAGGAGCGGCTGGGGGGAGAGCTCGCGGCCGGTCAGCCGCCGGACGAGCGTGAGGGGATCGTGGCGGCGGGCGGCGGCATGCACGTGGGTCCGCAGCCAGGCCAAAAGCCAGGCAAAATCGCCCCGGGCAAAGTCTTCCTCCAGGGCCGGCCGCAGTCCAAGCAGCTGCTCCCAGAGTTGGGCGGCGATCATGTTGCCCAGGCAGTAGCTCGGAAAATAGCCGAAGGCCCCGCCGCTCCAATGCACATCCTGGAGGACCCCTTCCCGGTCGCTCGGCGGTTCGAGCCCGAGCAGCTCGCGGGAGCGGGCCTTCCAGGCCGCGGGGAGATCCGCCACCGCCAAGGTCCCGGCAAAGAGCCGCTGCTCGAGCTGGAAGCGCAGGATGATATGCAGATTATAAGTGACATCGTCGGCCTCGACCCGGATCAGGGTCGGGCGGACTTGATTGACCGTGCGGTAGATGTCCTCGGGCGTGGCCGCCGCGGCCCCGACGGCCCCCAGCCGGGGCGCAAAATAGCGCCAGAAGCCGAGGCTCCGGCCGACGAAGTTCTCCCACAGCCGGCTCTGGGATTCATGCACCGCCATCCCGGCATGGCGCCCCAGGGCGGTGCCGCGGGCGGCAGCGGGCAGACCCTGCTCGTACAATCCGTGGCCGGCCTCGTGGATGGCGGCAAAGAGGGCCGAGAGCGGATCCGTGGCCAAAAAACGCATGGTCAGGCGGACGTCGTCGCCCGTGCCCGAGCAAAACGGATGCAGGGATGTGTCCAGCCGGCCGCGGCGGTAGTCGAAACCCATCCGGGTCGTGACCTCGCGGCAGAACTCGCGTTGCCTCGCTTCCGTCGCCGGGCTCGGCCCCCGCCGGGCCGGCGGCGGGGCGGCCGCCAGGACCCGCCCGAGCGGGACGAGCCCCGCCTCCAGCTCGGCAAAGAGCGGCTCGACCACGGCGGCCGTCATGCCGGGATCGTGCTGATCGAGAAAACAGTCGTAGGGGGCGGCGGTCCGGCCCAGGTAGGCGGCCTCGCGGCGGGCCAGGTCGAGATGCGCCTGGATCGTCGGCGCATAGGCGGAGAAGTCCGAGGCCGCCCGCGCCTGGGCCCAGACGTGGTAGCCGCGGCTGGACAGCTCGGCCTTCTCCCGGACGAATTCCGCCGGAAGCTTCGTCGCACGCTCGAAATCCCGCCGGGCTTGGAGCACCACAGTCCGTTCATCCCCGTCCAGGCCGCCCGCGCCGTCCAGCAGCGCGATCAATTCGCCCAGGCGCGGGGCGGCGGCGAGGTCGTGGGCGGCCGCGGCCAGCGCCGCCATCTGCTCGCCCCGCTGGCGGGCCGCGCCTTCGGGCAGATTGACCTGCTCGTCCCAGCCGAGGTGTTCTCCGACGGATTCCAGCACCTGATGGTGGCGCAGCCGGGCCGTCAGTTCGGCATACGCGGAGTCGTGGCTGCTCATGATTGCGGGCCCCTCTTCTCAGCGGGTGAACGGCTCGATCTGCACCGATCCGCCGCTGGCATGAACCAGGACGAGCGGACCGCCGCCATTGAGGACGCCCTCCAGCGTCTTCCGGCCGTCGCCTCCCGACTTCACCACCACAGGAAGCATCGTGCGCAGATGGACCTTGCCCCAGACCGAGGAGGCGCGGAGCGAGCAGTGGGCCTCCGCGCCGAGACGGACCGTGATCGCACCGCCGTCGGTCTCGATCCGGGTTTCCCCGCCGGGATCCTTGGGCAGGCCGACGGTGATGTTTCCCGCCGTGGCGGAAATGACGGCGCCGCCCAACGCGCCCTGCACGTCGATGTCGCCGTTGGTCGTGGCGGCCACCAGTTTGCCGGTGAACGCGCCGGCCCGGATGTTTCCCTGCATCGCCCGGAGACGGGCCACGCCGGAGCAGCGGGAGACGACAATGTCCCCCTGCTCGTTGTCCGCGTCGATATCGCCGCGGATGGCACGGCAGAAAAGAGTGCCGTGGCGCCCGCGCGCCTTGACCCGGCCCGTCAGGTCGCCGATGGAAATGCTTCCGCCGCGGGTCGCGAGGTCGAGATCGCAGGTCGGGGGCACGAGGCAGTGGCAGACGACCGAGAGCCGCTGGGGCGTGCCGTCGTCGAAATGCCAGCCCGATTCCTTTGGATTGCGAACCGTCACATCGACGGCAGATCCCCCCGGCGTGATGCCGACCAGCACGTTCCCGAGCAACCGCCGCGACCGGACGGGATCCTCCGTCCCGGGATCGACCGTGACCTCGATGTGAAACCGTCCGTCGGACGACGCCTCGACCTCGATCAGACCGCGATAGCATCCGACCTTGAGCGCCGCCCCCGGTCCGCCGGGATAAGTCCGTCTTTCGACCCGGATGTCGGCGCGGCCGGGGGATGCGGCCGCCAGTATGGCCAGCGCCAGGCAGACGAGGTGGAAAAAGGCCCGCATGGAAAACTCAGGACTTGGGCGCATCGATGTGGACCTGTCCGCCGTCGGCGTGGATGACCATCAGGGCGCCGCCCCCGTTGAGCCGTCCGGCCAGCTTTCGCTTCTCGTTGCCGCCGGAATCGACCGCGATCGGCAATGTCGTGCGCACCTTGCCCCAAATGGACGAAGCCTGGATCGAGCAATGAGCCGCCGGATCGATGCGGACCGTGATCGCGCCGCCGTTGGTCTTGACGCTCGAGTCGCGGTTGAACGCCGCCGGAAAAGCGGCGGTGACGTCGCCCATCTCGGTCGAGGCGTTCAGTCCCCCGAGGGCATGCTGCACCTCGATGTCGCCGTTGGTCGCGTGCAGTTCGGCATGGCCGGTGACCGTGCCGATGCGAATGCCGCCGAGCAGAGCCTTGAGCACGACCGATCCGACGCAATGGGAGACGACGATGTCGCCGCCCTCGGTCGAGGCGTGGATGCTGCCGTCGATCCGGCGCAGGAAAATGCTTCCGTTCTTGGCCCGGGCGTCGACCGAGCCGGTCAGATTGCCCACCGTGATTCCCCCTCCATTGGTGGCCAGGTCCACATTGCAGCCCGGGGGCACCTGCAGGACATAATAGATCACGACGTCCTCGGGATTCTCCCAGACGAAGCGCACTCCGGTCTCGCGGGGATTGCGCTGCACGATCGAAACAGTGTTGCCCTCCTGCCGGATCTCGAGCTGCAGGCGCTGGAGCATCTGCTCGCTCTTGACCGGGTCGTCGACGCCGGGATCGACATGACCCTCGATATGGATCTGCCCATCGGTCGCCTCCTGGACGTCGATGCTGCCCCGGTAGGTGTCCACCTTCAGAGTGGCGCCGTGGCCGACGGAGAAAGCCGCGCGGCTGATGCGCTCGGCCGCCCGGCCCGTCGAAAAGGCGGCGGCGGCAAGGGCGATCAGCAAAAGAGGGAGCCGGGAGGCCATGGGCGCGCGTTTCATGGCTTGTCCAGATGTTCGCGGATCCGGGCGAGCAGCACGGCGGGCTTAACCGGCTTGGCCAGATAGACCATGCCCTTGCGGGCGGCCACGCGCTGCCAGTCGCCGTCGACGGTGTAGCCGCTCCAGATGATCACCTTCAGATTCCTCTTCCTCTGCAGGAGCTTCTCGGCGACCTCCAGGCCGGTCATCCGCTGCGGCATGACCATGTCGGTCAGCAGAAGGTCGATCCGGCCCTGGTTCACCTCCCACTTGAGCAGAGCCGAGATCCCATCGGTGGCCTCGACCACCACATAGCCGTTCCGGCGCAGCAAGTCGGCGGTGGCATTGCGGACGGCCAGCTCGTCCTCAACCAGCAGGATCGTCTCCGTGCCGCCCTTGATCGCCTCCTTCCGGGCCTCCTTCGACACCGGCGTCACCAGGTTCGTGGCGGGAAAGAAAATGCGGAATGTGGTCCCCTTGCCCGGCGTGCTCTTCACCTCGATCCATCCGTTGTGCTGCTTGACGATCGCATAGACCGTGGCCAGCCCCAGGCCGCTGCCCTTGCCGATCTCCTTGGTCGTGAAGAAGGGTTCGAATATCCGCTTGAGGACCGCCTCGTCCATCCCATGGCCGTTGTCGGTCACGGTCATGACCGCGTACCGGCCGGCCCGGGCATGATCCTCCACCGAGGCCTGGTCGAGATAAACCAGTTCGCCCTGGATCTGCAGCCGGCCTCCGCGCGGCATCGCATCGCGCGCATTCACGCAAAGGTTCATCACCACCTGCTCGATCATGCCGGTGTCGGCCTCGATCACCGCCGGCTTGTCCGGGACCTTCAGTTCGAGGTCGATCTGCTCGCCCAGAAACTTCCGCAGCAGCTTGACGATGTCGGTCAATACCCCGTTCAGGTCGAGCGGGCGCAATTGCATGGGTTCCCGCCGGCTGAACACGAGCAGCTGCCTCACCAGGCCCGACGCGTGCTCGACCGCGTTCAGGATGTCGTTGAGGGATGACTGCGCCACCTTCGACAGCCCGGGCTCGCTCTGCACGGCCTCGGAGTGGAGCATGATCACCGCCAGGATGTTGTTGAAATCGTGCGCGATCCCGCCGGCCAGCTGCCCGGCGGCCTCCAACTTTTGCGACTGGAGAAACTGGGCCTCCAGCGACTTGCGCTCGGTGATGTCGCGGGTGTTCAGCACCACGCCGCCGATGTCGGGATCATTGCTCAGGTTGCAGGCGACCGACTCCAGCGTCCGCCAGCTGCCGTCCTTGTGCTGGCTGCGGTAGGTCGTGGTGACGGTCGCGCCAAAATCCGCGATCCGCTCGTTAAACAGCTTCTCCACGCCGGCGCGGTCGTCGGGATGGATCAGGCTGTAGCCGTTCCGGCCGATCAATTCCGACGGGGTCCAGCCGACCACCCGTTCGACCGACGGGCTCTGGTACCGGATCGCCCCCCCCGCATCAATGACCGTGACCACGTCGGTGGCCCGCTCCGCCAGGGTCGAGAAATACTTCTCGCTGCGGCGCAGCGCTTCGTCGGACTTCTGGCGGTGCTCCGCGGTGGTGATCTCGATCCCGCGGATGACGAAGGCGGTCGAGGCCGTCAGCCCGGCCAGGGAAGCCACGGCCAGCACGATCATCAGCACGATTCCGTGCCAGGGCAGGATCAGTCCGGCCTGGAAGCCGCTCCAGAACAGATAGCCCAGCACGATGGGAGTGACGATGGCGGCCGGCAGCAGCCGGCGGGCGAGCACGCCGCCCAGGCTCTGGCTGGACAGGAGCACCGCCACGCCGCCGTCGGGATCGAGGGTGATCAAGCCGCAGGAGAGCGCGAACAGGGTCAGGCCGGTCAGGGGCGCGACCGGCGCATGCAGCACCTCGGACTGCAGGATAAAATCGAGCATCCCGAAGACGGAGAGGATGCCGGCCACATAGGCCAGCGCCTGCACCAGCTTCTGCCGGCGGCCCACCGCCTTGCCATGAAACATGAGCACCGTCCCCAGGAAATACAGGCTGAGGGAGACAAGCGGGGACATCAGCTCCGGCCGCGCCACGCCGGTGGCCGCCTCGGTGGAGCCGCGGAAGAGCACCTGGTCGATGCCCGGGTCCCAGCCGAACCAGGACTCCGCCAGGCTGAGTGCGCCGATGATCATCACGATGGTGGCCAGGCACCGGGGAATCCAGGCGGCCGCCTGGCGGCCGCTCCTGACGTGCCACCCCAGCGACAGACCGAGCAGGACAAAAGCCAGCGCCGCGTTCGGCGTCACCACCCCGCTCCCCACCGCCAGGGCGCCCAGGCTCGAGGCGGGAAAAAGACACCCGGCGAGGCCGATCACGCCCACCACCACGGAAAACGCCGCCACGGCCAGGGAAATGATCCCAAGTCTCCTGGCTAAACGGGGATCAAAGAGGTAATTCACAAAACTTTATAACATCGGCCGATTTGGAGGAGTCTTTACTTAGGAAAGACAGGCATCAAGCCTGCTCCGAAGTGAGCGCCATTCTGGACATATCCGGCCTGCGGGTGGCCCGCGGCACCACCCTGATTCTGCGGGACGTGAACTGGCGGGTGATCCCCGGCGAGCATTGGGTCATCCTCGGCCCGAATGGCTGCGGCAAGACCTCGCTGCTCAAGTCCCTCACCGGCTACCTCTCACCCACCCTGGGCGAGATCACCCTGCTGGGCAAGCGGTACGGCCGCAGCGACTGGCGGGACCTGCGCCTCAAGATTGGCTTGGTGATGAGCGCTTTGCAAGCCTCGATCCCGCCGGCCGAACCCGCCCTGGAGACGGTGATCAGCGGGCGTTACGCCCAGCTCGATCTCTGGGCCCATCCGACCGCGGCCGAAGTCACGACCGCCAAACGCTGGCTGCGCTTCGTCGGCCTCGGCGGCCTGGCCAGCCGCGAATGGATCTACCTGTCCCAGGGCGAGCGCCAGCGGATCCTGATCGCCCGGGCGCTGATGGCCCGGCCGCGGCTGATGATCCTGGACGAGCCCTGCGCCGGCCTCGATCCCGTCGCGCGCGAGGAGTTTCTCGGCTTCCTCGAGCTCCTCGCCCGGCGCCCGCGGGGTCCGGCCCTGGTCCTGGTCACGCATCACGTGGAGGAAATCATGCCGGCCTTCACCCACGCCCTGGTCTTGCGGCGCGGGGCGGTCTTCGCCTCCGGCCCAAAAAAGAAAGTGGTCACGAGCCGCACGCTCAGCGGCGCCTTTGGCGCCCCCCTGCGCCTGCAGAGCAGCCGCCGGCGCTACCGCCTGAAGTGACTCCCGCCCGCCGGGCTAGGGTTTCTGGTCGTCCAAGACCTCGCTCAGAAACAAGCGCAGGTGCGCCCAGGAATGGAGATCGGCGGCGCGGTTGTAGCCGATGCCGCCTTCGAGGTGATTGAGTTTGGCCAGCCGGTCCGCGTCCGGATTGGTGAAGGCGTGAACGGCGCCAGAGTAGATGATGAATTGGTAGTCGAACTTCCCCGCCTTCATCGATTCCAGGAACGCATCCACCTCCGCCTTCGTCTCGAAGCTGTCGGAGCCCCCGTGGCAAAGGAGGAATTTAGCGTGGTTTTTCCGCGCCGCCGCGGCGGAGGCCGGAATCAGGCCGGCGTGGAAGCTGACCACGCCCACCAGGGGCGCGCCGCTGTAGGCCAGGGCCTGGACCGTGGTGCCGCCGAAGCAGTAGCCCACCGCCGCCACCCGCGACCGCTTGACCCGGCCGGTCTTGAGCAGCTGATCCAGGCCGGCCCGGGCCCGTTCCGCCATCAGCGGCTGGCCGTAAAAGGGTCCGGCCAATTCCCCCGCCTTTTTCGCGTCGGTCGTGACCAGGCCTGCTCCGTACATGTCGAGGGCGAAGACGACATAGCCGAGCCCGGCCAGCTGGCGGGCGCGGCCCCGCACGTAGTCGTTCAGCCCCCACCATTCGTGGACGAGCAAGATCCCCGGATGCTGGGCGGGGCCGGCGGCGCTGTCGTAGGCGAGGTAGCCGGCCAGCGGGATGCCGTCGTGCTCATAGGCGACAGTTTGGGTCACGATTTTTGCTTTCATAACCGGAGAGAAAAGCAGAGCCCCCAGCGCCAGTCCGAGCCGAACCGCGCTCACGTCGCCACGGAATAGCCGCCCGCAATGTAGTTCTTCAGGTGCTCGCATTCGGTGCTGTGCAGATCGACCATCCAGCGCATGACGTCGCCGATCGAAATCACGCCCTGGAGCTGCCCATTGAGCAGGACCGGGAGATGGCGGCAGCGCTTGTCCGTGAAGATGTTCATCACCACTTCCACCGTGGTGGCGGGGGCGATCGTGACCAGATCCTTGGTCATGACGTCGGCTACGAGGGCGAGGTGGGGATCGAGTCCGGCTCCCACCACCCGGCGCAGGACGTCGCGTTCGGTAAAGATGCCGACCAAATTGCCGCCGTCGACGACCAGGACTGAACCAATGTGATGGTGATTCATGTCGGCCACCGCCTCAGCCACGGTCGCCGAGGATTTGACCGCCTGAATGTGCTGACGCTTACGCTCGAGCAAAACCGAGATGGGGGTACTCGTCATAGGGAACGGGGGGGTTAAGCCAAACTGAATCCCCTTCAAGCCATCTGGCAACTGGAATCACGTTTCCAGCCCAGGGCGGGGAGCTTGACACAACTTTTTTCGCGGTCTGACGTCAGGCCGGCAACGACCATGAAAGGCGCTTCCCTCCCCGCGTTCGTTTTCCTCGGCCTCGCCCTCTTGGGCGCGGCCGCTCCTCGCCTCCAGGCGCAATCCAGCAGTGTTTCGAATTTTTCCGCGCTTTTGCAAATTCCAGCGGGGGGGTCCAGCCCCTCCCTGGGATTCGTGGTCGCGACTCCCACCGAATTTTTGATCCGGGCCGTGGGGCCTTCCCTGAGCTCCTTCGGCATCCCGAATCCCGTCGCCGCTTCGAGTCTCAAAATCTTCAATAGCAGCGGCGTCGACGTCCTGAATGAACCCAATGTCCGGCCCATTCCGGTGGACTGGAGCTTTGTCTACGCCTCAGTTGGCGCATTCCCGATTGGGGCCGGCGACGCCGATGCCCATGCGACCATTCTGCTCGGCCCCGGCGCCTACACCGTAGTGGCGCAGGACAGCTCCGGCAGCGGGGGCGCCGTGCTTCTGGAAGTTTATGTGAATCCGGCCTTAGGACAGACGGTCGACTGAGGGCCCGCCGGGCTTGCTCCCACCCCCTATTGCTGCTTTGTTGTGGAGACATGAGCGCCAGCAAGATCCTCCTCGCCGTCCTCGGTTTCTTCGTGGTCCTCGGACTGATCATCGGCCTGTGGGCGATGGGCTCCTACAACGGGCTCGTCAGCCGGAAGCAGGCGACCGACGCGCAATGGGCCCAGGTCCAAAACGTCTATCAGCGCCGGGCCGACCTCATTCCCAATCTCGTCAGCACCGTCGCCGGCGCCGCCAACTTCGAAAAGTCGACGCTCACGGCCGTGACCGAGGCCCGGGCTTCGGTCGGCAAGGTCCAGCTGCCCGCCGGCAGCGCCCCGACCGATCCCAATCAGCTCGCCGCCTTCGACCGCGCCCAGGGCCAGCTCGGCTCGGCCCTCTCCCGGCTTCTGGTTGTGTCGGAGCGCTATCCGGAGTTGCGCGCCACCACCAATTTTCGGGATCTCCAGGCCCAGCTCGAAGGCACGGAAAATCGCATTTCGGTCGAGCGCGGCCGTTTCAATGCGGCGGTCCAGGACTACGACACAGCCATCCAGCGGTTTCCGGCGATGATCATCGCCGGGATGTTCCACTTCACCGCCCGGCCTTATTTCACCGCCACTCCGGGAGCCGAAACCGCCCCCAAGGTGGATTTTGGCGGTAAGTTTTGACGTCCGCCTGCGCGGCCGTGACCACGGACCGTAAGCTGATGCGCCGTCTCCGTCTTTTCTCCCTTGGCCTGCTGCTCGGCTGGCTGGGCCTCGGCGCCCGCTTTCTCGCCGCCGCCGAACCGGCCCTGCCGCCCGCGCCCACCGCCTATTTCAACGACTACGCCCAGTTGGTTCGGCCGGCCACGGCCCAGGCGCTCAATGCCCAACTGGACCAATTCGAGCGGGCGACCTCCAACCAGATCGTGGTGGCGATTTTCCCGCATCTGCCCGCCGACGCCGACCTGTTCGACTACACCCAGCGGCTCGCCCAGGCCTGGAAAGTCGGACGGAAGGGGCGGGACAACGGCGCCGTCCTGTTTGTTTTCAGCCAGGATCACAAGCTTCAGATCCAGACCGGTTACGGCTTGGAGCCGGTTTTGACCGACGCCTTGGCCAAGCGCATCATCGAGGACGAGATCGCGCCGCGCTTCCGCTCGGGCGACTACGACGGCGGCATGACGGCCGGCGTCGCCGCCCTGCTCGCCGCCGCCCAGGGCGAATATAAGGGCAATGGCCGGACCGTGGGCGACAGCCAGTCCTCGCAGGGCGGAATCCCCCATGGCGGCGTCCTCCTTATCTTCCTCCTGATCGTCGGCTGGTCTTTCATCCGCAGCCGCCATCACGACGTCTACAGCCGCAATGGCCGCAGCGGTGCCTGGGGCGGCGGCCCGTGGATCTTTCCGGGCGGCGGCGGGGGTGGTTTTGGCGGGGGAGGCGGCGGAGGCGGAGGCTTTTCCGGCGGCGGCGGCGGGTTTGGCGGTGGCGGCGCCGGAGGTTCGTGGTAGATTCCTACCCTGCACCATGCGCTGGCTCTTCTCCAATCCCGCCAACATCGACCGCACCCGGGTCGTGGCCGCGATCCGCACGGCGGAGCAGAAGACCTCGGGCGAGATCCGCGTTCTCATCGCCCGGCACCGGGCCAAAGATCCGGTGGCGGCGGCCCAGAAGCACTTCGAGCGGCTGGGCATGGCTGACACGCCCGAGCGCAACGCTGTCCTGATCTTCGTCGCCCCCCGCTCCCGCACCTTCGCCGTGATCGGCGACCAGGGCGTCCATGAAAAATGCGGCGACGGATTTTGGCAGGAACTGGCAGCGGCGATGACGGATGACTTTAAGCGCGGTGATTTCACCTACGGCCTCTGCCATGGGGTGGAGAAGGCCGGCGCCCTCCTCGCGGAGCATTTTCCCGGCCGGGCCGGCCGGCGGCCGGACGAAATCGACGACGTCGACTGACCTTGGCGATGAAGAAACCTCCTCTGCTTCCCGCCGAAGCCCTCCGCCGCGTCGTGCGCATGGCGCGGTTCAACGGCACGGGCATTCTCGTGGTCGCAGGCGCGTTCGCCCTCGGCTCGGCCTCGACCCACGACACGATGGGGACGGCCATCGGCCTGCTCATCGCCGCCGCCGGGGCGATGGAGCTGCATGGCGCCACCTTGGTGCAACGCGGCGAGGAGCGCGGGATGAACTGGATGATCGGTGGCCAGTTCTACCTGATGGCCGTCGTCTTTTTCTACGTCGGCCTCCGGCTCAACCACGTCGACACGAGCGTGTTTGCACCGCTCCTCAGCCTGACTGACGAGCAGCGCCAGGCCATCGCGCAGGCTGGCCTGACCATCGATCAGTTTCTCCACGGCGTCTACGTGGCCACCTACACCATCTTCGGGGTCGCCACCTTGATCTACCAAAGCGCCATGGTGTTCTATTATCGCCGGCGCCGGCCCGCGGTCACGGCGGCCCTGCGCGACCATGATCTGATTTCGTGACCGCCTGGAGGAACCAGGCCAGGGCGAAGGTGCTGAGCTGGCCGCCCGGGCTGGCGAGATGATACTCCAGAGCGTGGGTCGACCAGGGCAGGGAGAGAAACACGCGGGGGACGTTCGCGTCGCCCAGCCGCTTGGCCAGCCGCTCGCTCTGGCGATGCCAGACCAAGGTGTCGAGCTGGCCGTGCACGAGGAGCGTCGGCGGGCTGGCGGGACTGACGGAGAGAATGCCGCTTGCGCTGTCATAGGCCGCCTGGGCCGTCGCCGGCGCTCCGCCGAGGAATTGCCGCAGCAATTGCGGCGACTTCAGAATGTCGTCCTCCCGGCCGAAAGCATAAGCAAAGTTCATGTCGGCCGGAGCGTAGAATCCCACCACGCCGCGAATCGCCGGATCCTTGGTCCCGTAGGCCACGGCTTCCGCAATCTGCCCGCCGGCCGAGCGGCCGAAAACGACGATCCGGGCTGGATCAAGGCCCAACGTGGCCGCGTGGCCTTTCAGGGCGGCGATCGCCGCTAGGACGTCCGCCCGTTGGGCGGGCCAGATCGCCGCCGGCGCTAGCCGGTAGGAAATGTCGGCCACCGCATAGCCCCGGCTCACCAGCCAGTAATTGAGCTCCGGAATCTGGCCGCGCTCGCCGTTGTCCCAACCGCCCCCGTGAATCACGACCACCACCGGCGCGGCCGGGCGGGCCGCCCGATAGAAATCCAGCGGCTGAACCCCGGGGTAGCTCAGGGTCACGGGCTTCACCCGGACCGGGCCGGAGGCATAAAGGGCGGCGAGGGAAAAGGGCCGGCCCGCCTCCGGGGAGGGCCCGAATTCCCGAGCGAGGGTCGCGGGCAAGCTGCGGCCGATCCACCAGGCTTCCACCCCAGGCATGGCAAAGAGAACGCCGCCGACCACGCCGAATAGCAGGGCCAGGCGGGCCGGCAGGCCGGAGCCGAGCAGCCACCCCATGAGGCCGGCCCCGAGGGCAAGCGGGACCAGAACGGACCCGAATTGGCCGGCCAAGAGAGCCAGCTTCCAGCTGACCCAATCCGGCGCCTCGACGACCGTGAGCAGACTCAGAGCACCCAGGAAGAAGGCGAGGAGGAGGAAGAACCAGCGCAGCATGGCAGCAAGTAATACGCGCCGGGGTCCAATCGAAAGCTTGCTATTTAATTTAATTAGGTACCTAACTATAATCTTCCTAACTACTCCTGCCATGAAGACGGCCTCAAGCCCTGCTCCCTCCTCCGTTTCGACGGGGATTCCTTCACCCCTCCTTTCACAGCGCCGCCGGAGCAATCCCGGCAAACTTGCCGGCTTCCTCGTCGCTGCGGTCGCCCTGGCCATCGGCGGTTACTACGGCATCCGGCATCTGCAATTTGCTCTGCGCCATGAAGAAACGGACGATGCGCAAGTGGAAGGCGATATCAGCCCGGTGCTGCCGCGGGTCTCCGGGTATGTCACGCGCATCCTGGTGGAGGACAACCAGCATGTGGTTGCCGCCCAGCCCTTGGTCGAGATCGACTCCCGGGAATTGGACCTGAAGATTTCCGAAATGGAGGCCGCTGCGCAAAGCGCCCAGGCGGCCCGGGAAAACGCGCTGGCTCTCCTGGGCAACGCCCGGGCCGCGGCCGACGTGGCCCGCGCCAATATCGACGTCGCGGCCGTGACGCAGGCGAAGACGGCGGCCGATCTCGCCCGCGACCGCAAGCTGTTCCAGACCGGGGCCATCACCGACCGCGACATGACCGACTCCCAGGCGGCCGCCGACATCGCCCAAACCCGCCTCGAAGCCATCCGGCGCCAGGCCGAGGCGGCCGAGACCCAGGTGGCCGTGGCCCAGTCCGCGATCAATTCCGCCGAGGCGCTGATCCAGCAGCGCCAGGCCGACTTGGACTACGCCAAGCTCGAGCGCTCCTACGACACGGTCACGGCGCCGATCACCGGCGACATTTCGCACAAGAGCATCGAGCCCGGCCAGTACGTGCAGGCCGGCCAGACGCTCCTCTCCATCGCTTCCGAGTCGAATGTCTGGGTCGTGGCCAACTACAAGGAGACCCAGGTCGGGCGGATGCGGATCGGTCAGGAGGTCGAAATCAAGGCGGACGCCTACCGCGGCTATCGCTTCCGGGGCCGGGTCCAGTCCTTTTCCGGCGCCACCGGAGCCCGCTTCGCCCTGCTCCCGCCGGACAACGCCTCGGGCAACTTCGTCAAGGTCACGCAGCGGCTGCCGGTCAAGATCGTGCTGACGTCCCCGCCCGATCCGGAGCATCCCCTCCGCCCCGGCATGAGCGTCGATACGGCGGTTAAGATCCGCGACTGAATTGGGCCGGGCCCGCCCATGGCTGAGATCGGCATACGCAAAGTCATCATCACGCTGACCGTCATCGCGGCGGCCGTGATCGAGCTGATCGACACTTCGATCGTCAATGTCGCCCTGACCGACATGAGCGGCAACCTGGGCGCGACCCTGGAGGACGTCGCCTGGGTCGTAACCTCCTACGCCATCGCCAATGTCATCATTATTCCAATGACGAGCTTCCTCGCCGCCCGCATCGGCCGGCGGCGCTATTATATCGGTTCCATCCTGCTCTTCACCGTCGCTTCCATGGCCTGCGGCCAGGCCCATAATATCTGGGAATTGGTCGCCTGCCGCTTCGTCCAGGGCATCGGCGGCGGGGCCCTCCTTTCGACCTCGCAGGCCATTCTCTTCGAGACGTTCACCCTGGAGCAGCGCGGTTTCGCCGCCGCCCTCTTCAGCATCGGCGTCTTCATCGGCCCGACCATCGGGCCGACGGTGGGCGGCTGGATCATCGACAACTATTCCTGGCCCTGGATCTTCTACATCAACCTGCCGATCGGCCTGGCCGCCGCCATCCTCTCCTACTTCTACATCAAGGAGCCGGAGCACGCCCGCTCGGCCGAGCACATCGATTGGGCCGGCATCATCCTCCTCACCGTCGGGCTGGGCGCCCTCCAGACCGTTTTGGAGCGGGGCGAAACCGAGGACTGGTTCTCCACCCGCTACATCGTCGTCCTGGCCGTCATGGCCGGCGTGAGCCTGCTCGGCTTCATCGCCTGGCAGTTGCGGGCCAAGCACCCGGTGGTCGACTTGCGGGTGCTGCGCAGCCGCACGCTTGCGACCGCCGCCACACTCACCTTCGTCCTGGGCTTCGCGCTCTTCGCCACCGTCTTCATCGTGCCGGTGTTCGTGCAGCGGCTCTTGGGCTACACCGCCATGGAAACCGGCATGCTCTTCCTTCCCGGGGCCGCGGTGGCGATCGTGTTTCTCCCAGTGGTGGGACAGATGCTGACCAAGGGCGTGCCGCCCCAATTCATGGTCGTAAGCGGCTTCATCATTGTGGCGGGATTCGCCTTTCTGCTCTCCGGCCTCGACCTCAATGCCAGTGCGTCGGACTTTTTCTGGCCCATCATCCTCCGGGCCGTCGGCCTCTGCCTCATGACCGTCCCCCTGACCCAGCTGGCCGTGTCCGGGCTGGCGCCGCGCGACATCCCGCAGGGTGTCGCCCTCAACAATATGATGCGGCAGCTGGGCGGCTCCTTCGGGATCGCCTTCATCAACACCTTTATCGACCACCGCGCGGCCTTCCACCGGCTGGTGCTGGTCTCGAAGCTGGCGGCGGGCGATCCCGCCACCGACGGCCGCCTGCATGGGCTGACCCAGGGCATGCTCGCCGCCGGGGCCAGCCCATGGGAGGCGCCCCGGCGGGCCCTCGGCCTATTGGAGCTGGCGATCCAGCGTCAGACCAACCTGCTCAGCTACCTCGACGCCTTCCATCTCGTCGGGGTGATCGCCGCCGGCTGCGTCCCGCTCATCCTCTTGGCCGGCCGGCCCCGGCGGGTCGCCCGGGCCGCGGCCGCCGCGGCCTCCGAGTCTCATTGAGCCAGATGGCCGAATCCTCCAATCTCTCTTTCCTTCACGTCATGAAGTCTCTCCGTTCCCTCGCGCTTTCCCTCGTCCTCGGCCTGCCGCTGCTGGCCCAAGAGCCGGCCCCGCCGGCGCCCGGTCTTAGCCTCGAGGAGGCGATTCATCGCGTCCTGGCCCGCTATCCCTCGCTCGACGCGGCCCAAAACGCCATCGAGGCCGCCCGCGGCCAGGTGATGCAGGCCAACGCGTCGCGGCTGCCCCAGGTCACGGCCGACGGCGCCTACCAATACACGTCGCTGCGGCCTTACATCGACTTCGCTCTGCCCGGCAGCCCGCCCAGCGCCTTCTACACCTCGATCCAGAACAGCTACAACGCCACCGTCACCGCCCGCCAGCTTCTGACCGACTTCGGCCGGACGGAAGCCCTCGTGGCCATGGCCCGCTCCGGGGCGATTTCCGCCCAAGACGCCCTCGAGCAGGTGAAAAACCAGCTGGGGTACGAGACAATCCAGGCTTTCTACGGCGTTATCCTGCTGCGCGCCTCCGACGACGTCGCCGCGGAGGAAATCCGCGCCCTGGAGGAGGCGCTGCGCATCTCCGAACGGAAATTCAATGGTGGCACCGCGACCAAGTTCGACCTGCTCACGACCCAGGTCCGCCTGGCCAACGCGCGCAACCGCCGGACCGACACCGAGTCCGCCCTGGCCAAGCAGGAGTCGCTGCTCCGCCGGTTGCTCGGCCAGCCGGCGGGCGAGCCCGTCACGGTGATCGGCGCTTTCGATACCTCCACCGCCCTGCCCGACCTCTCGACCACACTCGCCGAAGGCCTGCAGAACCGGCCGGAAATGAAGCTGGCGCACGACTCCGAGCACACGGCCGAATTGAGCCTGACCGCGGCCGACCGGGAAAATCGCCCGGTCCTGGCGGCGCAGGCCACCGGCGGCCTGCAGGACGGCGATCTGCCGGGCCTCTATAATAACCGCGGTTATGTTGCGGCCGGGGTCAGCGTCTCGGTGCCCCTCTTCACCGGCCGGCGAATCACGGGCGAGCGCATCACCGCCCGGGCCGACTATCGCTCCGCCCAGGACCGAGTGAGCGAATTGGACCGCCGGATCACTTCCGACATCGAGGACGCCTTCAGCGATCTCAAGGCCGCCCAGGCCAAGCTGGCCAATGCCGATCTGCTCGTGGCCCAGGCCCAGGAGGCCCTCAGCCTGGCGAAGTCACGCTATACCAATGGGGTGATCACGAATTTCGAGCTGCTCGACGCCCAGAGCAACGCCCGGGCGGCCGAGCAGACCCGGCTGCAGGCACGCTACGACTGGGTCCTGGCCGGCCAGGAAATCGCCCAGGCCGCGGGCCGGGCGCCTTCGGCCACGCCCTGAGGCTTCCGGCGGCAACCTGGCTTAGCCTCTTGCCTCGGGCGGGCGGCCTTGTTCTTGTGACGGCATGTTCACGATCATCGGCGGCGATGGCAGGGAGTACGGGCCGGTGTCGGCCGCCCAGATCAAAATTTGGATTGCCGCCGGCCGGGCCGGCCTGGAAACGCAGGCCAAGCGGGTGGGCACCAACGAATGGAAGCGCTTGGGCGACATCCCGGAGTTCGTCGGGGGGGAGGAAGAGCCGCCGCCGCTGAGCGGCGAGGCGGCGAGCGCCGGGCCGGCGCCCGGACCGCGCGATGCCGAAGCCATCGCCACCCGCCTGATCACGCGGGGCGGGAAACTCGACATCAGCCTCTGCTACGAGCGGAGCTGGAACCTGCTCAAGGCCCATTTCTGGCCGATGGTCGGGGTGACCACCGGCGTTTTCCTCCTCGAGGCCGTCCTGGCCATGCTGCCTCTGACCAAGTTCCTGTTCATTCTCCTGGCCGGCAGCTTCAAAGGCGGGCTGTCCTTTTACTTTCTCAAGACGATCCGCGGCCGGCCGGCCGGCCTGGCCGACGCTTTCGCCGGATTCACCCTGGCTTTTCTGCCCCTGATGACGGCGGGCCTGGTGATCGGCGCCTTCACGCTGGTGGGCATCATCCTCCTGATCCTTCCCGGCCTCTACCTCGCGGTCGCCTACATGTTCACCTATCTGCTGATCATCGATCAGAAGATGGACTTCTGGACCGCCATGGAAGTGAGCCGGCGGGTGGTGACGGCCCAGTGGTGGCGGGTGTTCGGCCTGGTCGTCCTGGCCGTGCTTTTCGCCCTGCTCGGCTTATCCCTGCTGCTGGTCGGGATTCTGGCCGCCCTGCCCCTGATCGAAGGCGCGGTCGTCTACGCCTACGAGGATCTGTTCAGTATCCCAGCTTCTTCAACCGAGCCGTAAGCGTGGCAGGATCCATGATGGGGGCGGAGCAGGCGCCGTGGTCGCAGACGAACGCCGCGGACGAGCTCAGGGAAGGATAAATATCCTCGTCGCGCGGGGCCAGACCCTCGGTCGGATCCCACCATTCGATCAATTTGTGCGAAGTCGGCGCCGCAACCGCCACGCGGTAAAGACTGCGGGCCGGACCATCGTTCTTCGGGCCGACCACGGCGATATGCAGCGGATCGGTCCGCGCCTCCTCCTCGGCCAGCAACAGGCCGGCGACATAGTAGCCATGATGCTCCGCCAGGCCCGGGCTGAGCAGCCAGCGGAGGGCGGAATCGGCCACGGCTTTGTATTCCGAATTGCCCTTGGCGTTGCCGACCGCCGTCGCCAGCCGGGCCAGGGCGACGTTCTCGTCGAACTCCGGCAGTGACTCGGGCTGGCTGGGAAGGGTGGTGTCGCTGGTGGCAAAGCCGGGGCCCGCCTGGCGGCGGAAATGCAGCTGGATGAACGCGACCGCCTCAGCCGCGTGATCGAGCCAGGGCCCGTAGGCGGTGGCCTCGTACAGGGCGAAAAAGCTGCGGCCCATCGCGAGGGTGTCCCCTAAATAGGGACCGGCGACATCCACGGCATCGTGGCTGAAGCCGCCGCCGGGAAGAATGCGGTGGTTGCGGGCCCACCACGCGGCGTTGTTGGCTTCCTGGCGGATCGCCCCGTCGTCGGTCACCGCCGCCAGTTGCGCCAGGCCCGTGATCGCCCAGCCGTTTTCCCGCGCGTATTGGTGCCGGTCGATCCGGGGCAGCCCGCGGGCGCGGCGGGCCGCATCGGGCAGGGCGAAATAGTCCGCCCCCGCCTGGCCCGGTTCGGCGTCGGCGTCTTGGCTGGTGTAGAAAGCGCCGGACGGCGTGCTCCAAAAGGTCCGAATATACCCGCGAATCGCCTGGGCCATGGCCAGATCGGCCGGATCGCGCCACTGGGCATAGGCCAGGGCGTAGATCCGCATGTTTTCGGCCTGCATCGCCATGATCTTCTCGAAGTGAGGCTCGTCCCAGCCGTCGATGGAATATTGGTAGACCCCGCCCCAGACCGGATCGAGGAGCTTGCGCTCCAACCGCAGGGTGGTGCGGGCCCGCCGCTCCGAGTCCCGGTCGCCGCGCTGCGCCTCGCGCATCGCCAATTCCACGCTGTCCCAGTCCAGAAACTTGTGGACCGTGCCCCAGCCGCCGCCCTTCTCGTCGTAGCCGGCCAGCCATTGCCGGCGCAGGGCCGTGCGGCGGTCGGGCGGGAGGATCGAGGCGCTGGCCGGCGGCGCTGCCGGAGCCACCGCGACATCCGGCGAGGGATCGGCCGCCACCGTCGTAAGCAGCCGGAGCATCCCGGCCGGCGGGATGTAGCCCTGCTTCTTGATGATTTCCCCGCCGTCCGGATCGTAGATGACCGTCGCCGGCCAGCCGTAGTCCTCGTAGCGGTTGGCCAGGTCGGGGCGGGAATCCTGGTCCACCTTGACCGCGAGATAATGCTCGCGGATCAGGGCGGCCACCGCCGGGTCCTGGTAAGTGGTGGCGTCCATGACGTGGCACCAGTGGCACCAGACCGCCTCGAGATCGAGCAGGACGAGCTTGTGCTCGGCCTTGGCCTGGGCCCAGACCTCTTTCGACCACGGGTGCCAGACGATGGGCAAGTCCGCCGCCCCGGCGCAGACGGGCAGGCCGAGAGACAAAACCAGCAGCCAACGGGCGAGCCAACTCTGGGCCCGGTGTCTCATTCGCCCTTGTCCTTGTAAATCAGCGCATCGAGCGCGATCCGGCCCGGCCCGAAGATGAAGACAATGAGGGCGGCGAGGAGAAACAGGAAGGGCGAGGCCGAGACAAACTTGTCCGGATCGGAGAAGATCGCATGCAGCGCCTCCTGCTCCGAGGTGAGATAGGCGACGACCATCTCGAAAACAAAGATCAGGCTGATGAAGCGGGATCCAAGCCCGAGAATAAGGAGAAGGCCACCGACGCATTCGGTCAGGCTGACCACGATGGCGCTGAGATGAGGCGCCGGGATGTGCAGCTGGGCGAAGTATTGGGTCGGGCGGCTGAGATTGCTCAGCTTGCCCTTGCCGGTGAGGAAGAACTGCCAGCCCCAATAAATCCGGATGAGGAGGAGGAAGAACGAACGCAGGGCGCGGCCGGTGCCGGCGAGAATCCGATGGAGGGGAGTGATGAGTTTCATGGGCGAAGGGGGCGGGGGGCGGCCGGACAGAGCCAGCCGAGTTTCATCCAGGCGGCAAACCAGGCGCTGACCTGATCCGGCCGCAGGCGCTTGCCGCCGGCGACCACCGCCCGGCCAAGCGGTTGGCCGGCGGCGAGGGCGCTTAGGATCCGGTATTCCGCCGGCTCCAGGCGCCGGTAGTAAAGGGTTCCGTGCAGGCGATGGACGGCGAGATAGGTTCGGGCCGGCCGGGGCCGGGGGACCCGCTTGGCGCGGCGGCCGGCGCGGCCGGCTTCCACCGCGTTGCTCGCCTCGCTCCGCAGGGCGTTGCGGCGTTTCACGGCTAGGACGAAATCATCGACCGGATAGCCGACCGCGAGCAGGGTAAGGTAGGGCTGGAGGCCGATCCGCAGCCGCTGCGGCTGGGTCACCGGAGCCGGATCCAAGACCGGCCGGGCGGCGCCGTCGAAACCGACCGTCTGCGCCCACTCGAAGCGGGCGAGGTCGTGGGCCAGGGCGGTCCGGGGCCTCGTCCAGCTCGGTTCGTCCCGAATGAAGTCCGGCAGGCGCGAGCAGAGGTTGCGAAGGCTGAAGGAGCGCGAGGGGTACTTGGCCAGGTAGGCCTGGGCCAGGCGGTGGAACTTCCGCTCGCCCAGGGCCGCCTTCAGGCCGGGACTGTCGTCGGCGATGGCCTCGAAGAGCCGGAACCAATACATCCGGTTGTAGATCTCCAGCCGGTCGCACGCGCTCAGGCGGTCGTTCGGCTTGATGAATTCCTCCGCCACTTCCCGCATGGGGCGGCCGTCGATCCAGCGCGCCTGCAGCCGGTCGCCCGGAGCGAGCGGGCGCACCACCGCGTGGGTGACCAGGCGCTGGAGGGTGCGCAGATCGGAGGTCGAGCGCAGCCGCGCCG
>Ga0302319_10004614_pt1 | contig 28159 bp, 21 predicted proteins | sample Bog_T0_2_FD_203319 | JGI IMG/M metagenome (GOLD analysis project Ga0302319, IMG submission 203319) | Peat permafrost microbial communities from Stordalen Mire near Abisko, Sweden - Bog_T0_2 | ecosystem: Environmental > Terrestrial > Soil > Wetlands > Peat | place: Sweden: Abisko, Stordalen Mire... | reverse complement strand
AAAAAACCACACAAACGACTCCCAACCCAAGGCGATTCGGCCTGTTCTCTGCTCGCTCTCTATCGCGAAAATTGCCGTTCTCAACCTGCGCAGAAATTATTTTCCGGCGTTGAACTCGTGCACCGCATCGAGCATGGCGACGATGTTTTCAACGGGCGTAGCAGCTTGCACGTTATGAATCGAGTTGAAAACGAATCCGCCATGCGGCGCGAAGATCTCGCAGCGGCGCAGCACCTGTTCGCGCACTTCCGCGGGCGTGCCGAAAGGCAAAACTTTCTGCGTGTCCACGCCTCCGCCCCAGAACACGATGCGCTCGCCAAACGCGGCCTTCAGTTTTTCCGGCTCCATGCCCGTTGCCGAACATTGCACGGGATTGAGAATGTCGAAACCCGCATCAATCAACGATGGAATGAACTTCGAAACCGCGCCGCAACTGTGCTTGAAGGTCTTCCACGTCGTGTGCGCGTGGATCCAGCCGTTCACCTGCTTGTAGTAAGGAGAGTAGAGTTCATCGAGCGTCTTCACGGAGCAGAACGCCGAAGTCTGCGTTCCAAAATCCGTGCCGCAAACGAAAACCGCCTGCACCAGATCGCCGACGACGGCGTAAATCTTCTCGAGATTCTCGATCGCAACCGCGCACTGGCGCGCGAAGATCTTATGGATGTAATCGCGTCGACTGCTCGTCGAGACGTACCATTCGGTCACATCGCGAATGCCTTTGGGATGCCTGAGAAACGGTCCTGGAACCAATGCAATATCGCCAAAAGCAGTTCCGCCAAATCCGGCCAGAACTCCTGCACCTGTTGCGGCTGCCTCGCGCACCGCGCTAGCCAGATGATCGAGATCGGCCGGCGCAATCGGCTGGAACTCCTCGAGGTTGTCCTCGGGATTGAGCTTCTCTTCGTCGATCGGCAACTGGCGAATGATGGAGTCGAAGAAGAATCCGCCCTTCGGCATGCGTCCGCTCGGCGGCACAGTTCGGTCGCCTTCGGGATAGATCAGCGTGTCGCCTTTCGCGTCGGTGATGGTGTTGAATTCTCCGGGAACCAGCACTTCGATTCCGTTGAAGCTCCAGCTCTTCCAGCGTTCGATGGGAAATCCGAACATGGTCGAGCGCGAGAAAACGCCAGTCACATCGACGCCCATCGCCGCGCGCAGATCTTCGTCGATCAGCGCCAACATTTGAAACGGCTCGTGCACGCGAACCGGCCGCTTTTCCAGGCCATAGTAATCGCGGAGCGCCGCGACGCAACTGGCATGAACGCCAGTCACCGCCGAGCCGCCGAAATCGATGGGAATGCGATCCGGCTGTTCGTGGCGAAGGGTCTTTATCAGCCGTTCGCGGCTGGAGCTTGGGGCTTGCACTGCGAGGTCGTTGCTCATGGCTCAGCGCTCCTTCCGCCGTCTCAGATGCGGAAGATATTGCGGCAAGGCATCGCCGCGCATCGTCCACGCAAACCGAATCAGTCTCCTCGGAGGTTTGCAATGAGTATAAATTGGATTGCGATTCTCAGCTCTTGAGCGCCACGCGAATGTGCAGCTCTTTCAACTGCTGCTCGCTCACCGTTGTGGGCGCTTCTGCCATCAGGTCGATGGCTTTGGCTGTCTTGGGGAACGCAATCACTTCGCGCAGATTCGACGCGCCTGCCAGCAGCATCACAATGCGATCGAGTCCCAGCGCGATTCCGCCATGAGGAGGAGTTCCATACTCGAGCGCGTCGAGAAAGAAGCCGAAGCGCGCGCGCGCGTCTTGCTCGCCGATGCCGAGCGCCTTGAAGATCGCCTGCTGCACGTCCTTGCGGTGAATACGGATGGAACCCGATCCCAGTTCGAGGCCGTTCATCGCCAGGTCGTAGCAGTTGGCGCGCACGCTCGCCGGATCGCTCTCAAGATTCTTCATGTCGGCTTCAATCGGCGATGTGAAGGGATGGTGCGCTGGAACCCATTGGCCCGCGGCCAGATCGTACTCGAACATTGGAAAATCGGTGAGCCACATAGGGTGGAATGCGTCGCTGCCGTCGACCAGATCGGTGCTCCGCACTCGGGCTTTCTGGACAACCTCGTCGGTGATACGGAAAGCTCCGTGCTTGTCGGCGTACTTCTTCGCAAGTTCGGCGCGGAAGTTGCCGGCCGCTGCATACACGTTGATCTCGCGCTCCGAAAGCCGTCCGGGAAACTTGGTGTCGCTGGCCTTAATGTGATGCGCCGGATCGCCAGCCACAACGATGACAAAGTCTTCGTCGGCTGCGCTCGACAATTCGCGCACCTTCGTGGCGGACGCGGGAAATCCCTTGGCCAGCCGCTTGAAATCGTCGATAAACTTCGCGCCCTTTTTCAGGTCGAAGAGCGGATGATTCTCCTCGCGCTCCTTGCGGCTGAGCTCGCCGACCTTGGGAATGCGCAGCGCCACAACGGGCAGCGCGGGATCGATTTGCAGCGTCGCCAATGCTTCGTCGGTGAACGCCGAACGCACATCAGTGAGCCCTGGAAGCCGCAGGTCGGGTTTGTCGGTGCCAAATCGCCGCATCGAATCGTCGTAGCTCATGCGCGGGAAGGGAATGGGCAGATCGACACCGGCCGCGGCAAAGGCGGCTTTCATGAACTGTTCCACTACGCCGAAGACCATTTCCTGGCGCGGAAAACTCATCTCGAGATCCACCTGCGTGAACTCGAGTTGTCGGTCGGCGCGCAGATCCTCGTCGCGGAAGCAGCGGGCGATCTGGAAGTAGCGATCGAAGCCGGAGATCATCAAAATCTGCTTGAAAATCTGCGGCGACTGCGGCAGCGCGTAGAACTCGCCCGCATGCACGCGGCTGGGAACCAGGAAATCGCGGGCTCCTTCTGGCGTGGACTTGGTAAGAATCGGCGTTTCGATTTCGAGGAAGCCCTGCTTGCTCAGGCTCTCGCGAACCGCGAGCGTAATCTCGTGGCGCAGGCGGAAGTTGTGCTGCATCTCGGGCCGGCGCAGGTCCACGTAGCGATATTTGAGGCGCACTTCCTCGTTCTGGATGGCTTCTTCGGCAGGCGAAAACGGCGCCAATCGCGCATCGTTGAGCACGCGCAGCTCGGTCGACTCAATCTCAATTTCGCCGGTTGGCATTTTGGGATTGATGGCGTCCTTGTCGCGCAGGCGAATTTTGCCCACCGCGGCGACTACGTACTCCGGGCGCACTTGCTCGCCCTTGGCGTGTCCGTCGGGCGTCAGCTCTTTGTCCAGAACGATCTGGCAGATGCCCGTGCGATCGCGCAGGTCGAGAAAAATCAGATTACCGTGATCGCGGCGGCGGTTCACCCAGCCCATCACGACCACTTGCTTGCCGGCGTCTACAGCGCGCAGCTCACCGCACATGTTGGTGCGTTCCAAATTGCCTAAAAAGTCGAGCACTACCTTATGTCCTTATTTCGCGTGGAGCGAAAGTCGCTGCCTGTCATTTGGCAAGGAAGGCTGCCAGTTCGGCGCGCGGAATCTTGCTCTGCACCCTGCTCGCAAAGTCCTTGACTGTCAGAATACCGGATTGAAGCTCGTCTTCGCCCAGGATGACAATGCGGCGGGCCACTTTGTCGGCGGCCTCAAACGATTTCTTCAAGCGGAAGCTGCCGTCGCCCAACTCGATGCTGAGCCCCGCGCGGCGCAATTCGCGCGCCAGAACCAGTGCCGCCGGGTTCAACTTTTCGCCAAGCGGCGCAACATACGCGTCGATTTTAGGCGCAGCTGCCGCGGCGGCTTGCGCCGCTTCCTGCGCCTGGAGAGTCAGCACCAGCCGGTCGAGGCCCATCGCAAATCCGATGCCTGGCGCCTTCGGTCCGCCGATGGCCTCGCTGAGGCCGTCGTAGCGGCCGCCGCCCAGCAGGGCATTCTGTGCGCCCAGGCCTCCGTGCGTGAACTCAAACGTGGTGCGCGTGTAGTAGTCCAGGCCGCGCACCAGGCGCGGATTAAGCTGGTATGGCACGCCGGCGGCATCGAGCGCCGCAGTCACGGCGGCGAAATGATCCTTCGCTTCCTGATCGAGAGAGTCCGTGATCCTGGGCAGCGCCTCGATGGCCGGTTGATCCTCGGGCACTTTGCAGTCCAGTACGCGCAGCGGGTTGGTAACGGCACGGCGCTGGCAGTCTGCGCACATCTTCGGTGCGACCTGAACCAAAGCCGCGCGCAGCACATCGTTGTAGCGGGCGCGGTCCGCTGCAGAACCGACGGAATTCAGCTCCAGCGTCCAGCCTCCGATGCCCAGCGCGTCAAGCAGCGACGCGAGCATCTCCAGCGCTTCGGCATCGCGCAACGGGCTCTCGCTGCCTGCCGATGGCGGCCCGATCACCTCTGCGCCGATCTGCCAGAACTGCCGGTAGCGGCCTTTCTGCGGCCGTTCGCGCCGGAACTGCGGGCCAATGTAATAGAGCTTCAGCAACTGGCCGCTCTCGCCTAGTCCGTGCTCAATGTAGGCGCGCACCACGCCGGCCGTATTCTCAGGCCGCAGGGTGAGGGACTGCGTTTTTTCACTTTGCGCGCGGGCGCGATCCTCCCACGTGTACATCTCCTTCGACACAATGTCGGTCTCTTCGCCGACGCTGCGGGCAAAAAGCCCGGTGTCTTCGAAGATCGGGGTGCGAATTTCGCCGAAGTTGTAGCGGGCAAAGACCTTGCGCGCGGTTGCTTCAATGCGGTTCCACAGCTCCGTCTCGGAGGGGAGCAGGTCGCGCGTGCCGCGCACGGCTTTCAGAGTGGCCATAACCTGTCTAGTTTAAATGCGGCCGGCGGCGGGGGAACCTAGCCGAGCGGTCGGGATTCGCAAAGACCTACGGCCTGACGGACTTTCCACTCCGGTTGCGTTATAAATATGTATGCGCGGCTGGCGCGCCGGAGCTCGCCCATGATGTTCCACGTGGTCCTGAAGAAAGACGAAGATGGCTGGATCGTGGCAGAGTGCCCCGCTCTGCCCGGTTGCTTTTCTCAGGGAAAGACGGAGCAAGAGGCGCTGTCCAACGTCAAAGAGGCCATTACGGCATGGCTCTGGGCTGAGGATCAGAAAGCGGCTGAGGCTCTCCCGGACGACGAGGCCCCACTCGTCGTTGCGGTATAGTCGTCCACCGGGCTTCTAAGTACGCTCCATTGAGTGCAGTTGTCTGGTTTTCCCGCGAACCGCCCGGATTTCCACAGCGATTGTGCACTTGAACGTGTGCATACCATTAAGAATGTGGAGTTCGCGTGGGTAAACTGGCAAACATCTCGGGCAAAGATGCGGCAAAAGCCTTCCAGAAGGCCGGTTGGCAAGTCCGCGGTCAGGTCGGGAGCCATCTCGTCCTAACGAAGCCAGGGGTTCGCGCAAACCTTACTGTTCCCCAACACCCAGAGATGGCCCCAGGCACTCTGCGAGGGCTTATCCGCACCGCTGGTCTAGCTGTGGACGAGTTTCTCAAGCTGCTTTAGACGAGCGGCGATCAGGGCCGCGCGAGCTTCTCCCGCAAGGCCGAAACCAGCGAACGGTCATTCAGCTCTGCCGGCAGAACGGCGATCAGCCGGGATTCTAATGCATCGAGGAGTTGCTCTTCGAGACGGGCACTCCGTCGCTCGTTGTCTTGACGGATCAGGCTGCGCACATACTCTTCGGGCGTGCCGAAGTCGCCCGAGGCCACACGGTCCTCGACGTAGGCGTGCAGCGGATCGGGCAGCGAGATGTTGAGAGATGTCATCGCCTTCCTGACGTTATGGCAGTTCCCGGCGAATCCTGCGATGCGAGGACCCCAGGAGAAGGTCCGAAAGCAACCCCGGCCCATGGGCCACGGCTTCGCCGTCCCGGTTGTCGCTATCCCACGATGCGGCTGGTCACGGTATGCCACCACGCGGGAGCGTCGCGGTCGAGGTGAATCAAGAGAGCCTGCCAAACCACCAGCACGGGCAACGCCACGCGGTAGACCTTATGAATGCTGCGGTTGACCAGCAGGTCGCGCACCACGCCAAGGAGAATCACCCCGTCGGCACACCAGTAGTAGAGGTCGTGATTGAAGAGATAATCGATGCGGCCGAAAGCGGCATCGAGAAGGCAGCAGGTGGCGATGAAGAGCAGGCGCTTATGCATTTCCGGCTTTTTGCGCCAAAGAATAGCCAGTGCCACGAGCGTCCCGAAAGCCAGCATGTCGCCAAACGGAACGCTGAGAAAAACGTCGGTGCCCGGCGCGTGAAGGGTATACCAGTCAAAGCGAGCCATGACCACGCCGATGACGCATCCCAGGACCACCATGACGGCTGCAAGTGCGGTTCCAAACCAGCCGAGAAAGCGATGCAGCTTGACATTGTGGGTGCGCACCAGTGCCGACTGGAAGATGAAGAAGAGCACCCAGGCCGAGAATGCCGCGCCATGAAACCACAGCAGCAGTGGCCGCGCAGGGGAAGCGTGGAGGAGGTTCTGATCGATGCTATGGCTGAATCCCCACACCACGATCGCAGCGATAAGCAGCGAGGCGAAGAGATAAAAGTACCTGTCAATCAGCCCATTCCGGCCGGTGATCGCAGGCACGCGAAGTTGTACGGCAGCTTCAGACGTTGATGCCATCCGCGGGACCTCCGCTGGTGCTCCAAAGAAGTATTGACGAGATGCGGACCCTGTCCGCGGGGGAAGTAGCACGAGTGTAGCACAGGGCAAACTGGCCAGTTAACGGGAAAATCTGAGAGAATCCGGCTCAGGCGCAAAGCAACGCCCTTTCGGACCGGAGAGCATCGAGACTTTGTTCCCCAAGCAGGGTTCACAGCTCTGGGCGCAAGAACCGCAGGCATTGCCCCAAATCCCCTGGGTGTATCCAGAGGACACTTTCCTCGAGGTCTGGGTGTTCCGATCCCTTGACTACCTTTGAGTCTTTCGTAACATTAACCGTAGGATTTTGATTCCCGGACCCCGGTAATTATGAGACGATAAGTCACCACTTTCGCATCGGGCCCGGAGGTTGCAGCTTCCCACGTATTCTCTGTGCGATTTGAGACGGCAGCGCCCTGCTGCCTTCCCTTTACGATCCGGGCGATGTATGCGCGACGGGTCATGAGCTTGCCTGGTACGACGTAATCGGAGCTGTACATGAATTGTGTTTCTGGTTGCACGCCCCTCCTTGACATTCGCAAGGTAGACGCATTGACTCCCCCATCCTCATCGCAGCGCGCCGTGTGGCGCAGAAGCCTTTCAGGGATCGCCTGGACTGTGTGGCTGCTGCTGGCGGCGACCTGTATGCGCGCGCAGTTCGGCGCCGTGGCGGTTGGCTCGACTTCGAGCAGTCAGAGCATTCAGGTGACGGCCACGGTCGCGGGCACAGTGAGCAACGTGGAAGTGCTTTCCCTGGGTGCGGCAAGCGGAGATTTTGCCGCGGGTTCCGGCGCGTCGACCTGCTCCTCGGCGCCCCTGTCGGTTGGCAGCAAGTGCACGCAGTCGGTCACCTTCACTCCTGCTACGCCTGGATTGCGTCGGGGAGCGGTGGTGCTCACAGGCATGGTCGGCGGCGTAAAGACCGTTCTGGGCACGGCGTACCTTTCCGGGACGGGCACAGGTGGATTGGGAGTCCTGGTTTCGGGCAATCTGATCCCCGTGGCAGGACAGCTCGGACAATACCTGGGAGCACCGGGCGACGGCGGGAAAGCCACAATAGCGCAACTCAATCTTCCTGGCGGGGTAGTGCTGGATGGCGCCGGCAACATGTACATCGCCGACACCGCGCACAACCGCATCCGCATGGTGTGCGGCGCCACGGCCACTCCCACGATTCAGGGAACCGCCTGCGCCGGTGCGGGCATCATCTACACCATCGCGGGCGACAGCAATCCCATCTACACGGGAGACAACGGGCCCGCCGTGGGCGCCACGGTGAATGTTCCCGGATCCGTGGCCCTGGACGGCGCGGGCAATCTCTACATTGCCGACACCGGCAATAGCGTCATCCGCATGATCAACGCGGTTACCGGCGTCATCACCACCATCGCCGGCAACGCCACAAGCGCGGTGTGCGGGGCAGGAACCGATTCCGTGGGCGACGGGTGCCCGCCCACTGAGGCCGCCCTCAACCTGCCGCAAGGCGTCACCCTCGACGCCAGCGGAAATCTCTACATCGCCGACACCGGCAACAATCGCATCCGTGAAGTGAATTTGGCTACGGGAGTGATCACCACCATCGCGGGCAACGGCGCCGGCGGCTATAACAGCGACGGCATTGCGGCGGGAACCGCGGAACTCAACTCACCGTACACGGTGGCCTTTGACGCCGCCGGAAACATGTACATTCCCGACTCGCTGAACAATCGCGTGCGCGAAGTGATGGCGTCGGGCGGCGTCACGACCGCGTCCAGCAACATCATTACCTTTGCCGGGACCGGCAAGGCAGGCTCCACGGCCTGTGCGCCAGCCCCGGTAGCGGCCACACAGGCCATCGTATGGGTTCCCTCCGGTGTAGCCGTGGATGCGGCCGGCAACGTGTACATCGCCGAGACGCAGAATGCCGCCATTCAAAAAGTGAGCGCGGCCACGAACGAAATCTCCACCGTGGTGCAGAACGAATGCGGCAGTTCTTATGCGGCATCCAGCGGCGTGTTTGCGCCCTGGGCGCTCTATGGGCCTACCGGACTTTATCTCGACGGAATGGGGAATCTGTACATTGCCGACACGGTGGATATGGTGGTGGACGAACTGCAGGGCAACTATGTGGCCCTCGACATCGTCGCCCCGGTCCGCCAGGGCAACACTTCTCCTACGGTGCCGCAAACGGTGGAGAACGACGGCAATGCCTCGCTCAACCTGACGAACATCCTTCCGGCTATCAACGCCGCGGTCGACGCGACGGTCGCCAACTCGTGCAGCATCGGCGAAAGCCTGGGCGTGAATGCGGACTGCGTGGTGGGCGCGGTCTTTGCTCCCGAGGCATCGCCTGTTCTGGCTGCCAACACGGTGGAGACGCCCAGCATCGACGTCACAGAGAATACGCAACCCACCGTGGTGGCGCCCAACTCGCCTCTCGATATCCAGCTCGTCGGCACGGCCGAACCGCTGACTTCGACCACAACCACCATCACTTCCCTCCCCAATCCTTCCGGATTTCAGCAGAACGTTGTCTTTACGGTGACCGTTGCCACCGGCACCGGCACCGGCCCGCTGACCGGTACGGTGAGCATCTCCGACACCTACGGCGGCAGCACCACGAAGATCGCTTCCGGACTTGCGCTGAACGCGTCGGGCGTGGCCACCTTCAACATCTCCACGCTGGGTGTCGGGCAACACTCCGTCACCGCAACGTATGACGCGACCAACGATCCCAACCATCAGGGCAGTACGTCGGCGCCGCCGATCATTCAAACTGTGTTGGAAGCGACCGCCGTCAGTCTTATCTCCAGCGTGAATCCCTCGACCGTCGGCCAGAGCGTCACCTTTACCGCAACGGTCACCAGCAAAGGTGGCGGCATCAGTCCCACCGGCACGGTCACATTCTTCGATGGCGCCAATTCCCTCGGCACGTTCCCCATCAACGGGAGTGGCGTGGCAACGTACACCACGGCGACGCTCACCAACGGCGTGCATCAGATGACCGCTGTCTACAACGGCAACGCGGCTGCTCAGATACAGGGCAGCACGTCGCCCATCGTGAATCAGCAGGTGTTGGCGCCTTCGACAATTACGGTTGTCTCCAGCCTGAATCCCTCGACTTACGGCGTCTCGGTCAAATTCACGGCCACGATCACATCCACCGCGACGTCTCCCGCCACGGGCACAGTGACCTTCCTCGATAACGGCGTATCGATCGGAACCGGAACGCTCAGCGGCAATCCCGGAGTAGCCACCTTTACGACATCGACTCTGGCCGTCGGTACGCACCCCATCACGGTCACCTACGCGGGCGACAACTTCAACGGGGCCAGTTCGAGCGCGGCGGCACTTCCCCAGGTCGTGAGCAAGGCTCCGACTGTGACCACAGTGTCGGCCGCACCCACGCCTGGAATCGCCGGCACCTCGGAGACCATCACGGCGACTGTGGTGCTGGCTGCCGGCGCGGCGCCGATCACGGGCACCGTCACCTTTACGTCAGGGGCCACGACGCTGGGCAGCGCCGCGGTGAATGCCTCGGGAGTAGCCACCATTACACCCACGCTGGCGGCCGGACCCTACCAGATCGTCGCCACATTCTCTGGCGACGCCAACACCGCGGGTAGTGCGTCGGCGGCTTTGTCCTACACTGTGGCGCTGGCAACCACGCAAACCGCGCTCACCGTTACGCCCAACCCGGCTGTGATTCTCACTGCCGTCACGTTTACCGCAACGGTGACGAGCAGCGGCGCGGCGCCCACGGGCAGCGTCAACTTCCTGGCCAATGGAGTCGTCGTCGGCACTTCAACCCTGAGCGGCGGCACCGCGACGTTCACTGACTCGGCACTGGCCGCCGGCAGCTACACCATGAGCGCCGTGTATCTGGGCAATGCCACGGAAGCCACCAGCACATCGCCCAACGTCAGCGAGACCATCAGCCTGATTCCCACCACTACCGTGCTGGGCACTTCCACCACATCGGGGCCCAATCCGCAGGTGATTCTGGTGGCAGCGGTCATCAACAACAGTGCGGGGTCTGAGCCGACTGGAACGGTCACGTTCTTCAACGGCGCCACGTCGTTGGGCACGGCTACACTGAGCGCGAGCGGCGTGGCTACGCTGACGCCGAACCTGGTGAGCGGCACCAATTACAGCATCGACGCCGTGTATAGCGGCGATACCGCGCATAATCCTTCCACGTCGCAAACCATCAGCATCTCCGGCACATCCTCTGGATTCACGGTCACTGTCACGCCCGCGACCGTTACCATCCCTACCTCGCAAAACGCTACGGTCACGGTCACGATCACTTCGAACGGCAACTTTGCCGACACCATCGGGCTGGGCTGCGCGTCGCTGCCGGCGGTGGTCAACTGCCACTTCGCCTCCATCAGCCTCGTTCTCCCAGCCAACGGCACGGTGAGCACGCAACTCACGATCGACACCAACAATCCGCTGAGCGGTGGCGCCAGCGCCATGAATGGCCCCGCGGGAGGCGGCAAATTCTTAGTGGCAGGCCTGTTCCTGCCGCTGAGCCTGGGCTTCGGATGCATCTTCTGGCGCATGCGCCGCCGCCATGCCCGGCTTCTGACCTCGGCTTTGATCCTGGTTCTCACCTTGGCCGCATTCGTCGCCACCGGTTGCAGCAATTTCAGCCAGGCCACCGCGACGCCGGGAACCTACGTCATTCAGGTCACGGGCACCGGCGCGACCAGCAATGTGATCGAGTTTCAAAACGTCAATCTCGACATTACCAAGTAGCCGGGACACAAGAAGATGGGTTGCGTGCAGAAAATGGTTTACAGTTTAGAAAATCCGATGGGTAATTCTCCTGATTTCGTGGTGCAACGCAGCGAAAAGCCGCGTTTCCCGCAGCGGGTGAACGTATTTTTTGAGTTACTGGCGCTGGCGCTCCTTCTGGCATCGGCAAGCGTCTTTCACGCGCAGGTGGTTCCGGCGGGCCGCCAGGGAACGTTGAAGTTGTCGGCGGGCGTCATCGGCTCCGGCGACACCTTCCAATACGGTTCGCGCAAGATGCTGGGCGTGGGCGGCTTTGTCGATGCTGAAACCACCGGCCACTTCGGTATTGAAGCCGAAGGCCGCTGGGTCGAGTTCCACCAGACGGCGAACGTGCACGCCGAAACCTACTCGATCGGCGGCCGCTATCATTTGGGCTTCGGCCGCTGGCAGCCCTACGCCAAAGGGTTGGTCGGTTTTGCCAATTTCAATTACCCCTACAACTACGCCCAGGGGCGCTACCTGGTGATCACCGCGGGCGGCGGCGTGGACTTTCACTTGACGCACAGAATCTACTTGCGGGCGGCCGACTTTGAGTATCAAAACTGGCCCGGGTTCACCTACGGCTCCATGAACACGATGAATGCCAGCGTGGGCCTGAAGGTGCGCATCTTCTGAAGCATCGTGATTGGGATCACGGTCAGGCCGTGGTTTCCACGGTTAGCCTCAACTTGGAAGCACTCTCAAGTGCGTGTCCAAATCGAGGAGAAGATCTTCCATGGCTTTTGTCGTCACCGATGCCTGCACCAAGGATTTTGTGTGTGTTGCGGAGTGTTCCACTGCCGCCATCGCGCCCGCTGAGAGCGATCCTGCCGCCGCTACCGTTACGCAGGTTTATATCAATCCCGATGAGTGCATCGACTGCGGCAACTGCGCTTCGCTCTGCGCACAAAATGCCATCTTCGCGCTCGAAGAGCTACCCGCAGACAAGGCAGGCTTCGCCGAAAAGAACCAAGCCTACTTCAACTAAGCTGCATTTCTCACACAATTCAAGAACTTATTGGCGCTTAAGGCCCTTGTGCCTGAAGTGGATTCGCTGAGCGTGGGTCGGGAGACCCAAGCTACAGCCGGCTGGGAAGCCGGCGCTACAAGGTGATCGCCCGCCGCCGGCCTGGGAGTTGTGAGGAATGCAGGCGAGGCCGTTTTCTGCTGCAAACCGGGCAGCCAGCTACTGAGGATTCAGCGCAGGCGCGCGAACGGGTGCGGCTTGCGTGGTGGATCCGTGCGGTGAAGCCGGCGGCGCCGCTGTCTGCATCGGTGCGACGGCAAGCGTCAGCGTCTGCACCGTCGCGGGATCGTCGCGCAGCTTGAAATAGAGAATGCCGTTGACGGGATGCGGAACCGCGACCTGCGTCCCGGTGAACTGCGGCGGCATGTCGCTTGGATTCTCAAAGTCCGGCGTCGTGGCAAACGATGAGACCAGGAACAGGTTGCTTCCGCTCAGCGCGCAGGGCCTGGCAGGCGACCGCGGACAGCGCAATGCAGTAAAGCCGGGGAGGCGCACCAGCGTGCCCAGCGGCAGCCAGTCGCCGGCGGCGCCGTCCGCGGAAAGGGCGCGCACCCGCACCGGCCCGAATGCCGAAGAGCCGAATCGCGCGAGCGGTTCAAAGCTGCCCACCGCAGTGTGCGCGTCTTCCAGCATCAGGCTGCCGTCGCTAAGCGTCAGCAAGGTGTGAAAGCTCGAGTCTTCCGCCGCCACTTCCACCTTTTCGTCGCGCGGGAAGGCGCGCGGCTCAAGCGACTTGAGGAAGAAGACCAGCCGTCCCTCGAGAGGCAGGTCGTCCGCGCTGCCCAGTTGCACCGGCGGCTGCGGCGCTGCGACGTCGTTCTGCACGCCCTTGCTCAGCAACATCACCTGCGGCCGTGGCGGATCTACCGTAACCGGCGCGGTCAGCTCGCGGCCGTCCCTGAGCGACACATGTGCTACATACCGCTTGCCAGGAACCAGGCGCGCCGTCGATCTGCCTGCTGTCATCAGCAATTCATCCAAATCCCCCGCGCGGTTCATCACTCCGGGCGTGAGTGCGATGCCGTCGATCTCCGCCCTGGCCACTTCGTCGAGCCGCGTCCCTTTGAGCAGGGCGCTTTCGTCTCCGGCGCTCAACGCCAGCCCTTCAAGCGAAGCCGCCGCATCGTAGGCCTCCATCGTGAGCCGGTCGGGGTCGGCCAATCCAAATTGGTAGACGGCCACGTTCACCGGTCCCGGCGCCGCGTCCTTCAGCCGCGCAGTCACCTCGAGTTGGCCGGGCCTGGGCAACTTCCACTCCAGCGCCAGCGTGGCTTTCCCCGCCGTCTGTGCTTCCACCCTGTCCACGCAAACTGTGGAAGGGCCGTCGATATGGAGCGTGTCGTCGCGGCCCACCACGAGCGCGGATTGATCGGAAGCCGCAAGTGTCCAGCGGCCCGGCAGCGCCGCCACCAGTTGGTAGCGCGGGCCCTCCCAATTGTCGAATCCCCATTTGCCGCGCAATACAGCAGTCAACTCGCCTCCCGGCGGCGCTGCGATGGGCTGCGAAAGCACCAGCCCGCCACGTGCCGGGTCAGCGGTCACCGGCACATCGAGACCTTTGCGTTTCGCGCCGACGGACTCGATGTGCAGGTACAAGTCGTGCGCCATCGCGGTGGCAAACACCAGCGGCGCTCCCTCGGCGGGCAGCACCAGTTCCGGCTTCATGGCGCAAAAACTGTCGCCAGGTTTCACCGGATGGAGCGGCTCCGGGCGCGAGGCTCCGATAGGCGGCAGCGCCACCACCACCACAGATTTGGGATTGATGAACGAGGGCGGCATATTGAGCCGCAGGTTCAGACTGTCGGCCCGGGGCAGCGCCAGCGCCGGAATGTACTGGAAGTGCGCGGTGTGCAGGGAACTCAGGATCCTGGCCGTATCCACAATGGCCCCGATGTACGGACTATATGCGCCGCCTCCCCCGAGCGTGGTTGAGCTGATCGCGTTCATCAGGTTGAGCGTGTTGCCGTTGGTCAGTTGGTCCACGAGCGTTTGCGCATTGGTGTCGTCGAGCACCATGCCTTCGGAGTTCTGCGAGAGACAGGAGGCCTGCTGATCGGCAGGTTTCAAAAAGCAGCCTTCATTGATCTTGATTCCCAGGCTCCTCGCGGCCATCTCGGTGCGCGTTTTCAGCGCTGCCGGATCGAATTGCGACGTCACCTTCACGTCGTCCAGGTAGGCTTCGAGGCGCATCCTTTCCCAACTCGCGGCTTGCAAGTCCTGTGCGGCGCGCACAAACGAGCCTGGCCGCCCCCGCACCGCATTGCGCAGAGTGTCAAAGTCGCCTCCTGTCTCCGGAGCCAGAAACAATAACGCCTGCTCCGCCTCCGCGGGAACCTTGACGAAAACACCCTCTTCGCGAACCTCGCGCGTCCAGGTTTCCACGCGCGTAAACCACTCCGTCGGCGGCGGATTGGTGGAACCCCGCAGGAACACCACCACCAGCACGATATGCGTGGCCTGACTCTCGGGAAGGTCGGGATGAATCCATAAACGGTCGCCGGGAAGCAGATTGGGCGTCTGCGAGATGGGCAGTGTCACGTCGCCGCGCCTTACGTGCACATCCACCTTCGGACCGGAAAGATCGAAGGGCGAGCCATCGGCGTGCAGTAGGGAGGCTGCCAGGAATAAAGTCAGCAAGTACCGCAAATAATGGCGCATAGTCCCATTCTACGAATAGCGGCTTCCAAGGGTTGGTTGGCGCCAGCAGGCCATGGCTGCCGCCCCATCGCAAAGATTCCTGTGATTGGTTGCGTAGTTTAGGCTGTTTTGCGTTAGAATCCTGACAAATCAGGGAGTCGGCTCAAGATGCCCGTAAAATGGCTGGGAAGCCAGCGCATAGCAACAATCGTTATCTGTAACTCGAAAATTGCAAGTTAACTCTCTTTATCTTCTGGCTGGATAGATGCGCGCGTATAGAGAACCAGCCGAAGGGTCGCTCATAACGCGTTCATGATTCGACCAGGCCTCTGACCGCTTGGTTTCGTACTTGTTGAGTTGGTGCGGTCCCACCCATTCGCCCAAGAATCGGGCGAATGGATGGGCACGAGAAGTTTCTTTTTCGAGGGGCCAGAGACCGAGTTGGACGAGCGAAAGCCCGTCATCTTTACTCCAGAGAGATGTTTCATAGATCGACGATTCCTGCCTCGACTCTGCCGCGCAGCGCCGAGCCGATTTTAGCGGCTGGTGAACGTGCTGGCACTGCGGACACAGGCGGCCTTGGGAGAGAACGACATGAAATCGACAAGAGGATTGCAGAATCACGTAGAAATTGAAGCCCTCAGCATCCCCGCCGCTGAAGAAATAATCGAAGATGCATTAAACGAGCTGGCATTCACGCAGGATCCCGGCATGTCGCGCGTCGTGCGCTTTCTGGCGCCCGCGGGCTACCAGGCGATCGTGGAGTTGTGCAGCGAAAACGGCCGCAGCAAACGTCGCGACGCCTCGGTCGATACGTGGTCGCCGGAATACGACGAAGTCCGCATCTATTTCGAGCGCATCGATGGCGAGGAGCCGGCTCCGCGGATGAATCGTGCGCCACGCGCCGACACCCACGCCGCCCATGAACTTGACGAGGTTGAGGCCGTGCTTCCCGCCGATATGGATGCGCGCGTGAAAGAGCTTTGCGCGGCGCTGGCCGAAGCGGAGCGCGGCGGCCACGCCTTTATTGCTCTCAAGTGGTTCCGCGATTCCTTTCTGCCGCGCAAGACCTTCCGCTGGAACCAGCATCCTGAAACGCGTCAGGCCGTACTGGCTGAAGCCATTCAACGGGGCGTCGTGGTGACCAGCAAGATCGCAAACCCCAAAACGCCCGCTTATCCCACCACCACGATCCGGCTCAATCGCGTGGAGGCGGGCATTCTCGATGAGGCCCAGCGCTTCCAGCCCGTCGACGTGCAGGGCGAGCCGGTCTCGGTGACCCTCGAAGAGGAACGGGGGAGCGAATGAGCTTCTTCTTCCTCGAAGCGACGGCCTTCGCCAGGCTGTTTGTCCGCGAACCCGGCACCGATTCGCTTGTCCGGCTCATGGAGAGCGTGGAGGACAACCGCAAGCTCATCTCGGCATCCACGCCTCTTGAGGTTTATGCAGCCATCCGCCGCCGCGAGCGCGCCGGGCATATTGCGCCGGAGGCCGCTGTCATCGCCTTCGAACTGCTGCGCGTTGAAGCCGCGCGCATGGTGCAGCAGCCGTTGAATCCAGGCGTGCTGGAGGCGGCAAGGCAGCTTCTCGATCGCACTACATTGCGCTGGCCTGAGGCCCTGCAACTGGGCGCAGCACTGGCCGCGCGCGACATGTTTCCCGGCACGCGCATCACCTTTGTGTCAGCCTCCGCTTCGCTGCTTGAAGCCGCACGCGCAGAAGGACTCGACGCCATCGATCCCGCAAAGTTGCCCGACTCCGAAGCGGCACTCGAAACCGGGCTCGGCAAAGAAGCCGATCCCCCGGGGCATGCGGAATCCTGAGAGGGTGCAATCAAGGAGTGCCGCGCACTCGATTCGGGTGAGAGACGGGCATTCCCTTCCCCGCTTTACTTTCAGGCCGGTTCCGCCTCTTTGCTCTTTCCCTGCTCGAGTTTGCCGCCGTGACGCCGATCCGACCGCAGCAACAAGAACGCAAAGACCAGACCGGCCACACCCAGGCTCGCGAACATGATCTGGGTCGCGGTGTAGGTTCCAGTCACGTCGCGGAGCCAGCCGTTCAGGGGCGGAAATAGGCCGAGTCCGAGGTTCTGGATGGCTGTCATCAGGCCGAAGGCGGTGCCCACGCGCTTCTCCTCCACCACCAGCGGAACCGAGGGCCACATGGCCGCGGGAACCAGCACGAAGGCTGCGCCCAGCACGATCATGCTGGGGATTGGATTCCAGTGGGTGATGCCCATGATGAGGTGGGCGGGGATCAGCATCAGGGAGCCAACCACCATCAGCGTGGCTCGCTTGCCGATGCGGTCAATCAGATCGCCGGCGAAGGGCGCGAAGACCATGGAAGCGAAGATGATGATGCTGGTCATTCCCGGCGCCGTGGAGAACATATGCAGGAAGTTGCCAAAGATCTGCACCATGAAGCTGCCTGTGGACGCGTTGACCAGCGGGATGCCCCACTTGTCGTGGAACATGTCTGTCGCGAGCGCCGTGAAGGGGAAGATGGCGCTATAGAAGGTGACGCAGAGCAGGACGACGTACCAGTAGGAAGAGTTGAACTTCTTAATATCGGCGAAGACGATCTTGTCGCCGCCCTCCGGCTTTGGGAGCGCGAGGACCTTCTCGCCATAGAGGTCCATGGCGTTATAGACCAGGTTGCAGAGCACACTGAACAGGCAGAAACCCGCGGCCGCCCAAAGCGCGATGCGATAGCTGCCGAAGTAGCGGGCGATGAGTTCTTCGGTGTTGAAGCTGAAGAGGGTCCCGACGCGGCTGATGGTGAGAGCGATGCCGAAGGCCAGGGCCATCTCCTTGCCCTTGAACCAGCGGCTGATGATCGCGCTCTGCACCACGACGAGCGATTCCGAGCCGGCGCCGAAGATAAACCGCCCGGCGAAGAGCTCCCACCGGGATTGGGCAGCGGCTACGATGGTGGCGCCCACCAGGACCAGCATGCAGAAAAGAAGGCTCGCCCGGCGGGGGCCCAGCTTGTCGTAGAGCATGCCTCCGAAAAAGACGATGATGACGGCGGCCACGGAGTAGGCCAAGTAGAGATTACCGATGGTGTTGCGGTTCAGATGCAGTGCCTCGATCAGCGTGGACTCAAGAGCGCCGATGCTGTCGTAGGCGAAGTAACTTCCCAGGACCAGCAGGCTGATGAACATCAGGATGGTGAAGCGGTAGGGACGCCTCGAGGGATGGAAGAATCCTATGGACTCTGGAGCCATGTTGTCGGAAAAGAGCGGGCGGCCTGCGGGATCGGACATGTAGGTATGACTCCTCGAAGCGCTGCGGAGCCGCGAAGTCGATTCGCGGTGAGGGCGGCATGATGCCCGCAGCCATGAGGATAGCAGGCGGCATCCGTATCGGCGGAGCGGCTGTCGCTGCCTGGATTCTCATCGGCCTCGCGATCTATTAGCGCAACGCAAGATCCCGGCAGGATGTCTGACTCCAACGCCATTCGTCGTTCTATCATCGATTTCACCGCAGCCCGTGCTAGATTGGGCGTATCTGAAGGTGAGTTACCGTGGGCGAAACTGGCGCAAAGACAATCCGTTTCGGCGAGTTTGAGCTGGACCTCCGCGCTGGCGAGTTGCGCCGCGGCTCCGCGCGCATTCGCCTGCAGGAGCAGCCGTTTCAAATTCTGCTCATGCTGCTCGAGCAGCCCGGCGGAGTCGTGACGCGCGAGGAGATACGCAAGCGCCTCTGGCCCAACGATACGGTCGTCGAATTCGACCACAGCATCGGCACGGCCATCAAGAAACTGCGCCAGGCGCTGGACGATGAAGCCGGTAGCCCGCGCTACGTGGAGACCCTGCCGCGCCGCGGCTTCCGCCTCATGGTTCCCGACCTCGAGGCGCTCGACGCCGAACGGCCCCCGGAAAAAGCTGACGGCGGGCCCGCTGCCGTTGAGCCGATTCGGCAGTCAGCGCCCGCCCGGCCCGCAGCACCCTCTCGAACGCGGTGGCTCCTGCCCGTGCTTCTTGCAGCGGCCGTCCTTCTCGTGGCCGTCGCGCTCATCGCTCGTTGGCGCTTGCACGGCAACCGCGGCGAAACGCTCGACGAGTCCAGCCTGACCCAGGTCACCACCTCTATCGGTGTCGATATATACCCGTCGCTCTCGCCCGACGGGAGCGCGGTTGCCTACAGCAGCGACAAGAACGGCGGCTTCGAGATCTACGTGAAGACGCTTGCGCCGGGCGGACGTGAGATCCAACTCACCAGCGATGGGAACGAGAACCTGCAGCCAGCCTGGTCGCCGGACGGAACTCAGATTGCATTCTTCTCAGGCAAGAAGGGTGGCATCTGGATGATTCCTGCCCTCGGCGGCACGGCACGCCGCCTGACGGAGTTCGGAGGTAAGCCCGTATGGTCCCCCGACGGCTCGCGCATCGTGTTTCAGTCAGTGGGAATACTAGACTATAGCCCGACGGGCCTTGCGATCACCCTTCCGTCGTCCACGCTGTGGATGGTCGAGGCGCGGGGCGGCGCGCCCACCCAACTGACGCAGCCCGGAAATCCCAATGGTGGCCACGGCGCGCCAACATGGTCGCCCGACGGCAAGCAGATTGCCTTTAGCAGCGTCAGTGCGAGTCTTCAGGAGATATGGAGGGTCCCGGCCAACGGCGGCACACCGCAGCGGCTGGTTGCGGGCGGGGTGTACGACCCCGTGTACGGGCCGGGCGGGCGCTATCTATACTTCTCAAAGAGCTTTGTGGGCTCCCAGCAGCAGACGCCCGTGGCGCTGACGTTTGCGCTCATGCGCGTGCCGCTGTCGCCCGAGGGTGCCGTCGCAGGAGAGCCGGAGCTGGTGAAAGATTCCGGCTCTGTGGTGTACAGGGCTCTGCGCTTCTCAGCCAATGGACGGTTCCTTGTGTTCTCGGCAGTTGCGGCCAACGACAACCTGCAATCAATTCGCATTTCGCCTTCGACCGGAGAGGCCGTCGGCGACCCTGTCCCATTCACCCATGACACCATGCTGCGTAAGTTAGATCCGCTCTTCTCGCCCGACGGCGCGCAGATCGCCTATACGGTCATCCAGAACGGCGAGGACACCGGCATCGGCGTGTGGGTTGCCGATGCGGATGGCAAGAATGCCCATCCTGTGGGAGCGACGCCGACCGACCGCCATCTGATTGGATGGCTCCCCGGGCATGGCGGGCTTACTTTCCAGGGCGAGCAGAAGGGACATAAAGTGCTCGATGCCATCGACCTGAGCACCGGTACCATATCGGTGCTGCGAGAGCTCGCCGAGGATGGTGCGTCCTTTCGCGTCTCGCCCGACGGCAGGCAGATCGCGTTTGGCAAGCGCGAGGGCGGCGCAGTGAATGTGTGGGTGGCGCCCATCGGCTTCGGACAGACGGGCGATGGTCCAGCAAAGCAGTTGACCTTCGGCAAGGGATTGATGTCGTACCCATGCTGGTCGCCGGACGGAAAGACGATTGCCTTTGAGATCGAGAACGGGATCGCCACCGTTCCTGCAGCGGGCGGGCCCGTGACGGTACTCCAGGTCGGCGAGCGGGAACCAGACATGCTTTGGGACTGGGCCCCTGACGGTGACAAGATCGTCTTTGCCAACTATCGCAATGGCGCTATAAACCTCTTTTGGATTTCGCGCAGCACGCGGCAGGAGAAGCAATTGACGCATTACACGCGCGACAACAGCTACGTGCGCTATCCCGCCTGGTCGCCCCGTGGCGATCAGATCGTCTACGAGTACTCCGAGACCACCGGCAACATCTGGACCATGCGCGTCAGATAAGAGCTTTTCCCCGCCGGCGCATTCGCGTTCCGCAATTGCTGCGCCGAGTGCGGCAACGGAAACGCGGCATGTTCGCGTCGAACATGCCGCCTCCTCCGCGCTCCGGTACGGCCACTTGCCGGTTGACCTCGCCCCACACCGCTTCGTTACCGATCATTCGTTGCAACCTTACTCTGGCTCTCCGCCTGGCGCGTGCGGGCTTCCTGAACCAGCCGCGTATCCATTTGGCGAGCCTGCTCCGCCGTGAAGTACATCTGATTGCCGGCCAGCACGCTCAAATCGTTGCTTGTCCAACGCGCCTTCATGATGCCGTTCCGGGAGCTCGGATTCGCGCCCAGCAGCAGGCTGCCGATCTCGCGCGCCAACACACGCCCGGCCAGCACGTCCGCAGCCGTCGTATCGCCGCCCGCCCGCTCGCTGATGCGTTCGTAGAAAATGGCTGCGCGGTGCGATTCGCCACTGCCAGCCGTCCCGAATGTGTTGTCCTTCCCCAGCACATCGGCCATCGAGTTCGGCAGGATCGACACGATATAGTCGTCGGCTTGCGGCGCTGCGCAGCCGCTGAAGTTTTTCGAGGCGTCGTGCGAGGTCGGGCATTCCTGCCATTGCGTCGTCACGCCGGCTTGCGCCAGAATCCGCGAGGCCTCGCGCTCTGCCGCAGCCAGGGTTGCAGGTTTCACTTGTGTGTAGTCGTAAACGCGCAATGTAATGGTGGCGCGGCTTGCCTCCGCGTCACGGTTGTTCTTCGCCCAGGCCGGTGAACCTGCAACTGTTGCTGCAACCACCAAAGCCGCCATCGCCTTCACAAACATCGCTGTCCGGTTCATCGATTTTCTCCTCCGCGGGTTGCGCGGTGAGATTGACTTTGCGTGATCGGCCCTGAAAGGTCGATGCACCGGAGATGAACTAGATTTGGACTGAAGATGAACCGCTAAATTGTTGTATATGGAATGTTTACCGGACGTGCCACCGGAAATCGCCGCGTCTTGGAGGGTGGGTTGAACTCGGCCTCGCAGTCTACTGGCGTGGCACAAGAACGAAACAGGTAGAGCCATGACAGAGGTTGGGCAGGAACGCATTGATTCCCCGCCCAGCGATGAAACGCAGTGTGCGGGTTGCGGAAGCCCGGGCTTTACTTCTGCCCGACCTCGACAATCATGAAGGTATCCGGTTTCGGTGTGGGGCGGCGCTGCCCCGGCGCGGGAGGCTGCAGCTCCGCTGTGGGCAGATAGATGGTGTGGGTGGAGTGATCGACGCCCATGGTGCGCGCTCCGAGCGGAGTCTTGACAACTTCCTCGACCTCGAACTTTCCATCCTTCCGGCCGATGACGATCAACGATCCGTCGCCGCAGCTCGCGAAGACTTGATCGCCGTCAGTCTTCACAGCATCGACGCCCGCGCCGATGGGCAGGTCAGCCACGATCTTGCCGTCATCCGTGCTCATCACGATGAGCTTCTGCGGATTCCGGCAGCCGATGAAGAGCAGATGGTTCTTCTTGTCGAGTGCCAGCCCTACCGGATGGCCGCCCGGCGCAACAGGCCAGCGCGCGATTACCTTGCGCGTCTTCAGGTCGACCACGGCTACCACGTCCTTGTCCTCAAGGTTGATATAGACTTTGCCTGCGCCGTCGGCGGCAAGAAATTCGGGCGCCCCGCCGAGCTCGATCGGCGCATCGATTTTGCCATTTACGGGATCGATGTCCGGCTTGAAGGTCATCAACTTGTTCCCGTCGCCGGAAACGGCGAGGACCAGCTTCTGCCCCTCGTCATAAATGATGCCGTCGGAGTCGGGCATGGTCGCCAGTTTGCCGAGAACGGCATACGTCTTGAGATTGAAGATCAGGATGGCGCCGTCGCCGCCGCCATCGGTGATGAAGCCACGGCCGAGCGCCGGAACGATGGCCGTGCCATGCGAACGCTTCTGCCCCGGAACGTCGCCCAGGACGTTACCGCTGGCGCTGTCAATAATCATGGTGTGCGTGCTGCGGGTGACATACAGCCGGTGCGTGTGCGAATCAACGGTGAGGTAGTCCCATGCGCCTTCGCCGCCGATGTGCACCGTCTTTGTGACATCCCATTTGGCCTGTGCCAGAGCGGGCATAGAACCGCTCGCGAGCACAGCTATCGACAGCATGATCGTCTGTAGAATTCGCATCTCATCTCTCCCGTGTGTGCCCAATGCAGCCACACCAATCCGCAAGCGCTGGTTCGACAGCGATCACAATAACACAGGAGACTTAAGGAGCGATGAAGGACGAAAGGCGGGATGCTCAACGACGCGTCGCGCCTATTCCCGCCGGAACTTGTTCGCCTGCTCGAACTCATCGCGCAACTCGGGCGTGCGCAGATTTTCGCGCAGATAGGCGAGGCGCTGCTCGAGCAAAAGCAAAGCGCGCTCCACGGGTTCGGTATTGGTGTGGGCAATGTCGCGCCACATGGAGTACGGACTCGCGCCCAGCCGCGTCATCTCGCGCAACGCGCGGCCGCCCACATCCTTGAGCTCGGGCGCATCGCCCACTTGCTCTTCCAGCAGCGCGCTCAGGGCTGTGGCTACGAACTGCGGCAGATGGCTGACCCAGGCCACCAACTCATCGTGGCGCGCGGCATCGAGATCGAGCGTCTTCGCGCCCATCTTCGTCACCCACTCGCGCCAATCCTGCACCAGAGCCACCGCTTGCGGCGAACGCTGCGCCGTGGGATCGTCCGTAAAAAGCCAGACCGCGCCGCGGAAAAGATTCGCATCACCCAGAGCCGCGCCGCCGCGCTCCTTGCCTGCCATGGGATGCCCGGGGAGAAACGCAGCGCGTTCCGTTGTGTTGTAAAGCCGGGTGCCGGTTATAGTGATGATTTGCTTGGTGCTGCCCACGTCGGTCACGAGCTGTTCCGGCCCGAGAACGACGGCAAGCTTCTCCATGAAATCGAGCGTGGCGTAGATGGGCACGGCCAGCAGCGTCACGTCGCTCGCACGCGCCGCATCCAGCGGATCGGCAGCGAGAGAATCCACAGCGCCCATCTCGAGCGCCACCTGCCCTTGCTCGGCGCCCCGGTTCCAGCCGGCAATCGTGCCCTCGAACCCCGCCGCGCGCAACGCAAGGCCGACAGAAGTGCCGAGAAGCCCCGTACCGAGAATGGTGATGCGCGAGATCATCAAGGACCTTTCAGCTAGTCAGCGAGTTAGCTAGTCAGCGAGTTAGCATGAAAGCCCAGCAGTTATGAGATTTAACGCGCAGCGCCGCTGACTTGCTACAGCGTGTTTCAAAAATGGGCTGGCGGATTCACCCCGAATCCCTCAGGGGTTAAAGAGGTTGCGGAAAAAGTCCGAACGAAAAGCGAATTCGGCAAGAGGTCGATTGGCAGGGGCTAAAGCCCGACTCATTCTACTGACTTTATTGGCCCGGCTCAAGCCGTGCCCTTGTTACAAAGCCACTTGGGTTGAGTTTTTCCGCAGCCTGTAAGACCCCTCAATTCTTCTCCGCTCATCGGCCCGGCTCAGGCCGTGCCCTTGTTACAAAGCTACTTGGGTTGAGTTTTTTCGCAGCCTGTAAGACCCCTCAATTCTTCTCCGCTCATTGGTCCGGCTCAAGCCGTGCCCTTGTTACAAAGCTACTTGGGTTGAGTTTTTTCGCAGCCTGTGAAGTCGTGCCCTTTCACAAAACCATTTATGAAACACGCTCTAACAAGCTGACCCGCTGACTCGCTTCATCTTACAGCGTCCTTCCCACTGCCTGCGCAATCACGCGAAGCTCGCCTATTAGCTTGGTGAAGTCCTCGAGGAAGAGCGTCTGCGCCGCGTCGGAAACGGCCTTATCGGCGTTGGGGTGAATCTCCACAAGAACCGCATCGGCACCCGCGGCCACCGCGGCCTTGGCCATCGCGGGAACCATGTCGCGCCGCCCCGTGCCGTGCGAGGGATCGCCCGCCACCGGCAGGTGCGAGAGCTTCTTCAACACCGGAATAGCCGCGATGTCCATCGTATTGCGCGTCGCGGTTTCGTACGTGCGAATCCCGCGCTCGCACAGAATCACGTCGTAGTTGCCGCCGGAGAGAATGTACTCGCTCGAAAGCAGCAACTCCTCCACCGTAGCCGCAATGCCGCGCTTCAACAGGATCGGTTTGCGCACCAGTCCCAGCTCGCGCAGCAGATTGAAGTTTTGCATGTTGCGCGCGCCCACCTGGAAGCAGTCCACCAGCGGCAGCATGGGCTCGATCTGGGCAATCTCCATCACCTCGCTGACCACGCAAAGACCGTTGGCGTCGGCCGCCTCGCGCATCAGCTCCAGACCGGGAATGCCCAGGCCCTGGAAAGAATACGGCGAGCTGCGTGGCTTGAATGCGCCGCCGCGCAGAAACTCTCCGCCCGCGGCCTTCACGCAGGCGGCAATCGCAAAAATCTGTTCGCGATTCTCCACGGCGCACGGTCCAGCAACCACGGCCACCTTCTGCCCGCCGATGGTAGCGCCGTTTCTGAACTCGACAACCGTACCCTCCGGCCTCCACGCGCGCCCTGCCAGCTTGTAGGGCGCGCTGATGCGGTGCACGTGCAGCACTCCCGGCAGCATTTCAAATTTCATCAGGTCGAGCGAGCCGGTGGCGCCTACGCCGGCCAGAATGGTCTGGAACTCGCCGGTGGTGCGATGCACGTCCACGCCTGCCTCTCCCATGGCGCTGATCACGGCGTTGATCTGTTCTTCGGTAGCTTTCTCCTGCATTGCGACAATCATGACTTTTTCCCTGTCTCGGACGCATCTTGGTCCGCGGCGTGGCCCAACGCTCCGCCTGCCTCTTCGGCGGCCTGGGCATGTCTGTGGCTGGCCCGCTCGTTGCGCTGCAATGCCCGCATCACGTCGATGATGCGCTCGTAGATATGCGTCAGCTCGATGTCAGGCAGCGGGCCCTTGTTGGCCGCGCGCACATTCGCGTAAACGACCTTTTCGCGATCGGGCTCGTAGACGGGCAGCGAAGTGGCCGCCTTCATGCGGCCGATCATCTGTGCGGCGCGCGCGCGCTCATTGAGCAAATCGGCCAACTGGCGGTCCAGCTCATCGATGCGGATTCGCAATTCTTCGATAGTCATTGCACCCTCGTAGTGCAGGAAACGAGCTTTCAGCTGTCAGCTTACAGCCAGATCCCGCTGAAGCAAGCCTTAACGGCCGGCTCCGGCGACGGACAAGCTGAAAGCTGGTAGCTGATAGCTGACGGCTGCTTTTCTCACCGGGCCAGCGCCGCGTGGGGCAAGCGCAGGCCCTTGATAAATCGAGCCACTGCGTGGGGCGGTGCATCTGGCCCCTCGCTGGAGCCGGCACGCTCAATCAGCTCGACAATCGCGCTGCCTATGACCGCGGCATCCGCGAACTCCGCCACTTGAGCGACATGTTCCGCGTTGCTGATACCGAACCCCACGGCCACCGGCAGCTTAGTCCATCGCCGGATGCGCGCAACCAGCGCCGCGGCATCCGTGGCCACGGCAGCTTGAGTGCCGGTAATGCCGGTGCGCGAGATGGCGTACACAAAACCCTTGGTGTGCGCGGCAATGGCCTCAAGACGCGCGTCGGGACTGGTGGGCGCGGCGAGAAAAATTGGCGCCAGGTCGACGCGGCTCATCTCCCTAAGATACTCGGCAGCTTCTTCGACGATCATGTCGGTAGCGAGCACTCCATCCACGCCCGCGGCCTTCGCATCGTCGGCGAACTTCGCCAGGCCATAGCGCAAGATCGGATTCAGATAGCTGAAGATCACCAGGCCCGCCGCCGGTCGCGCGGCGCGAATTTCGCGCGCCAGGCCGAGCACATCCCGGAGACGCGCTCCGTGCGCCAGAGCTCGCTCCATGGCGCGCTGGATGACAGGGCCGTCCGCCAGCGGATCGCTGAATGGCACGCCGAGTTCGATCACATCCGCGCCCGCGTCAATCGCCGCAAGCGCAATGTCGCGCGTGGCGTCAATGGATGGGTCGCCGGCCGTCAGATAAATCACCAGGCCCGGCTTGTGATCGAAACGAATCGGCATTGAATCACTCTTGAATTTCTACAGCTTCAACTCGCGCGCCAGAATGCCCATGTCCTTGTCGCCGCGGCCTGAGAGATTTACCACCAGTATTTCATGTGGCTTAAATGTCGGTGCAATGCGGATAGCCTCGGCCACCGCATGCGCGCTCTCAAGCGCCGGCAGAATCCCTTCAGTCCTCGCCAGCTTCATCACCGCACTGAGCGCCGCCGCATCGTCGCACGAAACGTACTCCGCGCGGCCCGTATCGTGCAGCATCGCGTGCTCGGGACCGATCGATGCGTAATCCAACCCCGCGGAAACTGAATGTGTCAGCGCAATCTGCCCGTCCTCATCCTGCAGAACGTAAGAAAACGTGCCTTGCAACACGCCCGGCGCGCCGCCCTGGAATCGCGCCGCGTGCTCGCCGAGCGCGGTGCCGCGCCCGCCCGCCTCGACGCCGATCAGCCGTACTTGCCGATCGCCGATGAACTCGTAAAACGCGCCAATGGCATTCGACCCGCCGCCCACGCATGCGATCACTGCGGTCGGCAGCCGGCCCTCCTTCGCAAGAATCTGCGCCTTCATCTCGCGACTGATGCAGCGATGAAAGTCGCGCACCATGGTGGGATAGGGATGCGCACCGAGCGCCGAGCCCAGCAGATAGTACGTCGTCCGCACGTTCGTGACCCAGTCGCGCATGGCCTCGCTGATGGCGTCTTTGAGCGTGCGCGAGCCGGAGGAGACGCCGCGCACCTCGGCGCCCAGCAGCCTCATGCGCTTTACGTTCAGATCCTGGCGCTCCATGTCCACGTCGCCCATGTAGACCACGCACTCGAGGCCGAGCAGCGCGCAGACGGTGGCCGTCGCCACGCCGTGCTGGCCCGCGCCGGTCTCGGCAATCACGCGCTTCTTGCCCATGCGTCTGGCCAGCAATCCCTGGCCCAGCGCGTTGTTAATTTTGTGCGCGCCCGTATGCAGCAGGTCTTCGCGTTTCAGGTAGATCTTTGCCCCGCCCAGCGATTCCGTAAGCCGCTTGGCAAAATAAAGCGGCGTCGGCCGTCCCGCGTAGTCGGCCAGCAGAATATTCAACTCGGCCTGGAACGCTGCATCCGCTTTGGCCTCGGCGTATGCGTGCTCGAGCTCATCCAGCGCCGCCACCAGCGTCTCCGGCACGTAGCGGCCGCCGTAGACGCCGAAGCGCCCGGGCCGCGACTCAGAGGGATTTGCCGGAAGAATGACCGATGCCATGATGATGACTCCTGTTTGATGTCCCAGGAAAGTGGGGAACTTTCCAGTGTACTAGGCGGCTGGACTGTGGGATGCAGCCGCAGGTTTCCGTGCGATTGGTACTCTCAATCGTCCGCCATCTTCTCCGGCCACTGCTGCGCGCCATGCAGCAGGCGAAGAATGCGCACCGTATCGCCCGAGATCC
>Ga0302319_10004611_pt1 | contig 28172 bp, 21 predicted proteins | sample Bog_T0_2_FD_203319 | JGI IMG/M metagenome (GOLD analysis project Ga0302319, IMG submission 203319) | Peat permafrost microbial communities from Stordalen Mire near Abisko, Sweden - Bog_T0_2 | ecosystem: Environmental > Terrestrial > Soil > Wetlands > Peat | place: Sweden: Abisko, Stordalen Mire... | reverse complement strand
GGTGCGGAGTATGCAACCCTTGGCCAGGCTGTCAACGGCCTTGCTTCCACGCCATTCAACGTAGCTGTAGGCGGCACCGATTTTTATTACAGCGATTACGACGCAGGTTCGAGCGCTCTGAATAGCCAGATTACATCCTATTGGAGTCTTACCCCAAGCAACAGCGCACCTGCGGTATCGTTGCAGGGGGTTATCCCGGAGCAGCCTTGGAATAACAGCCAATACGGCCTGAATCTCGCTAATTTGTACACCGAAACAGACGGGCTTTTAACCACCATTGCAGGCGGCGGTGGCGGCGCTAGCAATAGCGCACTGTGCAGCAATAACACTTATAACTCCAGCTATACCTGCACTGGCGCCGTGAGCGGCTACGCCAAACCCGCCTGGCAGTCTGGAAGCGGCGTGCCCAGCGACGGAGTTCGCGATCTGCCCGATGTGTCTCTGTTTGCCGCCAACGGATATAACTCGAGTTTCTATCCCATCTGTTACTACGACGGCGATTGCCAGCCAGTGGCGAGCGGCCAGACTGTCCAAATTACCGGCGTTGGCGGCACATCGGCCTCCACCCCGGCCTTTGCCGGCATTATGGCACTGGTGAATCAGCAGTATGGACGCCAAGGGCAGGCCGGCTACGTGCTTTATCCCCTGGCGGCCCAGTTCCCAACTTCATTTCACGATGTCACCGTGGGCAGCAATTCCGTGCCTTGCCCTACCGGCTCGACAGATTGCATCCCGGTCTCCAACGCCCTCACCATCGACAAGATTCCCGGCTATCCCGCAGGCGGGACAATTGTCGAGGGGGAGATAGGCATAGGAACGACCGCCGATTACAACGCCGGCCCCGGTTACGATCTGGCCAGCGGGCTGGGCACTATCGACGCAGCCAAGCTAGTGAATAACTGGAACAAGGTTGCGTTTACTTCCACCAAGACCACTCTCACGCCGAACGAGACCACGTTTGCGCACGGAACCAAGATCAACATCAGCGGCTCAGTTACAGCAACCGGCGGAACGCCGACGGGCGACGTGGCGCTGATGACCGATAGCGATGAACCACTGCAGCAAGGGCAGACGCTGTTTACCTTAAACAATGGGTCATTTTCCGCCGATGTGAGCGGTCTGCCCGGTGGCACTTATAACATCTGGGGCCAGTATGGCGGTGATTCGGCCAATGGCATGAGCACATCCGTTCCTGTCAAGATAGACGTGAGTCCCGAGGCCAGCACTACGATCATCACCGCCGAGAATCTTGAGAGCTACTCAGGCCCGGTGTATGTTCTGTCGGGAACCACGAATGTAACTTATGGAACGGATCTGGTTTTCTATGCTCAGCCGTCTCCGAGTTCTACAAGCTCGAAGACATTTACCTTGCCCACCGGAACGGTGACATTTACCGACAACGGGACAGCCATTGCGACAGTTGCGCTGAACTCCAATGGCCTGGCCGAACTCGATGCGCCATGGAGCCTGGGGAACCACTCGGTAATTGCGAGTTACTCGGGCGATCAGAGTTATAGCGCGTCCAACTCCGGCACGTTCACATTCGGCATCGTTAAGCAGACGGCGACGCTTGGCTTTTCCGAGGAATCGCCCGCAGGGCCGCCGGATCCAGGCTCTGGAATGGGGACAGCGCATCTCACCATTCAAGCAGTCGGCAGCGCTTTCAATTCGAATCTGAACACGGCGCAACCGACCGGCACCGTCACTATCAGCAGTTCTCCTGCGGCGATTACCGGATCGGCTGCTTTGATTCCATCGATTGGTCAGAGCGTGGCCAACTTCTTCATACAGGCACCTCCCGGAAGCTATAGTGTGACGGTCAGCTACAGCGGGGATGCAAACTACAGCGCCACAACGCAGACAGTGACGCCATCAGGAAATCCGATTACGATTTCAGCTCCGGGCGCACTGCTGGCCAGCACTACGAACGTGACGGCCTCCGGCAGCATCTCGCCCACCACATTCATCACTGTCAGCGGCACGGTTACCGGCCAAAATGGGTCACCAGCGCCAACCGGACTGGTATTCGTAATCGACGCAGGAATTACCTTTTCCGATTATTTGCTGGTGCCAGGTCCAGGCGACGTCTCGACCTTTTCTTTTGTTCTGAACAGCCAGAAACTATCGGCGGGAAACAATTTCTTGACCTTTGTGTACGCTGGCGACACGGTGTACAACGCCTCCTTATTCGCACTGGCTAATCCGATTACGAATCCTCTGTCCGACTTCACCATGACACCGAATTCGAGCATTGTTCCCTTGGCTGCAGGCGGCAGTTCGGCAGAAACCATCAATCTGGCTTCAGTCAACGGCTTCAGCGGTGCGATCGCACTTACCTGCACTGCGCCTTCGGGCATCACCTGCACAATCCCGTCGACGGTTAGCCTGGTCAGCGCAGGAACCGCAACAGCGTCGGCGACCATTGGCGCATCGTCGATTACGTCTCCGGGAAGCTATAACGTGCAGATTGTGGGCACGGATTCGACGGGGCAATTCGTGCATTCCATCGGGCTGACGGCGCGGGTCGGCACTGCCGGGTCAGCAGGCTTTAGGCTTTCGAATAGCGGCAACATAAGCGTGAATGCCGGCGACACCTCCAATGACTGGTCCACCCTCATGCTCACCTCGGCGAATGGCTTCAGCGGTGCAGTTGCGCTGAGTTGCGCGGTGACCACGAGTATTTCCACTCCGAGCGATCCTCCCACTTGCATCCTTTCTGTCCCGTCTGTTTCGGTTAGCAGCGCCATATCGCCAACGGTTGTGCTGGTAGTGCGGACGACTGCGGCAACCAACTCAGTCCGGAACTTGCTGCCGGCGTTTTTCTGGCCTTCTACGGGCGGAACGGCATTGGCCCTTCTGCTGTTTTTCCGTGTACCCAGGCGGAGGGGCTGGCTGGCTGCGCTCGGGGCGGCGTTGCTCTTGGCGGTCTCCATTGCCTGCGTGGGATGCGGTGGCAGCAGCGGAAGCAGCAGCAACGGCGGTGGCACACCCGGCACAACGGCAGGGACCTATACCGTCACCGTGACCGGCACCGCTGGAAGCCTGGTGCAAACGACCGCGGTCACCGTAAATGTGAAGTAGGAATCTTCCGGAAAGGCCGGGGGCTTCCAGTGCTTAGTGAAACCTGGTAACGGGTCTGGTTTACAGGAGCGGGTCGGGAGAATCTGTTTGCTGCGGAATCGGGCGAAGACGGTGCAGATTTACGCGCACGCCAGAATTGCGCGCAAAAAAAACGAAAGCGGCCAATTGGCCGCACATTATGAATGACATTTGGTTTAAGTGGTGCGCCCGGAGAGATTCGAACTCCCGACCTACTGATTCGTAGTCAGTCGCTCTATCCAGCTGAGCTACGGGCGCACACATGTGGTTCCTGGCAGAACCTCAATCAGATTATCAAGGATTGCGCGGCCACGCAATGCGACGTCAGGCGGCAGGGGCCGGAGCGGGCGCTGGCTGCGGCGGAAGGAGGGTCAGTTCCTCCTCGATCTGCAGGCCGGTGAGCCTGACCAGCCTGGCAACGGCTGCAGCGTTGAGCCGGGTTGCATCGAACTCGACGCGCAATTGGCGGGTGGCGGAGTCGATTGCAATACGGCGGATGCCGTACACATCGCGCATGTTGGCCAGCGCGAAGGCCACAGCCTCAGTGGGTGGCGCGGCGAAGCGGTAGAGGATCTCAACCGTGGTCATAGAAAAATGATAGCAAGAGCGGGGACTTCGCGGCAGGATCGCAGGCCGCATTCGTGTTGCCGATGTGCACAGCCGTGGTGCTCAATCTGCAGTGTGCGCGGTCTACAGCGATTTGAGATAGGCGCGGATTTCCGGGTCGGACCAATCCTGTGTGCCGATGTACTTGCTGCGGATGACACCGTTGCGGTCGATGACGTAGGTCTCAGGCCACATGTCGGTGTGGAAGAGCTTGGGCGCCGACTGCGAGGGATCGCGGACGGTGGTGAAGTCCACGTGGTGGCGAGCGATAAAGCGGGTGTAGGCGTCGGCGTCCTCGTCGATGCTCACTCCGAGAATGACGAGATCCGGCTGATCGTGGTGGAGCTGCAGCAGGGATGGCAGCTCGACGACGCAGGGCTGGCACCAGGTGGCCCAGAAGTTGAGCAGCACAACCTTGCCGCGATAGTCGGCAAGATGCACGGAACTGGTGCCGTCTGAGACGGTGAAGTCAGGGGCGGGCTTGTTGGTTTGGGCGGGATGAGCGCCGCGGTTGCAGGCTGAAACAAACGCCAGCGCCAGAAGAAGAGGAAGAATGGAAAATCCACGAGGAAACCGCACACACTTATAATACGGATCGACGGGGCTGGAACGAAAGGCGCTCAACGATGGCGAAAGACCGAGGCAATTCCGATAGCTTGCCGGGGGCGAGCGGGTTTAAGCCGGTACTGGGCCTGAGCGATGAGCCTGAAGGCGGGGCCGGACCGAAGGATTGGCGCGATTGGGCAGGTAAAACCCTAGGCGGAACGGTGTTCGATCAACCGGAGCCGGCGGAACTGATCGAGCTGACGGTGATTGTGCCGGCGCGCAACGAAGAGGATTGCCTGGGAGCGTGCCTGCAGTCGCTGGTGAGCCAGTCGGAGAGCATCTTCGAGCTGGGGCTGGAGTGGGAGCTGATCGTGGTGGATGATCGATCGAGCGACAGAACGGCGGAGATTGCGCGCAGCTTTGCCGGGGTCACGGTGTTGCAGTCTGCAACGCTGGAAGCGGGCTGGACAGGGAAGGCGAACGCCATTGCCACGGCGGCAAAACGGGCCAGGGGACGTTGGCTGCTGTTTACCGACGCCGATACGATCCATGAGCCCGGAGATCTGCGCCGTGCGCTGCACGAGGCCGAGCGCTACAAGGCGGGAGTGCTGAGCTACTCACCGCGGCAGATTGTCCATGGACTGGTTCAGCGTTCGCTAATGCCGTTGATCTTTGCCGAGCTGGCGCTGGCGTATCCGCCGGCCAAGGTCTCCGATCCGGCTGCGCGGATTGCCGCGGCCAACGGGCAGTTCTTGCTGGTGGAACGGGAGGCATACCGGCGGCTAGGTGGCCACGCGAGCGTTGCCGGTGATGTGCTGGAAGACGTGGCGCTGGCGTATGTGGCCAAGCGGCGCAAGGTGGGGCTGCGTTTCCGCTATGCGGAAGACGCAGTGTCAGCGCAGATGTATCGGACGACGGCGGCGATGGTGGAAGGCTGGACCAAGAATCTGGCGCTGCTATTTCACAACACTCTGGCCACAGCGCTGTGGAAGGGGCTGGATTTTCTGCTGCTGTTTGGCTTGCCGATTCTGGTCGTTGAGTTGTGGTCGGCGCGGTTTGGCGTGCGTTCACTGCAGTGGCTGGGAGCGGGATGGGTTCTGGCGATACTGTGGATTCGCACGCTGGTGCGGTTTTATGCGCGGGTGGCCAAGTCCAACTTCGGGCTAGTGGATTGCGCCATTTCGCCGCTGGGCCTGCCCTTGTTTATCGCGCTGCTTTACCGGAGCTGGTTTCAGCATCGGGTTCTGAAGCAGGTAAGCTGGAAGGGACGCAGCTACAAGGCTTAGGGCGTCCCGCTTGCGATAGTGAATCAAAGCAATACTTTGCGGCATCTTTCCTGGAAAGAGGTTAAGATGATTTTCTTGACGCGGCGGGCTACTTTCTCTGCGGCGCACTACTACTGGCGAGACGAGTGGACAGCGGAGAAGAATGAGCAGGTGTTTGGCCGCTGCGCCAACCGGAACGGTCACGGCCACAACTACACGCTCGAGGTGACGGTGGCCGGAGAGACAGACCCGGTGACAGGATTTGTGGTCGATCTAAAGTGGCTGAAGGACGTGATAGAGCAGAACGTTCTGTCTGCCTTTGATCATCGGCACCTGAATCTGGAGACGCCGGAGTTTGCCGAGGGCAAGGCGATTCCCACCACCGAGAACATTGCGATAGCAAGCTGGAAGCGGTTGGAGCCGGCGATTGCAGCGGCCGGCGGAGCCAGGCTGGCCTGCGTGCGCGTGTATGAGACGCCGGAGATTTTTGCCGAATACGTAGGTGGAGCATGAGCGACAAAGCTTACTTTGGACGCCGCTACACGCTGAGCGCCAGCCATCGTCTGCATGCCGATACGCTTACAGTAGAGGCGAACCAGGCGGCGTATGGCAAATGCAACAACCCGCATGGGCATGGGCACAACTACGTTTTGGAAGTGCTGGTGGGCGGCCCGGTGGACGCGGAGACGGGCATGGTGCTGAACCTGGCGGATCTGGATGAAGTAGTGCGAAAAAGGGTGACAGATCGCTTTGATCACGCCAATCTGAATCTCGACCCGCTGTTTGCGAATCGCGTGCCGACGACTGAGAATCTATGTAGAGCGGTATATGGTCTTTTGAAAGACGCGCTGCCAGCCGGCAAACTGGAGTATGTGCGCGTGGAAGAGACTGAGAACAACTTTTTTGAGTGCTATGGCCCGGATGAAGAGCAGGCAGCATAGCGGCAGAGGCCGGATGCGGCCGGGCAATCCATAACAGATTGAGGCAAGGGCCCCGTTCCCCCGGGGTTGGAGGGTGAGAGAGTATGGCGCAGCCAATCGCAGTGAGCAAGCCGATTCGCCGGGTATTGGAGACTAACGAAGGCCTGAGCGAGGTGAGCACTCAGGAGATGTACCACGAAATTCTTTCCCGCCTTGGCGAAGACCCGGAGCGCGATGGACTGCAGATGACGCCTGCGCGCGTCGAGAAGTCGATGGCCTTTTTGACGAAGGGGTACGTCGAGGACCCGAACCGCATTCTTCGCGGAGCGCTGTTCGATGTGGATTACGACGAGATGGTGATCGTGAAGGACATCGAGATGTTCTCGCTGTGTGAGCATCACATGCTGCCGTTTTTCGGCAAGGTGCACGTGGCCTACATTCCCAAAGGCAAGGTCATCGGCCTGAGCAAGATTCCGCGGCTGGTGGAGGTGTTTGCGCGGCGGCTGCAGGTGCAGGAGCGGCTGACGCGGCAGATCGCCGATGCGATTCAGGATGCGATTTCTCCGCAGGGAGTTGGCGTTGTGATTGAGGCACGGCACCTGTGCATGATGATGCGCGGCATCGAGAAGCAGCACTCGTCTACCGTGACATCGGCCATGGTGGGTTGCTTCAGGCAAAAGGAAACGCGCACGGAGTTTCTGTCGCTGGTGCGGCAGCCCTCAACAGGCATTGTTTAAGACAGCCTGCGGATTGTCAGCGCTGAAACGCTGAATATTCTCAAGGCTCGGTGATTCCCGTTCCATGCGCACCCAGGTACTGCGTTCGCAGCGACTGGGCCGCATGAATCGCGCGCACGAACTTGAGTTTCTGCGTCTCCGCGATCACCTTCAACGCGTCGCGGTCGCGAATAGGGTCGAGCACCTTGCGCGCAAACCGCTCCAGCTCATGCCAGTCGTGCCATTCGCCGATTCTGGACTTCACCTTGTCGAGAGCTTTCACGATCGAAGGGTCAGCGTTCTGCGCCAACTGCAGAATGTAGCCGAGCTCTTTTACGTGGACGCGGAAGGCATGAAGATTCTCGCCATCGAATGCGGGCCAGCGGCTTAGCTGCTCGGCAATTCTGCTGGCGGGGCCGGCCTGGGGCGAGTCTACCCTCAACTCGCCTTCAATCCTTTTTGAGAATCGCTTCAGGCGGCGGCGGACCTCTTTGCGGCGGCGTCTCAGCTTGACGAGCAGCTTGCCGGCCGCCTGGATGCGCAGAAAGATCAGGTGCTCCACCAGCTTTTCAAGCGAGCTGCGGCGGCAATGGCCGACCAGCGCGAGCGCTTCATTTGCCAGTACGTCGAAGTTGCGCACTTCGCCTGCTGCCTTGCGCAATGGCTTGAGAGCTTTCAGCAGCCGCTGTGCGTTGGGGCTGTCATCGGGGACCAGCGCGGCGGAGATGGCTGCAATGCGGCGTGCGCGCGTCCGCAGGCTGTGGACATCTTTCTCGGGCGCGTCGCTGGGCAGGTGCTTGAGCGATTTGCGCAGTTCGCGAATCGGTCTTCTCACGCTGCCGGGATCAATAGACATTATGGTTTGAGCATAGGGTGCGCACACCACGATTGGCAACGTGTGCGGAATTGGCAACGGATGCGCGATGGACGCCGCACGCTCGCGGCTGCACCGGGTTTGAAGCAGCGATAATAGAACACTGAACCGCAAAGAGGAAAGAACAGGCCACTGAGTGAACGGACTGATTGTTATCGACAAACCCAAGGGCATGACCAGCCACGACGTAGTCTACAGGCTGCGCAAGATCAGTGGGGAAAAGTCGATTGGGCACCTGGGCACGCTCGATCCCATGGCGACGGGCGTGCTGCCGCTGCTGCTGGGCAAATACACGCGGCTGGCGCAGTATCTTTCCATGGCCGAGAAGAGCTACGCAGGCGCAATCCGCTTTGGATTTGCGACCGACACCTACGACGCGGAGGGGCAGGCGGCCGGTGTCGACTGCTGGCCCGAGCTGGGCGCGGCGCTGACGATTGATAAGCTGCGTGCAGTTGCCGGGCACTTTCACGGAGAGATGCAGCAGATGCCTCCGCCTTACTCCGCGAAGAAGATTGCCGGCACGCCCGCTTACAAACTGGCCCGCGAGGGCAAGCCGGTGGAACTGAAGCCGGCGGCTGTGCGTATCTTCTCCTTTGAGATTGTTTCGCTCGAAGGCGCCGAGGCGCGTTTCACCATGAGCGTCAGCGCCGGTGGGTATGTGCGCTCGGTAGCGCATGAGATGGGGCAGATGCTGGGGATGGGCGCGCACTTGTGCGAACTGAGGCGCACACAGGTTGGCCCATTTGCACTTGACGGCGCGCACCCGCTCGACGAGCTTGAGCCGATAAGCGGCAATGTGGATGCGCTGGAGCGGCTGTGTGTGCATCCGCGAAGCCTGCTGCCTGAGATGCCCGCGGTGACCGGCGACGCGCACGCGCTGAGCCGCATGCGCAACGGAGCGCAGGCGAATCTGCCGGAGTTTTCGCAGGCGGGCATGGTGAAGGTGTTTGCGGGGCAAAGGGAACTGTTCGGGCTGGCGAAGCGCGTGGCGGGGACGCTGTTTCAACCGGTGGTGGTGCTGGGATAGTGCGGGCGCGAATTGCTACCGCCGCAGCAGCGGCTTGAGTGTGGGCAGCAGAGTTTGCGCGATGATCTCGGAGCCTCTGGCTGTGGGGTGGATGCCGTCTTGCTGGATTGTGCCGGGAACATGGATCAGGTCTTTGTAGATCATGGGAACGAAGGCTACGTGATGCTGGGCCGCGAGGGTGCGGTAGACTTCGCCGAAAGATCGAATGTAGTCGGGACCGTAGTTGGGGGGCAGGGTAATGCCAGCGAGCAGCACCTTGACGTGGGCTTTGTCGAGCGCCGTCAGCACTTCGTCGAGATTGCGGCGGGTTTGTTCCAGGGGCAGGCCGCGCAGGCCGTCGTTGCCGCCAAATTCGACGATGACCACCTCGGGATGAAGCCGAACAACAGAAGAAAGGGAAGCAGCAGCGTCTTTCGTGGTGGCTCCGCTGGTGCCTTGATTGACGACCTGATAGTGGTAGCCCTCGGCGCTGAGACGGCGCGCGAGCGCGTCAGGAAAGGACTGGCCCTGTTGCAGTCCATAGCCCGCGGTAATGCTGTCTCCAAAGCAAACCAGTACGCGTTGGCCGGCAGCTTGAAGGGGCGCCGCAAAAAACACGAATGAAATTGAGAATAAAAGAGCGCGCCAAACGTCCACACTAATAGTGTAGCCGCAGCAGGGAATCGTGTGCCCGGAACCATGTGTGTGCCGACAACCACGGCAAGAGAATTGCGACGAGGAGAGTGACAGGTGATTGAGGTACGCGATGCGAAGAAGTGGATACAGAACGGCTCACGGCGAGTGGATATTCTGAAAGGGATTTCGCTTACCATCCCCGCGGGACAGTTTGTGGCGATTATTGGCGCAAGCGGCAGCGGCAAAAGCACGCTGCTGGGGTTGCTGGCCGGGCTGGATACGCCAAGCTCAGGCGAGATCTGGCTGAATGGAACACCGATCCACAATCTGGCCGAGGCAGAACTGGCGTCCATCCGCGGTCGCGTGATCGGGTTTGTCTTTCAGTCGTACCAATTGATCCAAACGCTCACCGCTCTTGAAAATGTCTTGCTGCCCTACGAGCTGAACATTGAAGGCAACGGCCTGAGCAAGGCGCGCCAACTGCTGGATGAGGTGGGCCTGAAGGATCGCATGGACCACTACCCCATTCAACTCTCCGGCGGGGAACAGCAGAGGGTTGCGCTGGCGCGCGCCTTTGTGGCCGATCCGCCTATTGTGATGGCCGATGAGCCGACGGGCAATCTCGACTCAGTGAACGGGCGGTTGGTGCTCGATCTACTGCTTGACCGGAACAAACGCACGGGAACCACGCTTGTACTGGTGACGCACGATGCCGAAGTGGCCAGCATGGCGGACCGGAAGATTGTGCTCAAAGACGGAATGATTGTTGAAGATACTTTGCCGCAAACGGTCGGCGCCGCCAGCCCACAAGCTGACGCACGAATCGAGCAGCGGAATGGCTAAGCGTGCATTGAGCTGGAAGCGCGCCGCGGCCATTGCGTGGCGGGATTTGAAGTCTGCGCCGGGCAAGTTTGGGTTTGTAGTGATGTCGGTGGCCATTGGCGTAGCCGCGCTGGTGGGCGTGCGCGGATTGACGGGCAGTTTTCGCAGCACGCTGTCAGGCCAGGCCCGCTCGCTGATGGCCGGCGACCTGAGCGCGCGCATTGCGCATCCGCCCACCGCAGAGGAACAGAGCAAGGTGGCCGATTGGCTGAAGCAGCAGGGGGCGAACTCAGGAACGCGCACCACGTGGATTGCCGAGACGATCTCGATGGTCTCGGTGCCGCCCTCGCCGATGCCGCTGCTGGTTTCACTCAAGGCGGTCGATCCCGCCGAGTACCCCTATTACGGAACTGCCGAGCTTGAGCCCTCGATGAGCTTGCAGCAGGCGCTTGCCGGCGACTCGGCTGTGGTTGCGGATGAGTTTCTGCTCCGGATGAACGCGCATGTGGGCGACTCGCTGCACCTGGGCGGCAAAGACTTCAAGATCACGGCGGTTCTCAAGCAGGAGCCGGACAGGATTACGGCTGGGGCGGGGCTTGGTCCGCGCGTGATGATCTCGCAGGCGTCGCTTGCCTCGACGGGGCTGATGGCGATGGGCAGCCGCGTGAATGAGCGGCTGCTGATCAAGCTGCCGGAGAAGACTACGGCTGGATCGGCAGCGACCGCGCGAACGCAGTTGGAAACAGCGCTGCCCGATGCGCAGGTGATGGATTATCGCGAAGGCAATCCGGCGCTGAGCCGCGGGCTGGATAATGCCACTGCGATCCTCAGTTTGATTTGCCTGGTGGCGATGGTGCTGGGCGCAATCGGCGTGGCTATGGCGATGCACGCGCATCTTGAACAGCGCATGGATATGCTGGCGATTCTGAAGGCGGTCGGCGCTGGATCGGCGGACCTGCTGCGCATTTTTCTGTTGCAAACGCTGGGGCTGGGCCTGGCTGGCGGAGTTCTTGGTGTGGCCGCGGGCGTGGGCGTAATGCTTGCGCTGCCGGCGGCGTTCGGCTCGCTCATCTCGCTCCATGTCGCAATGGTGTTTCCGTGGCAATCCGCGCTGGCGGGCCTGGGCACGGGGTTGCTCACCACGCTTCTGTTCTGTCTTCCTCCGCTGCTTGACGTGCGCGCCGTGCGGCCGGTGCTGGTTCTGCGCCGCATGGTTGAGACGCCTGAGCCGGGGATCGCCGGCTGGTTTAGGAAGTGGTGGGCGCGGCGGCTGCAACTGGCGATTGCCGCGGTGGTTGTGGTGGCGCTGGGCGGTATTGCCTGGGCTCTCTCCGATTCTCCCATCGTTGGCACGGGCTTCGCGATGGTGTTCACCATTACGCTGCTGGTGCTCATCGCGCTTGCTTCGGTCACGCTGTGGGCTGTGCGCGTTTTGCTTAACCGCGTCAGGCTGCAACTGCCTTCGTCGCTGCGCCATGGGCTGGCGAATCTCTACCGGCCGGGGAACCAGTCGGCGGCGGTGATGGCGGCACTGGGCTCGGGCGTGATGCTTATCCTCTCGGTCTACCTGGTGCAGGCGCAGGTTTTGCGCGAGCTGCGCGAGACGGCTTCTCCAAAACTGCCCAACATCTTTCTTGTGGACATCACCACAGACGAAGCGGACGGAGTAAAATCGCTGTTTGCGCGGCAGGCGGGAGTGCAGGAACTGAATCTGCTGCCGGTGTCGACGGGCCGTTTTATCTCAATCAACGGACGGCCGCTTGATCAGATAAAAGGGCAGCATTATCCGCGCCGCATGCTCGAACAGGCCGAGCTAACCTGGTCCGATACGCCGCCGGAGGGCGATAAGGTCTCGCAGGGCGCATGGTGGACGAGCGGCAGTGCGTCGCAGATTGCCGTGGACAACGGGCTTGCCCAGCGGCTGAACCTGGGCGTGGGATCCGCGGTGGAATTGGAGACCGGTGGCACCACCCATGCGCTCACGGTGGGCGCTATTTACAAGTCCGATGGGCAGCATCTGGGCTCGCGGGTTAACTTTGTGCTACCTTCGGGCATCCTCAAAGACCAGCCTTCGACCTGGTACGGCGGCGTGCATATCGATCCTAAACAGGTGGCAGCTTTGGAGCGCACGCTGTTTGCTGCCTATCCGACAATTACCGTGATTAACGTTGCGGACGTGCTCGATCGCATTGAGAGCGTTGTGGATCAGGTCACTTTTGTGGTGCGGCTTCTTGCCGGTTTCTCGATTCTGGCGGGGCTTACCATTCTGGCATCGAGCATTGCCAGCACGCGTTTCCGGCGTATGCAGGAGGCGGTTGTGCTCAAGACGCTTGGAGCCACGCGCATGAGGATTGTGCGCACCTTCAGTGTCGAGTTCAGCGTGCTGGGTTTTCTGGCCGGAGTTGTGGGCGTGGTGTTTGCCAATCTTCTTACGCGCGTGCTGCTGCACCGGCTTGAGGTGGCGTTTGATATCGATTGGACGGCGACGGCCATTGCGCTGGTTGGCACGGCGGTACTGGCCACGGCGGCTGGCTGGATTGCCAGCTATCGCATCCTCGGGCTGCGCCCGCTAGAGGTGCTGCGCGACGAATGATGAGGTGTTGCGCGATGAATGATTGGGGACACGCGGCCCGTTTGACCCCCGATGGGCTTCGCCCTTATCATACGTAAGTTGGCTTTTGCGGTCGGGCGCCCTGCCAGACCCCGAGCCAACCAGGCCGCAAGCCGCATTTGGAAACACGCTTGTTGCCCCCTCGTTCAATGGTAGGACAGCTGCCTCTGGAGCAGCATATCGGGGTTCGAATCCCTGGGGGGCAGCCAAAAAACTTTGCATCTTCCCGGCGAATTTCACCAAAAAGCTGACAACTTCGCAATGAAGGACGCCGATGAACTCCCTCCGCAGATACTCTGGCTTAGAGGCTATGAGATGAAGGGCAAGAAGGCAAATCCTTTCGCAGAGTCCACGCTGCAAGCTGACAATGACGTTAGGGCGAAGTGGATAAAGGCTGGCTGTTGGACTGCATTCATCCTTTTAGCGCTGCTTGAGGTCTGGACAGGACGCAACTACACCGATCCTGACGGAATATCGTATATCGACATGAGTGACGGCGTGCTCGCGCATAACTGGCGATTGCTGGTGAATGCATACTGGAGCCCGCTTTATCCTTTCTTGCTAGGCGCGGCGCGGTGGATACTCCGGCCCAGCGCTTATTGGGAACTTCCAGCCGTTCATTGCGTGAATTTTGTCATCTTCCTTATAACTCTGGCTTGTTTCAGCTATTTCTTCAAGGGCGCATCTCTGGCCACTCGGCAAGATGATCGAGCTCACGGCCCTGAAATGGGTCTGCCGACACCTGTGTGGACTTTTGCAGGGTACAGCCTATTTGCATGGAGCACTTTCGTGCTGGTCAATGGCATCAGAAAGGTATGCCCTGACTTATGCGTGGCCGCGTTTGTCTATCTGGATGCTGGGCTACTGCTCCGGCTTCGCGTCAAAGCTAATAAGCTCCCGACGTTTCTATTGCTCGGCATAACACTCGGTCTGGGCTATTACGCCAAGGCCTTTATGTTCCCGATGGCCTTTGTCTTTATTGCCGCGGCGTTCTTTCAGGCTGGGGAGTGGCGGAAGGCAATAGTGCCATCGGTGGCGATGATTGCCGTATTTAGCGCGATCGCTGCGCCGCTGATTATTGCAACCACAGAGACTGCCGGTCACGTCACTTTCGGGGACACTGGAGCAAATAACTATGCCCGGTATGTATGTGGTGAGCCTACGCTTCCTTTCTATTCGTCCGTGCCGCCGAGATATCTAACACATCCTCTCGACTTACTCCATCACTCCCCTAATGTTTACGGCTTCGGCCAACCCTTCCATTCAACGTATCCGCTTTGGTATGACGTGTCTTACTGGGATGCTGGATTCAAGAACAGCTTCAATTTGGACGCGCAGCTTCGCGCTGTTGTGCAGAATCTGAATACTGTATTCAACCAGGTGATTCTGCCTATAGGTGTATCGCTGGTGGCTTATCTCGTCCTTTTTGTCATGGGGCCAGGTTTGGCTGGGAGTCTTTGGAATATATCGAGGAGTTGGCCACTGATAGGTCCGGGCGCGGCCGGCGTTTGCCTCTATCTATCGGTTTATGTAGAACCTCGTCATATTGGAGCATTCGTTGTCTTGATTGGGATGGGCCTGCTGTCAGCAATTCGTGTCCGCGGAACGCCGAGACCTATGAAAATTGCCAAAGTCGCGGCGCTGACTCTTGCTGGCTGGCTATTTATTTTGTCCGCAGGGTTGCCGATTTATCACATGGTCAGGCCTCTCCCCATGCTGCTGGGTGATGGAGGAAGTTACTTTCCAGTTGCGAAATCCTTGAATACGAGCGGACTGCGGCCGGGGCAAACGGTGGGCATTATCGGCTCGGGCTGGGATGCGATGATGTGGGCGCGGGAGGCGCGGCTTAGAATTGTCGCGCAGATTCCACTCGAATCTACGAGTGAATTCTGGCAGATCCAAAATCCTCGGGGAAAGGCGGAGGTCTATGACGCCTTTAGAAAGGCGGGGGCGAGGGCTGTGGTCACGGAAGAGACGCCGCCTTCAAGCGGTTTTGACGACTGGCAAAGAGTTGGGAACACAAGTTATTTCATGCACGTTCTCATTCCCGCCGGAAGCACGATGTTAGTTCGATAGGCTGATTTGTTTGGTGAATTCGATCAGCCAGAGCGCATCTCAGGCCTGATTGCCGCATTGGCGGCTGTTTCTATGTCCGGAACGAACCGGATATCGTGCGTGCTAAGATCAACGGCATGAGGCGTTTCTTCTGCGACCTGTGGAGATCCTGCCGTGCATTTCTTTCCGATGTCAACCGCCTAAACCGATCGCTCGAATGGCAAGTAATGTTAAAAACTGTTACCGATAAGGCCTGTCTCTAGCACATTCCGGGGATTGGCATGATTGAATCCATTACAGGACCATGAAGAGTTAGGCTGGCTGCTCGCGGGTGCGGCACGCTCAGGCCACTGAAAACAGCTTTGCTTAAAGGAGACATTGCAAGCACATGTCCGATTCAGTTTCCATCTGTGTGATTGGTTCAGGTTATGTTGGGTTGGTTGCGGCCGTTTGTTTTGCCGAGATGGGCCACCGCGTTATCTGCGTGGACAACGACAAAGCCAGGATTAAGTCCCTTCGGGAGGGCGGCGTTCCCATCTATGAGGAGCACCTGCCCGAACTGCTCGCCAAGCACCGCAATGGCATGGAATTCACGACCGACTTGTCGAGGGCAGTGGAGCGCAGCGAGGCGATCTTTGTCGCCGTAGGCACTCCGCAGGGCGACAACGGCGCCGCCGATATGTCGTACGTTGAGAGCGTGGTCGCTGAGATTGCGCACGTGATCGACGGCTACAAGGTCATCGTTGAGAAGAGCACTGTCCCGGTCTACACCAACGAGTGGGTTGACCGTGTGTTGCGCCGTCACCGTGTCGATCCAGAGCACTACGACGTGGTCTCGAATCCCGAGTTTCTACGGGAAGGCACGGCGATCAAGGATTTTCTGCACCCCGACCGCATTGTGGTGGGCGCAGGCAGCGAACGATCCGCGGAGTTGATGCGGCGCATTTACGCTCCGCTCACCGATGGCGGCTACTACGACCGGCCCGACGCATTTCCCGGCGTTTGCAGCGCGGCGCATCCGCCTAAGCTGCTGGTCACTTCGGCACAGAGCGCCGAGGTCATCAAGCACGCCTCGAATGCGTTTTTGGCGCTGAAGCTGTCGTTCATCAACGCGGTGGCGAACCTGGCTGAGGCCGCGGATGCGGACATCGAGGACATCGCCGCCGGCATTGGTCTCGACAGCCGCATCGGTCCCAAGTTTCTGCGTGCGGGCCTGGGTTATGGAGGCTCCTGCTTTCCCAAGGATGTGGCCGCGTTCTACTGGGTTGCGAAGCAGTGCGGCGTCGATCTGCAGCTACTGCAAGAGATTCGCAACATCAATCTCGCCCAGAAAGATATCTTCTTCAACAAGATCGTATCCACGCTATGGACGCTGCGCGGTAAGCGCGTGACGGCTCTCGGGCTGGCTTTCAAGGGAGGCACCGACGACGTTCGCGAGTCTCCCGCAATCGACATCATCCGAAAGATGCTGAATGCCGGCGCAATCGTAACGGCCTACGACCCGGCGGCGATTGAGCGTGCCAAAGAAGTGCTGCCGCAAGCTGAGAACCTGCACTACGTAGGCGATCTCTACGAAGCAGCCAAGGGCGCGGACGCGGTGGTGATTCTGACCGACTGGAAAGAGTTTATCAATATCGATCTCGACAAGCTTAACAAGACTCTCCACTTTCCAATCGTGATCGACGGCCGCAATCTTTTCAATCTCCAGGTGATGGAAGATCACGGCTTTACCTACGTGAGCGTGGGCCGACCGACAAACTATCACAAGAGGAAGGGAAGCAAGCACAAGCCCCCTGTGGCCGTTTAGCAAAGCCTCGTTGGAAACAGCGCGTCAACGATGGCGCTCTTGAGATGCCCCTACTCCGCACCAAAGCACGAAAACTCTGGAGCATATACTTTGACCATGCGAGTGGTTGTTACAGGCGCTGCCGGCTTTCTTGGCTCCCACCTTACAGATAGCCTGCTGAAAGCAGGCCATTTTGTGCTCGGCATCGACAATCTTTGCACCGGCAGTCTTGAAAATCTGGCGCACCTCGCCGAGCATCCACGGTTCACGTTTGAGCAGCGGGATATTTGTAAGCCTTTCGACCCGGGGCCGGTCGGCTTTGTCTTCAATTTTGCTTCGCCCGCGAGCCCTCCGGACTATCTCCGCTTAGCCATCGAAACCCTTCGCGTCGGGTCTGCTGGCGTTGAAAACACGCTGGAGATTGCTGACCGCTACGGCGCCGGATACCTGCACGCCTCAACATCGGAGTGCTACGGCGACCCGCTGGAGCACCCGCAGACTGAGAGCTATTGGGGGAACGTAAACCCGGTGGGTCCGCGCTCGGTGTATGACGAAGCCAAGAGATATGCTGAAGCGCTGGTAATGGCCTATCATCGTTCGCGCGGCGTTAATACCCGCATGGTGCGCATCTTCAATACGTACGGACCCCGGCTGCACCCAGACGACGGCCGCGTTATCTCGAACTTTATGATGCAGGCTCTGCGCGGCGAACCGCTCACAATTTATGGAGAGGGAAGCCAGACGAGAAGCTTTTGCTACGTCGACGATCTGGTCGAGGGGATCTTGCTGCTCGCGCAGTCCGACGAGCACCTACCGGTGAATATCGGCAATCCAGAGGAGTTTACAGTTCTTGAGGCAGCACAGGCCGTGCTGGAGTTGACGGGATCGAAGAGCGAACTGCAGTTTCTACCCCTGCCCGAGGACGATCCAACCCGGCGCTGCCCAGACATCACCAAGGCGCGTACTCTGCTTGGATGGGAGCCTCGTACCAGTTTAAGAGAGGGGTTGCTGAAATCGCTCGTATACTTCAGAAATGAGGCTGCGAGGAAGGTTGAAAACGCTGGCAGTCACTAATGGATTGACGACGGCGAGTTTGTCTTACAGTAGAACTTAAGCCGACCGATCCTTTTAATATAAGGTAAACAATATAAACAATATACAAAATTGGGACAGAATCAAGATCGTCAAGCATCTGTCTTTCAAACTTCTTGCCTCTCCCCCCCCCTTGCGTGCTAGGGTTAGTTGAATCAGTTGATCGAAACCAGCGTCCTAGGCGACGAATAGTTGACCCATTGGAAAAGAATTCCAGAGGGCGTGGTTTTTGATTCTGCACTTGGTTGCCCCGTGTGAATTCTGGGACAGAAAGGGGCGGAGCCTGCCCCGAGCAGCCTAATTGCTGATTCCTTCCGGTTCAGGTGGCCGTTCTTTATTGAGGTAGCGCGAACCGTGCATTCTCTTGGCCTCTTTATCGGATCTTAGTTTTCGAATGCAGAGCGCCATTCGTATTGAAATTCGCATTCGGCGGAGTGGGTGCATGCGCGCGCTGAAAGTGCGCTCTCATGAGGCGACCTTTACTCTGGAAACATGCGTCGCGCAGGGCCTCAATGGCTCCATGTGCGGTCCAAGGTGCATCAGTCCGCGCCCCAATTTGAGATCAATATGACAGTCATGAAGCCACGTTCGCGCATGATCAGCGTCCGGCTCTCCGAAGAGGAGTACGCGGCTCTCAGGCATCTCTGTTCCATGACGGGTGCGCGCAGCGTATCCGATCTCACTCGCGATGCAATGCGCACCGTGCTGAGAGGCGCGAACCGAGAGGACTCGCTTGCCGGGAACTTCGATGAATTCCGCGCTGGAATGAGAAACCTGGAGAAGAAGGTGGAGCAGTTGGAGGCCAGGATAACTACAATGAAGGCCCGAAGCTCCAGCGAGGCCGATTGACCGTATTGGCGGGTGATACGCGGGTGTTCTGGTATTCTCAGGCTCGGTTGTGTCTTCTTGGCTCCATTGGGCAGATGATGGACGATAGACCGGGTTCAGTGGACCGCCGAATGATCAGGAGTTTCCAGATAGGCTCCCGTACGATGCTGTTGGTATTCTCATCTTGGATGGGCCAGCTGTACGCTGCATGCGCAACGCAGACGTCGATGTTGTTCCTGATCTCTGCGGCTATAATTCCGGTCTCCCTAAATGTGAGTGGCACGAAACTTCCACTCCAGATCGTGGATGGCCGTTTGGGAACGCTCTTCAAAATCAAAGGATGAACCAAGCTATGCTTGATATTTCCTCAAACTCGACAACAAGAACGCAGCAGCGTCGAGTGCGCAACGCATTCCTGATGGCCGTATCGATCCTCATCATTGGAGCGCTTTCCGCAGGCCGATGCGCTGCTCAGACCGACGGTTCCGACACGGATCAGGGTCAATATGAGTATCAGCAGTACCAGCAGTCCCAGCAGTCCCAGCAATATCCCGGAATGGACCAAGGGCAGGACTCGGATCAGCAGTCGATTCCGTATACCGATCAGCAGAGTACGCCGAACTCCAGCCAGCAATACGCGCCCTATACGAATCAGCAGAGTACGCCGTATTCCAACCAGCAATACGCTCCCTATTCGAATCAACAGAATGTGCCGTATACGAATCAGCAGAACACGCTTTATCCGTGCACCAATCAGCAGAACGCTCCGTATGCGGATCAGCAGAATATGCCTTATTCTGGCCAGGAATCCGGGCAGACTTCCAATCAGCAGTATCCGAGCCAGCTCAATGGACAAGGGCAATATCAGCAGGGGACGCAGCTGAATCAGCAAATGCCGTGTCTGATGCAGAACCAGCAGCCTCGGCAGCAAGCGACTGAGGCGTTGCAGCCACAGCCCGATCTGTACGCACTGTCGGGCGACCAAGTAATTAGCATTCTTACGAAGGCGCCCATGGTGCTTGAGAGCGTGCGTACGGAATATGGTCTGCGCAACAATTTGAAAGATCTCAGGGGAGTCACCGACGAAGTAGTTTATGGGCAGATTCGTCAGGATCCAAGTTTTCGCGAACTCGTGATCAGGGAACTGATCCGGCGCGGCTTTCGTGCCGATCTCGCCGCGCTGGCCGAAAGCTTGCCGGTCGTCGACAACCGCATCAAGCCATACAAGAATCCTGACAATCCGCAAGTGCTCAAGAGAGAGAGCCCATACGGCAACATGCCTTCACTCGACGATCTCTATGCGCAGTTCTCTGAGAAGCAGGAGAAGCTGCGCCGATTCGGCAGTGAGGCCTTTCTGAATGGCACCGGCAACGCAAATAGACTTCCGATGGATCTTCCGGCCGGCCCCGATTACGTTCTTGGCCCGGGCGATAGTCTGACGGTCAATCTGTGGGGGAGCCAGTCAAACAGGCTCAGCCGCGTTATCGATCGTCAGGGACAGATCGATCTCCCTGAGATTGGTGCCGTCATGATCTCCGGAGTCTCAATCGCCCAGGCGCAGGTGGTTCTGCAAAAGGCACTGGATACACAATTCAAGGGCGAGCACGTTGAAATATCACTGGGGCGGGTGCGGACCGTCCGGATTTATGTCGTCGGCGATGTCCAGCGTCCTGGAGCTTATGACGTCAGTTCGCTGTCGACTCCACTGAGCGCCTTGTTCTCCGCGGGAGGCCCAACCGATCATGGCTCTCTTCGCGTCTTGCGTCAGTATCGTGGCGGCCAGCTGGTGCGCCAAGTCGACTTGTATGATTTCTTCCTTCACGGCGTGCGCTCGAACGACGAGAGATTGCTGCCTGGAGACACGATTCTGGTTCCTCCTGTCGGTCCGCAGGTTACCGTCGAGGGAAGCGTGCGCCGTCCCGCCGTCTACGAGTTGAACGGCGAGCAGGACCTGCAGCAGGTGGTCGATCTCGCCGGCGGCTTGCTGGCCTCGGCAAACTTGCGGCAAATCGACGTAGAGCGAATCGATGTCCATCAAACACGCAGCATGTTCAGCCTGCAGTTGGGCGACGATCCCCAGGCCGAACAGCAGAGGATGGCGGCATTTACCGTGAAGGACGGAGACGACGTCCGGATTACACAGATTCATCCATACAACGAACAGGCTGTCTATCTGGATGGGCATGTCTTTCACCCCGGCAAGTTCCCCTATCGCGAGGGGATGACCGTAGGCGATCTTCTTCACTCATATCAGGATCTGATGCCTGAGCCCGCAGATCATGGCGAAATTGTCCGACTACTGCCGCCAGATTTCCGGCCCGAGACCATCAGCTTTAACGTGCCCGATGTGCTGATGGGCAATGGTTCCATTCTGCTTCGTCCGTACGATCTGGTACGGGTTTTTGGCAGATATGAGGCAGATTCGCCAAGTGTCACGATCGATGGCGACGTTCTCCGCCCCGGCAAATACCCAATGTCCCAGGGAATGACGGCCAGCGATCTGCTGATGATGGCCGGGGGCTTTAGACGAAGCGCCGACCATGAATTCGCGGACTTGTCCACATACACAATTCAGGGCGAACAGAAAGTGCTTGTAGGCCACAGCGAGATTCCCATCCAGAAGGTTCTCGACGGGGACAAAAGCGCCGACGCTGTTTTGAAGCCAGGAGACGTCTTCAGTATCAGGCGCCTGTCGGGTTGGCAGGATATCGGCTCGACAGTGACGCTCACCGGCGAGGTCGAGCACGCGGGCACGTATGGAATCACCCCCGGCGAGCATCTGAGTACCGTGCTGAAGAGGGCCGGTGGATTCCGCGGCGACGCCTACCCGTACGCGGCCGTGCTCCAGCGCAGGCAGGTCATGCAACTGAATGAGCAGGCCCGCCGCCTCATGATCCGGCGACTCGAGGAAACACCTGTCATCGTAAGTCCGTCGACGCTGACCTCGAATGAAACCGCGCAGGACCTGCAGAAGTCCCTTGAGGCACAGCGTGCAGAGATGATTGAGAATCTTCGCAGCACACCCCCGAACGGCCGGCTGGTAATCAATATCTCGACGGATATCAGCAATTGGGAGAATACCCCGGCCGATGTTCCGTTAAACGCCGGCGATACGCTGTTCGTTCCCAAACGTCCTGATTTTGTGATGGCCAGCGGGCAGGTCTACAACCCGGTGGCCATTAGTTACGTGCCCGGCAAAAAGCTCGGTTGGTATTACAACAAGTCGGGTGGCGCCACATCGTCCGGCAACAAGCACCAGATCTATGTGCTCCGCGCCGACGGGTCGGTGGTACCCTGCGGCAAAGGCTGGTTCGATAACAGCTACCTCAAGCTGCGCATGAGGCCGGGAGACACGATCTTCGTACCTGAAAAATCGATTGGCGGATCGCAGGTTTTTCAAGACTTGATCGGCTCGGCGCAGTTGCTTACCTCGGCCATGCTTCCCTTGGCCGTCGCGGGAGTTCTGTAATGATCGGGCTGCACAATCATCGCAAGGCGCCTGGGGCCGGCACCCTTCGCAGCATCAAGCCGGCTTGGCGTTTTGCCGCAGTGGAGATGAGATATTGATTCCAACCGACGTGCAACACGAAGAAGTAGCGCCCCCGGAATCGGACATGATGGCGATTCCGATTGCCGAACTGGTGGTCGCGCTCTGGCAGCGACGCTACTGGTGGGCGAAGGTCACAGTTATCGGACTGCTCGTCTCGGTTGGGCTGTTTTTTCTGTCTTACCTTATTCCCGATAGCTACACCTCAACTGCGCGTTTGATGCCGCCCGACCAGCAGGCGTTTGCCAGCGTTTCAGCTTTGAATCCTGTTTCGGAGATGGGTTTTTCGAGCATCGAGAGAAGCTTTATGTCCGATTCGTCTCCGGCTGAAGTCACCATGGGGGTGTTGAGAAGCCGCACTGTTCAGGACGATGTCATCGATCACTTGGATCTGATGCGCATCCATCAATTCAAAACGCGTACCGCCGCTCGCCAGTATCTGGCTGGCATGAGCGGCTTCACGCAGGAGAAGAAGACCGGAATGATCATCATTTCGGTTGAGGCCCCGGATAAAGTCCTCGCGCGCAATATCGCCCAGGCGTATATAGACGAATTGAACAAGCTGGTCAGCGATTTGAGCAGTTCCTCGGCACGGCGCGAGAGGATATTCCTCGAAGAACGATTGAAGTCGGTCAAAGCAGATCTCGATACCAGTTCGCGCGCGCTCAGCGAGTTCTCCAGCAAGAATGCTACATTCGATCCGGTGCGGCAGGGGCAGTCGGCTGTAGAAGCAGCGGTTAAACTGCAAGGCGATTTGATCACCGCCGAGAGCCAGGTGTCGGGCCTGAAGGCTGAGTATACCGACGACAACGTGCGGGTTCGCCAGGCGCAAGCGCGTGTTGACCAGTTGCAAGCTCAATTGCAGAAGATGGGCGGACGCTCAGGCGCTTCGGGCGGCGTAAGCGGGGAGAGCGGTGAGCTTCTGCCGCCTGTCCGCGAGTTACCGCTGCTGGGATATACATACGCGGACCTCTTCCGCCAGGTTCAAATCGACGAGAGCCTCTACGAGTCTCTGACGAAGCAATATGAGATGGCGAAGGTCGATGAAGCCAAACAGATTCCCATGATCAAGGTGCTTGATCCTCCGGATATCCCCGAGATTAAGAGTTTTCCCCGGAGGCGCTTGATCGTTTTCATCGGGGGGATACTTTTCTTTGTTGGTGCGTTTATCTGGATCATCGTCTCCAAGCTCTGGGAGCTGACTAGCGAATCGTCGTTCCTCAAGCAAAACTGGAGTGCAATTCGCGGCGCAATCCGCAGCAAGCCAGGCACAGCCGTCTTACATTAGCCGAGAGGAACTGGCGGGAACAATGAAACTGCGATTCTCTGCTATGAACAAGAAGAGGAATCAATGAAGGCGATCATCCTTGCCGGAGGGCTTGGCAGCCGCTTAAGCGAAGAGACTTCGCTCCGGCCAAAGCCCATGGTCGAAATCGGTGGAAAGCCAATCCTCTGGCACATCATGAAGATCTACTCTTCGTATGGTGTGAACGACTTTATTATTTGCCTTGGTTATAAAGGGCACATGATCAAGGAGTATTTCGCAAACTTCTTTTTGCACTCCTCGGATGTGACCTTCGATCTGTCGAGCAACAGCGTTAAGTACCACAAAAGCGTTTCTGAGCCTTGGCGCGTCACCCTGGTGGATACAGGATCGGACACCATGACGGGAGGCAGGCTTCGCCGGGTTTTGCCCTACGTCAAGGATGAAGAGATGTTTTGCTTCACCTATGGCGACGGCGTGGCCAATGTGAATATTGCCGAGCTCCTCGAGTTCCATAAGCGGCACGGCAAGCCGGTCACTCTTACGGCGACCCAGCCGACAGGCCGTTTCGGTTCTCTCGGCATTGGCGATAATGGCTCGTTGCAGGCCTTCTCCGAGAAGCCGAAGGGCGACGGCAGATGGGTAAGCGGCGGCTTCTTCGTGCTTTCTCCCAAGGTAGGCGCCTATCTCAAGGACGACTCCACCGTCTGGGAGCGCGAGCCGATTGAGACCCTGGTGAAAGAAGGCAATGTGATGGCCTATAAGCACGCCGGATTTTGGCAGGCCATGGACACCGTGTATGACCGCAACGTGCTTGAAGGGCTCTGGAATCAAGGTTCGGCGCCGTGGAAGGTGTGGCAATGAACTGGGCGGGCAGGCGTGTGCTCATTACCGGCCACACTGGATTCAAAGGCGGTTGGCTATCGCTTTGGCTGCAGCGGAAGGGAGCAGAGTTGTGTGGCATCGCTCTCGATCCGCCGTCCATGGAGAGTTTGTTTCAGGATGCCAAGGTCGGGCAGGGAATGCATTCGGTGATTGGCGATATCCGCAACGCAGACTTGCTGAAGCAGACCTTTGCCGAGCACCGTCCTGAAATTGTATTTCATCTTGCCGCGCAGCCACTGGTTCGCGCGTCCTATGACGACCCGCTTGGCACCTATGCAACGAATGTGATGGGAACCGCAAACGTGCTTGATGCGGCCCGGCATACTAGCACCGTTCGAGCCATCGTCGTGATCACAACCGATAAGTGTTACGAAAACCACGAGTGGGTATGGCCTTATCGGGAGTCGGATCGGCTAGGTGGATACGATCCCTACAGCAACAGCAAAGCTTGCGCTGAACTTGTCGTATCCTCCTATAGAAATTCCTTCTTCAATCCCGCCAGCTACACCCGTCATGGAGTCGCGCTCGCATCGGTCCGAGCCGGCAACGTGATAGGCGGTGGCGACTGGGCAGAGGATCGGCTGGTCCCCGACATCATTCGAGCCTTCATTCAAGACCGTCCCGTGCAGATACGCAATCCCCATGCAGTCCGTCCCTGGCAACATGTTCTCGAACCACTGCGCGGCTACCTGGCTGTAGCCGAATCGCTGTGCGAAAAGGGAACTGCCGATGGCGAACCGTGGAACTTCGGTCCCGAACAGACCGACGCCCAGCCTGTTGAGTGGATAGTGAACCAGATGAAGCAGCTATGGTCCGGCAGCGCTCAATGGGAGCGGAATGAAGCTCCGCAACCACATGAAGCCAGCTATCTCAAACTGGATTGGTCCAAGGCCGCAGAGCGGCTTGGCTGGCAACCCCGGTTGCGGCTCAAGCAAGCTCTTGCATTGACCGTCCAATGGTATCGGGCGAAACTTGAAGGGCAAGAAATGGGCGCGTTCACCGGTGGCCAGATCGAGCAATATGAAGAACTCTCACGGCGAGAGTCGAAAGGCGCTACAAACAGCAGCGAGGTGCACGCTTGAGCATCGGCAGAAAAGAAGAGCTGCGCGCGGCTATCCACCAGCTTACCTCTGAGTACTACAAGGAAGCTTTTCCTGAAAAGCAGTTTGTCTCCGGCGAGTCTCCAGTTCCGGTTTCCGGCCGAGTCTTTGACGACCGTGACCTGATTTCGCTTATAGACTCGGGGCTAGACTTCTGGCTGACTGCGGGCCGCTTCGCCGACCTGTTTGAGTTCAAGTTCGCAAAATATCTGGGCGTCCGCGATGCGCGCCTGGTGAACTCGGGATCCTCGGCAAACCTTGTTGCTGTTTCAGTGCTCACCTCTCCCACGCTAGGTGACAGGCAGCTTTTGCCCGGCGATGAAGTCATCACAGTCGCCGCCGGATTTCCAACCACCGTCAATCCCATTATTCAGAACCGATTGGTCCCTGTTTTTGTAGACGTTGAACTGGGCACTTACAATGTGGATGTCTCGCAGTTAGAAGGTGCGCTTAGCCCGCGGACAAAGGCCATGATCTTTGCGCATACGCTTGGCAATCCATTTAATGTCACAGCCGTCGCGGAGTTCGCGCGCAAGCATAACCTGTGGCTGATTGAGGACTGTTGCGACGCGCTTGGCTCCATGTTTGGCGGCAGGCGCGTAGGGACCTTCGGCGATATAGCGACCTTCAGCTTTTACCCGGCGCATCACATCACCATGGGCGAAGGAGGTTGCGTAGCTACGAGCAAACCACAACTCACCAAACTTATCGAGTCGTTTCGAGATTGGGGCCGCGACTGCTGGTGCGCTCCCGGTAAAGACAATACCTGCGGCAAAAGATTCGACTGGCAGTTGGGCACCCTGCCTTATGGGTACGACCATAAGTACACTTACTCACATATTGGTTACAACCTGAAGGTGAGTGACATGCAAGCGGCGGTGGGGGTTGCTCAGTTAGAGAAACTTGAAGGCTTTATCGCCATGCGTAAACGTAATTTCAGCTATCTCACTGAGAAGCTGCAGCCTCTGTCTAGCTCGTTCCTGCTTCCATCCGCCACCCCGGGGTCAGACCCCAGTTGGTTTGGATTTCCGATTGCAGTTCGCCAAGAGTCGGGCCTGAAGCGTGACGATGTAATTCGGCAACTGAATACCCATAAGATCGGTACAAGGCTCCTGTTTGGCGGGAATCTCCTGCGTCAGCCGGCCTACCGGGACATCGAGAAACGCGTTATCGGGGATCTGCCTAACTCGGACTTCATCACCGACAATGTTTTCTGGATTGGCGTCTATCCTGGACTAACTCCGGAGATGCTGGATTACATCGCCAGCAGTCTCCACGGGCTGTTTGGGGGTGTCAGGACGTCTTTAGCCTTTTGATAAGGGCTGTGGATTCGTTAAATGAAGCTATCTGACTACATTTTCCGCCAGTTGCGTGAATGGGGCGCGCGCCATGTATTTCTTGTTACTGGTGGCGGAGCTATGCACCTGAATGATTCGGTGGGCACCAGTGGTTTGAGTTATACCTGTACACATCATGAACAGGCCGCAGCGATGGCCGCCGAAGGATACGCCAGGATTAAGCGTATTCCGGCGATTCTGAATGTCACAACCGGCCCAGGAGGCATCAACGCTCTCAATGGCGTGTTTGGGGCATGGACCGATTCGATACCCATGCTGGTGTTGTCGGGCCAGGTCAAACGGGAAACCTGCATGGCGACCTATGGCGTCACCAATCTCCGCCAACTCGGAGACCAGGAAGTAGACATTGTCGGAATGGTGCGTGGAATTACCAAGTACTCCAAGCTAGTGATGGAGCCCGAGTCTATCGCCTATCACCTTGAGCGAGCTTGGTATCTTGCTCAAAATGGCAGGCCGGGTCCATGCTGGCTTGACATCCCCGTCGATGTGCAATCAGCGGAGGTTCAGCCGGAGAATCTTCGGCATTACGATCCTTTAGAAGACGCTCTTGTTTTCGACCCAGGTCAAGTAAGTATGCAGGTCGAGGAGACGATAGCTCGGATTAGGGCAGCCCAGCGCCCTGTGGTTTTTGCGGGCAGCGGAGTGCGTCTAGGTGGAGCGCTAACTGAATTTGAGCAGGTGATTCGTAGTCTCAGAATACCAGTTGTAACAGCGTGGACGCACGACTTGATCGCAAGCGAGGACGAGTTATTTTGCGGACGTCCTGGAACGATTGGAGAGCGGGCCGGAAACTTTACAGTTCAGAACGCAGATTTACTTCTTGTGTTAGGCTCGCGTCTTAACATACGCCAGACAAGCTATAACTGGAAGTCGTTCGCTCGCTTTGCAATCAAAATCCAAGTGGACATAGACGATGCTGAACTACATAATCCACTTCATCAGTCGGAGATTCCGATACACTGCGACTTGAAGCAGTTTCTGGCGGAAATGGCCAGTCAGCTCGTAAATCATGAACCAACGACGCTGCACTATCAGTGGTTGAAGCATGCGGAGCAATGGCGGCATAAGTACCCAGTTGTTCAGCCGGAACAAAGGGTTTCTGGACCGCTTTTGAATCCATGCGTTTTCATTGAACAGCTTTTCAACTTGCTCGGCG
>Ga0302319_10004610_pt1 | contig 28173 bp, 23 predicted proteins | sample Bog_T0_2_FD_203319 | JGI IMG/M metagenome (GOLD analysis project Ga0302319, IMG submission 203319) | Peat permafrost microbial communities from Stordalen Mire near Abisko, Sweden - Bog_T0_2 | ecosystem: Environmental > Terrestrial > Soil > Wetlands > Peat | place: Sweden: Abisko, Stordalen Mire... | reverse complement strand
TTCGCTCCACCGCGCCCGGCGTGATCGAGGCTGAAGTGCAACCGCCGATGAACGGCGCGCTGAGAGTGATTATGCGACAGCGCACTCCGGACGGCAGAGTTTTCCGTACCCATGGCGGCGCTCCGCCCGACGGCGAAAACATGGGCAAAGTTTTTACCATTGATGTCACACAGGGTGCGCGAAACATTCCCGTGACCGTGAGCCACGACAAAATTGTGTGGAGCGGGCTCTCCTGGGCGGTGGGCGAGATCAAGTCGGCCGACCTGGCGCCTGATAAGCCGGTCCTGATCCGTTTGCATTCCGCGGAAAAGAATCCAGTGAACCTGGAGGGCAAGATCTACCACGTCGTCTACTAAGACCGCCCGGTTTGTTGCTACGTGGCGTTACGGCATCTTCTCGATCAGGTTGGCGCGATCGAGGACAGCGAGCAACGCATAGTAGTTATCCACGAGAAATCCCTCGTACCCATGCGCGCCGCCGTGCCAATCCTTCCAGTCGTAGGTCATACCGTTGGGCGCACGGCCTGAGAATCCCTGCCGTTCAAAAGCCCCAAGCATCGGCATCAGAATCCTGTCCGCCTGTTTCTTCTCGCCCAGGTGGTAGAGAGCGCCCAGGGTGAAATAGGCAAAGCAAGCGGTAGCCCCGCCATTTTCGTAAACCTGAAAGCCGTCGCTGCCGTCCTCGCGCGTGGAACCGCCATAACGCGGATCGAGATCGACATAATCGGCGCGCCGGATTGGCACCAGGTTGCCTGGCAAACCAAGCGAAAAATCTGTATAGCCGACGCTCTTCATCTTGGCTAGAATCTCGTGCATCGCCTGCCGCGACTGGTTCTCGTCGATCAATCCATAACGAACCGCGATCCCATTTACAAACGGAAAGAAGTAGTTGTGCAGTTGTCCGTCGCTGCTTCGCCATCCGGCCACCACGCCAGTCGAGGGATCGATAAACGTGCTTCCATAGACGTCGCGAATCTTTTGGGCGCGGTCGCGATAGCGGGCGGCGTCGGCTGTTTCTCCAATGCGCTCCGCCAGCGCCGCCATGCTGCGCAGGGCGCGAAACGCCAGCGCGTTCGCGTAAGCATCCTGATGACCGAACCCGACCGTGTCCCACCAATTGGAGGGGCGAACCGTGAAAGGATTTCCCCAGGAACCGGAGTTGCCGCTTGCCGGATATTCGAGCAGCGGACTGCCATCGGCATTCGCCGTGGTCATTTCATCGGCCCACGTGCGCAGGCCCTTGTAGTTGTCGCGAAGCCATTGCTGGTCGCCGCTGCCATCCACATAATCCCACGCCGAAATGACCAGCGACGGGTACACGTCGAGAAAGACATAGGGCACCCTGGGATCGGTGGTAAACGTTCTTCCGTCGAATTCCTTGAAACCCGGCATGCCGTAGGATCGAAATCCGCCCAGATAGCGGTCGAGCGTTTCGCGAACAATGTCCAGCGCCGTCAGTCCCTTCACAAGTTCCGGCGTATAGCGCGCAATATCGCTGTATTTGTAAAGAACGAAGGCGCATGGATCGCTTGCAGCATTGTTTGACAGCAGGTGAAGTTCGGCATTCAGTTGCAGCGCATCCAGCCAGTCACGCCGAAAGCCATCGAATCTCTTGTCTTCGGGCTTCAGGCCTGGGACTGCCGGGAAGATGGCGGCGGTTTCGAGAGTGTACTCCAGCAACCTGTGCTCTGCGGTTGCGGCCGGGAACGTGACCGCTACAAATAAATCGGGACGCCGGTGCGCAGCATAGTGCAGCGATCCGGCGCTGCTCCCGACAAGGTAAATTCGCAACGACCCCATTCCGGGAAGATGCAGCACCGCCGGCAGCCGGATGTCGCCTTGCGGGGTCACGCGACCCAGTAGCGTGGCATGAGTGATGTCCGGGTCTAATCGCCACGTTAGATCCCGGGGTTCGTCGCCCAATTGAAAGATGCTGCGCATCCGCAAGGTATCGCCCTCGCATCGCATCTCCCAGACGGTGTGCTCCGGGTCGGAACCGAGCGCATATCGGACCCATCCATCGCGCGTGCTCACGGTGTATTTCAAAGATGAAGGGCCGGGGCCGACAATCGGGCTGGGCCGGAATTCGCCGCGTTTCAGGGAATCGATGCTGAGCGCGCTCAGACCCGGCTGAAGGGCGTCGAAAGTAACCCGGATCGATTGCGTGTCTCGTTTGAGCGGGACATCCGTGGCTTGCCCGCCAGCTATCGAAACCGCGGCCATTGCAACTGCAAATCCCGCAACCAGGTTGAGCCGCAGTTTCCCAATCACTGTCTGCAATCCCCTTCCCCTGCCGTCTATGCGGGTTCCTGGTTCATTTTAGCCGTTTCGTGCACCGCGCCGCCGGTATACTGAGCATGACCCCGGAAATGCAAGTGGCGGTCTTTAGTCTGACCTTTTGAACGTCCGTGAAAGAAGAACGTGAACGGCGCGAAATCGAATGCCAAGGAGATGACCATGCTTGCTTGCGCAAATTGCCACACCCAGATTCATGAAGCCTGCCGATTCTGCCCGATGTGCGGCCAGCCCACTAGTTCTGCGGCCCAATCCTACGCGATGCCGCGCAGCCAGGCGCCCGCTTATTCGCTCGCCGACAATCGCGGCGCTCTTCATCAAAGAGGCTTTGGGCAGGTATTCGGGTTAGATCCGCGCGTGGCGTTTCTCACTGTTGTGGTCGATGCGATGCTTTTCGGCGGGGACGTTGCAACCATGGGAGCCGGCGTGCTGCTCTCCGTGCCGGTGGGTGTGGTCCTGGGAGTGATTACCTACAAAGCGCAGAGACGCTGGTATGGCGACGATCGAGAGTCCGCCTTCATCAAGGGACTCGTGGTCGGCCTGTTGACGGCAATTCCAACCAGCTTGCCCGGACTTCTCACCGTTCCATCCGGAATCATCGGCCTGGCGCACATGCTGCGCAGGAAAAAGCCGGATAACTCGCTGGTGATCGACCGGACCTTGTAGCAGATCGGCATAGGCAATTGCCTTGCAATGTGAATAGCACTATGCGGTCAGTTCCTGCTCGCATCCTCATGCACCGCGTGTACGCGAACAGAATCGTACTTCCGCGGCGGGCGAGCAAACGCTGTCTTCGCCAATAGAGCCCATGCATTTCCATCCCATGCTCCGTCGACTTCAAGGCCAGTGCGTTTGAGAATCTCTTTCTGCGCGCGCAGCCATTGCGGAGCAAACTGGCGCGTGTATCCGGTGTAGATGACGCCAGTAACGCGCAGCCCGGCGTGGCTAAGCGCCTTCCGCAACGAGCGCTCCGTGAAGAACTGCAGATGCCGGGGAATGTCCGCGAAGAACCATACCGGCCCATACATTTCGAAGGCCAGCGCGGCGTTGTTTGGCACTTCGACGATTGCTGTGCCCTGCGGGCCAAGCATGCGCTTCACATTGCACAACGCGGCGGCGGGATCGATGCAATGCTCCAACACATGGGACAGCAGCACGACGTCGAATTCCCTTCCCGCAATCGCTTCAGGCAGCGCCTCCGCCCTCCCTGCATGGACTTCGCCGATGCGACTGGCCAACGCACGCGCCGCCGGATCGGGTTCGACCCCCAACGCGTCATAGCCCGCCTGTTTGAATGCGGACATGGCGTGCCCGGCCCCGCAGCCGACGTCGCATAGGGTTGGCCTTTGCCTCGATTGCCTTACTTCCTTCGGAGACAAATCCACGCCCCGATCGGCTCTCCAGGCCAGGTGCACGCGCAACCGGTCCAGCAGGCGCATCGAAGATTGCCCCGCATCGTTCCGCGCGACATGCGTGTAGTAATCGTCGGTATAGAAGGCGGCAACTTCTGCCGGCGTGAACTCCCCCTCAATCCTTCCGAACGCGCAACTCGCGCACCATGCAAGCGAGTATTCGGTGGGAACCGCGGGGCGCAGATGGTCGCGTGTCTTGAATCGCGGAACCATCGCTGTGCCGCAAAGGAAGCAAGATGCCATTCAGGAATTCTTCCCTAACAGGGCCGTTTCCTTCAATGGTTCTCCATTTGTTGCTTTGCCGCCAGTTCCCTCATCTGGATCGGAGTCAGCGAACTGCTGTCCTCGATCTCCACCGTGGTCTCAACCGGCAAGTCGTCGCTCGAGCCGCCGGCCAGCACCCGCACCTTTTCTTTCTCCACCTGCCAGACGTGAGCCGTAGCATCCCAATAGGCAAGATCGCGCGCTTTCAGTTCCATCTTCACTTCAGCCGTCTGGCCTGGTTCGATGCGAACGCGGCGGAATCCCTTCAATGCCAACTGTGGCCGCGTGACTGCCGAGCCCAGATGCTGCACGTAGAGTTGCGCCACTTCGTCGCTGGCGCGGCTGCCCGTGTTCTTCACGTGCACCCTCACTTCGACCTGGCCGTCGCTTGCCATCTTTGAGGAACTCGTGCTGAGCTTTTCATACTTGAACGTCGTGTAACTTAGTCCGTAGCCAAACGCATACAGCGGCTTGTCTTTGCTGTACATGTAGGTGCGCCCGTGCAGCAGGTTGTAGTCCATCAGCGGCAGCAGTTGCGCGTCGCCTGTGGGCCATGTCTGCGTCAGGCGCCCGGCCGGCGAATAGTCGCCAAACAGAACGTCAGCCAGCCCGTGACCTTCTTCCTGGCTGTTATGCGTGATGTGCACAATCGCCGGCAGGTTTTGCTGGCTCCAGACAATCGCATACGGAAAGCTCGCCCGCAAAACTTCAATCGTCCTGGGATTGACTGCAAAGATCTGCTTCACCAGGAGATCCTCCTGCTCCAACACGATTGTCTTGCGGTCAACCGACTCCTTGCCGTTTGAAGGCGTGGGGCAAACATTCCAACCCGCATTGCATTCGGGATGGTTGCCCACCACAACGATCGCAACGTCGGCTTGTTTGGCCAAGGCCTGCGCTTCGGCCAGATTCGAGCCGTCGCTATAGAGCACCTTGACGCCGGCGCCGGCGGCTTCGCGAATCCCCTCAATAATGCTGATGAAGTACGGTGGAGTGCCGCTGTACCAATCCAGCAGCACCTGATCGGCCCACGGACCGATCACGGCGATGGTCTTGAGCTTTGCGCGATCGAGCGGCAGCGTGTTGCTGTCATTCTTCAGCAGCACAGTCGACTCGTCCGAGGCCAGCCGCGCCAGCGCCTTGCTCGCGTCCTGATCCCATGGCGGCGAGGTTGCATCCGCCGCTTGAACATTGGGCCCGGTGGTCTGCACGCCAATCAGCGCATAAGGATCGACACCTGCGGGGTCCATCTCGCCGAGGTGCAGATACACGCGCAGAAGATTCCTTTCGACAGCATCGATGTCGGCCTCGGTCACCAGGCCATCTTTTAGCGCTTTGTTCAAGTCGTCCTTGTACGTGTCGAGGAAGTGATTGATCCCCGCCTTGATGGCTGCCGCTACTCCGTGTTCCTTGTCCGGATACGCGTGGTGTGCAGTGATCAGCAGCCCCAGGGCGCCGCCGTCTGTGCAGATGATTCCATCGTTGCCCCACTCCTTGATCATCACGTCTTTGAGCACGGGATTGACCATCATGGTCACGCCGTTCCAGCCGTTGTACGAGGCCATGACGGCGCGTGAGCCGCCCTGCTCAAAGCCCATGCGGAAAGGCACCGAGTAATACTCGCGAAACAGCCGCTCGTCGAAGTCCGACGAAGAGGACGAGCGCGTATCTTCATTCTCGTTGGCCAGAAAGTGCTTCATCAGCGAAGAACTCAGCCAATGTTTCGGATCGGGGCCTTGCAGGCCATGGGCGAACGCGACAGTCATCGTGCCCACAAGGTAGGGGTCTTCGCCCATCGACTCCTCCGTCCGGCCCCAGCGCGGATCGCGGCTCAAGTCGGCGTTGGGCGCGCGAATCACCAGGCCGCCCCGGTCATAAAGCGGATTCTGATAGTCGTAGCGTGCCTCGTAACCCTCCACGCCGGCAATCTTCTTGATCAGTTCCGTATCCCACGTAGCGCCGAGTCCCTTTTCCTGGGGAAAGGTCGTCGTCGGCAGCGGCGTTCTGCCCCGACCGCCCCACCCGCCGGGGCCGCCCAGCGCCAGCCCATGCAGTCCCTCCACCTGCCCGGAAAAGGCGATGCCCAGCCGGGGAATCTTCGGATGGTCGGTCATCAGGTTCACTTTTTCATCGAGCGTAAGCCGTCCCAGCAGGTCGGCGATCCGCTGGTTGTCGCTCAACTTGGTGTCGCGGAAGGGATAATCCGTCTGGGCGGCCACCATCCGCGCCAACCCTGGAACCGTCGCCAGCATCAGCAAACAACCCGCAATCCTGCCCCATCTCCGCCGCAGATTCATCCCCGGACCCTCCTGAATTCGAACAGCGAAGCTTACCACAGCACACCCCGCTTCGCGCTGGGGTAAATCGATTCACGAATCGCCGGTTTAGACACATTATCCTGAGGCAATGAAAAAGGACGGAACGCATTGCGCCCCGCCCTTGTGTTTCCCTCGAGAAAGAACTTTAATAGAGCCGGAAGTTGACCTCGACGGTAATCATCACCGGCACCGGCGTCTTCCCGTCCTTCATTGCCGGCTTGAACTTGTACTTCTTCACCGCTTCCAGGGCCTTCTCGTCGAGCCCCATGCCCAAAGCGCGAACCACGTGGGGGGATTGCGGATTTCCCTGTGCATCCACGATCAGCGAGATAAGGCAAACACCCTGGTATTTGGCCCGCCGCGCTTCGTCTGAGAACTCTGCCTCAACGCTGTTGAGCGCTTGCGGCGCCGAAACACCGCCGCCTACTCGATAGAGCCCGCCCCCGATGTTCCCGCCAATTCCATCGCCGTAGCCGTCTCCGTGACCGTTCCCCACGCCCATGCCCGACCCGTTCCCAAGGGAGCCAAGCTTGACGTTGGGAGACTTCGACATGCCGAAATTCGGCAGGGTTGGATCGTCGGGGATGACGATGTCCTTCTGCACGTCGATTGTGGGAACCGGCGTCACCAGCTTGGCAGGCATTAGAACCGGCTGCGTTCGCGGGGGAACCCGCCCCTTGCTGGCATCCATCTTGTCCGGGCTTCCGCCGCCGCCGCCGGCGGCCACTGCCCTCTTCGGGGCCTTGAATTCCGTCGGTACATCTACCTTTGTCACGTTCTCATTGGGTTTGGTCACCGCGTTGATGATCGTCTTCACACCCAGGAAAATCAGGATCCCGAGAATAGAAAGATTGACGAATGTTGCGATTCCGATCGCCCAAGGATTCGGCTTCACCGCCATGCGATCCGGCACCGGAATCGGTGTCGAAGTCAGCTCCAGCGGCGGCAGTTTGACCGGAAAAAAGACGTCCCGTATGCTCTCGTAAAGCCCGATCCAGATCGGCTTCTCTTCAAAAGCCTTGCCGGTAAAGCCATCGAACTCGTGCGCGTCCGTCACGGCCGCGGCCTGGGTATCCGTGTTGGACATAGATGCTTCGTTTTCCATGGTTGCTGCTGCGCTGCTCGTTTCAGGCCGAACAGACGCGTTCCCTGCGTCATCCCGGACCACCCTACCATTATGCTCGACCAAGGCTGCACTTGTCTCGGAATCCAAACCGCGACTCCCCAAACTTCCATAGCCCAAGTTGGATGCGACTCCCATACACGATAGACGGCGATAGGCACCCATTTGTTACCGGAAAAAAGTTTGCCGGGCCATTTAGAATGATCATTGAGCAACTTCGTACCGTTCCAGGAGAATCGATGTCCGCTGCGCCCCAGTTGAAGGCGACCCTTACCTTGCCTCAGACCGCCTTTCCGATGAAGGCCAATCTGCCCCAGAATGAGCCGCTTCGGCTTGCTCGCTGGGCGGAGCTACGGCTCTACGATGAACTTCGCAAGTCGGGCGTTGGCCACCCCGCCTACATCCTTCATGACGGCCCGCCCTACGCCAACGGACCCATGCACCTGGGCCACGCCCTGAACCACGGGCTCAAGGACTTTGTCGTCAAGTCCAAAACCATGTCCGGGTTCAATGCGCCCTATGTACCCGGCTTCGATTGCCACGGTCTGCCCACCGAAATCAAAGTGGATGAGCAACTTGGCCGCAAGAAGCTGGAACTGCCCGTCGTCGCGGTTCTGGAAGCTTGCCGCGCTTACGCGCAGACCTATGTCGACCTGCAAACCTCGCAGCTTGAACGCATTGGCGTCTTCGGCCGCTGGAACAAGCCCTACAAGACCATGGCCCGCGACTACGAGGCGCGGACGCTGGAGGCTTTCTACGGATTCCTGGAGAAAGGCTTCGTCTACCGCGGACTCAAGCCCGTCTACTGGTGCATCAACGACCGCACCGCCCTTGCCGAGGCGGAGGTGGAGTACGAAAACCACACCAGCCCTTCGGTTTACGTCCGCTACAAGCTGACCTCCGACCCGGCCGCAATCCACCCCGCGCTGGCCGGCCGCGAAGTGTACACCATCATCTGGACCACCACCCCCTGGACCCTGCCGGCGTCCCTGGCCGTAGCCTTCCATCCGGATTTCGAGTACGTAGCAATTCAGGCGGGTGTCCCAGGCCTCGATCCTGAGACCCGGGATTCCGCGAATTCCGGCCCCGTGTACATCGTGGCCGCTGAGCTTGCAGCCTCTGTGGCAACCGCAACCGGGATGGGCCAGACCACCGAAATCGCCCGGTTCAAGGGTGCGGCATTGGAACGCGTCACCTTCCAGCACCCTTTCTTGGATCGCGAAGTCCTCGGAGTTCTGGCTACATACGTCACCGCCGACACCGGCACAGGCGCCGTCCACACTGCGCCCGCGCACGGCGCGGACGACTTCTACACCGGCCAGCGCTACGAGCTTGACCCGACCTGCCAGGTCGACGCTTCCGGACACATCCACGTGGACGAGAGGGCCTGGAATCACGCCGCGCCTCCGCAGTTCGAAGGCAAAAAGGTCTGGGCAGCGAACCCAATCATCGTGGCCATGCTGGAAGAATCTGGCGCACTGTTGGCAGTGTCCGACCTGAGCCACTCCTACCCTCACTGCTGGCGCTGCCACAAGCCGGTCATCTTCCGCGCCACAGAACAGTGGTTCATCGGACTCGAGACCCCGGTCGAGCGCGAAGACGGCACGAAGACCACCTTCCGCCAGCTCAGTGTCGAGGAAGTCGATAACGTGGTATGGGACCCGAGCTGGGGCAAGGAACGCATCAGGAACATGATCGCCACGCGGCCCGACTGGTGCATCAGCCGCCAGCGCATCTGGGGTGTACCCATCGCGGTCTTTCTATGCGAAGGCTGCAACCAGCCGGTACTCGATCCAGCGATGAACCGCAGAATCGTTGAACTCTTTGATCGCGAAGGCGTTGAGGCCTGGCATTCCCCCGACTCGGATGGCCTGCTTCCCGCGGGAGCCGCGTGTGCGCAATGCGGCGGGACGAAGTTTCGCAAGGAAACCGACATCCTCGACGTCTGGTTCGACTCCGGCACAAGCTGGTTCGCCGTGGCTGAATCCGACCCCGACCTGAAGGACGCCTACACTGCCTTCCAGAACAACGAAGGCGTGCCGGTCCTCTACCTCGAGGGCGGCGATCAACATCGCGGCTGGTTCCAATCCTCCATGCTCACGTCGGTGGCGCTGCGCGGCCGCGCTCCCTACTCGAAAGTCGCCACCGCCGGCTGGACGCTTGACGAACAAGGCCGCGCCATGTCGAAATCCCTCGGCAACGGGGTCGATCCCGTCGAAATCGCCAACCGCCTTGGCGGCGAGATCGTCCGCCTCTGGGTTGCATCGGTTGACTTCAGAGAAGACATGGCCGCCAGCGAAAACCTGATGCAGCGCTGCGCCGAAATCTATCGCAAGCTGCGCAACACCTTCCGCTTCCTGCTCGGCAACCTGCATGGATTCGATCCAGTCGCCGACAAGATAGGGGAGCGCGAGCTCCTTCCCCTCGACCGCTACATGCTCGCCCGCACCCGCGACCTGACCGAAAAGGTCCGTGACTGGTACGCCGCATTCGAATTCCATCGCGTCTACCACGCCGTGAATGAATTCGCTATCGTCGACCTGAGTTCGTTCTACCTGGATGTGCTCAAGGACCGCATGTACACCTTCGCGCCGACGAGCCTGGCGCGGCGCTCCGCGCAGACAGTCCTATGGCAGATCACGGAAACGCTGGTGCGACTGGTCGCCCCCATCCTCAGCTTCACTGCCGACGAAGTGTGGGATTATCTTCCCGCCGCGGAAGGCCGCGAAGCCAGCGTGCACCTGGCGCAATTCCCAAGGCCGGAAGAAGTCTTCTCCGAGAATCCAGCGGAACTGCTCGAAAAGTGGAAGCGCTTGCTTACCGTGCGAGATGAAGTCATGAGCGGGATTGAACTGGAACGCAAGCAAGGCAGAATCGGCAAAGGTCTTGGCGCGAGAGTCGAAATCCACGCCAACGCCGCCGACGCGCAACTTCTCAATTCATTCCCTGAAGGGTCACTTGAAGAATTCTTCAACATCTCGCAGGTGGAAATTTTGGCGATAAAGGGGGCAAGCGCCGAAGACGAAGCGCTTGCGCCGCCAACAGCCATTGCTTTCCCCGCCGCCGGCGTCAAGTGCAATCGTTGCTGGCGTTTCACACGAGACACAGCCGATTATGGCATCTGGCAAAACATCTGCGCCCGGTGCCGCAGTGCCCTCGCTGAGATGGGGATCGAGCCGCCCCAGGCCGAGGAAATCGCCTCGTGAGCAAGCTCATTCCGCGACGCCTTCCCTGGCTTCTTTCCATCTCCGCCCTCATCTTCCTCGCCGACCGCTTCACCAAGATCTGGGTCGCGAAGCGCATCCCCATCGGCGGCGCCATCCCGGTCATCCCGCGCGTCCTACGCATCACACACTGGACCAACGAGGGCGCGGCCTTCTCGCTCTTCGCCGAATCCGCCTCCCCGCATCTCGTCCGCTGGGTTCTGGTCGGCTTCGCGCTCGTGCTCCTGATCGCCGTGCTCATCGCCCTGGTGCGCCTCGGCAACCGCTTCACACTCACCGCCGTCGCCCTGGCGCTGGTTCTGGGAGGAGCGCTCGGCAACGTCAACGACCGCATCCTGTATGGCTCCGTCGTCGATTTCATTGAGGTGCACATCTTCAGCTACCACTGGCCCGACTTCAACGTAGCCGACTCGTCCATCGTCACCGGCGCCTGCCTGCTGCTGCTTGACTCGCTGTTGCCCAAAAGGCCCCCGGTGTTTTAGCAGCCGGAACCGCAGCCTGCCGCATTGGACCGAATTGTCCATTCCTATGCCCAGGTGTTCAGAATCGGACATTCAGAATATGCAAAAGCACATAGATTTCGCTGATTTCACTCGGTTTGACCGGTTCTCCGTTTGGCATCCAAAGTGCATCCAAATCTCAAGGAAAATTGTGCGCCTCTGCCCGGTTAATGACCTCAGAATCCTCGAAGCCGAAAACCCGGTCCTCATCTCCGCGCCCACCTCCCGGCGTCAAGTCCATGTCCGCTCAATTTGATCCACTCACGAGGTTTGAATGAAAATCTGTCTTTCTCCCAAATCGATTTGCACGGTTTTCAAAGCCGCGATTGCTCTTTCCCTCCTGATCGCCGCCGGCCGAGCTGCCAACGCCGAGCGCCTCCCCCAGACGGTTCGCCCCGAGCACTATACCCTCAACCTCATCCCCGACCTCAAGGCAGCCACTTTTTCCGGCATGGAAACCATCGAAGTCACCCTCGCCCAGCCCGCCGATCGCATCACTCTGAACTCTGCGGAGATCGAGTTCCAGTCCGTGACCATCACCGCAGGCGGCAAACAGCAGACTGCCACCGTTGCCTCGGACAAGGGGAAGGAACAGACCACCTTTACGGTTCCCACCCAGATTCCCGCCGGAAGCGCCATGATCGCTGTCGCCTACACTGGCATCCTGAATGACAAGCTGCGCGGGTTTTATCTATCGAAGACGGCCAAGCGCAACTACGCCGTCACCCAGTTTGAATCCACAGATGCCCGTCGCGCATTCCCCTCCTTTGACGAGCCCGCCTTCAAGGCCACCTACGACATTTCGCTGGTCATCGACAAGGGCGATACTGCCATTTCGAACGGGCCCATCGTCTCGGATACCCCCGGACCCGGCAAAGGCAAGCACACGCTCAAGTTTCTTACCACGCCCAAAATGTCCACCTACCTGGTGGCCTTCCTGGTGGGCGATTTCAAGTGCACCGAAGGCGAGTCCGACGGCGTAAAGATCCGCGGCTGCACCACGCCCGACAAAGCCGCGCTCACGCCCTACAGCGTCGATGTGGCGAAATATGTCCTGCACTACTACGACACCTACTTCGGCATCCCCTACCCCCTCAAGAAGCTTGACTTGATCGCTATTCCCGACTTCGAGGCCGGCGCCATGGAGAACTTCGGCGCCATCACCTATCGCGAAACCGCCATGCTCATCGACCCCAAGACCGCTTCCGTCGGCGCCAAGAAAAATGTGGCACTGGTCATTGCGCACGAAATGGCCCACCAGTGGTTCGGAGACCTGGTGACCATGCAGTGGTGGGACAACATCTGGCTCAACGAGGGCTTCGCTACCTGGATGGAGAACAAGCCGGTGGCTGCCATGCATCCGGAGTGGAATATCGACCAGGCGGTTGCCGCCGGCGAAGATGAAACCCTGAACCTGGATGCACAGCCCACCACCCGCGCCATTCGCGCCCGGGCGGATACACGCGAAGAGATCGAAGAGATGTTCGACGGCATCTCCTACGGCAAAGCCAGCGACGTACTGCTTGCCGTGGAGAATTACCTCGGGCCCGAGACCTTCCGCAAAGGCGTGCACGCATATCTTTCCGCCCACCTTTACTCCAACGCCACCGCGGAAGACTTCTGGAGAGCGCAGACCGCCGCCAGCCACAAGCCTGTCGACAAGATCATGGAATCGCTTGTGATTCAGCCGGGCGAGCCGCTGCTCTCCTTCGGCGAAGTTTCCGATGGCACGGTATCTGTCTCGCAGAACCGTTTCTTTCTCAGCCCCTCCGTCAAGCCGGATCCCAAGCAGAAGTGGACCATCCCGGTCTGCTTTAAGACCGGCTCCGACAAGCAGGACTGCGAGGTCTTCTCCCCCGATGGCTCCAGTTTGAAAGTGCCAGCCTCCAGCCTGTTTTTCGCCAACGCCGGCGGCAAGGGCTATTACCGCAGCGCCTACCCACCCGATGTCTACGCAGCTCTGGTGGCCAACGTGGAAACCGAACTCAGCCCCACCGAGCGCATTAGCCTTACGGGCGACGAATGGGCCCAGGTGCGCTCCAACAAAGCCACAGTCGGCGACTATCTCAACCTGGTCTCCGCGCTCAAGGCCGACCCCAGCGCCGAGGTAGTGGGCAGCGCCTTCGACGGCGTGGACACCATCAATGAACGCGTCGCCGGCACCGCGGATGAGAAAGCCGCAATCGCCGCCTGGCTGCGCACAGCCTTTGGGCCGGAATACGCCAAGCTGCCGCCGCCCTCCGATGCGGACTCGCCCAACACTCGCGAACTGCGCGCGCACTTCTTCGGCGTATTGGGCTACTACGGCAAGGACCCCGCGGTCCTGGCCCAGGCACACAAGATCACGGAGAAGTATCTCGCCGATCCAGCCTCAGTTGACGCCACGCTCGGCCAGACCGCGCTCGCCGTGGCCGCCCGCAACGGCGACGCGGCGCTGTTCGGTCAATTGCAACAGGTTGCTGAAACCTCGACAAACCCGGAATTCCAGGAAGGCGCTCTTCGCCTACTCGCGCAGTTTGAGAATCCAACGCTTGTCCAGCGGTCGCTCGAATACGCAACCTCAGGCAAAGTGCGCAACCAGGACGCACTGATTCAGTTCATCATCGGCCTTGAAATCGATGCAAACCGCGATCAGACCTGGAAATACATCGAGACTCACTGGGATGCAATTCGCCCGCTTTTGACCCCCGAGCTGGGCAGCGGTTTGGTCGGCTCCGCGGGATCCTTCTGCTCTGGCGATGCCCGCGACGATGTGAAAGCCTTCTTCGCCGGGCACCGCGTCCCTGACGCGGATCGCGCTCTCAGGCACGCCATCGAAAGCATTGACGGCTGCATCGAGTTGCGCAGATTGCAGCAGCCCCACCTCGACGAGTGGATCGCCGCCCAGCCAAAGATGTAGCTGTTTTACTCTCGACAGTTCCAAGCAATCCGTGCCCCTCCATCTCGCGCATTTTGCGAAATGGGTGGGAAACCCTGAATCCCCGTCCGCGTGTCTTTATCGGCGTTCTCTTTGCCCAAAGGCAGTGCTGGTGTTACTTTCAATCCCAAGATGACTCGCTCAACTCTGTCCAGTTTGATCGGCTGTGCTTTCCTGGCCGCCGCCTGTTGCGCACAACCCCAGAGCCCCTCACCCGGATTGCTCCACAAGGACCCCGTCATGACCCGCCACGCAGAAGGTGCATTCGACGTAAAGACCACCCCGCTTCCCGCGGACGAAACGCTTACCGGCACGCTGATCGGCCGCTACTCCCTGGTGAAGCAGTATCACGGCGACCTGGACGCAGCCAGCAAGGGCGAGATGCTGGCCGCGGGCGAACCCGCTACCGGCAATGCTGGTTACGTCGCCATCGAACAAGTCACGGGAACCCTCAACGGCCACACCGGCTCCTTCGCGCTGCAGCACATCGGCACCATGGAAGGCGGAGGTTACAAACTCTCTGTCATCGTGGTTCCCGGCTCGGGAACCGGACAACTCACCGGCATCGCCGGAACGCTGAACATCGTCATCGCCAACGGCAAGCATTCGTACACGTTCGACTACGCGCTCCCCGCCGCACCATAGTCCACTCAACGACTGTCGCTGAGCGGCCGCGGCAAAGCGAAGGGGGTCGAAGGACCCGATTCTTCATCAATACACATCGCATCTCTTGCTCGCTTGGTTCCAACCTAATGCCTCTCCGCGGCAATATAAACCACGACCGCCCCCACCAGCGCGACCAGCGCGAAAACAGCAATCATCACCATCAGGCTTCCGCCGGCGCTAATCCAACCAGAAGGATTAAACGATTCACCCGATTTGAGCCAGCGAAGTCCATGCCGCGCCTGGCTGATCGCAAATGTCACCGCAACCAGAACCGTAACCGCCAGCGCAAATGCATACGCGCCCAGAATCGGCTTGCCCACACGCTCTACAGCAGCATTGCGTCTGCGCAACTGCGCGCGCCACCAGATGGCTCCCGGAGCCGGCAGCTTTACCTGGGCCGCCGCTTCGGTACGCGATTGTTGAAAAGCCTGCGTAACCAGCACCAGTTCCGCGCACGAACGGCAACCGCTCAGGTGCTTGCGCAACTCCGCTGGGCAAGCATGCGGCCAGTGCCCCTGCTTCAGTAATTGCAGCACTTCCTTTTGGTGGGTGCAAGCGCGCAGTGTCATGGCTCGCTCCTCAAGCCGGGCGCCGGTTGCTGCGCCGCTTCCGGCCCTGCCGCCTGCGAAAGAAGAATCCGCGCAATCTTGCGCCGCGCCCGAAACAGAAGCAATCGGATGCTGGCGATGCCCAACCCGGTAATCTTCGCAATCTCGTGGTGCGAGTAGCCTTCAGCATGGGCAAGCCATAGCAGTTGTCTGTCACGCGGCCGCATCTGCGCCAATGCCGGACCCAGAATCGCCTGCGACTCCCGCTCGCCCGACAAATCCGCAGCGGCAAAAAACTCCTCAGGAATGTCTTCGATTGAGGCCGCCGCCGGCCGCCGCCAATGATCGCGCAGCAGGTTAGTGGCGATGCGAAATAGATATCGCCGCGCCGCCACTTCCCCTTCGGCCAGCGAAAGCTCGGGCCGGCCTGCGCACAGGAAACGGACAAAGCTCTCCTGCATCAGGTCGTCGGCCAGCGCCGAATCGGCGGAAACGCGCGCCAGGTAAGCCCACAGCGGCCGCGCCGAGCGCTGATAGAAGGCCGCAAACGCCTCGCTATCCATCGGCGTTTCGTTCGCCGCCGCGTCCGCCGCCAAACTCGAAGCCAGACCCGCCGCATGCGTCTCGCGTCTGGCAATCGGATTCAGGAACAGAGCTTCCCAAGGCATAAGCGCCGGCATCCTCATTCCACTGTCGTCCATCAGGACGGTCACCGCCCCAGCTCACTTCGCATCCCCTCACTTCGCATCCCTGGCGTCGAAGTGCGGTGGCGCAAGCCGGCTGCCGTTAGCCTGGCTCTCCGGAATCAGCCCGAGTCTTCCGGCAAGAACCCACGTAATCCCTGCCGAGATAATAAACCCCAGTCCGGGCATCAGCGCGATGGTTCCCAGAACAAGCATCGGATCGTGCATCTCCACACGCACATTCCTCAGCAGGAAGAACCCAACTCCCAGCAGCACCAGCACAATGCCGATCTGCAGTGGAGTCAGCACGCGCGCAATCGCATTGGGCACGCGCTGCTCCGGCTCAAAGCCCACGGGAATCGGGGCAGCCTCAAGGAACCGCTTTCCGGCCTCGGTTTCCATGTAGCCAGCCAGTTCCTGGTTGGAACTGAACTTGTCGATCAGCCGCCCGTGGACTTCGCTCTGCAGCTTGAAGATGCGCCCCCAGCGCCGGTTCTCCAGGAACTGCCGCACCAGCCAAACCAGCGCCGCCAGGAAACAGGCAAACGACACCATGACTGCGATCGGCTGAAGTACATCCGACGCACTCCACGAGTCTCGTTGCGGTTGCACCAGTTCCGGCCATACCGCCCGCTCCAGCGCCTGGTCGGGACTGCCGTCTTCCTCATGCACATGGGTAAACAGGTAGAACTCCGGGTTGCGCGCCACTTCCGGATGCGCGGTAAGAAACTCCGCCAGCTGGGGATTGTTGCGGCTCACATAATCCTGGTTCGAGAGCAGCGTCGGATCGTGAGCCACAACGGTGGTCAGCGTCGGACTCAGTTTCAGCAACCGGATGAGCTCCTTCTGGGTGGCTTCCAGGTCGCGGTCGCTCACCTGTTCAGCTTGCGTCTGAGCTTGAACCGCAGCCCTTGTCGGCGCCGAAGGGCGCGCAGGCGCGGTTTGGGCGGAAGCCAGCGTTGCACACAGCAAAGTGGGCACGAACAAACAACCAATAAACGAAGCCAGAATTCGAGTACGCTGCAGCATTTCGGTTCCCTCACTTGAAAGAAGCGCTTGATTCACTTCTGCAAGTACAACGAACCGGCACTCCCATTGGTTAACACCCGCTGCAAACTTCGGCGAAAGAAAGTAAACTTGACTCTGGAGAACTGTGCCAGAGCACACCTCGACGAGCGAAAGGCAAGGAATCCTGAAAAGTGTTTTGTAACAGGGCACGACTTCAGTCGTGCCGAAGAAGCCCCAAAGAAAATGCTGGGCTTTAGCCCCTGACGGTCGACTTTCTGGCAGCAACAACCAGCCTGAGGAATTGCATGAAAGCCCATTTTTCATTTGGCAAAAGCGGCATTGACGTCTCGATCTCCGACGGCTTCCGAACCCAACTCATCAAGAGCCGCACCGCCCACGCGCTCCACGACGGGCAAGCCGCCCTCAATGCCGCTCTGGATGCTCCCATCGGCTGCCCGCCCCTCGCCGTACTCGCCGCCGGCAAGAAAACCGCCGCCATCTCCGTCTGCGACATCACACGCCCTGCGCCCAACCGCGTCACGCTGCCGCCCATCCTCGATCGGCTTCACCTGGCCGGCATCCCCGTCGAGGGCATCACCATCCTTATCGCCACCGGTCTTCACCGCGGGGCAACCGCAGACGAGATCGACACCATCGTCGGCCCCGAGATTGCCGCCAAATACTCAATCGTCAGCCACGACGCCAAAGCACTCGCTGAGCACCGTTTCCTGGGCGAAACCGGCCGCGGCACTCCGGTTTACATCGACGAGCGCTTCATGGCCGCCGATTTGCACATCACGCTCGGCTTCATTGAGCAGCACCTGATGCTGGGTTTCAGCGGAGGCCGCAAGCTTATCGCCCCCGGTCTGGCCGCCCAGGAGACCATCAAGGTTCTGCACTCGCCCCGCTTCATGCGCGAGCCGCTGGCCACCGAGGGCTCCATTGAAGCCAACCCCCTGCACGCCGAGCTTCTCGAAATCGCCCGCATGGCCCGCCACGACTTCATGCTCGATGTGACCCTGACGCAGGACCGCAACATCTCCGGCGTCTTTGCCGGCGACCCCGTCCAGGCCCACGCCGCCGGCGTCGCATTCGTCGAACAAACTTGCCTGGAGCGCCTCGACGAGCCCGTCGACGCCGTCATCACCAGCTCGGCCGGCTATCCGCTCGACCTCACGTTTTATCAGTGCGTGAAAGGCATCACCGCCGCCGCGCACATGGTCAAGCCCGGCGGCCGCATCCTCATCATCGCTCAATGCGCCGAGGGCGTCGGCTCACCGGAGTTCGCGCGCCGGCTCTCCGGCTTGAAGGATTTCCGCAGTTTTCTCGACGAAATTCGCTCCGCGCCCGTCGAAGTGGACCAGTGGCAGTTAGAGAAGCTCGCCCTCACCGGCGAAAAGTACGAGCTCTACTTTTTCACCCCCGGCGTTACCCGGAGCCAGCTCGGCTTCCTCTCGGAGTGCGCATTCCGCAGCGTTGAAGAGGCACTGGCCGCCACCCTCGCCGGCCTTCCCGCAGATGCTCGCATCGCATTAGTCCCCGAAGGCCCCTACACCTTCGCCCGCGCTGAGGAAGCTGTGGCAGCAGGGTGATCAATTCTCCCGTTAGGGAGAATACGAAAATAGCCCAGGGTGAAGCGCAGCGAAACCCTGGGTAGACTGCATCGCGCGATTCGCGCCCCGGAGGGGCGCTGTGAAACTCGCCCACACTTTATCTGACTACGAAAAATCTCCGCCCCCACCGTCGAATCCCCCGCCGCCATCGTCAAACCCGCTTCCGTCGTCCTGCGCAACATTGTCTCCGCCGGAGTTATCGTCGAAGCTCCCCTGATCATCTCCGTTTTGCACGTAATCAGCGTTTGACAACTGCGCCCCGCCCTGGTCAGCGGTCTCGTGGAAATGCTGCTCCTGGCCACCCTGATTGAGTCCGCCCTGCTCGAAACGATGTTCCTGCCCGCCCGGCTGGTCGTAGTAGTTGTTGACCACCGTCTCTTCGACCGGCCGCTCGAAGCCACCCCCGCCCATCATGCCCGGCCCCATGCCGAACCCGCCCATGCCATAGCCGGAATGCCCAAATCCGCCCATCCCATGCAGGATCGACTCCACGCCCTCAAACGCCAGGGCGCCTGCGGCCACACCAGCGGCCGTCTGCATGGCCCCGCGCAAGAAGCTAGGCGGTCCCGACTGAACGTATTGCGGCTGCGTATATTGCGGGTCGTAGCCCGGCGGCGGCGGCGGGGGCGGAACGTAGCCCTGTTGCTGCGGCGGAATATACACCGGCTGCGGCGGAGGCGGCGGATCGTGGTGGCCCAGCAAGTTGCCCAGAAAGCTGGTGGCTCGGACCGGCTGCTGACGCGCCTGCTGCACCTGCTGCTGCAACTGCGCCACCTGCGCCTTGGCCTGGTCCAGCGCAATGTTCTGAATCAAAACCGATTGCGCGAGAATATATAGCGCGTCCGGATTGCTGCTCAGGCCATTGTTCAGCAGCGCCTCGGCGTCAGGGTCTTTTTCCTGCAACTGTGTCCGGTTTACCCGCTCCACGAGCGAGTTGATGAGCTGTTCTTCCTGGGGAGTCACTTAAGTCAACCTCCGGCGGGCCTCTGTGCAGCCAGCCGCGCCTCATGCTAAAGACGTGCGTCGGCACACGAAGTTGCATCGCCGGGTATCAGTACGCAGGATCGCCAAGCGAGGTTCCCAAGGGATCCCTACCCCACCAGCTCAAACGCCCGAATCTCTTCCTTGCGCACCGTCAGCCGTTCCACCAAATCCGTACGCACCTCGTAGCCGCGACCTGGAGTATCCGGAATCGCAATCTCGCCCGCCGAAGAAACCGTAATCTCCGGCTCCACAATATCCTCGCGCCAGTACCGCGCCGAGGCCGACACATCCCCAGGCAGCGAAAAATTCTCGAGCGTTGACAGCGCAATGTTGTGCGACCGCCCGATGCCCGCCTCCAGCATGCCCCCGCACCACACCGGAATCCCCCGCTCCTGCGCCGCGTTATGCACCGCAATGGCCTCGGAGAACCCGCCCACGCGGCCCAGCTTGATGTTGATGATCTTGCAGCTCTCCATCTCGATCGCCGCCAGCGCGTCTCTTCTGTTGCGTATCGATTCATCCAGGCAGATCGCCGTCTCCAGACGCTTCTGCAGCATGGAGTGATAGTAAAAATCATCGTGCCACAGCGGCTGCTCAATCATCAGCATGTCGAACGCGTCGAACTCCACCAGGTGATCCGCATCCTTCAGCTTGTACGCCGAGTTGGCGTCGCAACTCAGCATGATCCCCGGCCAGCGGCTGCGCACTTTTTCAAACACTTCGATATCCCAGCCCAGCTTGCACTTCAACTTGATGCGCTGGTAACCCGCCGCCAGCTCCCGCTCGATCACTGCCATCAGCTCGGGAATGCCGGCCTGTATCCCCAGCGACACACCGCACGGAATCGCGTCCCGCACCCCGCCCAGCAACTGCGAAAGCGATATCCCCTCGCGCTGCGCCTCAAGGTCCCATATGGCGTTTTCAAGCGTGGCCTTGGCCATGCGGTTTCCCCGCACCAGCTTGAAGATCCTGGGGCAGTCGCCGCCATGCTCGGGCGTGGAGTTGGCCAGCATCGGGCCAAGCTCGTTCACAATTACCTGCCATGCGCTGTCGGTCGACTCAGCCGAGAAAAACGGCCGCTCCCCCGCCGTACACTCACCCCACCCTGTAAGTCCCTCGGCCCGCACCTCAGCCAGAACGATTCTCCGGTCGGTGGTCACGCCAAAGCTGGTTTCAAAGGGTCTCACCAGCGGCAGCCGCAGTTCACGCAGGATAATCGCATCAATCTTCATAATTTTGCATTCCCCATAATCTTCGTGATCCGTAGTGTTCGGCAAGAACTAATTCAATTCCAGCTGGGATGGATGGCCAAGCTCGAAGCTTCCGTTTCCTTCTCCATCCCGGACAAACGCAAGCACCGCCAGCCCCCGTGAAAACGCTTCCAGAAACTTCTGCCGGTTCCCCATCTGCACGGCAAGCGCCCGAACGCGATCGGACTGGCTAGCCTTCCATGCATAGATTGTAGTCGGAACCTGAATGACCTCTTCAATTACCAGCGAATTGTTCGCGCGGCCCTCAAGCACCGACTGCACATGCGGTGAATCCAGCCGCCACTCCGCCAGCAGCCGGTCGGTGGGAAGCCCGCCCTGCAGTCGAGATGAGGATACACCATAGAAATCCTCAAAATAGCTGCGGACGACTGCGCCCAGCTTATGAATATTCAAAAATGCGTTCTTGATCTCCAGCGGATCGAAAGTCCACTCAATCAGCCGGATGCCGCGCCTCAATGCGTCTTTCCGCTGCTCCAGTTTGAGCTGCACACCCAGCCCGCGGTTGCGGTACCCCTCCTTCACCGCCATCATGTGCGAATGCAGATAAGGCCTTGGTTCTCCCTCGCCGTTCTGCGCAGGAAACTTGATTCCCGGCAGCGCCAGCACAAACCCCACCAGCGACTCCGGCCCACCCTCGTCACCCGCGCCGGCAATTTCCGTGTCGAAGGCCCCAATCACCTGCCCGCCCACCTTCTGCCAAACCAGGAACGCCTTGCGCGGAATCACGTCGGACGGGTCATATCCCCATGTCTCTATCTGCAGCCGCACGCAAGCTTCCAGTTCGCCTTGCCCGCCGCAACTGCGGATCACAATCATCGCCCCGCCCCCGGCGACGAGTGACTGTAGCAGCACAGCTTCGGCAAGGTTTTGAAAGGGCACGACTTTAGTCGTGCCGCAAGCGCCCCAAAATGCGCCTGGGCTTTAGCCCCTGCGGGACCGTCTTCTATCATCGCGATTCCACGCCCTCCCCGGCTTCCGGCATCCTCGCCAGCTTCTTCTTCGCCCCCACCCAAAGCTCCTCAAGCTCCGCCGGCCCTAACTCCTCCAGCGGCCTTTCCGCCGCCTGCTCCATCAATTGGAAGCGCTCCCGAAACCGCCGGTTGCACCCGCGCAGCGCCATCTCCGCATCTACACCCAAATGCCGCCCCAGGTTCACTGCGGTAAACAGCAGATCCCCCAGCTCCGCCTCCACAAAAGGCATCCGCGCCGGATCGCCCGAAGCCGCCTCGGCCTCCAACTCCGCCGTCTCCTCCACCAGCTTGGGCAGCAGATCCCGCCAATTCGGCCAATCGAATCCAGCTTTTTGTGCCTTTGCGCCCAGCTTGGTCGCCTCCGCCAGCGCCGGCAGCGCCCGCTGCACGCTGTCGAGTCGCGAACCCGGACCGGAATCCAACGGCGCCCCCGGCGCCTTTTCAGCAGCTTTAATCTCCTCCCAGTTCTTCAGCACCACTGCTGACGATCCCTGCACCGCGGCGTCGACATCCGCCCGATTCCCCGCCGCGCGCGAAGCTTCTTCCCCGAACACATGCGGATGTCGCCGCACCAGCTTGCGATTCAGATGGTCGAGAACATCGCTGATGGTGAAATGGCCCTCGTTGGCCGCCATCTCCGCATAAAACAACACCTGCAGCAACAGATCGCCCAACTCTTCGGCCAAATGCGGAAAATCCCGCCGCTCAATGGCGTCGAAGACTTCGTAGGCTTCTTCCAGCGTGTATTTGCGAATGGAATCGAAGGACTGTTCGCGGTCCCACGGGCAGCCGCCCGGAGCGCGCAGCCGCGCCATGATGCTCGCCGACTCCGCAAACAGCGCAGCCGCACGCGCCGGATCGGTGGCAGTCGTGGTCGCGGAAGCCTCCGCGTTTGCGTGGGAGCTCTCTGCCGGAAGGCTCATGCATCCTTAGTCTACATCGCGAGAAATCTGCGTCCCTGTCCGGCCCTCGCACACGTCCGTCACCTGCGCGGGATTTGCAGTTCCCGGCAGATCACCGTGCTGCTGGTTGACTGAACTCCGGCCTGCACGCGAAGCTGTTCAACCAGTCTTCCGAGTTCAGCGGGATCGGCGCAATCCACCTGCAGCCGCGCGTCAAAGGTTCCTGTGATCGAAGCGGCCTCGCGAATGCCGGGAATATTCCCAAGCGCCTTCTCGAATGCCTCCATGGTCGTTCCCTGGCGCAGCTTTATGTCCACAAAGGCTTGAAGCTTCAATCCCAGGGATGCGGGGGAAACCTCAACGGAAAACCCGCGAATCACGCCAACTGCCTCCAGGCGCCGCACCCTTTGGGCAGCGGCATTGGCGCTGAGATTCACGATCTTTCCCAGTTCCTGATAGCTGATTCTGCCGTTATTACCCAACGCACTGAGGATTCGCATGTCACGCTCGTCCATCGCGGCAATTTTCTCATATTCCTCTGCATTTTGCATTTCGGGACGAGATAAACGCACAAAATTTGCCATTTGAGTGTATTCTCCACACTGAAATACGCTTTTCTAATGATAAACCTGTCTATGGCTGCAGAGGCAATCCACTTCCCGGCCCAACGCACCTCAAGCTTCCCGGGCCGGCTTCAGGAGGACCCCATTGACACCCAAGCGTGGTTTTAGATATTCAAGCGCATCCTTCCCTTCAACGCGGCTTGGCGCTTTGCTCGTTCTGCTGCTTCTTTGCGCCATGCCCGCCTTCGCGCAGACGCAAATCCCCGACACGCCCGCCGGCCACACACTCGCCGCGTGGCTCGACGCCTTCAACAGCGGCGATCAAGCCAGGATCGACTCCTACATCAAGACCCACGATCCCAAGTCCACACCAGACTTCTTCCACAGCTTCCGTTCTCAGACCGGCGGCTTCGATCTTCTCGCTATCGAGAGCAGCGAGCGGTTGCAGATCAAGTTCCGCGTCAAGGAGAAGGCCAGCACCACCGTTGCCATCGGAAATATCCTGCTCAATACCGCGGAGCCTCACATGGTGGACAACTTCGGCCTCCGCGCCATTCCGCCGGGCACGGTGGTCGAGAACGTCAAGATCGACGCTGCCGAGCGCCAGCGGGTCATCGAGGGCATTGCCTCCAATCTCACCGAATTCTACGTCTATCCGGAGGTCGGGCAAAAGATGATCGATGCCGTTCGCGCACACCAGAAGAACGGCGACTACGACCAGATCGTCGATGGCGACGCCTTCTCGTTTAAACTCACCGCCGACCTTCGCGACGTGAGTCACGACAGGCATCTCCACGTCAACTTCAGCTCTGTCAAGAATCCGCTCGAAGGCGACGACGACCCCACCCCGGAGCAGAAGGCCGAATACCGCAAGGAGACGGAGCATGACAACTGCGGCTTCCGCAAAGTCGAAATCCTCCCCGGCAACATCGGCTACCTCAGATTCGATTTCTTCGGCGACCCCGACGTATGCGGCCCATCGCTCGTTGCCGCCATGGGATTCCTGGCCCATGTGGACGCCATCATCTACGACATGCGCGACAACGGTGGCGGCGATCCGGCAATGGTGGCCATGGCCTGCACGTATCTGTTCGACAAGCCAACCCACCTCAACGATCTCTACGACCGCAAGGAAGATAAAACCACGCAATATTGGACGCTCCCCTACGTCCCGGGAACATCGTTAGCCGGCAAGCCGGTCTTTGTCCTCACCGCGCATCGCACCTTTTCCGGCGCAGAGGAGTTCACCAACGACCTGAAGACGCAGAAGCGCGCCACCATTGTTGGAGAAGTCACCGGCGGAGGCGCTCACCCGGTCGCAGACCATCGCATCGACGATCACTTCACGATCGGCGTTCCCTTCGCCCGCGCCGTCAATCCCATCACCCACACCGATTGGGAAGGAACCGGCATCACGCCCGATGTGCCCGTGATGGCCGCCGACGCGCTGGAGACAGCGGAAAAGCTGGCCGCTGACAAGATTCAAGCTGAACCGAAGCAACCTGAAAACAAGCCTCTGGGACCCTGACCGCCGCGCATAACAGTTGATACAAGCCGATCGCCTTGTATCAACGTGTAAAGTTGATCCATGAAAAACCTCTATGAAGCCCCAGCCGCGCTTGAAATCAAGCAACGCATTGCGCTTCTCAAGCCCGAAAGCCCGCGCCAGTGGGGCAAGATGAACGCCGCGCAGGCCATTGCCCACTGCGCCGCGAGCGTGGAGTGGGCCGTCGGCGACCGCGTTCCTCCGCGCATGTTTTTCCCCAGCCTGATGGGCCGCCTGATCAAGCCGCTGGTGGTTGGAAACGACAAGCCCTTCCGCCGCAATTCGCCTACATCTCCCGATCTGCTGGTATCCGGTCAGCGCGACCTGGACGTAGAAAGCCAACGCCTCTACGTGTTGATAGATCGCTTCACCGCCGCCGGCCCCATCGGCTGCACCACCAACCCGCACAGCTTCTTCGGCCGCATGACGCCCGAACAGTGGGCGATCCTGACGTACAAGCATCTCGACCATCATCTGCGTCAATTTGGCGTGTAGCGCCGCTCTTAGAACTTATCCGTATATAAGTAGCCTCCAGGTCGGCTGTCGTGTGGGCCTCCGGCCCGCACACGGACTCTGGCGGCGTGGACGCCGCCAGGACAGCCGGTCTGGAGACCGGCGCTACTCGAATGCGCAATTTACGGATAAGTTCTTAATCCACCAAAACCTTTGGGTGCCCCATCCTTGCCAAGCCATTTTTTTGTGGCAAGGGTGGGAAACCACGCACCCCGACCCGCCTCGCCGTATACTCAACCACGCGCATGATTCGCATTCTTGGCACAATCTTCGCAGGACTGCTGGGCCTGGCCTTCGGCAGCTTCCTCAACGTGTGCCTGAGTCGTTGGCCGGAGGGCGAGAGCGTGGTCAAGCCGCGATCGCATTGCCGCAATTGCGATCACACGCTCACCTGGTGGGAGAACATTCCGATCGTGAGCTGGATTGCCCTCCGCGGACGCTGCCGGAAATGCGGCACCGGAATCAGTTGGCGCTATCCGCTGGTCGAGCTGGCCGTGGGAATGCTTTGGGGCATTGTCGGGTGGCGACTGTTTGGCCAGTTTGAATTTCTCGAGGTTGCTCCCTATCCGAGTCTCGGTCTCCCTGACTTCGGCTTGGTGCCCGCATTCGCGACTATGTTTTTTCTCTTCATACTCGTCGGAGTTGCTGTCTTGGATGCAGAGCACTTCTGGATCGCGGATCGGGTAGTATTACCCGGAACTGCGCTAGGCCTCGTGCTCCCCATTCTCTTTGAATCGCTTTTGCAGATGCCCCTCCGTTGGCAATCGACATTCTGGATTGCAATGGGCGAACGCCTGCTTGGGGTCATTGCCGCCGCGGGTGTAATCCTTCTCATCCGCTGGCTCTACCAGCTCATCCGCCACCGCGAAGGCATCGGGCTGGGTGACGCCAAGCTGATGGCCCTGCTCGCCGCGTGGCTCGGACTTCCCGGTGCGCTGCTTTCCCTTGCCATCGGAGCTATCCTCGGCTCCCTCGCGGCACTCGCACTGCTGGCCGTCCCAGCCTCTCGCCGCAACTCGGAATCCTGGGCCGCGACCAAACTCCCCCTCGGCACATTCCTCTGCGTCGGCGGAATCATCAGCGCTTTATGGGGCCAGCCGCTGATCGCTTCCTATCTCCGCTGGTCCGGCTTCTGAACGATCTCGTTTATGTCCTTCCGAGCGAGCAGCGTAAGCCCTTTGTTTCTGTCAAACACACAACGAAGAACCATGCGTAAGTCCTCTATTTTCAGCAGTTCATTTATGAATTATCTTCCTAACTCGCTTATTATCATGAGGTTGGGGGAAAATCAGGGGAGGGGTGGGGTCAGTGAGCATTTTCCCGAGAATCGCTTTCGAGCCCCCAGCACCCGAAAGAGAACCTCATACACTCATTGTCGCCCGGGAAGTGGTAATGATCTGCAATTAATTGATGGGAAAGTGGGGCTTGCTTCGCCGTTTTTCGCGACAGGCGCTGCTCACTTCGCCGGAAGCGCCGGCGCAGCCGTCTTGGCGTTGGCTATCTCAGGCTCTTTCAGCGCTTTGCGCGCCTCTTTGCCGTGCTTGCTGTCAGGGTCGTAATCCACCACTTTCTGGTAGTAGCTCCGCGCCTCTGCAAGATTGCCCAGGCGCCGCTCGCTCTCAGCCAGCCCCCAGTAGACCTCCGGCTCGTCGGGCGCAAGCACCATCGCCGATTCAAACCGCGACAGCGCCGCCTTCCAGTTCTTTCTGTCCAGTTCGTACTGGCCCACCTCGATGTCTTCGGCAGAGGTCTCCACGTGCTGCGGCACGGGCGGAGCCGCTTTACGCCTTTTCCCCTGCGGCTGATCGTCGTCCGGCCCAGGGATAAGCTTGTCCATCCCCGCCTGGCTTGAGCTGGAGTCAGGCGCGGCGTCGCTCCCGGCCTCCGCCGCCGCGCCGTCGGGGCTGCGCACCGGGTCCAGGTCTTCACCGGGCAGCGAACGGCCGGCAGTTCCTTCCCCGCCGTAGGTACCCTCCGGCAACGCCGGCGCCTCTTTCGAAGGCATCACCGGCACATTGCTCGTATCCTCGGGAAAGGGATTGGCCGGCGCAGGCTTGGGCGGCTGTTGATTCGGATTGGCCGGCGGGTTCTGAGGTGGCTGAGACTGCGCATGCACGTGTGCTGCCGCCAGCAGGCAACCCGACAGAACCAGCCCTCTCCAACTGCTCCGTTTCATCTCCACCAACATCGCCTCTTCAACAGCTCTCTTAATGGTACGATGCGGTTTATACCGCAAACTCCGCATCGTTAGATTTCAATCCCGCAAAAGCCCGTACGCCAGGTTTCGAGTCCCCAAATTCCGAGTCAAAGGAAAGCATCGCACACAGCATGGCCCTGATCATCCGCTCCTCCGCCATCCACGCCGCAGGCTGCTACACCACTACGCCCATCGCCAAGGGCCGCCGCGTGGCCCAGTACACCGGCCTCCGCCTCAGCAAGGCCGAAGCCGATACGTCTTACGCGGACTCGCCCATCACCTACCTGTTTGGACTGGGGGCTGGCGAGATCGTCATCGATGGCCACTGCATGGCCATGTTCATCAACCACAGCTGCGACGCCAACTGCGAAACCAGCGAAGTGCGCGGCCGGGTGTGGATCAAGTCCATCCGCCCCATCGCCGCAGGCGAGGAGATCACCTACGATTATTGCCTCTACGACGGCGGCGATGACGAGGCCATCTGCAACTGCGGCGCAAAGAAATGCCGCGGAACGATGTATTCCAGAGAAGAAATCCGCCGCCGCAAACGCGCCGCGAAAAAGGCCGCCGGCAAGTCCACGAGAAAAAAACGCGGCAAGCGAAATTCTGCGAAGACCGCATCCAATCGATAAGAGCCGGGTTTCCATAACCAGAAT
>Ga0302319_10004608_pt1 | contig 28177 bp, 18 predicted proteins | sample Bog_T0_2_FD_203319 | JGI IMG/M metagenome (GOLD analysis project Ga0302319, IMG submission 203319) | Peat permafrost microbial communities from Stordalen Mire near Abisko, Sweden - Bog_T0_2 | ecosystem: Environmental > Terrestrial > Soil > Wetlands > Peat | place: Sweden: Abisko, Stordalen Mire... | reverse complement strand
GTAGTCCGAGCCGAGCCGCCGGCTGAGGAAGCTGTGGAACAGCACCATCGAGCCCGCGGACACGGCCGAGGCCATCAGGAGCCAGGCCGAAGCCGCGCCCAGGCCGCCCTTGTTCACCGGCTCACTTCACGGCCGGGACGGTGAAGGGGCCCAGCTTCAGCAGCTTGTTGTTCGCCATGTCCGAGACCCACAGGCTGCCCGCGGAGTCGAAGGCCAGGCCCAGGGGCGCGGCGAAGGGGTTGCCGGGCTGGTCGCCGCCGATGGTGCCGCGGTACTTCAGGTCGTTGTCGAAGATCCAGATCTTGCGGTTGCCGGAGTCAACGGCGTACACGTTGTCCCGGGCGTCCACGGCCAGGTGCGGCCAGAAGGGGTCGGCCAGCTGCCAGCCCGGCACCTTGCGGTCCTTGATGAATTCCCCCGCCGGTAGCGGGCCGAACTTGTGGATGCGCTTGTTGCCGTGGTCCGCGACGAAGATGTCGCCGCGCGAGTCCACGGCCACGCCGAAGACCTCGTTGCATTGCCCCTTGCCGCTGCCCGGGCCGCCCAGGACCTTGAGCAGCTTGCCCGTGGGGTCGATGACCTTGACGGCGCTGTTGCCCGTGTCGGCCACGTACAGGTTGCCGGCCCGGTCCACAGCGACGTTGCGGGGGCTGTAGAACGAGTAGCGCGCCCCGCCGTATTCGCCCAGCGAATGGCCCTGGGCGTCGAACTTCTGCACCCGGCCGTTCCAGGCGTCGGCGACGTACACCGATCCGTCCGGCGCCACCGCCACGCCCGAGGGCTCGTTGAACTCGCCGGGCTTGCCCTTGCCGGGTTCGGGGCCCAGCTTGCCGAAGTTGAACTTGAAGGCGCCGTCCGGTCCGAACACCGCCACGCGGGCGTTGCTCAGGTCCGCGACGTAGACGTCCCCGTCGGGCGCCACGGCCAGGCCGCGGGGGCTGTCGAGCCCTCCGGCACCGGGGCCGTGCACCCCGGCCGCCTGGACCACGCTCACCGGCACCGGGACTTCGGGCACGGGACGGTTGGCCACATAGAGGCCCGCGCCGCCGCCGATGATCGCCACCGCGGTCACCAGCAGCAGGATGACCCTGCGGCCCCGGCCCCGCGCCTGACGGGGCCGGGCCTTGGGCGCGGACTTGGCTTTCTTCTTCTTCTTTGTCGCCATGGTGGCCTCGGACAGGGGACGAAGGGTCAGGGCTTCAGGGTCAGGACGCGCCCGGACCCGCTGTCGGTGATGTACAGGGTTCCGTCGGCGGAGAGGGCCAGGCCCGTGGGCAGGTTCAGCGCCACGGCGGCCGGGCCGTCGTTGGCCTTGTCAAAGGCCTTGTGGTCCCCGCCCTTCAGGTTGTAGCGGTGCACCTTGTTCTTGGTGGGGTCGGACACCCACACGAAATGGCGCTGGCTGTCCACGGCCACATAGGGCTCCTGGTTGATCTGGGAGGCCTCCCAGCCGTCGACCTTGAACTGGCGCACGAGGCTGAAGTCCGGCCCGATGACCTGGATGCGGAAGTTCAGGCGGTCCGCCACGTACACGTTGCCGTCGGCGTCCGAGGCAAGTCCGAAGGGCTCCTGGAACTGCAGGTCCTTCGAGCCCTTGACGCCGATGGCCTTGACGAACTTGAGGTTGTTGTCGAACACGAGGATGCGCCCGTTGCCGGTGTCGCTCATCCACACGCGGCCCTGCGGATCCACGGCCACGCCCCGCGGCCCGAAGAAGTCCGGCGCGCCCTGGTCCGACTTCTTGACCTCGCCCACGAAGCTGTAGGAGGGGTCGAACTTCTCGATACGGCCCCAGGGCAGGCCGTCGTTGGGGGCCAGGCTGTGGAAGGTGTCCGCCACAAAGACGTTGCCGTCCTTGTCCACGGCCACGCCGCAGGGCTCGTGGAACTCGCCCTTGCCCGAGCCCGCCTCGCCCTTGCCGATGTGCTTCGCCGCCCCGCCCGCCGCCGGGCGGACCTCGAGCCGGTTGTTCTTGCTGTCGACGATGATCAGGCTGCCGTCCTTGGCAAAGGCCAGGCCGCGGGGCTTGGCCAAGCCCACCGGCTCGCCGGCCGGCTTGGACGGCGCGCCGTTGGCGTCGTTGTGGCGGGCCCGAAGGACCAGCCAGGTGGTCGCCCCAGCCATGGCCAGGAGCCCGATTCCGACGTAGATGTGCGTCTTGTTCAATTGCATGGTTTCCCTCTCAAGAAGCGTGGGTGCCGAAGCGCACCCTGTTTCTACTGGAAGTAACGGTCGACGTCCTTGCGCACCCATACGCAGGCGTCAAAGCTGCCGTAGGGCGACTGGATGCTGTCGCCCTTGGGGTAGACATAGTTCTCGAAACGCGGGTTGGTGATCGGGGACGTCGGCATCCACGGTTCGCGGTACATGTACAGGCGCCAGGCGCGGTTGGCCTGGTCGGCCAGGCTGCCCTGGAAGAACGCCGTCTTGTCCGGGGCCCACCAGCGCCGGAAGCGCACGGGATAGGCGTTGTAGCTGTTGCTGAAGCTGTCGGCGACGACCTGGTCGTGGTTGGCGCTCAGGGTGTCGTCATAACCCGTCATGACCACCGGAAAATCGGGGACCTTGTCCAGGGTCAGGGGGGCGCCGAAGCCGATCTGGTTCTTCTCGAGGTTGCGCAGGTACCAGCTCATGGGCCAGGAGCAGCTGTCCTCGACGGCGACCTTGAGGTAGGGCCCGCCGGTGAGGGCCCGGCTCATGCGCTCGAGCTTGGCCGTCAGCTCGGGCAGTTCGATGGAGCTCTGCACGTACACGTGCTGCTCGCGCGGATCGGCGCCGTCGCCGTGGAAGATCAGGTTCATCGTGCCGTGGCTCAGGCTGCCCAGGCCCAGCAGGCACAGGGCGACGAAGATGCCGCGCGTCCAGCCCTTGAGCTGCGGCCAGCGGGCCAGCCCCAGCCAGGGGATCGTCAGGGCCAGCACCAGGAAGACGGCGCAGATCATGTAGTCCACGAAGGCGCTGTTCCACGCGTTGCCCTGCCAGCCCGAGGCCTGGAAGTTGCCGTGCCGGTCGCCCGACAGCAGCGAGGTGAACCAGGGGACGATCTCCTGCGGGGCCTGCACCGCCGCCTGCAGCAGCTGCCGGGGCAGCAGCACCGCCAGGGCGGCCAGGGGCAGCGCCAGAAGCGCCCAGGCCAGCCAGTGCTCGGCCCAGTTGGCCTCCTCGCGGCTGAAGAAGTCGTCGAGGTACAGGGCCGCCACCAGGGTCAGGGGCGTGAGCGGGTGCAGGGTCAGCCAGGGCATGCGCTCGCCCGCGAACGAGAACATCATCAGGGACATCATGCTCCAGTACAGCAGGAAGGCCTTGAAGTGGTTGCCCTTCTGCTGGGCGAAGCAGCTCCAGCTCGCCAGCCCGCCGCCGAAGACGGCCAGCAGCGAGGTGGCCAGCAGCGCCAGGGGGTTCTTGGGGTAGCTCGTCAAAATCAGGATGCCGCACACGAAGGGCCAGGGCGCGAAGAGCTTCATGAAGAAGTGCTTGGCGTTGCCGATGCTGAAGTACAGGCGCAGCCCGCCGAAGAGGGCGAAAGCGCAGATCGCCAGCTCATAAAGCCCCAGCATGTAGAGGTAGAACTGCCAGGGCTGGTCGGCCCGTCCCACCTTCTGCTCGCCCAGCCAGTAGGCGATCGAGTCGAAGGCCCCCTTGAACCAGCCGTCGAGGTTGGTGAACCCGGTACTGTACAGGATGCTGAAGGGGATGAAGAAGATGGCCAGCAGCCCGCGCCACAGCCACTGGCTCTCCTTGCTGCCGAAGAACATGAGGCGCGCCGCCAGCGCCGTCACGGCGTAGGCCACGGCCATGCCCAGCAGGATCTCGGCGCCGCCGGCCCACACCCGGGTGCCGAGGCCGAAGGCCAGGGCCACCAGGGCCGCCACGCCGCCGGCGATGTCGGCCTGGGGGGCCGACAGGGGCGGCAGCAGGCGGCCGATGAGGCCGCTGACGTCGGCGTACTCGGGATCGACGTTCTCGGTGCGCTCCCACAGCCAGCGGATGAAGAGGTAGGACGCCATGATGCCGATGAAGATCCAGGTGCCCTCGTGCGAGGTGAAGGCCACCACGAAGCCCGCCACCGACCAGAACAAAAAGCGGTTGGCGTGGGTCTCGAAGTAGCGGAAGAGCCCCCACACGATCAGCAGCCCGCCCACGGCCATGGTGATGTCGTCGCGGATGAAGCGGGAATCGTAGGTCCAGCTCGGGGAGATGCACATCATCGCCGCGGCGAAGAGGGCCCCCTTCTCGCCCAGCAGGCCGCGCCACTTCCACATGAAGGCCAGGCCCAGGATGCCGATGGTGGCCGGCAGCAGGCGCGTGGTGAAGTCCGAATCCCCGAAGAGGAAGAAGATCAGGGCGTTCATGTGGTAGCGGAAGGGACCGTGGTAGGCGGGATCGTAGAGGTAGGCGTCGCCCTTGAAGAGCTTGTAGGCGTACCAGGCGTGGATGCTCTCGTCATGGTGCAGGGGCTTGTCCCCGAGGGCCCACAGGCGCAGGAAAGCGCCCAGGGCCACCACCGCGATCCACCAGAAGGTCTGGGGGTCGAGGCTCGCCATCAGGCTGCCGCCGGGGGCCATGGCCGTCCCGGCGCCGTCCTCGTCGCCGCGCCGGCGGGGGGCCGGGGAGGCGGACGGCGTGCGGACGGCGGGGCGGCTGTCCTTGGACGGCGCCGCCGCGTCCGCGGCCGCGGCCGCGCCCGCCATCTTCGCCCCGCAGGTGTCGCAGAAGCGGTTGGTCTTCGGATTCTCGGCCCCGCACTGGGGACAAATCATGCCTGGCATGCTGCTCTCCCTCTGTTAACGATGGACCTGGTACACCAGGGTGCCCATCTCGCTGATCACCGGCTCGCCCAAGAGCTGGGCGAACTTGTCCACCCCTGAGCCGTACTTCTCGCGTTCCAGCTGCCCCACGAACACGAAGTCCACCCGGTACTGGTCCAGCAGCTGCCGCGCCCGGTTCGGGTCCGCGGTGGTGAACAGCTCGTTGACGTCGGCCTCGGTCTGCGTCGGCCAGCCGCTGGAGCGCCACTGGCTTTCGTGGTTGCCCCAGCCCAGCACCGAGCGCAGGCCGGTGTAAGCGCTGACGCGGGCGAAGTGGGTGTAGGCGCCGCCCACGGCCTCGGCGATCACCGGCTGGCCGGACACCGTGTCCCGCAGCTTCTGCACCGCGGCGAAGTCCGCGGGATAGTCGCGCTTGAACCAGGCGGCCCCGTCGAGCGTGGGCGGAAGGCGCTCGCTCTGGTCGAACTCGTCCCACACGAAGGCCACGGCCTGGACGGGGTACACCAGGCAGCCCAGCGCCAGGACCGCGATGCAGGCGGTGTAGGCGACGTTGACGGGAAGGGCGACCCGCCTCAGGCGGCCCAGGACCCACCACAGGGCGAAGGGCACCGCCGCGGAAAAGAGCACCCAGGCCTGGAAGTAGAACTTGAAGACCGTGTTCATGCGCGTCAGCGAGGGGTTGCCTTCGAACACGTCGCGCAGGTAGATGAACTCCGTGCCCAGCACCAGCAGGCTGCCCACCAGCACCAGGGCGGCGGTGAAGAGGCCCTCGCGGTCCCCGCCGCGGGCGGCCAGGGCCAGGGCGCTCATCGACGCCAGGGCCCCGAAGACGGCCACGGTCGGCCAGAGCGCGGCGCAGGCAAGCCACGCCAGGGCCAGCAGCGGGGCGCCGATCCTCACCGAGGGGTGGGCGAAGGCGGCCCTCGGATCGCTGGCCAGGCGCAGCCAGGCCCCGGCCCAGGCAGGGGGCGCCAGGGTGGACGCCGCGGACTCCTCCACCGGCAGGGGGTTGGCCGCGCCGCACTGGCCGCAGATCTCCTTGCCCGGGCGCAGCTTGGCGCGGCAGTTCGCGCAGGTGCGCTGCGCGGCCTTGGCGGGCTTGGCCGCGGCGTCGACAGGGGACGCGGGCGCGGCCGGGCTTGTTCCCTGCGCTAGGGCGCGCAGGCGCAGGGCCGAGTAGGGCAGCAGGACCGCCAAAAAGAAGCCCCAGAACACCAGCGTGTCGTGCAGGCCGGTGTGGGCGCCGTGGAGACCGAAACCCCGCGTCGGGTTGCTGAAGAAGGCCAGGAAAGGCAGCGCGCTGGCCAGCAGCCCGGCGAGAAGCAGGGCCGAGGGCAGCAGCCAGCGCTTGAGCCAGGCCGCGCCCTGCAGGCCGCCGGTGGAGTGCTGGTGGGCCAGGATCAGCAGGGACGCCAGCAGCCCGTAAGCCGGAAGGTCCCAGGTGTTGGCCATGAACACCGCGCCCAGGGCCAGCACCAGCGCCAGCAGGGCCTCGGTTCCGGCGTCGAAACGGCGGCCCAAGGCCAGCGCCTCGGGCCGCGGATTGCGGGCCAGGTTCAGCCCCAGGGCGAGGACCAGCAGGGTCAGCGGCAGCCCGGTGAAGTGCGGGTGCAGGTCGCCGTGCAGGAAGCTGAAGGACGGGAACTCGCTGATCAGCCCGTCGCGGGCGGCGTCGGCGGGGGCCCCGGCCGCGGCGAGCGACGCCGGGCTCGCGCTCCACCACCAGCGGTTGAGGTATCTGCCGTCGACGGCGACGTCCTTGATCAGGCGGGTCGGCTCCCACCAGCTGAAGGGCTGGTCCCAGCCGATGTGCAGGACCTGCAGGGCGCCGTGCAGGTTGCCGAAGACCTGCAGGCACAGCAGGCCCGCCAGCCCGGGCCACAGCCGGCGGGTCACGTTGTAGCCCAGAGCCAGCGCGGCCAGCCCGCACAGGGCGTAGTCGTTGCTCACCGCCAGGTTGTAGGCGATGTCCGGCCCGACCAGCGTGAGGCGGGCGAATGCGGCGTTGAGGAAGTAGCCGAAGTAGTAGTAGTTGATGTAGTTGCCGGCGCCGGCCAGCCAGGGATCCGCGGGGGGCAGGCGCACGCCGCGCAGGATGGAGTTGAGGAAGGCGAAGTCCATGAACTTCTCCTGGCCCTCGATGTTGGGGTGCTTCATGCGCACCACCGACCAGATGAAAAACAGGGCCAGGAAGGCCAGCTCGTAGACGAAGACCAGGCCGCTGTTGGCCCTGAGAAATTCAAGGTGCTCCGTCCGCCGGGCCCGGAACAGGGCGTACGAAAGCAGCCCCAGCAGCGTCCAGGCCGCCAGGGAGGTGACGATGCCGTTGTAGGCGAAGCCAAGGATCCAGGCGAGGTAGCCGGTGACGAGCCAGCCGATCAGGCGGCTGAAGCCCAGACCGCGGTCCGGCAGCCACTGGAAGAGCCGGTAGGTCAACGGCCACGCCAGGATCGCCAAGAGCACAGAGAGCAACCACCAGACAAAAATACCAGCGAAGGACGCCAACCCGGCCCCCAATCCCTTAATTAATAAAGCTTTAAAAGCTTTAGTCGCTTTTCTTGGATTGAAATTCCAAAAAAGGCTTAAAAATTATACTTTTTTCTGGAAAACTGTCAACGAAAGGCCGCGTTCTTCTTGGACTAGAGTTTCACGAAAAGGTGTTGTAGAATAAGCTCTTTTAGGAATGGCCCGCTGGGCGGAACGCAGGCGGGCAAGCCGAGGATTCACTTTACCATGCGCGTAGCTGTTTTGTCCGATATCCATGACCAGCACGCGCATTTGCGGCAGGTGCTGGCCTTGGTCCGGGACCGTAATCCGGACTTGCTGTTGTTGTGTGGCGACCTCACCAGCCCTGAAGTCCTGCTGGCCTGCAGACCCTCGGCTCCGCGGCTCGCCTTCTGCCTGGGCAACTGCGACCGCCACCGGGCCGAAGCCCTGCTGCGCCGCGGCGAGGAACTCGACGCCGCCGGCTTTGACGCGCTGGGCATCCTGCCGCTGCCCGAGGGAGGCAGCATGGCCTTCAGCCACTTCCCGGCGGCGGCCCGCCGGGCCGCCCTGGACGGCCGCCACCTGGCCGTGTTCTACGGGCACACCCACAAGCCCGCCGAGGAGCGCCTGGCCGCCCCGCACAGCGCCGGCGCCATCACCCTGTTGGCCAATCCCGGCGACGTGGAGGGGCGTTTTGGGCGTGTCGGAGGCCTGCTGTGGGACAGCCTTGCCGGCACGCTCGACTGGTTCCAGGCCTGAACTTCGGCGGCTTGGCCTTTCCCGCCTTGGGCGCCTGTCAGAGGTCCCGGTAACGGCCCTTGAGGTCGTGCCAGCGGATCAGGCCCAGGTCCAGGAAGGCCCTCGCGCCGTCGCGCACGGGGCGCACCTTGCTTTCAGGCGAGTTCACCCAGCGCACCGGGACCTCGGCGATGCGGTAGCCGGCCTTGCGCGCGAGGTAGAGCAGCTCCACGTCGAAGCCGAAACGCGGGACACGCTGGGCCGCGAAGAGCCGGCGCCCAGCCTCGGCCGTGAACAGCTTGAATCCGCACTGCGTGTCCTGGATCCCCGGCACGCTGAGCAGCTGCACCACGGCGTTGAAGACGCGCCCGCCGGCCTCGCGGTAGAAGGGCTGGTGCACGGACACTCTGGCCCGGTCCAGGGCCCGCGAGCCCACGGCGATCTCGGCCCCCTGGCCCAGGGCGGCCTCCAGGGCGGGCAGCTCGTCCATGGGCGTGGACAGGTCGGCGTCGGTGAACAGAATGCGCGGCGCCCCCGCCGCCAGGACGCCCGCTCTCACCGCGGCGCCCTTGCCTTGGTTGGAGCCCAGAGACAGCAGCGCGAGCCCGGGAAAGCCGGCCTGGCGGGCGCGCACAAGCGCCGCGGTCCCGTCTGTGGATCCGTCGTCCACCACCAGCACCTCGCCGTCCAGGCCGCGGCGCCCCAGGTAGGCGGCCACGGCATCGAGGCTGGGGCCAAGCCGGCGCTCCTCGTTGTAGGCGGGTATGACGATCGACAGCGCCGGGCGCTTCTGGCTGGGCATGGGTTCGGGGGAATCTCGCTGTGGTTGCGGGGTACGGTCCGCCTGCGCGGCGGGCCTCAGAACAGGTAATGCCAGCCCAGGTCGGTGCCTTCCATGTGCGCCGGCGTGCTGAAGCCTTCGACCACGCGGCCATCCAGGCTGAGCGCCCAGCCGGGGCCCCCGCGGTATTCCAGGCCCAGCTCAAAGCCAGGGGCGATGAAGCTGTAGGCCCCGTACTGCTGTTCGGCCTCGTAGGGGTTTGAGACCTGGCGGTTGCTGTCCAGCCCCACGGATTCGACGGTGATTCCCGCCAGCGGCCGCAGGCGCCAGGGCAGGGGCCAGACATAGATGAAGCTCAGCCGCAGGTCGAGCATCTGGTAGCTGAATTCCTGCTCGCCCGCGGCGGGGTTGTTGGGGTCTATGTCCAGGCCCTGGTAGTAGAAGGACTCCATGCCGATGCGCATCCTCAGCCCGTTGGAGAAGCGCCACCCCAGTTCGATGGGAATGTAGCTGAGGGCCTGCCCGTTGTAGGGCCACACCATTCCAAGGCTGAAGCGGTATTCCAGCCCCTTTTCAGGCCAGGCCGGCGGCCCCTCGGAATCCTCGCCGTCTCCCGGTCCCTTGCCGTCCCTGGCGCGCCCGGTTCCCGTCACGCCCCTTGCGGCAGCGTCCCTGTGGCCGGCGCGCGCGGTGCCGCTGAGCGGCGCCGGGGCCGTGGGCGCGGCCATGGCGGCCGAGGTCCCCAGACTCGTCGGAGCCTTGGTCGCCGTGGCTGTGGCCGATACAGGTGAGGCTGAAGCCGCCACGGCCGTGGCCGCGGCGGGCGTCAGGGCCCCCGGCGTGGCGTTCAGCGCCGGGGCGGAAGGCGTCGGCGAGGAGCCGGAACCGATGGAGAACAGCGGCGCTGCGCCCGGCGTGGGGCTGGGCCCGGACGCCGTGGCGGACACGGCCACAGCCGCCGCTCCGAACGGCGCGAAAGGCACGTCGATGGGGGTGGGCACCGCCGTAGGCGTGCCCACCGGTGCCGGCGGCTCGGTCGGCTCCGGGGTCGGGCTGTCGACCGGAGGCAGCGTGGGCTGGGTCAGGGGGGTGGACTGCGGGACCGGCGTGCTTGCCGCTGCCGGGCCGGGAGACGGGACCGGCTGCGCCGCGAACCCGGACGCAGGCGTGGCCGCAGCATCAGCGGTCAGGCCAGCGGTCGCCGCCACGGTCGGATCCACGCCAGCCATGGCGGACGGCACCACCGCCGGCGTCGCCGTGGGAACCGGCGCCGCAGGGTCTGCGGCGCAGAGCATGGCCGGGTGCATCGCCAGCAGGAGGCCCAGGACGCCGCCCGCGGCGCGCATCAGGGCTTGTCCCAGTCGAAGCGGTAGAGCAGCGAGGTCCCGTCCTGGGCCACCTGGGTCGCCAGGTGGGCGAACTTGTCCAGGCCCGCGGGCGGATACAGCTTGCGCTCAATGGACCCGACCACCACCCAGCGGACGTGGTACTGCTTCAGCATGGCCACGGCCGCGGCGTCGTCCGGGCCGTAGATGACCGTCGCATCCCGCTTGCGCTGCTCCAATTGGTTGCCGGTGCGTTCGCCCAGCTGCTGGCTGACCTGGTAGTCCCAGCCCAGCAGCGTCGGCAGGCCGGTGTAGATGGCGAATCGGCTGAAGCCCTTGTACAGCTCCAGGCCCGGCGCCTCGGCCACGGTCTCGGTGACGGTGGCGTTGGCGTTGAGCCAGCGGATCAGCACGTAATCATGCTTGTCGTAGTCCTTGTCGTTGTAGCCCGGCCGGGAATCCCTGCCCGCCATGAAGCGCAGGCCGTCGAGGTGGGGGTCCCGGAACTGGGACGCCTCCCAAATGCGCTCGCCCACGGCCCCCAGCGGATAGAGCAGCCCGAGCGCCAGCAGGCCGGCAAAGGCCCCGCGCCGGCACCAACGCCACCAGGACGCTCCTGAAAAGAGCGCCCCCAGCGCCAGCACCGCCAGCAGCAGCAGCCCGAAGCCGAGGTAGCTGACCAGGAAGCGGGCGCCCTGGCCCAGCAGGCGGGCGTCCATGGCGGCCCCGAAGGCCACCAGCGCCACCAGGGCCGCGCCCGCGAGCAGGCTGAACACCAGGTCCGGCCTCAGGCGCGGAACCTCGCCGCGCCCCCGGGAGCGGGCCTTGGCCGTTGCCCGGCCGCGGCCGCGGGACCGCGCCGGCGCAAGACGCCGGTCCGGAGCCGGCGCTGGAGCCGGGGCTGCGTCGGTGAAGGCGGCGGCGAAGCCCGCCCCGAAGACGAGGCCCGAGAGGATCCAGCCGTTCATCCACACCTTGAAGATCGTGTTCATTCGGTCGGCCACGAACTTGAACTCGACGCCGGCGACCATGAAGCAGAAGCAGGCCCCCAGGATCCACAGGTAGGCCTCGATGCCCTGGGCATAGCCCCCGAGCAGGAAGAGGCCCAGGCAGGCCAGCCCCAGGGCCAGGCTGAGCGACCACACGCCCTGGGACTGCCAATAGGCCGTCGCGAGAAGCAGCAGGGCGGTGATGGCCAGGACAAAGACGCCGCCGAGGACCGCGGTCACCGGCCTGCGGACCAGGAAGCGCTCGCCCAGGGTGAGGGACTTGTCCACCCAGTCCCGGCGGCCGAGCTTGGCCCAGCCCAGCGGAGCCGCCAGCGAGGCTCCCCAGAGGTGCAGGCGCTCGCCGCCGAGCGCCGCCAGGGCCAGCAGCCCGGGCAGGTAGTAGGCCAGCGGAATGTACGCGCTCATCTGCCATTCGCCGGGCAGGACCGAGCCCACGCGGTTGCCGCCGTTCTGCAGGAAGAACCAGCGGAAGCCGGCCATCAGGCACCAGCCCAGCCCCGGGACCAGCGGCACGTCGTGCCCGCCGGCGTGCCAGAAGGCCACCGGCAGGCCCACCGCCGCCACCAGAAAGGCCAGCCCCCAGGCCGAGGCCGCAACGGAAGCGCGGATCCCCAGGCCCTTGCCGGCCCAGGGCGCGATGAGCATGCAGGCGGCCCCCAGAGCGACGAAGATGGGCCAGCTCCAGGTGTTGATGGCGTACTGGGCGTCCAGCAGAAGCGCCGTGACCGTGAGCCACAGTCCGGCTTCAAGCGGCCCGGACCCGAAGGCCCGCCAGCCCGCGGCGCGGCTGAGGAAGGGCTTCAGCAGCAGCGCTGCCAGCAGCACCGAGAAGGCGATGACCATGTTGTGCGGGTGCAGGTCGCCGTACAGGTAGCTGAAGAAGGGGAACTCGAAGATGTGGCCGTTGACCAGCTCCGGGAAGCGGGTGGGGTCCCAGATGAAGCCGTGGGAGAAGAGCGCCCCGAAGGGGGAGGTTCCGCGTCCCATCTGCAGCGCGATGTAGGCCACGCTCCACAGCGAGCCGGCCAGGGCCACCATGGCCGCGCCGCCCAGGGCCAGCCATCGCTTCCCCACCAGGGCGCGCAGCAGGCCGAAGGAGCTCAGCAGGGCCAGGCTGAAGAAGAGGGCCAGGCTCAGGTTGTAGGTCACCGCCGGCTCGAAGCCGGAGAGCTTGGTCAGCGTTCCGGCGATGACGTAGCCGAAGTAGTAGTACGAGGAGTTCGCCAGGGCCAGCCAGGGGTCGTAGGCCGGGAAGGTGGCGCAGCGGGAGACCGCCGACAAGTAGGTCATGCCCAGGGGTTCGCCGCCGCCGAAGTAGCCCTGGCCCACGATGTCGTGGATGTTGGGGTTGTAGGCGCGCACCAGCACGAAGAAGCCGAAGGCCAGGGCGAACACCGCCTCGCTGAAGAGGATCTCGGGCAGCTGGGCCTTGACCCAGGCCGCGGCCGCGGCGCGGCGCCGGCCCACCGCCCAGGCGGCCAGCGCGGCGCCGGCGGCGAGCAGCAGCCAGAGCCGGCCCTGCCAGAAGGGCGCCAGGCCCGGGGCCAGCCAGGCAAGGTTGTAGGCCAGCCAGGCGAAGAGAAAGACGCCGAGGGCCTTGCTCAGGGCATAGCCGCCCGCCGGGAAGCCCTTGAACAGGCGCACGGTCAGCGGCAGCGCCAGCCAGCCGAGCACCGTCACCAGGAACCACCACGACAGCGGCGCGTTGAAGAGCGCGAACAGCGCGCCGCGGTCGAGCCCGAAATTGCGGTTGGGGCCTTCAGCCGCCGCAGCGGCGGCGGGCTCCGGGGCCCCCGGAGCGGCGGAGCCGGTGGCGGCGGCCTGCAACTGGTCGGGCGAGGGGTTGCCCGGCCCCAGGAATGAATCGCTCAGGCCCAGAGCCTTGACCTCGTCGAGCAGGGCCTGGCGCAGCTGCGCCGCGTCCATGGGGGCGCTGCGCTGGAACACAAAGGCGTGCGGCCGGTCGTACAGGGTGAAGGACTCGTCAGCCCATAGCCAGCGGGGCACCGTGGGAATGCGGCTGTCGGGCAGCGCCAGAAAGGGCAGCCCGAAGAGGCGGATCGGGTTGGAGGCCTCATGCACGAGCCGGAAGCCGAGCCTGCCGGGGTCGCTGAAGAGAAGCCGGTAGTACGCATGGGTCAGCGGAAAACGGTAGGGGATGCGCAGGTAGGTGCCGTAGGCGCGCGGGTCGGCGAGGTAGATGACGTCGGTCTGGCTGAGGCTGGTGCAGAGGCGGTCCAGCTTGTTGGCGCTGTCCGGCTCCACGATGTTCACCTGGCCGGGGCGGTCCTTGAGGTTGTCGTAGTTGTTGTTGTGGCCACCCACCGACACGGGCAGGTCGTCGCCCCAGTCCTCGTTGAGGACCCGGGTGGAGCGCAGCCCGCCGGGGACCGTGGCGTCTGGCGTCTGGGCGGGGATGTTGGCGTAGGTCCAGGCCGAGGCCTCGAGCCAGGGATGCGGCTGCAGGTAGGTCAGGAAGTAGCCGAAGCCGTGGCCGAGCGAGAAGAAGGCCACTAGGGCGATCAGGGCCAGGGCGCTGCGCCGGGCGCGGCCGAGCAGCCACACAAGGCAGCCGGCCAGCAGCACCGCCAGGGACGGCAGGATGGGCAGCATGTAGCGCGAGAATTTGGCGAAGCTGAAGCCGACGATGAGGAAATAGGGCAGCACCCAGCTCAGCAGCAGCGTGGTCCCGCCCAGGCCGGCCCAGGTCTCCGCCAGGGCTCCGCCCCGGGGCGGGGCCTGCGCACCCCGCCGCGCGGGGGCCGGGGCTGCGTGGGCGGCGGGGGCGGACCAGGCGCGTAGGGCCCCGAGGCAGGCGAGCACCCCGGCCAGCGGGACCGCCAGCAGGGCCAGCAGGCCCGTGGGCAGCCCGAGGTAGAAGAAGACGACATTCTTCAGGTGGAAAAGGGGGCTGGTGTCCCAGTACTGCCGGACAAAGGGGGTGCCCTCGGGCGAGCCGGTCACCAGGATGCCGCGCTGGGCGGTCTGGTTGGCCATGAATTTACTGAAGTCCAGGAAGGCCCAGGGCTCGAACACAAAGAATGCCGCCAGGGTCGCCAGGGCCGCCACGGCGAGGCCGACGCCCGCGCCCTTCAGGCGTTCCATCCGCTCCCCGCCGTTGATCCCGGGGGCCAGGGACGGCCAGAGGTGGGCCAGGGTGATGGGCAGCAGCAAGGGCAGGCCGGGGCTCTTGCTGGCGAGGGCGGCCGCGTACAGGACGCCGATCACCGCGCTCCAGCCCCAGGACGGCCGCCGGATCACCTGCAGGCAGGCCGCCAGCGCAAAGGTGGCGAAGCAGGCCAGCCAGGGGTCCACCGTGAAGAAATGGGCGAACTGGATGTGCAGCGGCGAGCAGGCCACGATCAGGGCGGCCAGCACCGCCGGCATGGGGTCGAGCAGCTGCAGGGCCAGCAGCAGCACGCCCAGCACGGTCAGGGCGTCGACGCAGCCCGTGAGCAGGCGGCCGAAGCGGATCGCGGCGTCGTAGGCACCGATGTGCGACAGGTGCACCGCCAGGTCCTTGGCGGCCGCCACGGCGTAGAAGGGCAGGCTGCCGTACTGCAGGCCGGCGGCGTCGGTCCTGCCCGGCTCGCCCGGCCAGCTGAGCTCAGCGACCTTGTCGAAGATCCAGCGCTCGTCGGGGTGGAAGGTGTTGTGCGCGGTCCAGTCCGCCGGCCACAGCCGGAACACGAGGCCCAGCAGCAGCACCGCCAGCGCCAGGCGGGCCCAGCCCTGGGTGCGCAGGGCCCGCCCTGCGGCGGACAACCCGGACCGGAGGGCGCCCAGGCCTGCGGCCCCGGCGGCAAGCGCCGCGTCCCAGGGGACCAGGACCCATTCGAAATCGAAGTCGTCCGCGGGGGGACGGGTGCGTTTGCGTGCCAAGCTGCTTCCTCGTCAGAACGGTGGGAGGACCGGGTCGTACAGCGGGCTCAGGGCCGGGTGGCCACCACGATGGCGCCGCTGCACAGGACCCAGAGCACGAGGTCGATCTGGAGCGCGCGGTCCCCGAGCAGGACCTTCTCGGGGGCCTGCCCCATGCCCTTCTGGTGGGCGAGATACAGGTAGCGCAGGATTCCGTACAGCACGAAGGGGATGGTCAGCATCATCCAGGGTCCCCTCTGGTCGGAATGGGCCGAGAAGGCGTAGAGGGTGTAGGCCAGCAGCGTGGGTGAGGCGACCACCGCGATCATCTGGTCCAAAAGCGGCAGGCTGTAGTGCTGCAGGGAGGAGCGCGCCGACTTGACGCCGGGCGGCAGCGCCGCCAGCTCGGCGCGGCGCTTGATGAAGCCCACGAAGAGGGCCAGCAGGGTGGTGCACACCAGCAGCCAGGCCGAGATCTCGACGCCCACGGCCACGGCTCCGGCGGCGGCCCGCAGGACGAAGCCGGCCGCCAGGCTGAGCACGTCCAGGATCACCTGGTGCTTCGTCCACAGCGAGTACAGCGTGGACAGGGCCAGGTAGCCCAGGGCCAGGGCCTCGAAGCGCCCGCCGAGCAGGGCGGCCAGCGCCAGCCCGGCCAGGCCCCACAGCGCCGCCAGGATCCCCGCCTCGAGGGGCGGGACGTCCCCGGAAGCCACGGGCCGCAGCCGCTTGACCGGATGCTGCCGGTCCTCGGCCGCGTCCCTCAGGTCATTGAGGGCGTAGACGCTGGCCGACAGGAGCACGAAGGACGCGAACCCCAGCAGCGCCTGGGCCGGAGCCAGCAGGGCCCCGGCGATGTCGCCCTGCGCGTACAGGGCGGGGCTGTCGCGCAGCCGCCCCGCGAAGATCAGGCCGGCGAACAGCAGCAGGTTCTTGGACCATTGCCGGGGCCGGGCCAGGCGCACCCAATGCACAGCCTTCACGCGGACCCCGCCCCGAGCCCGGGCTACTTGGCGCCGGCGGCGGCGCTCACCGGCGCGGCCGCGGACACCGGATCGCCCGGATGGACCACCGGCACATGGCGCACGACGTCCTCGTCCTCGCTGTCCCAGTCCTCGTCCTGCTCCTCCTGCTCGCCCTCTTCCTTGGCCAGCTTCTCGCGGGTGGCCGCGTCGGTGTCGTAGAGGGCCAGCTGGTCGAACATCAGCACGGGATCCTTGTCCTGCTTGGCCGTGTCCAGGAACAGGGTGACGGACTTGATGTCGGCGGGGTTGAGGCGCGCCAAGGACAGCTGCTCCAGGGGCACCTCGACTTCGTGCTCGCCGTGGGCCAGCGTCACCGCGGTGGCGGTCTCCGCCGAGGAGGCGTCGCTGAAGCGGATGTGCAGGACCTGGTCCAGGTCGCCGGGGTTGTACACGCGGAAGCTGAAGTAGCGGTAGGCGCTCCAGTCCGTGGCCTTCAGCGGGGTGTGGGTGTCGATGCTCAGCCCGAAGCCTGTCTCCCAGGTCTTGGGGAAGTCGTCGGTCCCCTTGACCTTGTAGTCCCCCGGAACCGTGAAGCGGACCTGGGCTGCGGTCTTGCCCTGGATGAACTTGTAGAGCTTCTTGACCTCGGCGATCTTCGCCGCCTGGGTCGTGCCGTTGGCGGCGGCCCGCACCGTGTCCTTGCTCAGGGAGCTCAGTGAGGCGTAGCCCGAAGTGGCGACATCGAAGTCGTGGTCCGGGTAGGTGGGCTTGCGCAGGGCTTCCGCCGGATCGAACTGGCGCTTCAACAGGCCGGGATCAGGCACGCGCTCGAAGTCGTCCAGGACCACGCTCTTGGGGGCGGAGGCCTTGGCGGAACAGGCGGCAAAGGTGGCCACAGCCAGGACCAAGATGCCAAAGCGCAGGAAGCGGGCCATAGGATCCCTTTCTAAAAGTAAAACTCAGCAGAGTTTCGCATTGTAGCACCCCGGTCTGAAAAACGTCAATCTAACACGGCTTTTGACGGAAAAAGGGCGCGCAGGCAAACGCCAGAAGGGCCAGCAGGCCGCCCAGCGCCGTCCAGCATCCCGCCGTGAACAGCCCGGTGTCGAAGCTCAGGTCCACCACGTGGCGGCCGGCCCGCACGGCCACGGCCTGCAACCCGCCGTCCGCCTTCAGCATCGGAGCGGGCAAGCCGTCGATGGCGGCGCGCCAGGACGGGTACCAGGAATTGGACACCACCAGGACGCGGTCCCGCGGGGTCTCCACCCGCAGGGACGCGGTCTGCGGGCTGCGGGACAGCCACTGCACGCCGCCTGCCGCCGGATCCGCCGGCGCCGCCAGGGGCCCAGCGGCATCCGGGCCTCCTGCGCCGCGCCAGGGGTCGGACTGCAGGGCGACCTCGCGGCGCGGATCAAAGCCCTTGTCCGCGAGCAGGCGCCAGGCCTCCTCATCCCCGGACACCAGCCGCACGCGGTCCACAAAGAAGGCCCGCGGACAGGCCCCGGGATTTCCGTAGATGGCGACCGCGGAACCCGGCGCGCCGGGGGCCCCGCGCTCGTGCACGAAGATGTAGCGCACGCCGTATAGGCCGGCCCAGTCCTGCCAGCGGTGGTACATGGCCTGCAGCATGCGCTCGCTGCTGCGCAGGGGCATCGACTCCCTGCCGAAGGCGTTCTCGTACCCCAGCAGCAAAGTGTCGTTCGGCCGCGGATAGGAGCTGTCGTAGACGCGCCAGGGTTCCAGGCCGGGCGGCGGGGGCGGCGGCGGGCTGAAGGCCGGCTTCGCAGCCAGCTGGGCCGGATCGACGAAGCGGATGTAGCGCGCCAGGACCGGGCCCTGGTCCGCGGCATGGAAGGCCAGCGCCATGGCCAGCGCCGGAGCCGGCCCCAGGCGCCGGGCCAGCGCCCACAGCAACGCGGCCAGGACCAGTGCCAGGGCCAGGGCCTCCACGGCGGAGTCCCGGGCCATGGCCTGAAGCAGGCCCGCCGCGGGCACCGGGCCGCCCGCGGCCGCGGTGAAGTCGCCCAGCCCCGGCGCGGCCGCGGCCGCGCGGGCGGGGGCCTGCACATACACCCACGCCGCGGCGGCGAGGGCCAGGGCCGGAAGGGCCAGCGCCCCACGCAGGGCCGCCGCCCTCCGGCTCCCCTGCACCAGCGCGTCCCAGCCGTAGGCGGCCAGCACGCTGGCGGCCAGGCTGCACAGGAACAGGATGCGCCCCAGGAAGCGGAAGCCGGACAGGACCGGCAGGTGCTGCAACAGGTAGTGCAGCGGGGTCCAGTGGCGCTGGGCCAGCACCAGGGTGCCCAGGGCCAGCCCCGCCATCCAACGCACCCAGGCTTCGCGCCGCGCCAGGGCCGCCAGCGCGGCCGCGGACAGCGCCAGCGGCAGCAGGCCGATGTACTCGCTGGTGAAGCAGCTTTCGCGCGCCCCATAGTAGGACGGGCTCTGCCAGCCAAAGGATCCCGGCACCAGGCAGGCCAAGGCCTCCAGCAGGCGGGGCGAACCCTGCACAAAGCCGGCCCAGGAGCCCGAGCCGCGCTGGGCCAGGGGCAGGTACTGCAGGGTGAGGAGCACCTGGGGCGCCGCCAGCAGGGCCGCCAAGGCCAGGGCCAGAGCCAGGCCCGCCGCCGCCCTGAGCAGGCCCTCCCTCCCCCGGAGCCCTCCCCCGGAGTCGCCGGGCCAGGCCAGGACCAGGGCCGCCACCGCAAGAATGGTGTAGGCGCACACCTGGGCCGCCTCGGCCAGGATCTGCAGCGCAAAGGCCAGGCCGCACAGCGCCCAGGCCTGCCAGGAACCCCCGGAACGGGCCTTGTGCGCGGCCCAGAACGCCCATGGCACGAGGGCGATGCCTTCGACAAAATTGTAGAAGCCCCCGTTGAGCTGGGTGGCTTCGGTGCCCGAAAAGGCGAAGAACAGCCCGCCCAGCAGGGAGGCCGGGACGCTGCGCCCCAGGCGGCGCAGCAGCAGGAAAGTCCCCAGCCCCGCCAGCGCGAGGTGCGCGGCGGCGTCCAGGCCCAGCTGGGCCGGCAGGGTCCAGCCGGCGAGGCTGCTGAGGATGTCCGTGGGGTAGAGAAACTGAAGGTTGCAGGCAGCGACGCCGGGCATGCCGCCCAGCAGGTCCGGGATCCACAGGGGCCACTGGCCGGCGGCCAGGCTGCGGCGGATCGCGGCGCTGAAGGGGATGCCGAGGGGGACCAGGTCGAAGCCCCAGATGTAGCGGCCGCCGGCCAGGCAGGGCCAGAACAGCAGCAGGGGCGCCAGGGCCAGCAGGGCGAGGGCCGCGGCGGCGCGTCCGTCCCATTTGTTCACGTCCATCGCGGCAATGCGGCGCCCTTTCATGTAAAATCACCCCATTCCCGCAGGACGCCTGGAGACGCCATGGACAAAGAACCCGACATTCCCGATTTTGATCCGCGTGCCTTCAACAGCATCATGAAGATGGGCGGCAAGAAGAAGCTGGACGCGCTGACCGCCCTCTTCGCCGAGTCGGCCCCGGCGCGCCTGCGCGAGCTCGTCGCCGCCCAGGACCTGGGCGAGGCCAGGGCCGCGGCCCAGGCCCTGAAGAACGGCGCCGGCAACCTCGGTCTGGGACGCCTCGAGGACCTCTGCGACCAGGTGCTCAACGCCAAGTCCTGGCCCGCCGCCCCCGGCCTCGTCGCCGCCATGGAGCAGGCATACCGACGCGGGCAGACGGCCCTGCAGGCGGAGCGCGCCAGAATCTGACTCAGCGCTCGAAGCGCACGTTGTCCACGTCGAACCAGAAGTCCTCGTCATTGCGTGACCCCGGCGAGAACAGCAGGGCCGTCACGTCGCACCAGTCCCGGTCCCGGGGAGCGGCCCAGCCCGGCTGGGCGAAGGACTCCAGTTCCAAAGTGCATTCCTTCCAGTCCGGCCCCGTCGCCACCTCAGCCCTGAAATCGCCGTAGTCCGTCACCACCGACCGCTTCAGCGTCACCTGCAGGGGCCTGCCGTCCCCGCGCACGTCGAAGACCAGGCGGCTGTAGTCGTCCAGGTCCACGGGAGAGCGGTCGGGGTTGAACGCCGTGACCAGGTCGGCGTAGGGCCAGGGCGCGCGGTTGGCGCCGAAATGCCCGCGCAGCCCCAGCGCGTGGGCCGAGCCCTGCGCCCCTCCCGCGGTGAAGGACAGGGGCATCGCGTCCAGGCGCGTGCCCAGCCGGTTGGCGTCCGCCTGCGCGCTCCAGGGCGCGCCCAGGGCGTTGGCCAGGCGGCCGCTCTCGAAGTCGTCCAGCCTGAGCACCGCGGGCCGGCCCTCGGGGCGGGGGCCCGGCACGGGCTCCGGCGGCACCTGGCCCGGCGCCGGCGTGCGGAAGTCCAGTGCATAGGCGCCCTCGCGCCACAGCCCGGCGCGCAGGTAGGGCAGCAGCGTGTCCTGCAGCTGCTCGCGCCACTCAAAGAGGGCCACCCCCGGGGCGCCGGCCGCGTCCTCCGCCCTGAGCTGGTCGACGACGCTGGCCAGGCCGGCCACGCGCCCGCCTTCGAAGGACACCTGCAGGCCCGGCACGATCCTGCCGGCGCCCACCAGCGCCGCCTGGTCGCGGGTCTCGGCGGCGAAGGTGGCGGCGTCCTCGGTGTAGGACATGGGGAAGGCCAGGTCCAGCCAGCCCTCGCGCAGCCAGCGCGGCCAGTCCTGAGACACCTGGGCCAGGGCCCCCTTGGGCGAGGGGAACACCGCCGCGCTCAGCACCAGGCCCGGGCGCGCCGCCCGCAGCGCCACGCTGGCGTCGCGCACGAAGCCTGAGATCAGGTCCACCTTGAAGGCGGCATAGTCGCCGGCCAGGGGCCCCCCGGGCGCGCAGTCCTGCGGCCAGCTGGCCACGTGCTTGCCGCTGAAGGCCTCGAAGCGCGCCTTGCAGGCGGTGCCGAAGCCGGCGTCCGGGCCCTCAAACCGGATGTAGTCGAGCTGGATGCCGTCGATGGGGTAGCGCCGCGCCACCTCGAGCAGGGCGTCGAGCTCCAGCTTGCGGTTGCGCTCGTCGCAGGGGCACAGCCAGGGCAGCTCCTTCCCGTGGGCATCGAACTGCAGGCGCCCGGCGGCCCGGAACGGCTGGCTCACGCCGTCCGGGGCCAGCCAGCCCTCGGCGAACTGCCACATGACCTTCCACACGAACACCTTCATGCCCAGGGGCTTGGCGGCGTCGAGGATCTCCTGCAGGTAGTCGCCTTCGCTGGCCACGCCCGGCGCGTTGGGCACGATGGCGCTGGGGTAGAAGGCCACCCCGCTCCACAGCATGTTGGGGATGAGCGTGTTCACGCCAAGCGCGTGCATGCGCGGGATGGCGTCCTTCCACCGCGCCGCCCGGTCGCCGCCGTAGGCGCGGGGGCCGTCCCCGTTGTGCACCCACACCGCCCGCAGGCCCGGCTTCAGCGGGGACTGGCCCAGGGCCCAGGCCTGTTCGGCCTTGGCGCGCGCCTCGAGCAGGGCCTTGCGGCGCTCCGCACCGCGCAGGCCGCGCTCGCGTGCCTTGGCAAGGATGCCCTCGGCCTGGGTGAGCCGTTTGCGCACGTCGCGCGCCGCGGCCGGGCCGGCGCCCTTCAGGGCCAGCCTGAAGAAGGCCTCGCGGCTGCGCGCGCCGCCGACCTGCCACACCCAGGGCTCCGGCAGCTGGGCCTGCGGCTCAATCGAGGCCAGCGCCATCCAGCCGTCGCCGCCGCCGGGGAGCACGGACAGGCGCAGGGTGCTGATGTCCCGCCAGCCCGAGGGCGTGCCTTCCGCCGCGGCCTGGGAACGGTCCAAGGCCACGTCCCGCCAGGCCTCGCTGAGCGCGACCGGGGGGAAGCGCCACCAGCCCGCGCCGCTCTGGGCGTAAAGGTCGACGAGCCCGGAGCAGCCCGGGCCGGAGCTGCGCAGGCGCAGCACCAGGCGCTGGGCCCCGGACAGGTCCCAGTGGCCGGACTGGTCCCAGGTGAAACGCCAGTCCTTGAGCGCCGCGAAGGGCAGGCTGAAGCGCAGGCTGGAGTCGCCGTCGATGCGGACCCTCTGGGGGGCCGGGCTGTCGGCGTTGCCCGGAACCCAGGCCGCGGCCGTGCCTGACAGGTCCGCGTCCATTTCCGCTGCGCCGCTGGCCAGGTCCGCGGCCGCGGACCTGGCCGTGGCCACGGCAACGCCGGCCAGGCAGCAAGCCGCCAGCAGCGCCGCACGCACGCGTGGGCGCCATGCCGCGCGGGCCGGGCCGGACCGGACGCCCGTCCATGCAGTTCCGCAGTCACGCATACAGGGCCAGCTCCTGGGCGAGGGTGTCGGCGCGGAAGGTCTCCAGGGCGGCCGCGCCGCGGTCCAGCAGCAGGCGGCCGTCCAGGGCCTCGGGGACCTCATAGACGCACAGGCGCGAGGCGCCGAAGAGCGGCGCCAGCGGGCCGCGCGCGGGCAGCAGGCGCCGGTCGCAGAAGGTCCACTCGGCCCTGAGCGCTCGCAGCGCCTTCCCGCGGGCCTGGTCGAGGCGGCGCAGCACCGGGCCCACCGGGAATCGGGTGGCGGACCGGGCCAGGTCCAGGGCCTCATGATCGAAGCTGATGAGCACGCAGCGGCCGCGGATGGGCGCCAGCGCCTCGGCCACGGACCGCAGCATGAAGGCCCGCCCGAAACGGCGCAGGGACTCCTCCTTCAGCTCGACGAAAAGGGTGAAAGCGCCGCGGCCGGCGAGGGCCCCGGCCAGGCCGGCGAGGGATTCCAGCGGCTCGCGGGCGAAACGCCGGCCGAAGCGTCCGGGCTCGGGCATCTTCACGCCCTTGAGCCGGGACCAGGGCAGCCGGCGCAGGTCGCCGGCCCGGCCGCTCATGCGGGCGAGGTCCGCGTCGTGCTGCAGCACCGGCACCCCGTCGCTGCTGAGCTGCACGTCGATCTCGGCCATGCGCAGCCCGGCGTCCAGGGCCCCCAGCACCGAGGCCCGCGTGTTCTCGGGGAAGAGCCGGGCCAGGCCCCGGTGGGCCACGACCGGGGGGCGCCTCACAGCGCCCCCCGGATCGCCTGAATCCAGTGGCGGCGCTGGGCCGGGTCGCCCGGGTCGCCGAAACGGCCTTCGTGGACGTAAGGGTGCCTGAGGCGCGCGGGATCGTCCGCCCGGCGCGGATAGAGGTGCAGGTGCCCGTGCCGCACGACATTGCCCAGGCTGATGATGTTGAGCTTGTGGCAGGCGGTGGCGGCCTCGACCGCGGCCGAAGCGCGGCGCAGGTCTCCCATCAGCCCGTCCCAGTCGGCCTGGGGCAGGCGGTGCAGCTCCTCGCAGTGGGCGCGGCTCCACAGCACCGAGTAGCCGGGCATGGCCTGGTGGGGGCCCAGCACCAGCACCGCATGCGGCAGCACGGCGATGAGGGACGGGTCGCGGCCCTCGAGCGCCGCGGCCACCTGGGCGCAGCCCGGGCAACGCTGGCCCGTCCCTCCGGCGCCCGCCCCCGCCTGGGGCCCGCTCACGGCGCGCTCACGTGGCCGGGGCCCGCCGGCGCTGCAGGGCGGGTGCCCTGGATGGGATCGACGGTCCAGCCGATCTTCTTGAAGACCGTGCCCAGTTCCATGCTGACGCTGAAGCGGTTGGTCATGCCGAGGTTCCCGAGCGTGTTGTAGGCGTAATCCAGGCTGAAGCCCTGCCACTTGAAGCCGGCCCCCAGGCTCAGGGGCCCGACATCCACCCCGAATTTCCAGCCGGCCCTGAAGACCAGGGATCGCGCGTACCAGTACTCGGCGCCCAGGCCCAGGGTGATGGGCCCGTCCGTGCTCCACAGGCGGTCCAGCTGGGCCGCGGTCTGAAGGCTGACCAGGTCCGAGTCCACCAGCAGGTAGCGTCCGGACAGGCTGAAGTCCGTGGGCAGGGGGTCCGCCACCTGATCATAGGCGGACTGGGTGCCCATGTTGGACAGCGCCACGCCCAGGGTCAGGCGGCTGGTGATGTCGCTCTGGCCGCCGAGGTCCAGGGCGAAGCCGCGCGCCTTGTACTCGGCCAGGCGGCTGTCGAAGACCTTGGCTGTGACCCCGAGACGGGTGGCTCCGCTCAACGCAATGCCGCCGCTGGCGCCCACCAGCAGGTCGTAATTCTCCACGGCGCCCAGGTCGTTGCCCTGGGCGTCGATCTGGTCGAAGTTCGTGGTGGTGTCGTACTGCACGTTCAGACCCAGGCCGGCGTCCGCGTCCCACACGCGCAGGGGCTGGTTGAAGGAGGCCTGGTCGAATTCGGTGTCGGCGATGGACAGGAAATGCGTGGCCGAGACCATGGGGCCGGGCAGCTTGCCCAGCGCGGCCGGGTTCCACAGGAAGGCCACCGCGTCGTCGTTGTAGGCGCCGAAGGCGCCCGCCATGCCGGCCGGGCGGGCGGGCACCTGGGCGCTGAGGAAGTCGGCGCCCGAGTCCAGGGCCGGCAGCGCGCGCGGGGCCGCCAAGGCCAGGGCCGCAAGCAGCCAGGCGCGCGCCCGGGGCAACGGGCCGCTGCAGGCGGGCCGGATCACCGCAGGACCGCCACGTAGCCGGTGGCCTGCGGGCGCGGCTGCACCTGCAGCGTAGACCACAGCACCAGCAGGTAGACGCCCGAGGCGACCGGCTGGCCGTGCTCATTGGCGAGGTCCCAGGCCACCTGCTGCACGCCGGCCGCGCCCGGCGCGGCGAGGCTGCGCACCTTCTCTCCGGCGACGGTGAAGATGTCGAGGGTGACCGGCATGGGCGTGTTGAGCGAGTAGGCCACGAAGGCGTCCTGGGGCAGCCCGGCGCGGCGCGAAGGCGCCGGATTGGGATAGATCGCGTTCAGCGCGATGGCGGGCTGCACGGGCCGGTGCACGGTCAGCGACGCCGAGGCCTGCGCCAACTGGGCCTGGCCCTGCTCCAGGGAGGCGGTGTTGACCACGACCTGGCCGTCCTGGCCGTAGACCGAGCCCCACAGCGTGGCGCTGAACACGCCGCCCGGGGGCAGGCTGGGCAGGCTCCACACACTGCCGGCGCCCGGCTGGGGGAAGGCCTGGTTCAGCGAGAAAGCCGCGGGCAGGGGATCCGACAGGGTCAGCCCGGTTTGGGTCAGCGCGGTGTCGTTCTCCACCACCAGCACGTAGGTGTCGGCGTCGCCGTTGGAGGGCCGGGCGCCGAGGACCGACTTGGCCAGGCTCAGGCCGCTGGCGCGGATACGGATGAGGGCCGGCGAGCTCAGGACGGCGCCGCCGCCCAGGCTCGAGGAGCCGGCGACCGTGTTGACCCATTCCGCGGGCTCGGCCAGCGCCGGGTCCGCCCGGACCACCAGGGTGAGGGTCTGGGTCTGGCCCACGGACAGGCCCGGCAGCGTCCAGCTGGCCAGCCCTCCGGCCTCACTGCCGGCGCCCGAGGCCGACACGAAGTCCGCGCCGCTGGGCAGGCTGTCCCAGACGCTGACGTCCGCCGCCGCCGCGCCGGTGTTCTCCGCGCTCAGCGTGTAGGTGAAGGTCTGGCCAGGGGGCCCCAGGGCCGGGGCCGCGCTCTTGGACAGGGCCAGGGGCGGCGGCGGACCCAAGCTCACCTCGTCGAGGGCGTACCCCAGGTACTGTTCCAGCCCGTCGGGCGGCCCGCACAGCCCGTCGCCGGCCAGGGAATCGCTGGAGACGAAGCGGAAGCGCAGGTAGAGGAAGCGCCCGACATAAGCGCCCAGGTTGACCGTGACGTGCTCCCACAGGGGGACGCCGCCGACCCCGCCGCCGCTGGCGAAGCCCTCGGAGGGCGAGCCGCCCGCCGGGTCGGATCCCGTGGAAAGGTCCTGCACCAGGTACCAGGCCGAGGCGTCGAGGCTGTATTCGAGGCGCAGCTGGTCCTGGCACTCGGGGTCCCAGCTCTGCACCTGGTAGAGCATCCAGAAGCTGAGCACGTCGGCCGCGGGGGTGATGGTGACCCCCAATGAGGTGAGGCTGGCGTCCTGGGCCAGTCCGTTGTTGTAGGTGCAGCCCGCGTCGATGCCGTAGTAGGCGCAGTCCGCCCCGCTGTGGGGGCTGACGCAGGCGCCCGCGCCCGTGCGGTGCCACAGCCCCGCCGGGTTCCACATGCCCCAGCCCGAATCGAAGACCCCGCCCGCCGACGCCGTCCTGGGCGCCAGGGCGAGCGCGAGCAGGACCAGGCGCAGCATCAAGCGGGCCCCAGCGACGCCAGGGCCGCGCGCCAGGCCGGGAGGTCCTCGCGCTCCAGGGCCTTGCGGTAGAGCGTGCGCGCGGCGGCCAGGTCCGCGGCGTCGCCCAGGGCGGCCCGCAGGGCCGCCAGGCGCGCGTAGTTCCCGGCGAAGCCGGGGTCCGCGCGGATGCCGCCTTCGAGGGTCTCGCGGGCCTTGGCCTCGTGGCCGCGCGCCAGCCACAGCTGGGCCATGTAGAGGTACAGCACGCCCATGCCCGGATCATGGGCCAGGCCGGCCTCGAGGTCGGCCTCGGACTGGGCCAGGCGCGTGGCATCGAAGGGCTGGTCCGGGTCCCCGGGCCGCAGCCCGCGCGGGGCGTGCGTGCGGATGAGCTCGGCATTGGCCGGCACCGCCGGGACATAGGCCACCGAGGCGTCGTCGAAGCTGACCGGCTGCCAGCCCTGGCTGCTCGCAAGGGCCAGCGCCAGGGGGGAGCCGCGCGGCACCCAGCACAGGCCCACGTCCTCGCGCGCCAGGGCCGCCGGCACGTCGCCGCGCGCCTCCAGGGCGTCGCTCAGGGCGGCGGCCCGCGCCGGATCGGCGGCGCCGCGTGCGTCCAGGGCGAAGCGCCCGTGCCCCTCAAGCTTCCAGGCGAGCAGGGGCGTCCAGTCCGGCGGGCAGAGGATGCGCGTGTCCATGAGCGCATCCTCGTAGAAGGCCAGGGTCTGCAGGGGCCGCGCGGACGGGCGGACGTCCGCGGCGGGCCCCAGGGGTGCCGCGCCGCCCAAGGTGGCGTAGAGCACGCCTGCGAGGGCCGCCAGCTTTGCGGGCCAGCGCAGGGCCCTCAGGGGGGCGGGCAGGGCGTCGACGAGCAGGTCGAAGCGGGCCGCGGAAAGCGGCGCGGCCAGCGCCAGGAAGTAGGGCAGGGCGCCGCGGCAGGCCAGCGCCGCGGCGCCAAAGGCCAGCAGCAGGGCCGCATCCCGCCCCAGACGCCCGCGGCCCGCGGCCGTCCAGGAGGAGGCCGCCAGCAGCAGGCCCGCCGCCGCCAGCAGCAGCAGGCCCCACTGGCGGGGGGCGAAGGCGCCGGGCAGCAGGGGCGAACCCTGCAGGGAGCGCAGGGAGCCGGGCAACGCGCGCAGCCCCTGGGGATGCAGGCAGAGGCAGGCGAGCAGGGCCGCCAGGAAGGCTCCCTTGGCCAGGCCCCGCTGGCGCGGGGCCCCGCCGCCGCCGGGGTCAAAGCCCATCCATAGCAGGCCCAGGGGCGCCAGCAGCCAGGCCGCGGGCGTGGCGTTCACCGCCAGCACCGCGAGGGGCCCCAGCCAGATCCAGCGCCCGAAGAAGGCGGGCCAGAAGTCCCCTTCCATGATGAAGAGGGCCGCGCAGAAGGCCGCAAAGCCGACGAGCCCGGGGCCGGGCGCGAGGTCCGGGCGGGCCGCCAGCAGCGCCCAGGCGGTGAAGATCGCCGTGCTGAAGGGGCGCGCGCCGCGGCGGAAGGCCGCCGCCGCGAGGGCCCAGCCCGCCAGCAGCCAGGCCAGGCCGTCCGCCCAGCGCAGGGCCGCCGGCCCATAGAGCTGGAAGCCCTGGAACGCGGTCCAGTCCCAGGCCCAGCTGCGCGCGTCAAAGGGCGCGCCCGCGGGCGCGGTGAAGAGGATGCCCTCGCCCGGCGGCAGGGCGCCGGCCTCAGCCAGCTGGCGCCCCAGCGCCAGGTGCTCCCAGGGCAGCTCCTGCCCCTGCAGGGACGCGACGCCCAGGGCCGCGGCCAGGGCCAGCAGGGCGAGCAAGGCGGTCGCATTGAAGACCAGGCGCAGCGCGGCGGACATCCGCCCTCCATTCCGGGGAAAGGACCCATTCTAGCGCCCTGGCGCCGGGGACACCATCCGCCCCTCGTCTAAAGAGCGAAACAGCGTTTCCTTGGGGGCGGGGCACGGTAATAATGGAAGCAACCTGGGAGGGTCATCCATGCGCAGACAATCTCAAGGCCTGGCCGCGATCCTCGCGGGCCTGTGCCTGGCCGCGGGCCCGGCCGCACTTCGTGCGGAGGCCCGCCAGGACTACCTGGCCGGGACCGCCGCCATGCAGGCCAAGACCTGGGACGAGGCTGCCCAGGATTTCACCCGCGTGACGGCCCAGGCGCCCCGCTACGCCCAGGGCTGGAAACAGCTTGCGACCTTCCGCTA
>Ga0302319_10004604_pt1 | contig 28193 bp, 23 predicted proteins | sample Bog_T0_2_FD_203319 | JGI IMG/M metagenome (GOLD analysis project Ga0302319, IMG submission 203319) | Peat permafrost microbial communities from Stordalen Mire near Abisko, Sweden - Bog_T0_2 | ecosystem: Environmental > Terrestrial > Soil > Wetlands > Peat | place: Sweden: Abisko, Stordalen Mire... | reverse complement strand
GATTCCTGGCATGCGGTTCGACAACGTATCAGATACGACGCTCAAGTCGATTTGGGAAGGTTCGGAGGCGTTCCAGAGGTTCCGAGGTGACCAATGGATGGAAGAGCCATGCCGGACTTGCGAGTTCAAGACCGCGGACTTCGGCGGCTGTCGCTGCCAAGCGGCCCTCCTTACCGGCAACGCCGCTGCCACCGACCCGATCTGCCGCCTCTCCCCTCGCCGCACCGAAATTGACGCGCTGCTTGAAGAAGCCGGTGGAGACCTATCTGAAGCGAAGTTTCGCACCGCACCGCTGCGCGGCTCCTAAGCTCCGTCCTGTCAATGTTACGCCAAAACATGGCAATGACACTATAGTGCGTCACCTTGACAGACACATCGATCCGTATACCGCTGGAACGCTGACTGGCCCAGGTCGAAGTCAATACGCAAAATCATTTCGAATTTGTTTTCGCATCGCGGATAATGGAGCGGTGGAGAATCAAGCCTTTGGTTGGACCTTGCGGTGCGACGAGCCTTTTGAGCTGAGAAACCCGGAAGGGCAGACCGTTGAGCTGCCGTACAAGAAGGTTGAAGAACTCCTGATCGCCCTCGCCCGAAGCGCCACGTTGCAGCCCAGCCGCGACCACCTTGCCCAAGAGCTTTGGCCGAAGGCGGCAAGTGAGGCTCGCCTTGCGAGCCTGCGGCAGGCCCTCAGGCATCTCCGGCGTGGGATCGGGGATGCGAACGTCGTTTCTGACCGGATCCGGTGTGGATTGTCGCCGGACTTCCGTTTGAGTCTGAACGTCGCCGCCGCCCCCTCTGCGAAGAGCGAAAGCATCATGCAGGCCTTCACCATGCTCGTGCGTTGGACCGCCATTAACAATCCGGCCCAAATGCTCGAGCTTCTCAGATCCAGCGGAGACCTCTGCGGGGGCCTACCCAGTGAAGATCTCCTTGGCGCCATCCGTATTGCCCGTAAGCGATTGCCGCTCAACCACCCCCTCGTAGGATGGGCGACCTTTTGGATGGGATGTGCCTCGTTGAGTACCGATCTGCCAAAGGCAGTTCAAGGATTGAAGCTGGCCAGGGAGCATGGCGCGACATCTGGCGACTTCTTGCTCGTTGCTTCGGCCACATTTTGGGAGGGCACGGCCCATATTCTTCAAGGTCGCACGGAAGCCGGAATGCGGTTGGCCGATTGGGGACAGAGCGTTGTGGAATCGCGAGATGGCGGTAGGCACCTGCGGGCGATGGAGAGTCTGCGCGCCCATGCACTTCTCCATCAAGGCCAAGCCAACGAGGCACTAGCCAGATTAGAGGGCCTTAGCGGCGCAGCCGCCCAATCCGACCTCCAACTCGCCGCCGATGAGGCGCTACGCGCCCTCTATCTTGCAACGCTCGGCAAGTTGACGGCGGCCCGAGAAGTGCTGCGGGAGCCCCAGCGCCTCCAGGCCGAAACCCAGCACGGCCGGATTGGGTCAGTGTGTCGCCTCACCGTCGGTATCCTGGAAGCCGCCGAACGCCCAAAGCAGGCGCCCCGGATACTTGAGTCCACCGCAAACGCATTGGGGGACACCGATCAGGTGCACCTGGATCTTTATGCTCGGGAGGCGCTCAGCCTGGCGTTGTGGCGAAACCAGGAGAAGGGACAGGCACTTGCCCAAATCAAGCGATGCCGGACCATGCGGTCGCGTCTCAAGATGGCCATCACGGGGTGGGACAGGGTCTTACTTCGAGAAGTCGCAGCTCTTTGAGCATGGAGGCGACTCATTCCAAAAGGCCCTCCCGTCGCGTTATTCCGCGACGTAAGGCGGACTGTCAACGTACGTAAGGGTGACCCTTTCCCGAACACGTCGGAGTCAGCTTCGCTTGGTCCGGCCGGGTTCACGGACAAGTCTTTGGATACACCTGATTCCCGCAAGCCTGCGGCTTTTCGCTTCTCGCTCTTTGTTTTGATCATGGCCGCGCAAGTTGCAGCGGCAGTGGGCATCTTTCGCTGGGTCGCGCCGCAAGTATTCGATGCAGAATGGCGCCAGCCCTTACCGATCCTAGCTTGGACGGTTTTGTTGGGCCTTCCCCTCAGCCTCTTTGAATACCTATACCATCGCTACCTGCTACATGCCTCGGTGCTTCCCTTCCTCGCGTCCATGCACCACGCACATAGCGTCCACCACGGTCTCACCTACGTCAAAGCGCCGGTGACGCCGATGGAGCCCGCCAAATTGGTGCCGGTGAACAGCGCGTTCCCGGTCGAGGACGAGCATCAAGAGGAATCCATGATGTTCCCCTACTGGGCGTTGGCCATCTTCTTGGTCGTGTTTACGATTCTCCTGGCCGCACCCTTAAAGCTGATGCTGCCCGGCCAACCAATCTTCATCTCGGTGATCTTTTCGGTGGCCCTCTACTACAGCGCCTATGAGATTTGGCACGCGATCCTCCATCTTCCGTTCGAGCGATTCTGGCAGCCCCTCATGGAGAGCCGCGTGTTTGGAAGGCTAACCCGGCGCATGTACAGCTTTCACCTATTGCACCACTGGCGGCCCAAGTCAAATCTGGCGGTAGTCGGGTTTTGGGGCTTCGCAGTTTGGGATCACGCATTCCGCACCCATCGACGCCCCGAGAGATTGCCGTTGAAGGGCGCGGAAGTGAACTACAACGACGGTAGCCTCGCCAAACCGCTCTGGCCCATCCGGCTTTTGGATCGCTGGCAAGGCGGTCTGACCAAGGCCTCGCGCGCCACCGAGCGATTCCTCGCCAAGATCTTTCTGCGCCGACGCCCAACGCGCTAGTCTGCAAGTCGCGTAGAATTTCGCCATGACCCTGGAGGAGGCCACCGAGGTTTTTTGCACCGCGTTCAGCGCAATCAAAAGCCGGACGTACCCCTATCTCCTTGAACGCCAAGGCGGCCTCCGGATCATGCGAGACAAGCCGGGCCGCGCCTCGCCGCGTAAGACCGAAGTGATAGCCGTCGGCCTATCTCCGAGCGAGACTGTGGAACAGGTTCGAAAAGCCGATCTTGGCTGGCATTTTCTTTGCTCGATCGACGAGGACGGATCGACGTTCGATGCCCTTCGGGCTGAGTACAAGGCGCTCGGATACCGTGCGGTTTCAACGGAATGGATGTTCGTCCACCATCTTCGCGAACTCCCGACGCTCGTCTCAGACCCACCTGCCAGAAGGGTGGGGAGGGAATCCGAATGGGCCTCTATCCCCCAAATGGCGTCGCAACCGAGGAAGCTGGTCCCAGGGCGGCGCCTCTACGGAGTTTGGGATGCCCATCGCGACTATGGCTGGTGCGAGAGCATGCCAGTGGGCGACGCCGCCTGGGTCCATGCCCTTCACGTCCATCGCGACTTCCGGCGGCGAGGCTACGGCGGCGCTCTCATGAGCGCCCTGCTTCAGGATGATAAGTGCAACGGAATAAGCACCAGCGTGCTTCTTGCGAGTTCAGACGGAGCCCGGCTATATCCCCGCTTGGGGTACGAGCGAATCGGCGTTTTGCAGATGTTCTGTCCGGCCCGACGCTAGCTCCTAGAGTCCCCCAAAACCGCTGCGGTAACCTGGGTCCTGATCCATGCATTTATTTCGGCGCACTCTCTTGCTTGGCGCTACCTTCTTGGCTTGCCTCAGCCAGGCCTTCTCCGCAAGGAACGACGGTCCTAAGCTCCTCGTCAACGAGGCAACCGCAATCGTGTTCCGAGTTCGGTTCGGCGGCCTTTCCCCAACCAGCCGCGCCGAACTGGCGGCGCATCGACTTCACTCATGGGGCGCCCCGCCAGTCGTGGTCAAGAGCGGACGTTCTGGCTGCGCGCTGCTTGAGGGCGGTCGAGTGTTGATTCGAGTAGGGCGTGCCGACGCCAGGGCCAGCGGTCTCAGCCTCGCCGAATTGGCGACCCGGTGGACTCGATCCATCAATGACGCCCTCAGCCTTCCGCCAGTCAAATTCGGAGCCGGGAGCATCGTGATCCCGGTGGGTGGAACGCTAAGAGTCCCTCTTGTAGGTTCGGCCGCCCTCTCGGCATTGCTGACCGTGAACCAACAAGGAGTCGTTCGAATTCAGCGCACAGCCGGCGCCGTGATCATTCATGGGCTCTCAACCGGCAACCCGACATTGGTCGCCTCGGCTCCCGGCGCCAAATCGCTTCTCCAAATTGCGGTCGAGCCCTACGCCGCAGTCTTTCCGCAGGCCATCGAGTCGGAAGTGGTTGGGGAACCCGCATCGGCCGACACGGTCCGGTCGACGATTCAGGGAGCGTTGAGGTCGCAGATCACGAGCGCGCCAGGCGCCTCCTTTCACGAAGTCAGTCCGCTTCATGCATTCGCTCTGGCGCCAAGTCATGACATAAGTGTTCAGGTTCGGGTCCGGGCCGACGCGCCAAACGCCTTGCCGGCCGAAGGCTTCGTCATGATCCGCGTGCGAAACGTCGGCATCGAGCGGCTGCCAGAGCGCGAGCTGTGGTACTGCAACCAGCCAGAGCGTCTGGCCGCCGCCCGGACGCTTTTTCGGGGCACCCTTCAGATGGACCGTCCGGTCCGGCTCCTCTACCACCACATCAATGTAAGCGACGGACCCATCGTCTTTCGCGTCGATATCGCCAACCCGTCGGCACTTCCCGCACGTATTGTCGTGATCCCTGGGGACGCCACCCCCAATCCCAACCCGGTGATTGCGGGCCTGGATGCGGCAATCGCCTTTCTTGGCAGCTGGCTCAATGGCTCTGGCGAGATCGTCACCGTTCCCGCGGGGACCTCTCGCCCGCTTGCATTACGGCGATTGGCTCGCAACTGCACAACCAGCGGTCTCTCCTACCTGCGCCTTCTAGACGGCGGTCCCCCCTCCCTTCGGGTAACCGTGGCCACTACCGACACCGCGAGTCTGAGCGCCCACTGGCAGAACACGTTGGACGATGGCGCCCCGTGGCGTGAGACCGCCGCCGAGCCACTCACTGGGCCCCCTGACACGGGAGACGATGCCAAGACGATTTACCCCGACCCATTCCTTCACGCGACCGTTGATTATCGAGTCGGGGGCGAGTTTGGATTTCTCGGTCTTGGCCAAAAGTCCATCCCTGCCAAGGGCCTTGCGCCGAGCCTTGACGGAAATTTTGGGGTGTTTTACGAAATCGACGCCACTACCGAGAACCCATCGGACAAGCCCGCCGATATTGAGGTCGTGTTTGAGTCGGGCGCAGGATATTCGGGCGGTCTGTTCGTGATCGATGGCAAGCTTCGCCGCATCTCCCCCTTGCAGCCGGACGGCGAAGCGCAGCTCACCCGATTTCGCCTCGAATCCGGGCAAAGCCGAGTGGTGAAAATGCTCACCCTTCCCCTTTCAGGGAGCTGCTATCCCGCTACGATCATCGTCAGGCCCTATTCGCCGGTGCCGTAGAAACGCCGAGGAGTGCGCCCCCCCAATCTGAGGCCGGCCCGGTCAAGGCTTCCAATGCAGCGCCTTGTCGGGATAAGGCGGAACGGCTGGAACCGGGTTCGGATCTTTGGAGATTTCGTCCAGAAGAACTCCAACCGCCTTTTCCAACTGAGCGTCTTTGCCGAGGAACGTTTCGTGGGGCAGATCATCGATGATGATATCAGGCTCCACGCCGTGGCCCTCGACAATCCACTTCTGCTCAGGCCCGTAGACGCCAAACTCGGCAGCGGTCGCAATACCGTTGTCGACGAGGGTGTTCGATTGATCCAGCCAGACCTCGCCGCCCCAGGTGCGCATCCCGATCACCTTGCCCAACCCAAGCCGTTTAAAGCCCTCGCTGAAGGCCTCACCGTCCGAGGCGGTCCACTGATCGCAAACCACCACGATTTTGCCCCGGAATGCGAATTGCATATTCCAAGAGGGCTGCCCCACCCTTTGGCTCCAATACATCCAGGCCCTTCTCAGGAGCTTTTCCAGAATCCAGCTATCAATGTCGCCACCCTCGTTGTGCCGAACATCGATGATCAACCCTTGCCGATTGAACACTGGGTAGAAGTTCCGAGCCCACTGGTCGATATCGGCGCCCTCCATCGCGCGCAAATGGACGTAGCCGATCTGTCCCTTGCCCAGTGACTCCACTGCCTCGCGACGCGAATACTCCCAATCGTCGTAACGCAGGTCGAAGAACTCATCCGACGAGATCGGCGTCGCGATCACGTCGCGAACCTTGGTCTTGTCACCGCCGGGGTACACCCGTAGCCGAACCTGCTGACCGGCTTTTTCGCGCAGCAATGAGGCGGGATGCGGCACATCCAGCACCGAGACGCCATCGATCATCGTGATGACGTCGCCCTCCTTCAGGTCCACGCCTGGTCTCAGAAGCGGCCCGATCGCCCCAGGGTCGTCGGGATCGGCGCGGTAGAGCTTCGTCAGTCGATACCCTCCGGCTGCCGTGTCCGGCGACCACTCCGCGCCGAGCGAGCCGACGCCGACGTAGTCGGTGCCTCCTCGCCGATCTCCCCCATACACGAACGTGTGAAGAAGGGACACCTCGCCGACCATTTGAGCCAGCAGGTCTGACAACTCGTTGCGATCGCTGACCCGGGCAACGAGGGGCCGATACCGGGCCTTCATCGCCGGCCAATCTACTCCGTGCATGTTGGGCGCATAGACATAGTCGCGATGGAGCCGCCATGCATCGTCGAACATCTGAAGCCACTCTTCCTGCGGTTGGAAGGAGAAGCTCCAAGCACTTAGATCGACCCGGCTTTCGCCGGGATCAACCGGGCCGCCGGAAGCGTCAAACACAAGCACACCGGCGCTGGTGATCGCCAAAATCTTTGACCCGTCGGCGGTAGCTTGAAAGCCGGCCAGTCCGCCGAGGACGGTCGTTGGATGCACGTCGTGATCGCGAATCGGCAGGGCCACTAGGTCGGGTGATCCCCCGGTTGGAGATGAGCGGTAGTAGAGGGACGACCCGCACACGGTGAGGCTGTCGTAGTTGCCGGGAGGCGCTGGCGCAACTCCAAGGCGCTGGGGCAAGCCGTCGGCTACGATCGCCGGCAATGTCTTTGTTTTGGCGCCATCTTCCTTCTGTGCCGCCTTGGCCGCCGCCGAGATCTCGTCGTCGGGCTGGAAGGGAGAACGAAGTCCCGGTTGAAGCGCCAAAAAGAAGATCTGCTGTTGCTTGTCGAAGTAGGGCTCCGGCTCTCTTGGACCCCACGGCGCCTGCACCGTCGTTGACAAGTGACGGTCCGAGACGAAGTAGAGGAATTTTCCGTCGGCAGAGAACGACGGGCTCACCGAGTTATAGCGGTCCGTCGTAGCTGGAATCGTCGTGCCATCAGCGACCTTATAGATTTTGATGACGGTGAACGTATTCTCGGCCGGCGTCACGAAAGCCAGATAGGCGCTGTCCGACGACCATGCGAGATCGCCAAAGTCGTCGATGTCGGAGTTGGCGATCAGCTTGTTGGTCTTGGTGGCTACGTTGTAGAGGAATAGCCGATGTCCCTTGTCGGTATGGGCGATCCACTTGCCATCCGGCGATGGCAAGGTGCGCCATCGGAGGGTTGTTGAGTCCTTCGTGAGTTGCTCTGGTGCGCCGGCGCCGTCGCCTGTAGCCGGCAGCTTCCAAAGCTCGACTTCGCCGCTCTCGTCCGAAAGGGCCACCAACGATTTCCCGTCGGGAAGAAAACGAGCGTCACGGTAGCGGACGCCCTTATTGCGCGTCACCTCAACCAAGCGGCCCGGTTTGACTGGGGCCACAAAAATCTGGCCACGCGCGGTCAACGCCACATGGGTCCCATCAGGGGAAAGATCGGCCGACGTGAACCAATTCAGGGGATCGTGAACCCATTTTTCGCGCATCTGATCGAAGTCAGACGCAAGCCGTATCGGGATCACGGAGTCGGTTCCGGCGACGACGTCGTAGAGGCGCACATCGGCGCCATTTTGGTATACGATGCGGCCTGCATCCATGCTGGGCGACTGAACGTCGAAGTCCCGGTGAAACGTGAGCTGCTTGAGATGGCCGCCATAGTCGTCCATTGACCACAAGTTCATCACACCATCGCGATCACTCTCGAAATAGATGCGCCCGTGCCACCACATCGGGGCCCTGCTCGTGCCTGCATAGTCGGCGGTGAGAGGCTGGGCCTCGGCGTCGCCTCCGTCCCAGCGCCAAATGTTCTGAGCGGTGCCGCCCTTATATCGCTTGGTATAGCTGCCCTGGAACGAAAGACGAGTGAAGAAGAGTTGCTTGCCATCGCTCGAATAGGCGCCTTCACTTCCCTCAGCGAGGGGAAGCAGGGTCTGCCTGCCGTTTGCCGGGTCGACGGTGCAGAGCTGGTAGCCGGGTAAACCACTGTGGGAGAACGACGTATAGAGGATCTTGCCATCGGGGGTCCAACCTTCGGCACGGGCTTGCTCGCCATAGGTACAGCGGCGGGGAAGGCCGCCATCAATGGGCATCACATACACTTCCCTCGGCCCTTCATACCACGCAGTGAATGCAATCCATTGACCGTCGGGCGAAATCTTGGCATCGCTTTCTGGCAATGGGTGCGTGGTTAGCCGCTGCGCCAACCCGCCTTCTACGCCAACCCGCCACAGATTGCCTTCCGAGGTAAAGACCACGGTCTTGCCTCGCAGCGCGGGGCTTTGGTAGTAGCCTAGGCGGCCTTCGGCACTGGCCGTTCCAACAAGACTCAAAGACAAGGCAGCCACAGCTGCCATAAGGGCGAAGAATTTGGGGTGGCGCACGGTGCGGATGTTATACCGCAAGTGTACAGGCTCACAACCTGAACGAAACGTTTAGTGCGGGATCATCGGAGTCGAAGCCGGTAGTGCCTGCGAAATCGCTACCGCAAGAAAGGCAATCCCAAAGACGCTGAAAGCTATGCCGGGAATTAAGGGCAGCGCGCTATCCACACGGGCATGGCTCGGGCCGCTAGGGGGAATCACGACACTCAATTTGGAACCCAAGGGCCGTGGGGCAAGCGCACTTGCCGACCGGGGCTTGATCGTGTACTCCCGATCTTGCCATGAGAATCGGATGACCGGTGCGTAGGTCGGCATCGTTGCGTCTCGGCCGCCCTCAAAGTCATTGGCAACGACTTTGCCTTGGACTACCGCGCCATTGAACCTGCCACGACTCCAGGTTGAAAGGGCAATGCTGCCAAAAGCAATCAACAAAACAGAAGCGATGATCAGACCGCAGATGGTGCTCGTATCCATGCCTGTGAGACCGACCATATCCTGTGAGATGTTCCAAGCTGGGCCTTAGTGCCTTACCGGGTAGGTTTGGGTCATGGGCACAGAGTTTCCAGGTGTCGTCTTTCTGACAGAAGGCGTGGATGCGTTTGCCGACCTGGGCGGATATCCATCGACTTCGAGGCGCAATACCGTCTAGATCTTGGGTGCATGAGCGAAACCGATCCCGCTGAGTGGATTGAGATCGGGACAAGGCCATTCGTCAAGGACTATGACGCGGTTGAAGCGGAACGACCAGCCAACTTACCGTTTCACCTGAAGGGCGCCCGCATGGCACTTCTCTCCTCGCACATAGGTGGAGAACGAACCGGGGGAGCGATCGTCGCCGTCGATTGTCCAGATTTGAAGATCCTCGGGGGGAGGTCCGATGTCGCCGCACTCGTGGACCTCAGGGTCGCCACTTCCTTCCGCCGAAGGGGTCTTGGCGCCGCCCTTTTCGAACGCGCCTGCGCATGGAGTCGGGCACAGGCTTGCTCGGAGATTCGGGTCGAAACTCAGGACACGAACCCGGCGGCGTGTCGATTCTATCGGTCGCTCGGATGCACCCTCTATAGCCTGGAATCAGGCGCCTATGGCGCAGGCTGCGATGAAACAAAGGTGGTTTGGACTTACTCCTTGACCCGCTCATTGTTGCATTGACTTGATCTCCATCTGAGGCCTCCTGGGCATGCTCCACGCTAACTCGGTGAGACGCGTCGGCAAAAGCGACGACAGCCGCAAGGGCCCGCTCGGAGACCGATAGCCGGTGCCGGAGAAACCCCGAGCGGTAGAATGGGAACATTACTACCATGGCCGACATCGCATCTCTCCTTGGACCCGAAGCCGATAGTCTACTGAACCACGTTTGCAAGACCATCGACAAATCTCATCTTCACTTGCCTGGACCTGACTTTGTGGATCGCGTTTGGATTGCCTCCGACCGCTCGCCCCGGGTGCTTGGCTCCCTTCAGCAGATGTTCAACACCGGTCGTCTGGCAAAGACCGGTTACCTGAGCATCCTGCCCGTCGACCAAGGCGTCGAGCACAGCGCGGGCGCCAGCTTCGCCCCCAATCCCCAGTATTTCGACCCCGAGAATATCGTCAAGCTCGCCCTGGAAGGGGGATGCAACGCGGTGGCCTCCACGCTGGGTGTTCTCGGTTCAGTCGGTCGCAAGTATGCCCATCGTATTCCGTTCCTCGTTAAACTCAACCACAACGAATTGCTGACCTACCCTAACAAGTTCGATGAGATCATGTTCGCTCAAGTCGATCAGGCCTGGGATATGGGCGCGGTCGCGGTGGGCGCCACGATCTACTTTGGCTCAGAAGAAAGCGGACGCCAGATCGTCGAGGTGAGCCAGGCGTTTGCCCGCGCCCACGAGTTGGGTCTTGCCACGATCTTGTGGTGCTACCTGCGCAATAACGCATTCAAGAAGGACAAGGACTACGCCCTTTCCGCCGACCTTAGCGGTCAGGCCAATCACCTTGGCGTGACCATCCAAGCCGACATCATCAAACAGAAGTTGCCTGAGAACAACGGCGGCTATAAGGTGCTGAAGGGCGAAGCCGGAGACTACGGCAAGACCGACGAGCGCGTCTACACGGAACTCAGCACAGACCATCCGATCGACCTCACACGCTATCAACTTGCCAACTGCTATATGGGCCGTGCAGGCCTCATCAGCAGCGGGGGAGCATCCGGCAAGAACGACTTTGGCGATGCCGCGAAGACCGCCGTTATCAATAAACGCGCGGGAGGCACCGGCCTTATCAGTGGCCGCAAGGCTTTCCAGCGGCCGATGGCGGACGGGGCCAAGCTGCTCCAACTGATCCAAGACGTCTATCTGGACGCTTCGATCACTGTCGCCTAGTCGGCGGGTCCTTAGACCGGTCGGAGTGGAAACTCCGGCCGGTTCAAATACGTTGCGTTATAATACGTGGGTGGTCGACCCTTATTCGGCGTCGCGGCCACATGCCCGTAGATTTCAAGGACCCGAGCCAATGCCCAGCGTTCCGCGAACCTCTGTTCCGCCCCTTCGCACGCAAAGGCGAAGACAAGTCCTTGCCGGAATCATGGGACTCGCCGTGTTCGTGGCGTTCTGCCGTAACGTCCATCTGGTCGACCGATTTCACGTCCAACGCCCGGTTACGACCAAATTCAAGTCACCGACAACCACCGGTGAAAAGATTGTCCAGGCTGCCCGGCGTCAAATCGGCACTGCCTACAACAACCGCTACATCCCCATCCGCTATCCGAATGGAGACGTCCCGGCAAAGCAGGGCGCCTGCACAGATGTGGTGGTTCGGTCGCTCCGTGGCCTTGGATATGACCTTCAGAAGCTGATCCACGAGGACATGGTCCGGCGTCGGAGTTCCTATCCCCATTGGAACGGCATCATCGACGCCAGCATCGACCACCGACGGTGCCCAAATCAGGTCGTCTTCTTCCGCAAATATGGCGAAGTCCTTACCACCAAGGTCACGCCCGCCACGTTGCTGGCCTGGCAACCGGGCGACATCGTCTATTGGCGCCTGCCGATGAACCTCGACCACACGGGGATCGTCAGCGATGTGGTGGATGCCCATGGAATCCCCGAGGTGATCGACAATGGCACGGGATGCAAAGAGGAGGACGTTCTCACTCGCTGGCAGATCGTGGCCCACTTCCGTTATCCCGCTCCAAAGGCGCCTAGTTCAGGCATCCTCGCGACGAAAATGCCCCCTACGAAGATTGCGCGCAGACAGGCGAGCAACACCCGGCCTGGGATGGACGTGCACCGCGCCAACGTGTCATAAATGGCCATGCGATTTGCTGCGCCCCTTTTCGCCGCCCTCCTCCTTCTCGGAGGATGCGCAAACAACGAACCCGCCGCCACCCAGACCAACGCCGCGACCACTCCTATGGCCACCAATGCGGCGCCCCCGGTTCCGACCATCCCGCCACCTGGTCCAGTTTCCTCTACCCCCGGCCCGGTTTCCTCGACTCCCGACGTCGCGGCGCTGGTGAATCAAAGCGGAACCCCCGATTCCGGACTTCCGAAGACTGCGGGCTTTGGGGCCAAGACCCCCAAAGCCGGCGATCCCATCGCGATCATCCACACCGACATGGGCCGGATCGTTCTTCGCTTTTTCCCGCAGGTCGCACCCAACCACGTGAAGAACTTTATTGACCTTGCGAAGAAGGGTTTCTACAACGGCACGCTGTTCCATCGAGTAATCCCTGGCTTCATGATCCAAGGCGGCGACCCCAACACCAAGAACCCCGATAAGACCCAATGGGGCCAGGGTGGCCCCGGTTATACGATCAATGCCGAGTTCAACGACATTTCGCACCAGCCCGGCATTCTCAGCATGGCCCGCACCAATGATCCGAACAGCGCCGGTTCCCAATTCTTCATCGTCCACCAGGCTCACCCGGACTTGGACAACCAATACACCGTTTTTGGGGAAGTGCTGGAGGGCATGGACGTCGTTGACAAAATCGCCAACAGCCCGCGCGATGACGCAGATCGCCCGTTGACGAACGTGCCCATCAAGGTCGAGATCGTTACCTGGCCGGTAAAGCTCGTTGATAACGCGAAGGGGTAGGCCCATACGGAGCCGTCCCTTCGTCAGGGGGCTCTGGCAGCAGGCGTAGCCTGCTGCCGGCGCCGCACGCAATCTGGAATCACGCCCATCGAACATGTCATAACGAGGTTCATGCGATTCGTGACCCTTCTCGCCAACTTTCTACTGGTAGCCGGCCTTGCCTTCGGCGGCGCCGCCATCGCCCAGACGGCCGGTGTTCCCACGGCAACGCCGGACATTTCCACTCTGGTGAACCAGGATGGCATTCCCGACAAGGGCCTTCCCGACTCGGCGGGCTGGGGCGCCAAAACCCCAAAGGACGGCGACCCGATCGCGATCATCCACACCGACTTGGGCCGCATCGTGCTGCGCTTCTTCCCGGAAGTCGCGCCGAAACACGTCAAGAACTTTATCGACCTCGCAAAGAAGGGCTTTTTCGACGGGACATTATTTCACCGGGTAATTCCAGGCTTCATGATCCAAGGCGGTGACCCCAACACCAAGAATCCTGACACATCCCAGTGGGGTGAAGGCGGCCCCGGCTACACCGTCAACGCCGAGTTCAACGATGTGTCGCATCAGCCCGGCATCCTCAGCATGGCCCGCGCCGAGGACGTCAACAGCGCCGGCTCGCAGTTCTTCATCGTCCATAAGGCCGCCACTCGGCTGGACCACCGTTACACCGTATTCGGCGAGGTCCTCGAAGGCATGGACGTCGTCTCAAAGATCGCCAACACCCCCCGCGACCCAAGCGACCGCCCCCTCAAAAACGTAGCGATGAAGGTTGAGGTCCTCACTTGGCCGGTCAAGCTGAAAGACGCGACCAAAGAGTAGTTGACTCCGTGCCTCCGCGGGCAAGAGAAGTCCATCCAAAATCGGCTCAACAAGACCCTAAGTCTTCGTTCTGGGTACGCCTCGGAACGTGTCGATGTACTCGTTGTCACCTTTGCCTTCGCTGAAGAGCCAGGTCTTATTGAACGCGATGCGTTCTTCGGCGGCGTCTTTGGCGTTTTGCATGGCGGCGATGAAGACGGTGTTCTTGCCGTAGCGTTGGTTCAAGTCATCGACCGCGTGGTTGAGGGCCGAGCGGTCCTCGGCTGTATCGAATAAGGACGGCGTCACCGCAGCCGGGGGACGCAGGTCGTAAAAGGTCACCGCCGCGCCCCGTGGCCGGCGAAAATCGCGGCTCTCCCAAGCCTTGAGGAGCGCCTCGCTGAACTTCACCGAGTCCTGGGTTGGCGAAAGGGGCAGCGTCACCTTCCAACTCTTTTCAAAACCGGTCACTGCGACCACGAGCCCGCCCGCAAAGAGGTTCTCCTGACGAAGCCGGGCGGCCGCCTTTTGCACGAGACGGATGAGCACTTCCCGCACCCCGGCATCCGTTCGCAAAGAAGGCTTCAGCACGTGGGAATGTCCCAACGTCTTGGTGTGGGTTCCCTTACCCGGCAGGTCGAAGCCGCGCAGCAGGTACCACCACTCTTCCCCCACGATGCTCCCGAAGGCCTCGTGAAGGTGCAGCCGATCGGCCGAGCAAAGTTGCTGGGCTGTAAATATGCCCGCCGCGTTCAACCGAATCTGCATGCGCTTGTTGATCCCAGTGAAGTCGGTCAGCTTCAAAGCGTGGAGCTTGTCCGGCAGGTCTTCGGCGCGGATGATCACCAGACCGTCCGGCTTTTGAAGCTCCGTGCCGAGCTTGGCGAGAAACGGGTTTGGAGCAACCCCTACCGAGCAGCTCATGCACTCCCCCACCTGCTCCTTGATCGTCCGTTTCATCTTCTTGGCAATTTGAAGCGCGCGTGCGGGCTCGCGCTCCTCACCAATAAGGCGGCAACGCATCTCATCGATACTGCAGACCGCCTCGATGGGCAAAACCGATTCCACCGCGTCTAGCACCCTTCGGTGGTAGGAGCCATACATGGGGTGGTTGCCCTTGGTGAGGATCAGGTCCGGGCAGAGGCGTTTCGCTTCGCCGATCATCGTGCCGGTGCGAATGCCAAACCGCTTCGCTTCGTAGCTCGCGGCGATGATAAACGACGTATCTGCCATGACAGGCACCACCGCGATGGGCTTGCCCCGAAACTCAGGATGCTCTTGCTGCTCGACCGAAGCGAAGTACGCGTTAAGATCGAGAAACAGATAGCGCAGACCTCGATCTGCGCTCATGCCTCCAAGTAGAGTTTCGTCTACCATCGTTGCATTATACGACCAGGCGGGCGGCGCATCCAAGAGGAATTGAAAGAAGCGCTGTTTGCAGACTCGCTTCATCCTTGGAGCCAGGGAACCGGGGGCCCTGGACTCTGCCACGTGATTGGACTCAGACAGCGTCCAGTCCGGAGCCCTCTCTCCCGGCTCACGGTCTAAGGTCGCAGTCGCCCACTTCGATCCCCCACCGACCTCTCTCGCGGCGGCGAGAGGTCTGGGTTGGGACGGTAGTTGCGTTAAGCGTCCCTGAAGGAGCGAGTTATTCCATCCCTCAGGTTGCCCCAATCAATAGGGGCTTGGCGTATTTCAACTAGTTGTGAGCCAAGCCAAAGCGCTTCCGGACCAGGCGCTCCAGGGTGCCGAAGACGAGAAAGTCGGTACCTAGGCCGATGAGCACAATGATGAGCATCACTCCTATGACCTGTGACATGTCAGCATTGTCGCGCCCAAGCGTCAACTGGAAGCCCAGACCCTGGCTGGCGGACAGCAGTTCGCCCGCCATGAGTGCCCGCCAAGCGTACGCCCATCCGAGCTTCGCGCCGGTGAGTAACGCCGGCAACGATGCCGGCAAGAGTACGGCCGTGATCATGGCCAACGGCTTTGTTCCGAGGGTGCGGGCAGCTCGCAAATAGGTAGGCGGCAAGTTTGCTACCCCATCTCGCACGGATACGGCGATCGAAACCAGTGAGCCCATGACAACAACGAAGAGAATCGCCGCATCGGTAAAGCCAAACCAAATCAAGGCAAACGGGATCCAGCACATGCTAGGTAGCGCCTGCAAGCCGGTCACCAGCGCCCCCATCGTATCATCGAAGAATGAAACCCGGGCAAGCAAGATGCCGAGCGGAATGCCTGCGACGATCGAAATCGCGTAACCGATCAGCACTCGCCGCATGGTGATCACCGTGGCGCTCGTGAGGCTATGATCTCGGATTCCGCTCCAAAGGAAACCGGCCACCGCCTCCGGCGGAGGGATGAGCGTCTGGTCCCAGATGTTTGCGTGGGCCAGGCCCTCCCAGATAAGAAGCAGGACGACAAAGAAGATCGAAGTGCGAAACACCTTCATATGCCCTCCGCAAAGCCGGCCGAGCCCTTCATCGCCTTGGAAACCTGTTGGGCCAGTTCGGCGACGTTCACCGCTTCGATGTGCCTCGGCCGCTGAAGGTCGATCCGGTATTCGGCCGCCACCGATTGCAGATCGCTTTCCTCATGGAGGGTTTGCATCAGAATCAGCCGATCCCCAAGGGTTACCGCTTCGCGCACGTTGTGGGTTACCAAGATGATCGTCGCCCCCGTCCTTACCCAGAGTCCCTGAAGCTCCACATAGAGATCCTCGCGGGTGATCGCGTCGAGCGCCGAGAAAGGCTCGTCCATCAGCAGGACCGCCGGTTCCATGACCAGAGCTCGGGCGATGGCAACGCGCTGCCGTTGCCCGCCCGAGAGTTCGTGAATGCAACGCCCCTCCCGCCCTACCAGATTCACCATGGCAAGGGCGTCCATGGCCTTCGCTCTGCGGTCCGCGGCCCTCAGCCCGAGTTGCTTCAGGCCGTATTCGACGTTCTGAACAACGGTAAGCCAAGGAAATAGCGCACCGTCCTGAAAAACCATCGGGCGGTCAACCCCGGGCCGCACCACCGGCTCACCGGCGATCTCAACGGTTCCGGCATCCGCCTTCTCGAGGCCGGCGACAATGTTCAACAGCGTCGACTTGCCACAGCCGCTGGGGCCGACAAGGACGATAAACTCCCCCGCCGCGATATCCAGGTTCACATTGCGAAGCGCCGATACTTGCTGGGGACCAGAGGCGAAACGCTTGGCCAGCCCACGGATCGACAGGGTCGAATTTCGTGGCGTCATAGGGACGTCGCGTTCGGCTTTGGCAACACCAGCGATGCCCATGGAGCGGAAACCTCCTTCAAGTAACCCGCCGCTTGAGCAGCCGCCGCCTGCGCTTCGATGCTCCTCAGGTCGGGATCTGACGTAAACGTGAGCCTCTTCCAACTCTCTTGGATCACCCCATCGGGCAGGGGCTTCCCGCTCAAAGCTCCAAGCTGTTTATTGACCAGGGCGATCGCCGCGGCCGGGTTCTTGTTGATCCAGTCCACCGCATTGTCGTTTGCCTTGACGAACGAAGCCACCACGTCTGGGTGGTCCTTGAGAAAGTCCGGCCTCACGACAACCACCGTCGTCGTGAACTTGCCATCCGGCCAGAGGCTGCGCTCGTCGAGAACGCGTGTCGCGCCGGTTTCCTTGATGAGTCGCGTTGCCCATGGCTCTGGAACCCAAGCCGCATCAACCTGCTTGAGCTTAAAAGCGATCAAAGTGTCGCCGTTCTTGATGGGCAGGACCTGGACGGTGCCGCCTTTGTCATCCGTGTTCAGGCCGTTCTTGAGGAGGAATGAGCGCAGCGAAACATCCTGGGTGTTGCCAAGTTGGGGCACGGCAACGCGCTTGCCGCCCAGATCGGTGATCTTTACAATTCCGGCGCCAGCACGAGCCACAAGCGACGCGCCACCCGAGCAAGCCCCCGAGATGATCTGGATGCCCTTGCCCCCACTTTTCTGATAGAGGTTCACGACGGGGCTCGGCCCCACGTAGGCGATATCAACCGCCTTCGCGCGGAGCGCTTCGATGATCTCGGGACCAGCGTTGAACAGTTGAGTCTGGAGTTGCACGTTGGGGCCCAGATCCTTGTCGAAGTGACCCGGCGCCACTCCCACCAACGCCGGAGCGTGAGTCAGGTTGGGGAAGAAACCGAGGCGGACGGTTGTCTCCGACCCCGTCGCGGCGCTTTGTCCCGGGCTTTGAGAAGGCCCCGACGAACTGCAGCCCACCACAAGAGTGGACATTGCTGCCGCAAGCATCGCAAACGAAAAGAAGCGAGTGGTCATTATTGGTCACAGTGAGTATACAAAGATAGTAAACCCTAGCGATCTAATCAATTATTAAATCGTCTCAAATGCTCGCATCCTTAGGTCTGATCGACCATGAGGCTCCGAACTGGATGATTCTTCTCGACAATATCCTGATAGGAGGTGTTATCCAAGACTTGGGCCAAAGCGTCGCGCGCGTCTTTAAAGGCATACCTCAATCCGCAGGATTCCGGATCCGGGCATCCACAAGGCTGATATTGGGTGACGCTCACACAACTGATTGGCGCCAACGGACCCTCAATTGCACGAATCACCTCACCCAGCGATATATCGGCGGGCGCACGCCGGAGGGTGTAGCCACCACCCGGCCCACGCCGTGATTCTATGAATCCCAACATTCGAAGCGACGCCAAAATCTGTTCGAGGAATTTGACAGGAATGTTCTGGCGCTTAGCGATTTCCTGAATGTTTTGCGCGCCCTGCCCATAGCAAAGGCTCAGTTCAAGCAGAGCCCGCATCGCATATTTGGCGCGACTGGTAAGCATCGGTCGGACCGTACCCCAAAAAGGGCGCCTTAGGTTAGTGAATCGGTCCTTGCGCTACAATGAGCCCAGATGGAAGCAAATCCGGGCTTGCTTGCGGTGGCAAGCCTGCTGATGGTGCTGGGCAACGCCTTCTTCGTCTCCGCCGAATACGCCTTGATCGGTGCGCGGCGTACCGGCGTTGAAGCATTGGCCAAGCGCGGAGATCGCCAGGCAAAGCGACTCCTCCTTGCGCTAGATGACCTATCTAGCTACGTTGCGGCATGTCAGATCGGAATCACGATGCTGGGCATTGCTACTGGCGCCATCGCCGAGCCCTTTGTCACGTCCGCCCTCCAATCCTTGGGAGGCCCCGGGATTCCAGCAGGCGTCGGATACGCCGTCAGCTTTTTCGTGGTCACGCTGGCGATGGTGATTCTCGGAGAGCTCTGTCCCAAGTACCTTGTTCTTCGTAACCCCGTTAAGGTCGCCCACTGGGTGGCGGGGCCTTTGGGTCTTTTTGTCGCCGTTTTTCGGCCCCTGGTATGGATCACCGAGGGAACCGCAGGACTGATCCTCAAGCCGTTCCACGTGAATCTGAACGAACAAGCCCGTCCGGTGGTGGCCCGTGATGAATTGGAGATGCTCGTGAGGGAAGGCGGCCAGGGAGGCATCCTCGCTACCGAGCATGCAGCCCTCGTCGCCCGGGCTCTAAAATTCGACCAACTGGATGCCCGGGACATCATGGTGCATCGCCTCGATATCAAGTGGATCGACTTGAGTCTTGGGAAAGACGCACTCCTGTCTCGGCTGCGCAAGATTCCATTCACCCGCCTGCCGGTGTGCAGAGGAGACATAGACGACCTCGCCGGCATTGTGTACCTGCACGACATTGTCAAGAATTTGAGCGATCCCGACTTCAGCCTTGAGCGGATCATCCGCCCCGCGGTGATCGTGCCAGAGAACTTGCCGATCGACCGCGTGCTCGAGCAGATGCGCCACAGCAAAACCCAGCTCGTGATCGTGATGGATGAGTATGGCGGGACCAGCGGGCTGGTTACCTTGGAAGATGTGGTCGAAGAGGTGTTCGGTGAACTTGAAGACACCCTGGAATCCGAGCGACCTGCGATCGAGCGACTCAGTGAGAGTCGGGTATCGGCACGAGCGGAAACCCGCTACGATGAGCTCCTCGACTTTCTTCACCGCGACGCCGGGGCCGAGCCCAACACCGACACCCTTGCAACCCTCATCATTGAAGGGCTCGGACACGTCCCCCGACCGGGGGACTCAGTCGAGTGCCCGTTGGGCACCCTCAGGGTAGAGAATATGGCTCGGCGGCGAATCACTCGGGTGAGTGTCTATTTGAAGCCCGCTTAGAGCTTGCCGAAAGTTATTTTGGACTGCTGCTCGGGTCCGTGAAGAATCGTCACCGTTGCGGATACAAACTGGTCGGGCGTCGCCCGATAGGTATCCACAAACTGGTTGGGGTTGCGGTCGACGAGGGGAAACCACGAACTCTGGACCTGCACAAAAATCCGGTGACCCTTCAGAAACGTGTGATACACATCGTTCATCTTGAAGTGAATGCGGGCAGGCTGGCCCGGAACGAAGGGCTCGGGATGCTCAAATGAATTCCGGAAGCGTCCACGAAAAACGTCGCCACGGAGTAACTGTTCATAGCCAGCCATCGAGACCCCTTTGGGTGAGACAGCGGTCGAGTCCTTCGGCCACGCATCAATGACCTTTACCACGAAGTCGCCGTCGGTTCCCGTCGTTCTCACCCAAAGGTCCACGTCGATGGGGCCAGCCACCTGCAGGTCCTCATCGAGGACTGGGCCTCGATAACTGATCACATCGCTCCGAGACTCCGCAAAACGCTGATCGGCCACCATGTAGGACGTCGGACGTTCCCGGCTGACCGCAAACTCAGGCAAGTAGGGCGTTGGGCGGGCAGGATCACTCACGTACGAGTCATCGCCTTGGGTCGAAGGCGGTTCGGTGACCAAGAGCTGGTTCGAGTCCAAATACAGGGGAAACGGCCGGAGGTTTGCGGGAGGCCACTGGGCGAAGCGGTGCCATTCGTTTCGCCCGGTTTCAAAGACGGTTGCCTTGGCAGGAGCGTCCTCGCCCCCTCCCCGCAGGTAGCGGTCAAAAAAAGGAAACTCGATGTTGTCACGGAAGTCTGCCGAGGTATCGGCGTCAAAGTCCAGGTCGTTGAACACGCGTCCGGTTCCGTCAGCCCACATGCCGTGGTACCACGGGCCCATCACAAGGTAGTTCTCTTTGACCTGATTGTTCGTTTCTCCCGCCTGGAAGACATGAAGCGCCCCCCACATGTCCTCCGCATCGAACCAGCCCCCGACGGTCAGGACCGCGCAGTGCACGTCTTTGAAATTGGATGGCAGACTTCTGGCCTTCCAATAGTCATCGTAGTTCGGGTGGTCTTCGAGCTCTTCCCAGTAGGGGATTCGCCCCTTCGCATAAAGCTGATTCAGGCCCTCCGACGTCCCCGCGTTCAAATAGAAGTCGTAAGCGCTGAGATCGTCCCTATCGACGTCAATCCCGCGATGATCCGTTTCCAAACCAGACCGAGGCACATCGAACCAGGCCGAAAAATCAAAGTTGTCTTGCAGAAAGAAGGCGCCGTAGTGGTGCACATCATCTCCGATCCACCAATCGCTGCAGGGCGCCTGTGGCGAAATTGCCTTTAAGGCGGGATGCGTGTGCACGGCTCCAATTGCTGCGTAGAATCCTGGGTAGGAGATGCCCCACAGCCCGACTCGACCATTGTTTTCGGGGACGTGCTTGACAAGAAAGTCGACGGTATCCCAGGTATCCGTACTCTCGTCGGTCCCCGATTCACCCGGTTTGAGGGGGGGCCGAATATTCTCCCATTGCCCTTCGCTCATGTAGCGACCCCGGACGTCCTGGTAGGCAAAGATATAACCGGCCTGCTGAAACTTGAGACTGCCGTCGAAGTCGGAGCGAGCGTTCGTTCCGTAGGGACCGGCGCTATAAGGGGTCCGCTCTAGGAGGATGGGGTGAAGCCCAGGTTTGCCCTTGGGCACGTATACCGAAGTGTACAGGCGGACGCCATCGCGCATCGCGACGCGGTATTCAATTTTCGTGTATCCGGTCGTGCTCTGGACGGGCTGGGCGACGGCGAGCCGGAGGAGCAGGCAAGCGAGAGCGGGGATCACCCGCCCATCTTACCGCCCCGAAAAGCGTGACAAATGGCGATCGCCAGCGCATCCGCGACATCATCCGGTTTCGGCGCTGCTGGCAAACCCAGAAGCTTCGCAACCATGAACTGGACCTGTCGCTTATCGGCAGCGCCATTACCCACCACAGACTGCTTAATTTCCGGCGGGCTGTACTCTGCCCATGGCAAGTGGAGGCGACTCACCGCCAACAGGAGCACGCCCAGGGCCTTGGATACATCCATCGCGGTGGTCTTGTTCACGGTGAACAGCAGCCTTTCCGTCGCCACCGTATCGGGTCGATGGGTCTCAAGCAGGCTCAACGCTTCCTCGTGCAGAATCGAGAGCCGTTCGGGAAGCGATATCCTTGGGGTCTGAATGAGCCCATAGAATACGGGAGTGATGCGCGACCCCTCCTTATCGATGACCCCCACGCCAATTCGCTCAAGACCGGGATCGAACCCTAAGATCCTCATGTTCTCTTGAACTTCCGGAACAGTTCATCTTTCCCCAAGGTTAGTGTAATAGGTCGGCCGTGGGGGCACATGTACGGGTTATCCGTCGCCGCAAGATCGACGATGAGGCGTTCCATTTCCGGGAGGCTGAGGGGATCGCCTGCTTTAACCGCCATTTTGCAAGACGAAGTGATCCAAATTTGCTCTCGTGTCGGCGCAAGGCGCCGGGTGACGCTGGCCTCAATCAGTTCGTCGACAAGATCACGCAGCACGCGAGCTGGGTCCTTTCCTCGGAGCGCCGCCGGGGCAGACCTGATTAGGTAGCTCTCCCCTCCAAAGGGCTCAAGCTCGAATCCAATCGCTTCAACTTCCGACACCTTGTCTCGGAACAGTACGGCTTGGCGGCGGTCCAGGTGAAGCGCCACCGGCGTGAGCAAGACTTGCTTCTCGATGGCGGACGGCCCCTTTAGGCCGCATAGATATTCGTAGAGGATACGCTCGTGAGCGACATGTTGGTCGATGATGACGATGCCGCGCGCCGTCTCAGCAACGATGAACGTATTCATCGCCTGTCCGAGCACCCGCAATCCCTCCAATAGTTCGGCGAACGGATAGTTGCCCTCGGCCAAGGGCAAGTTCGGTACGATAGCGCCCGACTCAGGAAGCGCCACCTCCAGCGCGTCTAGGGGAGCTTGCGCACCCAGCGTAAGGGCCGCGACTCCCGGACCACCCGTGTTAAAGAACGGGAATTGGGGCGCCGGCCTGGTAAGCGCGAGCGCCTGGTTGGCCAGCGCCACCGACTCGGCGCTCGGCATCATGCCGTGCTCCATGAGCGCAGACTTGATCGCGACACGAATGGCATCGAAAACCTGCCCCTCGTGTTGAAACTTCACTTCACTCTTGGTCGGCGAGACGTTTACGTCAAGCCGCCCCGGATCAATTTCGAGGTTCAGAGCGATGAGCGGATACCGCTTCTCAGGGGTCAGGTCACGATAAGCCTGATCAATGGCCGCGGTGAGGGTTCGGGTGCGCACGGGCCGGCCGTTGACCGCGAGGTATTGATAGGCGCGAGTGTGACGCGTCACATGGGGTGGGCTCACAAACCCCTCAATTGAGATCCCTCCTACCGAGGTTCGAACTTCGGCCAGGGCGCGCGCCATATCGCGTCCCCACACCTCCGAAATGGCCGACAGGCGATCCCCGTCCCCCGTCGTTGCGAAGGCCACCTGCCCATTGTGGATCATCTTGATGGCCAGCCCTGGATAGGCGATGGCATAGCGAGAGACCATCTCGACACTTGCCCCAAGTTCGGTGGTATCTGACTTCAGGAATTTAAGCCTTGCCGGCGTGTTATAGAACAGATCCTCAACCCAGATCTCGGTGCCACGGGGCCCAGCGCCGCCGGCGGTCTGGGACACCTTGGAGTCCGACACGCTAATGACCGTCCGCAATCCATCGGCCGCCCCGCTGGATAGGGTCAACTTCGAAACCGACGCGATCGATGGCAACGCCTCCCCCCGGAAGCCCAGGGTTCGAACGCCGTGAAGGTCCTCAGCCGAGCGGATTTTAGAAGTTGCGTGCCTTTGGAGGGCGGCTCTGGCGTCTCGCTCTGACATCCCAAAGCCATCATCGGAAACGCGAATGAGGCTGCGTCCGCTGTCCTTCAGTTCGATTTCCACCTGGGTCGCCTTCGCGTCAATGGCGTTTTCAAGCAATTCCTTCAAGGCGGCGGCCGGGCGCTCCACAACCTCACCCGCCGCAATCTGGTTTACGGTGTGAGGATCGAGCAAGATGACGGTTGTGGGGAGCACTTCCAACATCTCCTATTCTATACGCGCACCGCTTCCGGGCGGCGAGGCACGGGGCCAGAAGCCAGGTTGGGGCAACAATTAGGAGTGTTTCGCGCCAAAACCTGTCTTCGAGACAAAGGTTTTGGCCAGATTCGCCGATCATTCGATTAGTGTCGATGCGCGCCTCCTTAGAATTGCCGAAGCCTCTTTGGCCATTCGCGACGAAGACGCGCCGACCCTTTGGGATGGGTGCGGGCTAGATGTTCACGATAATCGGAATCGTGGTGGTGCTGATGGCGGTCGTCGTCGGCTACGCCATGCACGGTGGGAACTTCGCGGTTCTCATCCAGATCAACGAGCTGATCATCCTGGGCGGTGCCGGCTTTGGCTCGTTCCTGGCCGCCAATGGCATGAAGTCGCTGTCCACGACCATCAAGTCCATCATGGGCTTGCTCAAACCGGACCCCTACACCAAGCAGACCTATATCGATCTCCTTAAGATGATGTATCAGCTCTTCAACGTCGCACGAAAGGAAGGACTATTGGGGTTGGAAAAGCACATTGAAACCCCCACAGAAAGCGAAATCATCAAGCACTACACAGCATTCCTTGGCAATCACCACGCGGTGAACTTCTTCTGCGACACCATGAAGGTTGTTCTGACCGGTGCGGTTGGCCCCCATGACCTTGCCGAGATGATGGAGTTGGATCTGGAGGTAGCCCATAGCGAATCAAGAGGTCCCGCCGAAGCCATCCAAGTCGTTGGCGACGCGATGCCCGGCTTCGGAATTGTCGCTGCGGTTCTCGGCGTGATCATCACCATGGGGAAGATCGGTGGCGAGGCCGCTGAGATCGGCAACTCTGTCGCCGCTGCTCTTGTCGGCACCTTCTTGGGAATCCTCTTTGCCTACGGAATTTTTGCTCCCCTGTCGCGCGCCTTGGAAATTCGGCTGCGCTCAGAAGAGCAGTACCTCAACTGCATCCGCTATGCCCTGTTCAGCTTTGCACGCGGAGAATCCCCCATTACATGCGCGGAATTTGCCCGTCGCAACATCGAACCGAGCGTTCGACCGGGATTCGTTGAAATGGAGACTGCGGTGAAGGAAAAGGCCGCCGCCTAAGCCTATGAACGAAGGCACTCCAATCATTGTCAAGAAGAAGAAGGTCCATGGCGGCCATGGGCACCATGGCGGCTCCTGGAAGGTCGCTTATGCCGACTTCGTGACAGCGATGATGGCCTTCTTCATGGTCATGTGGATCATGGGTCTGTCTGACGACACACGAGCCCAGGTTGCCGGCTACTTCAATGACCCGATGGGCATCATGAAATCGATGCCCCAGAGCAACAATATTATGCGGACCTTCCAGGCGCCACCGCGGTACGTCACCGCTTCGAAGGAAAACAACCAGTTTCAGGACCGGCAGGCCCAAGAACGTGCCTCGATGAATGCCATCAAGAAGAAGCTGACCGCCGTCCTCATTGTGAAAGCGGGCGTTGGTACCGGCCACGACATGGCTCACGCTCCGGGAACGAACACCAAGGGCCTCGACTTGAAGGCGCTTGCCAGCCAAGTCCAAATCACGATGACTCCCGAGGGCCTCGTGATCGACTTTGTGGAACGGGCCGGGTCCGTCTTCTTTGAATCCGGCAGCGCAATCGTAAGGCCGGAGGCAAAGGCCATCGTGCTGAAGGTCGCCAAAATCCTGGGTGCCTCCAACCGGTATTTGCGCATTGAAGGCCATACCGACGCAAAACCCTACTCAGACGGCGGATACGACAACTGGGATCTGAGCGGAGACCGCGCAAACGCCATGCGGCACGTGCTCTGCGAAGGCGGGGTGAAGGATTGGCAAGTGCTCCGCGTGGAGGGTCTCGCCGATCGAGATCCCAAGGTGAAGGACGACCCCTACAATTTCGCAAACCGCCGGGTGACGATCCTCCTACCCTTCGATGACGAGAAGACCGCGACCGTTGTCGATAAGAACGAAATTCGGCTAAACAATCAGGCCGAGTTCAACAAGAGTGTGCTTATTCGCCCAGAGGACCTCTCTGCGGAGGATAAAGACAAGGTTGAGAAACATACCGAAGATGCCGCCCGAGCTCTCATTGACACCGGGCATGGCAATCTCGTGCCCAAGTAGCAGGTTCTGTCGAGCCATGTTCGGGAATAAAAATTCGCGTTCTACAGAACCTGGGTGCAGAGCGCAGGTGAAAGCATCGTAATGTAATAGATGCTTCCCTTAACAAGCGCAAAGCTCATGATGGCCCTCAGGGTCATGCTCTGTGCGTCATGGATGGGATCAGCGGGCCATTTGCCGTCATATGGGGACCCTAAGCCACCCCGGCACCAAGGCTACTGGCGAAACATCAGCGTTTCGGCGGCAGCAGTGGGCGTGGTGACCGTTTCTAGCGACTCGCGCGTTTTGACCGTGATTGGTTTGGGAGGGCCTCTTTATTCAACGGCCCGCTACACCGAAGATCGTAAGAGCCGAAAGCCCGATGAGCTTCGCAGGGCGGCGCTTTTTCGACATCGCTCCATCTACGTACATGGGCGACGCTATACGCGGCGGACGATTTGGCGCGACCACGCTCATTATTACGAATTCGTTCGCGTCTGAGCCGCGCGGCTCAAGTGCATGAACGAGGCTGTTACTCTGAGGAGATTACCGGGTTCTTCCGATTATTGACCGTAAGGCTACTGCGTTCTAGCCGCGTCGATGATGCCGGAAACATGGGAAAACTAAGAGAGTGGACCGCCCGCCTTCCGCTGGCCTTGGAGACATTTTGTCAGTCATGGTTAACAGTGGTACGGCTGATTGCGTTTGCGGTCGCCGTCCGGGGCGTCGCAGCTGCGGCCCCGAACGACATCACGTTGCGCTTCGCGGTTTTTGATCACCCGGAGGCGCTTGACACCCTTCGCCAGGTACTCCGCGAGTTCGAATTGGCCAACCCCGGGGTCAAGGTCAACCTTGAGAATTCCGACTACAACACCTACTTTCACCAGCTCTTCGCGCAATACGCGGCCGGCGTGGCTCCCGACGTTGCCATGCTCGACATCCCGAACATCGACCGGTTCGCCAAGCGCGGCATCTTGCGCCCACTGAACTCGTTCTTCTGCGACGTGCGGGGCTTCGACATCAACGCCTACTATCCCGAAATTGTCCATGCGTGCAGTTATGAAGGTCAACTCTACGTGTTGCCGCGTGACATCGCTCCGCAGGGGTTGATTTACTACAATAAGAGAGCCTTTGACGACGCCAGAATTCCCTACCCGGATGGAACCTGGACCTGGGATTTTCAGGAACGGCCGGCTTTGCGAGAAAAGGACTTCCTTTGGGTCATGCACCGCCTCACGAAGACCGATGCTAACGGCAAGGTCGTGCGGTACGGATTCCTTCCTGATAACGAGGGCCTCCTCACCGATACTCTCGTGTATTCCCAGGGGCTCTCCTACATCGATGATATCGATCACGTTTCTGAACTCCGCTTCACCGATCCCAGGGTCATTAAGACCTATGGCCTTGTCAGTGACCTCATCGGGAAGTACGGCTATGTAGCCTCGAGCGCCGAAGTCGCGGCCTACCTGTCCAACCCCCAGGAAGTCTTCGCGGATGGACGGGCGGCCATGTATCAGAACGGCATTTGGGAAGTCAAGTACATCCGGGACTACATGAAGCAGCATCCCGATCAGGCCTTCGCCTGGGATATCACTCTTGCTCCGGGGTTCAAGACCGGCCAACAGGCATGGCCCTCGGGGGGATCCGGGTACGCCATGCTCTCCTCAACCGCCCACCAACGCGAGGCATGGAGGCTTATCGCCTGGATGGCAGGACGCCCAGGGATGATCGCGATGGCGAAGAGCGGAATATCGCAGCCAGCCATCAAGAGCCTTGCTCGTAGCGAACCTTGGATTCCCGGCCCCCACACGCCTCCCGACGAGCGGGTACCGGCAAGCCGGATCCTAACCGACGTCGCGGTCTCACATTCCGTCTTCGGCGTACGTGATGAAAATTGGAACGACATCAAGAACCTGACTTATGACCACAACGACAACATTTTCGCCGGTCACCTTTCCCCGCAAGGCGGCATGCAAGCCAATCAGGATGAGGGCATCCATCGCCTTCGCGATATCCTTCGTGAGCAAAACGCACCCCTATTCAATTGGTGGGCAGGCGGTCTGCTGGCCGCCGCGATCATGTGCGGATTGATCGGTTGGGTTTTCATGCCACCGCGCGGTCTCGTCGAGTCCAATCGCCAAAAGCGTGAAAACCGAGTGGCCTACCGCCTCCTATCCCCGTGGTTCGTGGGCCTCATTTTGTTCTCCATCGGACCCATGTTGTTCTCACTCCTCATGGGCATGTCAAGCTGGGACACGGTTGCCCCGGCGCGCTGGCGCGGGGCGGGGAATTTCACCGAAATGTTCA
>Ga0302319_10004603_pt1 | contig 28195 bp, 27 predicted proteins | sample Bog_T0_2_FD_203319 | JGI IMG/M metagenome (GOLD analysis project Ga0302319, IMG submission 203319) | Peat permafrost microbial communities from Stordalen Mire near Abisko, Sweden - Bog_T0_2 | ecosystem: Environmental > Terrestrial > Soil > Wetlands > Peat | place: Sweden: Abisko, Stordalen Mire... | reverse complement strand
ACGCAGTATTTTGTTCGCACTTGACCCGAAAATGCTCTTAGTACCGCTTTGGAACTGAGCCCGTGAGACCAGGAGATTCAGCTCCGGGTTTTACGGGTTCTTTTCATTAAGTCAACTGGTCTCAATTTGACCGCTGCCGGGACTGTCAGGCGGATTTTCCCGAAATGAGATCGATGCTGTTCTGAGCGGCTGTCTCGTTGGTTGGGCTGGGTTTGTAGGCACAGGCGCGGTCGCGTCCACTGCGTTTGGCCTGGTAGAGTGCTTGATCCGCACAGTCAATCAAAGTCAGGGCATGTTGTCCCAGCTCTGGAACGAGCGTGCCACAGCCTATCGAAATCGTCACAACGCCGCAAGGGTTGCCGGAGTGCGGAAGTTGGCGGCTGCGCATTATGGCGCAGATATCCTGCGCTAACTGGAACGCGCCGGCTGCGGAAGTATTGGGCAGGATGACCGCGAATTCCTCGCCGCCGAATCGAGCCACCAGGTCACCCGGTCTTGAAACCACGTCCTGGATAGCCTCGGCAATCTGTTTAAGACAATTGTCGCCGCGGAGATGACCGTAGGCGTCGTTATATGCCTTGAAGAGGTCCGCGTCGATGAGCAGAAGTGAGAGCGGTTTACGCTCGCGCATGCAGCGCCGCCATTCATTCGAGAGGCATTGGTCGAAGCGGCGGCGGTTGGCGAGTCCTGTAAGCGCGTCGGTGATGGCCATCGCTTCAACGGCGCGGTAGGCCTCGGCAAGTTGCTGCTGGGCAAGTTTGCGTCCGGAGATATCGCGGACGATCTGCAAGATTCCTGTGCAGATATTTGTGTTTGAATCGCGCAGACTGCGCAGGCTGCCCTCCACCCAGATGTACTCTCCGTTTCTCCTCTTTACCCTATATTCGATGGTGCCGGTTTCAGCGTCTTTTTGCAGGGTGTGGATCAGCGCGACCATTCTGGGCAGGTCCAAGGAATGGATGACTTCAGCAAAGCCACGGCGCATGGTTTCGGAGGGTTTATACCCGGTTAGAAGATCAACTGCAGGGGAGATATAGTGAGGCACTCCATCGCAATCGGCAAGCATGATGATGTCGCGCGAGTTGTCGGTGACGAGCTTGTGCAGAGCCGCGATCTCTTCGAGCCTGCGTTCCGCGCGGCGTAGGTTTTCGATCACAACGGATACGCTATAGAGGCTGACCATTGCCGCAGCAATGAATAGCTGAAGGAGCACGACCGATTCAAGATGCGTGATGGAGCTTGACGCGGCAAACGGGCCCTGTCCACGGACCGTAAAGGAACTTGCGATACCGGCCACGAAGAGGGTGGCCAAAGCGGCCCAGCCGAGACCGAGACGAAGCAGAACCAGAATAAGGAGCGGATAGAGGAGGAAGGACAATGGCATGCGGTTCTGGGAGAGTGTGGCCACGGCACAGGCCACAACGGGAATCAGATAAACCCAATTCCTGAAGGAGAAGAGCGAGTGGCGAAAATGTGTACGAAAGATGGCGACACATGCTGGAGTGGCGACGCATACCCCCAGAGAGTCGGCGGCGACCCATTGCAGGAATTCTGCGCCGGCAGACGACGCGTGCCAGAGCGGGGATGAAGTGTGCCAAAGCGGGGAGAGCAGGGCATCAACAGCTCCCATGATGACAGGGCCAGCTATAACGCCAAAGGCGAGAAATCGGATGACGTAGACGGGATTGGTGAAATCGGGGAGTTGGGACGAGCGGCGGCGCAAGAGCCAGGCACCGATGAGCGATTCAGAGAGATTAAGGAAGGTCAGGACCAGACCGCTGACGACGCCATGATGGCCGACGAGTAAACCGGCGGCGAACTGCGCGACATACCCGGCGCACAGGAAGGCTGCCCAGCGACGGCGCGGCGCCAGGAGCAGATATGCCAGCACGACTCCGTTGGCGACCCAGATGAGATTGGCTTCGGGCGCGAGGCCGACAAAGACCGTGGCCAGGACGATGGAGAGGAAGCATCCCGCCAGACGCAAGGCGAAGGCGTGCTTGCGCAGAGCGCGAGCGGCGCGCTGGTTAATTCCGGATTTGGTTTTGGCGCACAACACCACTCCCCTGCAATGTCTTATCGGAGGGATTGATGGCAAGATCAGGCGGGTGGGGAGGATTTGTTGTTGATTATCAGGGTTTTGGCATCAGTCCGGGTGGAATTTCGAACGGAGGCCTTCAGGATGGCGGGGTGAGTTGTGGGTGAAAGTCGGCTTTGCCGCCGGGCTCGAGGACGATTTCAAGCTGGCCTTGCTGGCGCTCTACCAACATTGGGCCCGGGATCTGGACAGAGTGGCCATTTGTTGCTGTGTACGAGACTTTGAGCTGGCCGCTGCCGTTGACCTGAAACCGATAGTGGAAGTCGGCGCCGGCGGGGAGAGAGTTGTCGCCGAAGGCGGCGCTGGGGTATTCGACCTCAAGCAGCTGGATGGGCGCGCCGGTGCGATTTTCGATGGTTGTATCGATGTGGTAGGAATGGCAGCCAGAGAAGAGGGCGATTGAGAGGAGCGTTGCCGCGTAGATCGGATAGCGATAGCAGGCGCGTTGATTCACTTGCCAGTCTCCCCATTGGGCGGCGCAGTGTCTGATCCGGAGATCTGCTTTGCTACGGCCTTTTCCACGCGGTCGAGCCGCTTGAGCAGCTCAGGCAGGCGCTGGAAGATGGTGACGGCGCGGAGCCAGATGCGGTTGTCGAAGCCGGGAGAGCCGGAGATCATTTTGCCGGGCGGCACGTCGTGTGAGACGGCCGATTGCGCGGTCAGGATGACGCCGTCGCCGACGGTGCAATGACCGGCAATGCCAACTTGTCCGGCAAGAATCACGTTGTTGCCGATGATGGAGGAGCCGGCGAGGCCGGTCTGCGCACAGATCAAGGTGTCGTTGCCGACGCGTGAGCCGTGGCCGACCTGAACGAGATTGTCGACCTTAGTGCCGTCGCCAATCTGGGTTACACCCACCGTGGCGCGATCGATTGTAGCGTTGGCCTGCACGTCGACGCGGCTGCCGATATGAACTGGTCCGGACTGCGGAATCTTCTCCCATTGTCCGGCGTCGTTTTTCGAGAAACCGAATCCGTCGGCTCCAATGACGACGCCATTTTCGAGCGTGACGTGGTCGCCGAGAACGCAGTATTCGCGAACCACGGCATGCGCGTGCGCGAAGAAGTGGCTGCCCACCTGGACGCCGCGATAGAGCACCACGTGAGGTAGGAGGGTGGCGTTCGACCCCAGGCGGACGTTGGGGCCAACGACGGCGTAGGCGCCGATGTGCGCATCGGGGCCGATCTCTGCTGTGGGGTCTATGACCGCGGTGGGATGGATTCCGGGGGCGTAAGAGGGTGGCAGGTAAAAGAGGCCTAACGCGCGCGAAAAGGCGTGGTAGGGATTTTTGATTCGAATTGATGCGGCCGCGATCTCCTGGAACTCCGGCTCGACAATGATGGCCGCGGCGCGGGTGGATCGGGCGAGGGCAGTGTAGCGAGGATTCGCGACAAAGGTAATCTCAGTGGGGCCGGCTTCCTCGATGCCCTTGACGCCTGTAACCTCGAGGTTAGGATCGCCGCGCAATTCGGCGCCCAAACGACTTGCTAATTCGCCTAGTTTCATTGAGGTGATTGTAGCGGAACGCTGGGGGCTTCGCTGGGTTGTAATGGAACCTGTAACGTGTGCGCAGCGGACTGGACTGCATGGAGGGTTGCGCCGGGAATGATGCCGAGAATGAGCGTTGCGGCGACGGCCAGAAGCAAGGCTGCTCCGACGGCGATGCCGACGACGGGCTTCGGCGGTTCGGGTTGGTCGCCGGACGGGCGCTGGGCAACGACGAGCGCCAAACGGAGGTAATAAGCCGCGGCTAATCCTGAATTGAGCAGACCGATAATCGCAAGAGCAATGGCACCGCCGTCGACTGCTGCGCTGAACGAGTAGAACTTGCCGAAGAAACCGCCGGTGAAGGGAATCCCGATGAGCGAGATGAGGAAGAAGATGAGCAGGCTGCCGAGGAGCGGCGAGCGATAGATCAGGCCGCGGAAGTCGTCGATGAGCGGCAGGTGCTCGTCGTATCCGGCGACGAGCGTGATGACGGCGAAGATGCCGACGTTCATTGCCGCATAGGCGGCGATGTAGAAGCTGGCAGCGGCGATGCCTGGTTGGCTAAAACCTGTGGTGTCACTCGCCGCGGCGAAGGCGGCGAGGAGATAGCCGGCGTGGGCGATGGCGGAGTAGGCCAGCATGCGCTTGACGTTCTGCTGGCGGAGCGCGGCGAGGTTGCCTACCGTCATTGAAAGAACGGCGACGATCCAAAGCAACGGCGCCCAAATCGAGCGAAGATGGGGGAATATCTCGTAGACCACGCGGAGCAGCAGGGCAAAGGCAGCCGCTTTGGGCGCGGTGGAGAGCAGGGCTACGACCGGTGTGGGCGCGCCCTCGTAGACATCGGGAGTCCAGATGTGGAAAGGCGCCGCGGAAACCTTGAAGAGGATGCCGACCAGCATGAGCGCAAGAGCGGCGAGGACGAATGTCTGGTTCTGGGCGACCGGAGCGAGTTGGGCAATCTTATAAATCTGGGTGGTGCCGGTGGCGCCAAAGATGAATGCGATGCCGTAAAGCAGAAATGCGGTTGCGAAGGAACCGAGCAGGAAGTACTTGATGGCGGCTTCGGGGCCACGGGCGGTCTGTTTGCGGTAGCCGGTGAGAATGTAGGTGGAGATGGATGAGATTTCGAGAGCGATGAAGACGAGGAGCAGCTCAATCGCGCTGGTGAGCAGGCACATGCCGACTGCGCCGAAGGCAATGAGCGCGTAAAACTCGCCCTGGTGGTGGCTGTGCTCAGGGAGGCTATCGATGGAGAGCAGGAGAGCCACGAGAACGATGCCGCAGATGAGGACGTGAAAGAAGATGGTGAAGTCGCTGGTCTCGACGGTGCCGAAGAAGCCTGTTCCCTGAGGCCAATAGAGCTGCCCAACGCTGGCCCAGATGGCGATGGTGGTTCCGATGGCGGCTAGAAAGCCGAGATAGCGGCGAGTCCACGACGGCGGAATCGACGCGTCAATCAGCATGACGGCGACGCCGGTGAGGGTGAGAATCACCTCGGGGAGGATGCGGTAGATGTCGGGAACAGAGTTCACCGCGGGCCTCCTTCCAGATTAAGAACTGGCGTTGCGTTTGGAACTGGCCCTGGATTCGCGCCCTGATAGACGCTGGGATCCACAGGCAGTGGCTGTGGCGCGCGCCACGGAGGATGCACGCCAAGCTGAATGGTGTTCAGCCAAAGCGAGGGGGCCAAGCCCATGACAAGCATGAGCACAACTAGCGGCGCAAGCACGATGAACTCGCCGATGCGCAAATCGGTGGAGGGTTTGGACGCGATGAGTGAGCTTTGAGGACCGTAAAACAGGCGCTGGACCAGAGTGAGCATGTAGGCGGCGCCGAGGATCACTCCCAGAGCAGCCAGGATCGCGACGGTGCGGTTTACTGCGCCGAAAGTGTTCGAAAGAATGATGAATTCGCCGATGAAGCCGCTCAGCATGGGCAGGCCAATCATGGCCAGTGTGGCAATCACGAAGATTGAAACGGCGCGGGGCATTTTGGCGGCGAGCCCACCGTAGGAGGCAATTACGCTCGTTCCATAGCGGATTTCGAGCGCGCCGAGAAGCAGGAAGAGCGTGCCATCGACCACGCCGTGCGAAAGGATCTGAAAGAGCGCACCAGACCAACCGAAGAGTGTGAGGCCGTAAATGGCGAGCACGATCAGGCTGAGATGACTGAGTGCGGCGAAGGCCATGAGGCGCCAATAGTCGCGTTGGACAAGAGCCAAACAAGCCCCATACAGGATTCCGATGACGGCAAGAACGATGAGAAGCGGCGCCATGGCGCGCGCCTGGACGGGGAAGAGGCCGACGTGGAAACGCATCATGGAATAGAGGCCTAGCTTGCCAGCAACTACCATGGCGAGTGCGACGGGGGCTTCGTTGTAAGTGTCTGCGAGCCAGCCGTGCAGCGGAAAAACGGGAACCTTGACGGCGAAGGCGAATAGAAATGCCAGCGCGACCCAGAAGAGCGCTCCGGCAGGAAGCACACCGGTTGCAGTTTGATACTGCAGGTCGACGAAATTGAATGTGTGCGCGCGTGAATAGAGCCACAGGATGGCGACGAGCAAGGGCGCGGAGGGGATAAAAGTGAAGAGGAAGAATTTGAGGGCGGCCTTGGGACCGTCCTTGCGGCCGTACATGGCGATAAGAATCGCCATGGGGACGAGCGATAGCTCCCAGAAACCGTAATAGAGCATGAGGTCGAGCGAAACAAAGACGCCGACCATGGCGGTCTGCTGGACGAGGAAAAGTGAGTAGAAGACCTTGCGGCGGGTCTGGATGGCGTTCCAACTGGCGACGACGCCGATGGGCGCCAGAAGGCCGACAAGCACGATCAACCAGAGACTGAGGCCGTCGACTCCCACGTGGTAACAGATAGCGGGGCTGTCTATCCAGGGAATGTTGACTTCAAACTGGAATCCCTGGCGACCCGCGATAAAGTGCGCGGGAAGATGGAGCGTGAGAAGGAATGTGACGAGCGAAGTGCCGAGCGCGATCCAGTTGGGCAACCTGGAGCGATCGGGCACAAGCGCGACGACAATCGCGCCGGCGAGCGGAATCAGCAGGATGAGGGTGAGAATGGATTGGTCGATACTTGTCATCTTCTCAGTGCCCCGATCCTATGATGTGCGTCAAGGGCTGCGGCACGGGGATCGCTCCCTGCGCGAGCAGCGCGAAGAGGAGAACCGCGACGGCCGCAGCCGCGAGCCAGGCAGCATAGGAGCGCAGATTGCCGGATTGCCAGCGCTGCAAAATCGCTCCGGAAAGGTTGGCAATGCCGGCAAGCAGCCATGCAATGCCGCCAAGAATTCCGGTATCGACGACCCAACCCAGGACGTATTGTGAAACGGCAAAGAGCGGCCTGACGAGGACTGCGCCGTAAAACTCGTCGACGTAATATTTGTTGGCGAGGAGGTTGTAGCCGGCGGGCATGGCAGCGGCCAGTTGAGCCGGCCGCTCAGTCTTGCGCCGGTAATACTTATCCGCGATAAGCCAGCCTTCAAGCGCCGCCAAAACCGCAAATACGGTGAGGGCCAGTTCGAGATGCGGATTGCCGGAGACTTTCGGGTGAAGAGCAATCGAGGGCGCCAGGAAGGAACTGAAACCCTCGATGCCGATCCATCCGCCGCAAATGGAGAGGAGCGCAAGGATCACGAGCGGCGCGCGCATGGACCAGGGGCTCTCATGGGGGTGGGCATCTGCTGAGCGCGATTCGCCGAAGAAGGTCATGTACCACAGGCGGAACATGTAGAACGAAGTGAGCAGGGCGGTGAGAAGCCCAACGAACCACAAGAATTTGCCTCCGGTTCCACTGACGAATGCGTCGTAAAGGATCGCGTCCTTTGAATAAAACGCGGCCAGGGGAGGAAATCCGGCGATGGTGAAGACGGCGACCGTCATGGTCCAGAAGGTGACGGGAAGTTTCCTGCGCAGACCGCCCATCTTGCGCATGTCCTGTTCGCCGCCCATGGCGTGAATCACAGAGCCAGCGGCAAGGAACAGAAGAGCCTTGAAAAATGCGTGCGTGACGAGATGAAAGATGGCTGCCGAATACGCCGCAACGCCGCAAGCGAGAAACATGTAGCCCAGCTGCGAGATGGTGGAATAGGCGAGCACGCGCTTGATGTCGTTCTGGACGAGTGCGATGGTTGCGGCAAAAATGGCCGTGGCCGCACCGACGATTGCGACGGTGGAAAGCGCAAAGGGCGATCGGTCGAAGAGGAAGTGGGTGCGGGCGATCAGGTAGACGCCTGCTGTGACCATGGTGGCGGCGTGAATGAGTGCGGAGACGGGCGTGGGGCCTTCCATGGCGTCGGGCAGCCAGACGTAAAGGGGGAGCTGGGCGCTTTTGCCGGCTGCGCCGAGGAGCAGGCAGAGGCAGATGGTGGTGAGGACGCCTCCGGTCCAGATAGGATTCGTAGCAAGTTTGGTGGAGATATCACTGAAGGTCAGCGTGCCGAAGTTGGCGAGGAGAAGAAAGATTCCGATGAGGAAACCGAAGTCGCCAATGCGGTTGACGATGAAGGCTTTTTTGCCGGCTGCGGCTGCGGAGGGCTTGGAGAACCAGAAGCCGATGAGGAGATAGGAAGCGAGGCCGACGCCCTCCCAGCCGACGAACATGAGCAGCACGTTGCCGGCAAGGACCAGGGTGGTCATGAAGAAGAGGAAGAGATTGAGGTAGCTGAAGTAGCGCGCGTAGCCGGGATCGTCGCGCATGTAGCCGACGGAGTAGACGTGGATGAGAAAGCCGACGCCGGTGACGACGAGGAGCATGACGAGGGAGAGCTGGTCGAGGACGAGGGTGAAGTCGATGTGAAGCGAGCCGATGTTGAGCCAGTTGCCAAACGTTTCGGCGCAGGGATAAAGGGAGGTATTCGAATCACATAAGACCGCAGAGAATGATACCAGCGGAGCCAGCAATGCAACTGTGGTCACGAGCCATTTGGGCATATGACGGCCGAAGAGTCCGTTCACCAGAAATCCCACAAATGGAGCTAATGGGATGAGCCAGAGACGGGCATAAATGATGAACCCGTGATGGAGGAGAACCGTCGTCATTTGGTCAACATTCATAGTTTCATCAGATCGATGCGGTCAACGGCCAACGTGGCGCGTACCCGAAAAACAGCAATTATGATGGCCAGACCAACGGCAGCTTCAGCGGCGGCGACCATCATGACGAAAAAGACGAAGATCTGTCCCTTGACTTCATGCCATTGATAGGCAAAGACGACGAAGGAGAGATTGACGGCGTTGAGCATGAGCTCAATGGACATGAACATGGTGATGAGATTGCGCTTGATGAGAAAGCCGACAACGCCGAGCGAGAAAAGCACGGCGCTCAGGAGCAGATACCAAGAGAGGGGCACATCGTGTTGAAGGAAGCTCATTTTTCGGCCGTCCTTTCCGAGCCTTCGCGTCGAGCGATAGCGACTGCGCCGAGGATGGCGATGAGAATGAGGACCGATGTTACTTCAAAGGGCAGGAGGAGTTCGTGGAAGAGCACCTGGCTGAGGACGACGAGGTTGGAACTGTTGGGATCGTTGCTCAAGCCGGTTCCGAGATGCGCAGAAGCGAGCCCCTGGGCGCGAAGAATGATGCTGGCCAGCACGGCCAGGAGGACGACAACGGCGGGAAATCCAACGCGTGCCGCTGCGCGGCTGCCAAGAGTGCGCTCCTCGCGGCCGGCATTGAGCAGCATGACTACGAAGGTGAAAAGGACCATCACCGCGCCCGCATAGACGATGATTTGCGCGATGGCGAGGAATTCGGCGCCGAGCAGCAGATAAAGCACTGCGAGCGAGGTCATGACCACGATCAGCGCCAGGGCGCTGTTGATGGGATGGGTCTGCCACAGGAGGTTGATGGCTCCCGCGAGGCAGAATCCGGCAAAGAGGAAAAACAAAATCAGGTGCATCGTTGCCTGACGTGCTGGTAAATGCCGGGTCGACCGCAGGACCGGCAGGTTGAGGGGAAGAACGGCAGAGCCTGGAAGTTGTTGCTCCGAAATTTCCTTCCCGATTGTAAATGAGCGTGAAGCGATCAAAATGATTGCATCATGCCCGTGGAGTTCGCTTGCCGGGCGCTTCCCCTGTCCCCAGAAGCGAGGGACAGGGGGCACCAGAATCTCAAAAATACGCGAGCCAGAGGCTTGTTCCCACAATGTTCAGCATGGCCAGCGGAAGCAAAACCTTCCAGCCGAAGCTCATCAGTTGGTCGTAGCGGAAGCGAGGCAACGTGCCGCGCACCCAGACATAGAGACAGAGAAAGCAGAAGACCTTGCCTACGAACCAGATCATCGGGAGCAAGGCGTTGATCCAGGTGCTCTCGAACGGCGGCATCAGGTCGCCGAGCGGGCTGGTCCAGCCGCCGAGAAACAGAAGTGTCGCCACGCAGCCCACGTTGATCATGTTGCCGTACTCGGCCATGAAGAACATGGCGAACTTCATCGAGCTGTATTCGGTGTGGTAGCCGCCGGTGAGCTCGCTCTCGGCTTCAGGCAGATCAAAGGGCGAACGGTTGGTCTCAGCAAAGGCGGCCATCAAGTAGATAAAGAAGGCCAGGAGTTGGCCTCCGCCGAGAATGTTCCATGTGAAGAACCCGAGGGTGGCCTGCTGTTCTACGATGACGCGCAGATTGAGCGAGCCGGCGCGAAGAACGACACCAACGAGCGAGAGACCGAGAGCCAGCTCGTAGCTGATGAGTTGCGCGGAAGAACGCAGCGCGCCAAGCAGGGAGTATTTGTTGTTCGACGACCAGCCGGCAAGGGCGATGCCATACACGCCGACGGATGTGACGCCGAGAATGACGAGGAGGCCGACATTGATATTTGAAATCTCAAAGAAATCGAAGCCATGCGGGCCCATGCCGGGCGCGCCGAAGGGAATGACGGAGATGGCAAGAAGCGCGCAGCCGAGGGAGATGATGGGCGCCAGCAAATAGAGCGGGCGGTAGACGGCGGTGGGAATCAGATCCTCTTTGAGGAAGGATTTTGCGCCGTCGACGAGCGGCTGGAGGAGCCCGAAGGGACCGACGCGGCTGGGTCCCCAGCGGTTCTGGATGCGGCCCACCAGCTTGCGCTCAAGCAGCACGGTGTAGGCGATGCCCATGAGCATCACCACCGTGACTACGGCGACTTTCAGCAGGCTCCAGAGAAAGAATGCGAGGATGGTCACGTGCGTTCCAAAAGGCAGCAAGTCAGCGCCGCTGCGCGGGTTAGCAAGTTAGCAAGTCAGCGCCGCGGAGCTCAGTCGGCGGCGGTTTCGGCTAGTTCTTTCGATTGATGTTGCATGAGTTGCCTGAGCGCTGTGCTGTGACGGCCCAGCGTTCCGGAGGTGAAGAGCGTATCGTGCGCGGGAACTACGAGGTCCGGGCTCGTGAGCGCCTTCAGCGGCACAAATCCGGGCATGGCCTTGAGTTCCGTGTGCACATCGTTGCCTGCAAAAAGATTGATCCGGTCTAGCGTATATCCCGGGACTAGTCGTTCGATCTCGTCGAGAAGCGCAAGCGGATCGAAGGGGCTGAGCTTGGGTTCAAGGCCGTTGGCTTCGAGCCACACGGCGTGACGGTCGGCTTCGCCGGACTGTGCGCCGCGCGACTGGCCGAGATCGCCGGTGGTGCCGCGTTTGCCGAAGGGAACCAGGGTGCTGATATCGACTCCCATGCCACCGGCGAGACGGACGAGGATTTCGAAATCGGGCTTGACGCCGGCGCGATCGGCGGCCTTACGCACCATCTGGATGTCGCCATAGGTGTTGGTGACGGTGCCGGATTTCTCGTAGAGGCTGGCGGCGGGAAGAACGACGTCGGCGAGGGCCGCGGTTTCGGTGAGGAAGAGGTCCTGCACGATGACGAATGCCTTTAAGAGGGCTGCGGGAGCGAGCTTGGCGTTGGAAACGGGGTTCGCGCCGACGATCAACAGCGCTCCGAGTTCGTCCTTCGCGGCTGCTTCGAGCATCTGCGGCAGGGACTTGCCGGGTGCGGAGGGCAGGTTGGGGTATTCCGCGAACGTTTCGGGCGCAGTGACGGGCACGTATCCGGGCAGAAGGTCGGGGAACAATCCCATATCGGCTGCGCCGCGCGAATTTGCGTGGTCGCCAAGATAAGCGAACTGAACATTGCCGCGCTTGAGGCCCCAGGCAACGAGTTTCTCGACGGCCTCGCCGCGGAACTCCTCGCCGAAGATGACGACGAGCGATTCCTCGGCAAGCAGTGCTTTGCTGAAGTCGGAATTGGCGTGATCGAGAAATGCGGGAAGGTCTATGAAGCCGCTGGGCGGAAGCTCCTGCGTGGCTTTGGCTTGCCGGTCGAGCTTGATGGGTTTAGAGTTGGCGACGTAGAGTCGAGCACGGTTCAAACGCACGTTGGTGCGCAGCAGCCAGGCCAGTAGTGGGTGCTCCTCCGTGGGATTACCGCCAACGAGAAGGATGCCGCAGGCAGTGGAGATTTCGCGCAGGCTTGCGGTCTTTCCGGTGGTTCCGGCGAGAGCGCGGGCGAGGGCGGCGTAGTCTGTGCTGCGCTCGTGGTCGATGTTGTTGGTCCGCAGCACCGTCCGCGCAAATTTCTGCAGCAGGTAATTTTCTTCGTTGGTGGTGCGGTTGGAGCCGATGACGCCAATGGCGGCGCCGCCGCGCGCGTCGCGAATCTCTTTGAGCCTGCCGGCGGCAAAGCGAAGCGCGTGGTCCCAGGTGGCGGGCTCGAGTTTGCCTGCCGCGTTGCGGAAGAGCGGCTGCGTTAGCCGTTCGGGGCTGTCGACAAAGTCGAAGCCGAAGCGGCCCTTGGCGCAGAGAAAGTCATTGTTGATGCCGCTTTTGTCGCGATTGTCTGCGCGAACAATTTCGGCTCCGTCGTTGGTGGAACGCACGCCGAGAGTGACTTTGCAGCCGTCGGCGCAATGCGTGCAAACGGTGGAAACGTGGCTCATCTCCCAGGGGCGGGTCTTGTAGCGGTAGCTGCCGCTGGTGAGCGCGCCTACTGGGCACACGTCAATGCACATGCCGCATTGCTCACAGTCGAGCTGGTGCTTGTCGTTGGGCACGATGACGGAGTTGGCTGCGCGATTGTGGATGCCGAGCGCCCACACGTCCATGCCTTCGCCGCACATGCGGATACAGCGGTAACAGAGGATGCAACGCGGGCGATCGTAGAAGACGGCGGGCGACCACTGCTGCTCGTCGCGATGATGCTTGGTCTCGACGTATTGGCTTTCGCCTGCGCCGTATTTGAAGGTCATGTCCTGCAACTCGCACTCGCCGCCGGCGTCGCAAACCGGGCAGTCGAGCGGATGATTGGCGAGGAGCAATTCGATGGTGGCTTTGCGTGCCTGCGCGATCTCGGGAGATTCGGTGATGAACACCTGGCCTTCAGCGACCGTGGTGGTGCAGGCGGTTTGCAGCTTGGGCACCTTCTCCTGGCGCACGACGCACATGCGGCAGGCGGCCTGAAGGCTCAAGCCCGGGTAATAGCAGAAGGCAGGGATCTCAATGCCGGCTTTGCGGCAGGCGTCAATGAGAAGGGTTCCCGCCGGAGCGGTTAGCTTCTTGCCATCGACTGTGAAGGTTACGTCGGGCATTCGGATCCTTAAGCGGCCTGGGTTGTTCGAGTGGGAGCGAGAGATTGTGGGAGCATTACAGCAAGCCACTCAACTACGTATTGCTTGGCCTCCCGTCCGGGATCGAATTCTTCAAAATCGACGCTGGTCGCCGTCGCGTCTGGAAGTGGCTCTTGAGCTCTCGCGGTTTCGTTCAGATAGAGTTCCATCGCTTCGCGCATGTTTGCTCGAGTGTGTTCTAACGCATCGCCGAGCGACCCGCAGCCAGGCAGATCGGGAGAAAATGCGCTCCAGTTTGTTGCGCCCTTTTCGTAAACCACCAGAAATCTTTGTCTCATCTTAATTCCAATCTGTTCCAGCCAACGTCCCAGGCCTCAGAATCGAGACCTGGGACACCCGCCTTTCTGGTATGACAAAGCGGGGGCATCGGGGTTATTTCGGCCGCTTCGCCACGTCGATCTCGTTCTTGCTAAGGAAATCGGCGAGCGGCGAGAGGTTCTCCTCTTCCATTTTTCTCGGCATCCCGGCGGGATTCTGCTTACGCATCCTTTCGGCAGCCAAATCAAGAAACGACTTGGGACGATCAATCATAAATAGCTTCCTCCTGAAGCTGAGGGAAGATTAGCCCGGTCAAATAGGAAAATGGCCCCAGCAAGAAAAGATCAGGTAGCTTCGATAAACGCCTGAAAAACAATAGCTTAGAGGACATACGGGGCATCCTCATCCGTCGAGATCCCGAAGCCTCTCGATCATCGTAAATGCCGGAAACTAAAAACTATTGCGAAGAAAAATGGTGCATGCACCCCCCGTTGAAAATGTTACGTTTCCCTGTCAACCCCTTTTTTCATGCGTTGGAACCACGCCCCTATACAACCGTCAACTGCGGCACGCCTTCCCGTGCGAACGGGCATGGTTTGCCATTCAAATGATCTTCAAACTCACTGCGAAATTTTTTGAGGAATGCGATGGTCGGCATGGCCGCGGCGTCGCCTAGCGGGCAGAAGGTGCGGCCGAGCATGTTTTCGGCCAGGTATTGCATGTTGCCGATGTCGCTCTCGCTGCCGAAGCCCGCGTGGAAGCGCGTGAGCGACTTCTTGAGCCAGTCGGTCCCTTCGCGGCAAGGGATGCACCAGCCGCAGCTCTCGTGGGCGTAGAAGCTGATCGTACGCAGAGCGAACTCGACCATGCAGGTTTGATCGTCGATGACGACGACACCGCCAGAGCCCAGCATCGAGCCAGCTTTTCCCACCTGATCGAAATCCATGCCGATATCGATTTCTTCAGGCAACAGGACGGGAGTTGACGAACCGCCTGGGACGACAGCTTTTAATTTACGCCCGCCACGAATGCCGCCGGCAACGTCGTAAATCATTTTCTTGAGGCTGTAGCCCATCGGCAGCTCGTAGACGCCGGGACGCTCCACATGGCCGCTGATGCAAAACAGACGCGTGCCGCCGTTTCGCGGAGTGCCCACACCGGCATAGGCGGCCGCGCCCATCGTAATGACATGAGGGACGGTGGCGATGGTCTCGGCATTATTGATGACCGTGGGGCCGCCGTAGAGTCCGACGACGGCAGGGAACGGCGGCTTGATGCGCGGCACGCCGCGTTTGCCTTCGAGTGACTCCATCAACGCCGACTCTTCGCCCACTTCGTATGCGCCCGCGCCGGTTTGGGTCATGATCTGGAATTCCGCGCCGGAGCCGAAGATGTCTTTGCCGAGAAAACCGTGATCGTAGGCGTCGGCGACGGCGCGCTCCATGATTTCGAGAAGATAACGATATTCGCCGCGCAGGTAGATGAAGCCCATGCGCGCGCCGACCGCCAGACCGGCGATGATGGTGCCTTCGATGACAGCATGCGGATCGTGCAGGAAGATGAGGTGATCCTTGCAGGTGCCGGGTTCGCTCTCGTCGCCGTTGACGAGGATGTATTTGGGTTTGGCGGACTGCCGGGGAACGAAGGACCACTTCATGCCTGCGGAGAAGCCCGCTCCGCCGCGTCCGCGCAACCCGCTGGCCTTCATCTCGTCGATGATCCATTCCGGGGTCAGGGCAATGCATTTTTTCACGGCCTGATAGCCGCCGAGTTCGAGATAGCGATCGATCTTCGCCGCGCCCATGCCGAAGCGGCTGGAGACGATCTTGACTTCATCGGTGTGGGAGGCGAGCCTAGGCATCGCTGGCCTTGCCTTTCGCTTTCGCCTTGGCTTGTCCGCGATAGCCGCTCAGGATGCCGGGGACGAGATCGGGCTTGAGCTCATCGTGGAAGTCGTAATTCACCTGAATGGCCGGGGCCCAGCAACAGGCGCCAATGCACTCGACCTCTTCAACGGAGAAGATTCCGTCTGGGGTGACGCCCTTGGGTCCGACGCCAAGCTCTTCCTGGAAGCGTTCGTAAATGTCGTATGCGCCGCGCAACATGCAACTGATGTTGGTGCAGACTTGAATATTGAATTTGCCCGCGGGCTTGAAGCGGAGCATCGAATAATAGGTGGCAACGTTACGGACTTCGAGTTCCGTAATGCCGATGCGCCTGGCCACTTCGGCGACGACCGCGTCAGAAAGGTAGCCGATCTCATCCTGCGAGTAGAGCAGCATGGGAATGAGCGCCGAGCGTTTTACGGGGTACTTCTCGACGAGCGCGTCGAAGCGCTTGGCCAGCTTGGGCGAGAAGACCGACAGGGACTCGGGATTTTTCTTTTTGGGACTCATCGCATCAACTCTCGTGCCCAGGCTTCCGCCGCCATATCCATCTCTTCTTCGATCGTTCCGTCGCGCAATCGTCCCGATTCGGTGAATTCCAACTTCCCGTTCCCTCTATTTTCTCGCGTCCAGATCACGATTGCGCCATCGCGATCGAGTCGAAGCCACTTTTCCTCGAAGCGAACCGTGATTCTATCCTCATCCGCCTCAACCACAGCGTGACGATTGCCACCGAGTCCGTGTGCGGCGGTGTAACTGCGCAGCAGGGAAGCGAGCGAGATCCAGAACTCTGCGTAGACACGCGAATCCGTTGCGGCCGTTGTGCCGCCTGCAGCTTCGGTCGTTCTGTTTGGCCCCAACGTCAAGAGAATTCTCCCATGATTAGTCCGGAAACAATCTCCTCCGCGATTTTTTCGGGTACACAGTCGCCACCCAGCGGAAATTCCTTTCTTGCAATTTCGAGCGCATTCGGAGGGCCGGAGATCACAGCGGTGATTTGCCCCTTTGCCTCCTGCAGATCGGCGGTACAGAGCAATGATCCGAAACTTAAGCAGAGCCTTCCCTGGTAGGAGGGCAGGAAGAGGCGTTCAATCGCGGTGAGGCGCCGCTTGCGCAATTCCACGTTGGCTTTTTCAATCTCATGGCTGACGTGGACCTTCACGTTCTCGTAAACCTGGGCGGCAGTCACTCCGCGGCCGACCGGTGGGTCCTGGGCCGGACGGGCATGGGATCGCAGACTGCTTAATTTGTCCGCCAACTCGCCGTAATTTGTCACAAGTTCACCTATCAGTGCTTGAAAAAAATAACTTTTCTTGAGAACTCGTATTTCAGGGGCTAAAGCCCCCGGATTATTTTGTTGCGCCTGCGGCGCGAGTAAACTCGCGCCCTGATACAAAACTTGCTCAAGTCTCGGCACGACTGAAGTCGTGCCCTTTCGCGATTCTACTTTCACTGCAGCTTACGACACGACTTAAGCCGTGCCCTTTCACGAATCTGGCTTTCACCGCCGGCTCCTATCTGTCGATCTCACCGAGCACAATGTCAATGGAGCCAACCACGGCGACCAGGTCGGCGATCAGGCCGCCCTTGCACATGGTTTCCACGGCCTGCAGCGTGGGAAAGGAGGGATATCGCATGTGTACGCGGTAGGGCTTGGCGGTACCATCAGAGACCACGTAATAGCCCATCTGCCCATGTCCGCATTCGATTCCCTGGTAGACCTCGCCGGCGGGCACATTGAATCCCTCGGTAACGATTTTGAAGTGATGGATGAGCGCTTCCATCTGCGTTTTCATTTTTTCGCGGTCGGGCAGGACGATCTTTGGCGCATTGGCCTTGACCGGGCCACCCGGCATGCCGTCGAGTGCTTGCTGAATGATCCTGGTGCTTTCACGCATTTCCACGAGACGCACCTCGTAGCGCGCCCAAGTGTCGCCTACTGTCGAGATTGGCACGCGGAACTGGAACTTCTCGTAGCTGGAGTAGGGCATGTCGCGGCGGAGGTCGATATCGACGCCAGAAGCACGCAGAGGAGGGCCAGTAACGCCGAGCGCAATTGCATCTGCTGCAGAGAGATAGCCGACACCCTTCAAGCGATTCATGAAGATTGGGTTGCCCGTGAGGAGGTTCGAATATTCGTCGATCTTCTCTGGGAAACCGAGAATAAAAGCCTGAACTCGATCGAGCCAGCCGAGCGGTGGCTCCATAGAAAGACCACCGATGCGGAAGTAGCTGGTCATCATGCGCTGGCCAGCCACCGCCTCGAAGAGCCTGAGGATCTCCTCGCGTTCGCGGAAGGTGTAAAGGAAAACTGTGAGGGCGCCAATGTCCATGGCGTGCGTGCCGAGCCATATCAAGTGGCTGTTCAACCGGCTCAATTCGGTAAGCAGCACGCGGATCCATTGCGCACGCTCGGGAATTTCGAGGTCGAGGAGTTTCTCGACGGCCAGGCAATAGCAAAGATTGTTGGAGAGCGGATCGAGGTAATTGATGCGGTCGGTGAGCGGAACCACCTGCTGATAGAACTTGGCTTCACAGGTCTTCTCAATGCCAGTGTGTAAATAACCGATCTCAGGGCGGACGCTGACGATCACTTCACCGTCGAGCTCGACCACCAGGCGCAGGACACCGTGCGTCGCCGGGTGTTGGGGGCCCATGTTGAGGACCATGCGCCGCTCACCGGTGCTATCGGCAGCGGGGAGCTCGAGAACGGGCGCGCCGGGAATTTCAATCATTAGCGGTATCCCTCCACGGGGTAATCCTTGCGCAGGGGATGACCGTTCCAATCGTCCGGCAACATGATACGGCGGAGGTCGGGATGACCGGCAAAGCGGATGCCGAAGAGATCGAAGACTTCGCGCTCGAAGAAGTTGGCGCCGGCCCAAACCGGCGTAATGGAGTCGACGCTGGGTTCGGTTTCATTGAGCAGGATGCGCAGACGAATCCGTTCTTTGAGCGCGTGCGAGAGGATGTGGTAGCTCAATTGAAAGCGGGGCGCAAGGGGATACCAATCCACCGCCGTCATGTCCTCAAAAAAGTTGTAGCCTGCGGCTTGTACGGTGGAGCATGCGGCGCGAATCTCCGCAGGCGCAATGGTGAGGGTGAGCTCGCCGAAAGCGAATTTGGCATCGATGAGGGCGTCCGGCTTCCAGGCGAGGAGGGCCTTGATCGCAGGATGGCCAGACCTCTCCGCGAGGACGGCTTGCTTGTCCGACAGGGTTGGGGTTTGACTCGCCATCCTAGAGGTCCGCCTTGTCGTGGCTCCAGTTCAGGATGCCTTTGCGCACGATGTAGTAGAGACCGACGCCCACAAAGCCCAGGTAGACGAGCATCTCCCAGAAACCAAAGAGGCGCGAGCAACCGGTAAGTGCGGGAAGGCGCCGATAGATCACGGCCCACGGCATCATGAAAACCGCTTCCACGTCGAAGAGGATGAAGAGGACCGCGACCAGGTAAAAGCGCACGCTGAAGCGGCCGCGTGCATCGCCGGTGGCTACGATGCCGCATTCGTACGCATCTAGTTTGACTTTGGTATTGCGATGGCGGCCGACAAACCATGAGGCGGCAACCATCCCTACACCGAGCAGGAACGCGGCAAGGATCTGCATCAATAGCGGAAGATATTGCCAGTCATACGGAACCATCGGCGCCCAGCCCCAAGAGAAATCGGTAAAATTGCGCCCTGGTACCAAAAGAAGGTCAGGAAACGCAGGATTCTAGTTTGAGATTAGGTTTTCAGGCTGATCCCGTCAAGGTGACAAGCCGATAAGCAGGGGAGAAGTGCATTGTTGCGCACGAGATATTGCTTTGGAGCGCAAACAGAGGGAATCGGCGAGATTGTTGAGGAATCTGGCGTGAGCTTCGTCACCGGCTTTCCCACTTCGGATATTGCATAAAGGAAGCGGACCTCTTTTGAGACGGTACTTTCGAGACCTATTGGATGGGTTACGCCGTGCCGATCTTTTAGGTGAGGATGGAAAGCATGAGCGCTTCTCTGACAACGTGCGGGTATTCGACCCGGAACGCAGCGCCAACTGCGGTAAAGGGCCGTGGGAAGGTGCATCGCCGCAGAGTTTCACCGCAGGCAGGCCGCGCATTGGAGATTCTGGGGCACGCCATTGAATACCTCGCGGACGAATTTGTCTTTGCGGGCGGATCCTTCTCCGCACACGATCCTCAAGTGGAAGCAGTGCAGTTGCTCATGGGCCTGAACCGGGAGATTTATTTCGATTGTCCCGAAGTGCCGAGCTTCGCCGATCGCTGGCGCGCCTTGCTGCATTTGCGCACGGCGTAAACAGCAAGCAGCAGACAGCATTCGGCTTTCCGCTGCCGGCTGCTTGCCGGCTGATGTTGACTGCCAGCCTTCTATTGCCCGAGCACCAGAACCCCAAAGAGCACCAGCCAGGCAAAGCCCATGGTGTGCCAGAACCATGCCGTTGCATCCACGACGATCTGGCGGGATTCCACGCGTTTGAAGCGCGAAAGTGCGCAGAGGCAAAAGAGCAGGGCCAAAACGCCGATGATCAGGTGCGCGGCGTGCAGCCCGGTGATGAGGTAAAAGAAGTAACTTGCGGGCGTAACGGAGTGATTGAAAGCAAATCCTTGCGCGGTTAGTTGCTTCCATGCGACGGCCTGGCCGACCAGAAACAGCAGCCCCAGGACGAGCGTGAGTGCAATCCAGGGCAGGGTGCGGCGCAGCGCTGGGCGGCCGAGCCCGAGCCACTCCTCCAACACGTCAAACTCTCGGAAGATATGCCGCCGCGCCAACTCCATGGTGAGGCTGCTCAGCAGCAGGACCGCGGTATTCACAAAAAGGATGCGCGGCAGCAGAATCGGATGCCAGTCGCCGATCCAGTGATGGGTTCGTGGATCCATGTGCGTGCTGACCTGGCGCGCATAAAAGACCACCACCAGCACTACGAAGAACATCATGTCACCGGCGAGGGTGCAAAAGACGAAGGCGCGGGTGCGATGCAGAGCTTCGCGAGGGCCGCGGCGCGGATTTCTCCAGTCGTCGTCGCCTCCGCCGCCTCCACCACCCGTGGGTCGGCGGTCGACCGGTGGCTTGCCACCTGTGCCGGGCGCTTTCCGTTCGATTTCCGCTGGGATGGGCGAGAAGATGGATGGCATAGAGCTCCTCGTGGGGATGAGGTTACTCGTTCACTTTCTTGGACGCACGTTCAATGGGAAGAGTGGGCTGGGGAATGAGAAAAGAAGCCCCGCCTGCAAGAAGGCCGCAAGCCGTTACAAGGATTGTACCGCTGAATTCATTTACTCGAAAACGGATCGAGGACCCGGACGCCGAAGCTGGCGAAGTCATTGACGTTTCTGGTGACGACGACCATGTTGTGGATGCGGGCGGTGGCGGCGATCATGGCGTCGGCGGTCAGATCGTCTGATCTACTGTGCATCAATCGTGCCCACTCGCGGAAGGTCGCGGCGTCCATGGGAACGATCACAAAGGCAAGCGTGATCCGGTCGATCCACCGCTCAATTTCGGCTGCCTTTTGGGGGTCCTGCCGACGCGTCAACTCCACTCCGTACTGCATCTCGCCAAAGACCACAGCCGGAATGCGGATGTCTTCCGCGCGTGCCATTTCGAGCCACGCAGTCACTGCTCCGTGAGGCTTCTTCTTGCGCAGTTCAGAGATGACGTTTGTGTCGAGCAAATACATTCGATTTACTCAAACTCGAAGGGCCGGACACGCAGGCGGAGCTTTCCGCGCGGAGGTAAATCGAGATCGTGCGGACCGTCGGGATCGAGCAGGATGTCTTTGATGTTCGGCCGCGATTCGGACTTCAGCCGTTTCCACTCGTCGATGGGGACGAGGATGGCGGTTTCGACGCCGCGGCGCGTGACCACCTGCGGGCCATCTTTGAGGGTAGCGTCGAGGAACGCGCTAAAGCGGGCTTTTGCGTCGTAGACCTGCCAGGCCATGGGGAGAAGCTCCTTCTCATATAGTCATATGACTAGTCATATGACTATGTCAAGCATCTGGGGTGGAGCGCCAGGACGGCCGGTCTACCAGCCGCGGGTTTGGAGGAGCTGAGATTCTTCTAATCCGGCGGCGGCCAGACCCTTCATGGTCCCGGTGACCTGCTCGCTCGCCTCGGCCAGGATCTTAGGATCGTTTGCGTGTGTAGTCGCAATCACAATGGCCTTGGCGCGCGAGGCGGCTTCTTCGCGTTCTTCCGTATTGCGCGGATGGCCGACGTCGCTCTTGGTGCAGAGGCCGATCTCCGCGTCCTTCTCGGTCCAGTTCTCGACGTCGAGCGGGGTGGCGCGTTCCTTCATGAAGATTCCCGAACCGACGAAGATGGCCTCGGCGCCGAGCTGCATCATCAGAGCCGCGTCGGCGGGCGTGGCGATGCCGCCGGCAGAGAAGTTTGGTACCGGCAGCTTTCCGGTTTGAGCGACCATCCTGACCAGTTCGTAAGGGGCCTGGTGTTCCTTGGCAGCGGCGTAGAGTTCCTGTTCTGACAGGACCGTGAGCACGCGCATCTCACGGGTGATCTGGCGCATGTGCTGCACGGCATGCACCACGTCGCCTGTGCCTGCTTCACCCTTGGTGCGGATCATGGCCGCGCCTTCCGCGATGCGCCGGAGCGCTTCGCCCAGGTTACGCGCGCCGCAGACGAAGGGCGTCGAGAAGGCGTGCTTGTCGATGTGATGCGCCCCGTCGGCGGGCGTTAAGACTTCGCTTTCGTCGATGAAGTCCACGCCCAACTCTTGAAGAATCTGCGCTTCGGCAAAGTGACCGATGCGGGCCTTGGCCATGACCGGAATGGAAACGGCCTGGATAATCTGCTTGATCAGGCTGGGCCGGGCCATGCGCGCCACGCCACCCTCGGCGCGGATCATGGCAGGCACGCGTTCCAGAGCCATCACCGAAACGGCGCCAGCCTCTTCCGCGATGCGCGCCTGTTCCACGCTCATCACGTCCATGATGACGCCGCCCTTGAGCATCTCCGCGAGCCCAATCTTCAGGCGCAGGCTGGTTCCCGTCAGGCTCTTGTTTTCTGTTGGTTCCGGCATGATAGTTGACCTCGCAAGGCGGCAGTTTCGCGTTCCGGCAGCCGCAAAAGCTTGCACTTTCAAGTGTAGCAGCGATGCGGATTGCCTGCTTCATGCATCGGAACGGGGCAACGTCCCGGCGCAATTATTAAGCCAATCCAATCCAGATCTCTCCCTTCTGGTCTTGTTTCTGCAGCTGTTCCGTTCGGAATGGCCACAACACATCCACTCCCGGCGTCAGCGGGGGCGACCCACCCGGGAGGAGCACCGGCCGAGCGTGCCGCCGGCGGCGAGTCTGTCCAGGCTCTGGTTCCGGCACCGCAGCCGCCGCGGGAAGAGGAAGAGCCCGTCTTCCGCGCGCCCATTTCCCAATTACCAGTGGCGCTGGGCGTGACCATTCCGGTGCGCGAGTTTCGCGTGCGCCAACTGTTGGCCCTGGCTCCGGGGCAGGTGATCGAAACGCAAAGGAGCCACGGCGACGATGTTCCGCTTGCGGCTGGGGACGTGCAGTTGGCGTGGACGGAGTTTGAGGTAATCGAAACCCGGTTGGCGGTGCGTGTCACGCGGCTGGTGTAGGCAACGAAGAGAGGAAACGCGTCATGGCGGATGGGGTCAACGAGAGGACGGGAGGTTCGAGCGGATTGGGAGCGTGGCTGCTCGGAAAGCTGCGCGGCAGGCGGGGCGCAGAGCCGCGTCTCGCCTTGCTTGAGCGCATCACCCTTGCCCCGCGCCAGTCTCTGGCCTTGATTGAAGCGGAAGGCCGCAGGATTCTAGTAGCCACTTCGGCCGAAGGCGGGCCCGCGTTCTATTCGCTGGACGAATGCGAAAGACCGAAAGTGCACGCGGGAACTGACCGTGCATTCCACGGCCGGTCGAGGGCCTCATGGTAGACGCATGGTTGTTGCAGATGGCAGCAGCGGCTCCCGCCGCGGCGCCGCTCTTGCCCGATCTCAATGCGAAACTGCGGCCTTCCGATGCAACCCCGTGGACGATCCTTGTTGTTTTGACCCTGATTACGTTGCTGCCCGCCATCCTGATGGTGATGACGCCGCTGGTGCGTCTGCTCGTAGTCTTTCACTTTCTACGTCAGGCACTGGGGACACAGACCGCGCCCTCCAATCCCACGCTCATGGGCCTGGCTCTGATGATGACGTGGTTCCTGATGACGCCGGTCCTGAACCAGGTCGACCAACAGGCCGTCGAGCCCTATCGCGGCGGGCAGATCACCGGCATGGAAGCAATCGACCGCGGCGCGCAGCCAGTAAAACACTTTTTGCTCAAGTATGCGCGCGAGAAGGACCTGGCGCTGTTCACGGCCGCGGGCCAGATTCCGCGGCCCGGCACACCCGACGACCTGCCCATGCGCGTGGTGATTCCGGCGTACATTCTTTCCGAGCTCAAAGCGGGGTTCGCCATCGGCGCGGTATTGTTTTTGCCGTTTCTGCTGATCGACATGGTGACGGCGGCGATCACGACGTCCATTGGCATGTTCCAGTTGCCCCCGGTTGTGGTATCGACGCCGCTCAAGATTTTGCTCTTCGTGATGGTGGACGGCTGGAACCTGCTGGCCAGCTCGCTGTTGCGCAGTTTCTGAGAGGATGCCGATGACACCGGACCTGGTTGCCGAGTTGATGCGCCAGCTGATGCGCGAGGCCATGATTCTGGCCGCGCCGCTGCTGATTGCGACGGCGGTTTTGAGTTTCCTGCTCAGCCTGGTGCAGACGCTGACCAGCCTGCAGGAACAGTCGCTGACCAGTGTGCCGCGCCTGGTCGCCATCGCGCTCATTCTGCTGGCCGCCATGCCCTGGTTCCTCGAGAGAATGGCCACCTATACGCGGATGTTGCTGGGCGACTTTCACAGATACCTGGGCTGAGAGCTGAGTTTGATGACGGATTGGACGACATTCTTGAGTGCAATGGTGTTGGCCCTGGTGCGGGTGAGCGGGATGGTCGCTTTCGCGCCGTTTTTCTCGTCCACGGCCATTCCCACGCGCGCGAAGGCGGTCTTCGTCGGCGCGGTTGCCTACCTTCTTGCGCCTCTTGTGGCCACTTTGCCCCGCGCGCAGACGTCGATCGGCTTTTCGTCGATCCTCGGGGAACTCGCGATCGGCCTGGTTTATGGCCTATCGCTCGTGCTGCTCAACGAAATGATGTTGTTCGCCGGCCAGATTGTGGGCCTGCAGTTCAGCTTCTCGCTGGTTAACCTGATGGACCCCGCCTCATCCATTCAGACCCCGCTTCTGGGCGACCTCTTCCAATTGATGGGCACGCTGGTGCTGATTACGGCGGGGCTGGACCGGATTCTGCTGGCGTCGATGGTGCGCAGCTTCCATGTGGTGCCGCTGGGAACCTTTGCCCTCGCGCCTCCCGCAGGAATGGCTATTGTGCGCGCGGCGGCAGGCATCTTTCTCGCGGCATTGGAGCTGGCGGCACCGGTCCTGGCCGCGACCATGCTGGTCGAATTCGCCGTAGCGCTGCTGGGCAAGCTGAGTCCGCAACTGCCCGTGATGATGTTGACGGTGCCGTTCAAAGCTCTGACCGGCTTTGTGATTCTGGCGGGATCCCTGGCGCTCTGGCCGCGCTTTATCGAGGTTCGTTTTGCCGGACTGCTCGATATGGCCGAGCGGCTGATCACCTTGCCCGGTTCCGCGCCCGGACTGGGGGGCTGACCGATGGCCGGAGAGCGCACAGAACAGGCTACACAGCACCGGCGGGAAAAGGCGCGCAAAGAAGGCGACATCCTGCACAGCCGGGAGTTGACGGCTGCGGCGGGAACTCTGGCAGGAACTCTCGCGCTCGGCATGCTGGGCGGGCGGACGATGGAGGCCTGGCGGGGCACCTTCTCCGAATTTCTTGCGCTCGGCGCATTGGCCCGTTGGGAGCCGTCCGCCATCGAGCCGACGCTGGCGGCCGTCCGCCGCCTGTCGCTCATTGTGCTGGGACCGCCGGCGGTCGTGATGGCACTGGTGGTTCTAGCATCACTCGGCGCCGGCATCGCGCAGACCGGCGGAGTGACCTTCAATGCCAGCGCCATCGCATGGAAGCCCGACCGCATCAACCCCGTTTCGAACATAAAGAACCTGTTTTCGCTGCGCGCCGCGGCCCGGCTCGGCAAATCGCTTATCCCGGCAGCGTTCCTGGCGGTCTTTGCCGTGCAGCGCATCGCGCGGCAGCTCGCCATTCCGCCCTTTTCGACCGAGCGGCTGGAGCAGCTGGGCGAGGACGTCTACGGCCTGCTGCTGGCGGCGGCCTGGCTGCTTTTCGCCTGGTCGGCCATTGATTACCTGATCGAATGGCAGAGCCGCGAGTCGCGCCTCAAGATGAGCCGCCAGGATCTGCGCGACGAGTACAAGGAGACCGAGGGCAGTCCGCAGATTCGCGGCCGCATTCGCAACCTGCAAAGGCAGATGCGCCGCCGCCGCGTGAAGGCCGATGTTTCAAAAGCCGCCGTGGTTCTGACCAACCCCACGCACTATGCCGTGGCTTTGGGTTTCGACTTCGCGACCATGGAGGCGCCGAAGGTACTGGCCAAGGGCCGCAACCTGCTGGCCGAGGAGATCAAGGCTGAGGCCCGCTGGGCCGGCGTGCCCATTGTCGAGAATCCGCCGCTCGCGCGTTCGCTCTACCGCACCGTCGAAGTCGGCCAGGCCATTCCAGTAGAGCTTTATGCCGCGGTGGCCGCGATTCTGGCCTATCTGTACCGCCAGCGCGTGGAGGCGGAGCTCCGCGAACGGCAAGCGCGGGAGGCCTCCCGGCGCGCCGCGTCTTCAGCTTTTGGTGGAGGAAAGCAATGAGCACGACCGCCTTGCCCGCAGGAACACTCACCGCCCCGGCTTCAATCTGGAACCGGTTGCGCGATTACCTGCTGCCCATGGCGGCCATCAGCATGGTCTTTGTCATGATCGTGCCCATGCCGGCCGCGGTCCTGGACCTCTTGCTGGCACTCTCGATGGCGGCCTCGGCCGTGGTTTTCCTCTCCGCCGTGCAGATTCGCCGCGCCGTCGAGCTGTCGGTCTTTCCCACGCTGTTGCTGCTGCTCACGCTCTTCCGCCTTTCGTTGAACATCGCCTCCAGCCGGCGCATTCTGCTGCACGGCCAGGAGGGAACCGCCGCGGCGGGCAAGGTGATCGAGGCCTTCGGCCAGTTCGTCGTGGGCGGCAACTATGTTGTCGGCTTTGTGCTGTTCCTGGCTTTGGTCGCCATCCAGTTCCTCGTCGTCTCCCACGGCGCAGTGCGCACTGCCGAGGTTACGGCCCGGTTTACGCTCGACGCCCTGCCGGGCAAACAGATGGCTATCGACGCGGATATGAACGCGGGGCTGATCGACGAAGCGGAGGCGCGGCGCCGTCGCCAGGCCATCGCTCGCGAGGCCGAATTCTACGGCGCCATGGACGGCGCTGCGCGCTTCAACCAGCGCGACTCGCTGGCCACCATTCTGATTACGGCCATCAATATCGTCGCCGGACTGCTGATTGGGACGCTGCAGCAGGGCATTGAGCTGAGCGAGGCCGCGCGCACCTACACGGTGCTCACGGTGGGCGATGGCCTGGTGACGATTATTCCTTCGCTGCTGGTCTCGGTTGCCGGCGGCATCACGCTCACCCGCGCCAACTCGGCCGGCATGCTGGGCGGCGAGATCCGGCAGCAACTGCTGGGTCGCCCCGCGACGCTCTATATGGCGGGCGCGGTCTCGGCCTTGATGTGTTTGATACCGGGATTGCCCAAGTTCGCCTTTCTCGCCGTGGCGGCGGGGCTGTTTGTGGGCGGCAGGCGGCTTGCGGCGCAGGTTCCGGCAGCAGCGGTCGAGCCGGTGGTGAGTGAAAAGAAGAAACTCGATGGCGCGCAGAACGCTGAGCTGTCCTCGCTGCTGCGTCTCGAAGACCTGACTCTGGAGATTGGTTTCCAGCTGATCCCGTTGGTCGACGAGAAGCAGGGCGGGCAACTGCTGAGCCGGGTGCGCGCTCTGCGCCGGCATCTCTCCTCGGAGCTGGGTTTCCTGGTTCCTCCCGTGCACATCTCCGACAACCTGCGCCTCAAGCCGCGCGAGTATGTCATCTCGTTGCGCGGCATCGAGATTGGCCGCTGGCATACCGAAGGTCCGCACCTGTTGGCGGTCTCCGGAGAACCGGGCCGCCGGCCCCTCACCGGCAAAGAGACGCGGGAGCCGGCGTTTGGCGTCCCCGCGGTCTGGATCGCGCCGGCGCTCGAAGAGCAGGCGATCGCCGCCGGCTACTCGGTGGTGGACGCGGTCACCGTGATCACCACGCATCTGGGCGAGCTGGTCCGCCAGCATGCCGGGGAGCTGCTGGGGCGCGCCGAGATCAAGCGCCTGCTGGATGCGCTCAACGATTCGCATCCCAAGCTCCTGGAAGAACTGGTGCCCAAGCTGCTGACTTTGGGCGAGGTGGCGCGCGTTCTGGAGCAGTTGCTGCGCGAGAGGGTCTCGATCCGCGACATGGGCGCGATTCTCGAGGCGCTGCTCGAGACCGCGCCCGTGAACAAGAGTCTGCTGATCCTGGTCGAGGCCGCGCGGCAGGCGCTGGGACGCAGGCTGGTGCGGCCACTGCTCGATAGCGAAGGCCTTCTCCCCGTACTGCTGCTCGATCCCGCACTCGAAGAGGAGATCCTGACGGCGGTTGCGCCCGAAACCGGGCAGCGCCTGCTCGCAGCAGCCGCGGCCGCTGGAACCCCGGTTGTCCGCCGCCTCACCGATTCTGTGAGATCCCTTATCGGCTCGGCATCTTCTGCGGCCCTGCCCGTGCTCCTCTGTCCCAGTCCGGCCCGTTATCACGTCAAGCGGTGGCTGGAACCGGTGTTGCCCCGGCTGGCTGTCGTTGCCGC
>Ga0302319_10004599_pt1 | contig 28200 bp, 17 predicted proteins | sample Bog_T0_2_FD_203319 | JGI IMG/M metagenome (GOLD analysis project Ga0302319, IMG submission 203319) | Peat permafrost microbial communities from Stordalen Mire near Abisko, Sweden - Bog_T0_2 | ecosystem: Environmental > Terrestrial > Soil > Wetlands > Peat | place: Sweden: Abisko, Stordalen Mire... | reverse complement strand
CTCGTCAAACGTCGCCACAACGGCGCTGGAATCTCCGCCCAGGCCGGACTCGCTCGTCCCAGCCGGTTCAATGGTCGCCCAAGCCGCCTCATGCCGGTGGCGAATCTTGGCCCGCACCCGCATCGGCCCCGCAAGCCCCGGAATCGAAATCCAATTCATCCGGCTGGCGCGCAAGGTCCTCACCGCCAACTCCTCGTCCGCCCCGACCGTCACACGGTGATTCGCCGGATCGATCTGGATCACGTAGAGCGGCGACGGCGAGTTCACCCCCAGCCCCTTCCGTTGGCCGACTGTAAAGCTGTGAATGCCCTCGTGCCTACCCAAAACCTCGCCCGTAGTGGCCACCAACTCGCCAGAAGTCTCCGGCGATGCTTCGCCCTGCTCTTCCAAATAGGCGGAAATAAAGGCCTTGTAATCCCCGCCCGGAATGAAGCATATCTCCTGCGAATCCGGCTTCTCAGCCAGCGCCAGCCCGTGTGCGCGCGCCATCTCGCGCACCTCCGGCTTGGTCAGGCGCCCCAGGGGAAACATTGTCCGTGATAGCTGCTCCTGGGTGAGGCCAAACAGGAAGTAAGTCTGATCTTTTGCCCGGTCCGCCGGCCTCTTCAGAATCCATCGACCGCGCTCTTCATCGAACTCATTCACCGCATAGTGCCCTGTGGCGATGCGCTCAGCCCCAATCGATCGCGCCGTAGTCAGCAACTGATCGAACTTCAGGTGGTCGTTGCAGAGCGAGCATGGAATCGGCGTCCGCCCGGCCAGGTACTCATCCACAAATGGCCGGACTACATCCCGCTCAAACCGCTCTTCCTGGTTCACCACGTAATAGGGGATACCCAGGTGCTCGGCCACACGCCGCGCGTCGTATACGTCGTCGAGAGAGCAGCATCTGCCCGCCTTCGGAGCCTCCGGGATGCCATGCTTCCCCGCCAGCCGCATCTGGTCCCAGAGCTGGAGCGTGAGCCCCACCACCGGGTACCCCTCGTGGACCAGGACAGCCGCCACCGCGGAGGAGTCGACTCCTCCCGACATGGCTACGGCAATGGTTGTTCCCTCGCTCATACACTCTCGTCCCACTGGCCCTCAAGCCCCCGCGCATCACTTCTGTTAAAACGTGCCACGGGGCGCAGCAGAGGGTAAATCCGTCGCGCCCCGCACAAATCTTCCATCTTGCCTGTCTTGCCTGCTCTAACTCGCCGTCGCCGCGGCTACCGGCGATAACGACCGCACATGCTCCACAGCCTGCGGAACGACCTGGAGCGCATAGTCCACATCTTCCTCGGTCACCGTCTTGAGCAGGCTGAAGCGCAGGCTGGCACGCGCACGTGCCTTGTCCAGGCCCATCGCCATAAGCACGTGGCTGGGCTCGGTTGCGCCTGAGTGGCAGGCCGAACCGCCTGAGACTGCTACACCCTTCATGTCGAGCGCGATCACCAGCGCCTCACCTTCAAGGTTTTCAAACCAGATGTTCGACGTGTTCGCGGCGCGCGGCACAGGCTTTCCATCAGCGCCCACGCCGTTCACGCCCGTCCCCGGAAGCTCGAGAATCCCTGCCTCGAGCCGGTCGCGCAGGCTCGCGAGCCTATGAATCGTCCCGTTATCGAGCGAGGCCATGGCCAGTTCTGCTGCTTTGGCCAATCCGACAATCCCCGGAACATTCTCAGTCCCGGCGCGGCGGCGGCGCTCGTGGCTTCCGCCCACCAGCAGTGACTCTACCGGAGTGCCCTTGCGCACATACATCGCGCCAACGCCCTTGGGTCCGTGCATCTTGTGCGCGCTGATCGAAAGCAGATGGCAGCCGAACCGGCGCACATCGAATTCAACCTTGCCAGCGCCCTGGACCGCATCGATATGGAAAAACACGCCAGTCGACGCGGCGACCTTGCCGATCTCTTCCACCGGCTGGACCACGCCTGTCTCGTTGTTCGCCAGCATCACGCTGATGAGGCGAGTATTGGGCCGGATGGCACGCATGATGTCCGTCGGGTCAATAAGGCCGCTCTTTTGCGGTTTTACAAACGTGGTCTCGACGCCATGGTGCTTGAGCCTCTTCGCCGCCTCAAGAATCGCCGAGTGCTCGATCGATGTGGTGATGAAGTGATCGCCCGGATGCAGGAGGCCGAAGATCGCTGTATTGTCCCCCTCCGTGCCTCCTGAGTTGAACACAACTTCCGCATCATGGCAGTTGAAGAACTGCGCCAGTGTCTGACGCGCCTTGTCCACTGCGCTATGGGCCTGCTGCCCGTGCTGGTGAATCGACGACGCATTGCCGAAGTGCTCCATCCAATATGGGCGCATAGCCTCCATCACCTCCGGCAGCAGAGGGGTGGTGGCATTGGCGTCCATATAGACTCGGCGCATGTCGTAAATTCTCCTTTTTAAAGATTGTACGGGGAATTTGGCCCCGACGGCGGGTTGAACACACCAAATGGGGATTTCGCCGTCCTGTGCTGTCGAGATTTCACCCTGATCTGATAAATTGCCATCACGCGGTTCCGACCGCAAGAGGAGTCTTTTCATGCTGAGATCAGTTCCCCGCGGACGCATCGCCGCCCGCCTGTTTGCATGTTCGCTGCTAAGCGCATCCTGCGCGTTTGCGTTTTCGCAGGCCGCTGCTCCTGCCAAGCCTGCTGCCACCGCCAAAGTCGCCACGAAAGCATCCGCAACACCCAAGCCTGCCGCCGTGCACACCCCACCCGCCGAAGCCTATGGCAAGCTATTGAGCCTTCTCGATGGCGAGTTCGTCTCTGCCGCAGAGGCGATGCCGGAGGACAAGTTCGACTTTGCACCACCCGCGGGGAGCGGCAACTTTGATGGTGTGCGCAACTTCGGCCAGCAGGTGAAGCACGTTGCCGGTTCGAATTACTACTTTTTCGGAGGATCCGATTTCAATGAGGCTGCAACCAAGGCCAAGGAAGACGAGATCGAAAAGCTCACGACCAAGGCTGACATCATCAAAGCATTGAAAGACTCCTTCGCCCAGGCCCATAAATATGTTGGCGAAATGACCCCCTCCAACGCCTTTGTCAAAAGCGGCAACAGCACACGCGCCACCATGGCCGCCTTTGGCATGGCCCACATGATGGACCACTACGGCCAGATGGTGGTATACCTGCGCATGAACGGCATTGTCCCCCCAGCAAGCCAGAAGAAATGACAGAAGCGACGCCCAAAACGCAAGCGACTGCGCTTAACCAATTCTTTACAGCCCGGCTTCAGAAGAGTGAGAAGCCGGGCGGATGGACCTTTGTGGTGTGGCCGCGCTCCGTGGCGTTCTTTGGAACGCGCGGCCTCGTCAAGGTTCGAGGGAAGGCGGACGGCGTCGCTTTCCAAAGTTCGTTTATGGCCCTCGGCGACGGCAGCCACAAACTCCCCATCAAGGCCGAACTACTTCGCGCAATCCAGAAGACCGTTGGCCAATCCGTTCGCGTGCAACTCGAAGAGCGCATCGGCAAGGGCAGCTAGAGCGGCGGACCAGCCCGCAGTTCGGTTCAGCAGCGGATCACTGGATCAGCACTACGTTCATGCTCCAGGGATCGAGAGTAAGCGTGAGCGGAAGACTCTGGGCTCCCATGGTGGTCGTTGTTGGTGGTGCCCACACATTGTTCTGCGACTGGTCGTAGATTGCCTTGCTATAGGTGATCACGGTGACACCCTTCGAAGAGTTCGTCCCCGACAGGGAGATCGTCACTGGCTCCGGCGTAGTCTGGTTGCGGTTGAACACGAATAGCGCGGTGCCGCCGCTGTGCGTGGCCGCATAAGCCACCACGTCTGTTGTTTCGCCGGCCACGGTCGCGGTGAGAGCATTCTCGCCGTTCACAGCTATGTTGCTGAAGAGCTGAAAGGCTCGCGCCGTCGGCGACATGGTCCCAATTGGGCCCGCTCCCGCACACCCGGTGTCCGTGGGTCCATCCGCAAAGATGTTGTAACCGCCGAAGCTCTGCCAGCCATAAAGCGACGAGCTGATGTTGCCGGCAGTCCCGTTGCAGTTGCCAAAACCGATCCACCAGGTTGACCGGACCACACCATCGTTCATCATCTCGCCCAGCATTTGTCCTGCATAGAGTCCTTGCGTAATCGACATGCTCTGCTTGCCGGGGTTGGTGTAAACCGATCCGATCTCTCCGACATAAATCGGCGTGTTTGCCGCACCGGCTGTCGCTAACTCTGCCTTTAACTGGTTGATTGTGGTGGTCAGTCCCTGCGCAGCCTGCTGCACCAAGTAAGCGTCGCTTTCGGCCCCGGGCGCTTGTGGATAGTAATGGAGTTCAACAAAGTCGTAGAACCCCTTGGCTCCGGACAACACCGCCGGATCCCAGGCCGCAGGACTCCCTGGACTCACCGACACGCCTACGAGAGTGCTTGGGCTTGCCGCTTTAATTTGCGCGTAATAGCCTGTCGCTCCGGCCGTTGCCGCCGCATACGTTGGCCCGTCGTTCGGCTTCGGATGCATGTCGGTTTCCCATGACCCGTATTCCTCATTGCCCACGGTCATGTGGCTCACGGTGAGCCCCAGCTTGAGCGAGTCGGCCACCCATGCCGCCGCTTCTGCCGGATCGCCAGGTCCGTTGCATGTCGAGTTTGTCCCGTAGTCGGCAGTGAGCGCCACATCAAACGACCCCGCCAATGCCAGATCATTCACAAACTGCGGATACGTCGCATTGGAGTTCGGCGTCCCGTTGCAAAGCGTGTTGTTCGTCCAATGGTAGTCGTCGGACCACGACCCGCCCGGCCACCGCAGCGCCTTGATCCCCGCAGCCTGAAACGCAGGAACCACCGCGGGCGTGGTGGGGTCGTACCACGCTGCCATGTTCATGCCCAGCAACTGATCTGTCACCGGAGGACCCGCCAGCGCCTGATTTACCGCAACGGCGGTCTGCAGATTGACGGTGACTGCCTGCGACGTTCCCGTGGCAGATGTGTACACCGTCGAACTCGCTGCATCCGGTGTATACGTGGCCGTCAGCGTGGGCGTACCTGAAGCCAGCGACTCGGCCGGAACTGTGACGGTTGCACTTCCGCTTGCGAGCGTTATTGCGGACGATGTGTAGCTCCCGCTGGTCAGCGTGACGGAACCTGTTGGAGTCGGGTTCCCGGCGCCTCCGCTCACTGCCACCGTCACCTGCAACGACTGTGACCGCGCAATGGATGCCGCTCCCGGAGTCACCGTGACCGTCGGCTTGATGAGCGGCGCCACATACGTTGCCGTCACTGTGGTGTTCGCGTCCACCAGCACTGTGCACGTCGCTCCTGTCGCCGTGGTGCACCCGGTCCAGGACGAAAACACTGTCCCGTTCGTGCCGGACGCATTTGGCGCCGTAAGCGTCACGGTCGTTGCCTGGTTGTAGGTTCGAGTAAACGCTGTGGACCCGTTGCCTGCGGAGTTGTTGTCCGCAGGGGCGACCGTGATAGCCACGCCGCTCGCCGGATCAGCCGAGTTCACTGTCAATACGAAGGTCGTTGGCGGCGGCGTTCCACCACCCGAATTGCCCCCGCCCCCACATGCCGACATCAGCAAGCTCAACAGTCCTGCAGCAACTACCGCAACTCTTCGAATGCTCATACCGCTCGATTTCCGCCGACGGGCCTTGAGCCACATGGAACAACTCTTGGCCCGCATCCATGGCAATGATTTCTTTTCGCGGTAACGATATCAAGAGCCAGCAACTCTGTGCAACAGCGCACTTCACATCAAGAGGCAAGTCCGTTGAACACAGGCTGCCAGCGGCTGCTGAATGAATGGACCAGCGATGCGCGGATGAAAGGTGAATACGGCCATTCGGCGGATGTGCTGGACATCAGGGAAGACCTCCCCACCGATCGGCAGGAGATTGCACAACCTTGGCTAGGAGATGTGGCTGACCAGGGTGGCGCTCACGCGGGTAAACTCGCCGTTGATTCCGGACGCCACCGCTTGCATTCCCGCAGCCACGCCGAAGGCCATGAGTCCAACCACCAACGCGTACTCAACCAGATCCTGGCCATCTTCCTGGGCCAGCAATTGCAAGAACCTCTGTGCAACTTTGAGCATGGTGTCCCTTTTCTCTACGTGCATCGGCTGAAGGTATCCCAACGCTATCAGCCGGATGTTGGAGAGCACATTCCCCAATGGTCACCACAAGGGCACTTTCTAATACTCAACCAGGGCGGTTTCGTACTCTTTGCCCGCGCGCTGGTACCCAGTTCCCTCTTACGAAGGTAGCGTTCAGCGCCCCACAGCAACGGAAGTGCCGCAGCGAATACACTGTTTGGGGCACTGAGAAGGCCGCAGTTGGTGGCGCGGAGAAGGCTCCAGTTTGAAAGAGGGAATCATGCACTCATATGTGCGGCTCGGACTGTTAGCTACCGTAGCGGGAAGTCTCGCCGCCAACGCGGTCGCGCTCTTCTGCCAGACGCCACAAGCCTCTGGGGCTCAGGCCCAGCCTGTCCAGGCATTGCCCGTAGAGGTGCTCGCCGCTCCGGGCGAGTTGACCAAGATATTTCCCAATGACGGCCGGATCGAGTTGATCGGCCGAATCGACGATCGCGACCCGCTAAAGCCGCGCCTGGCCTGCCCCGGCACCGAGATCCGGCTTCGCCTCCAAGGCGCGTCGATGCGCCTCGTCGTCGAGAGCGACTCAGACAAGAGCGCTCTCACAGTCGTGGTGGACTACGGAGCGCCGCGACTCCAGCTTTTGCATGCGGGCCTGAACGAAGTGGTTGTCAATGCCATGCCCGCAGAGGGCAATCACACCATTGAGATCGTCAAGCGTACGGAGACCTGGCAAGGAATTCTCACTTTCGAATCCGTCGGCTTGCCCGAAGGCGTCACGCTGTTACCGCCCCCGCTGCGCTCCGCAAGAAAGCTAATGTTTGTGGGCGACTCGGTGACCTGCGGCGCCGGCGTGAACAACAACGCTACCTGCAAGCCCGATCCGGAAAATCCGGCCAACGATGTGTACAACTCCTACGGGCTGCTGCTCGGCCGACGCCTCGATGCCGAGACCCAGCTTGTTTGTTACGGTGGGCGCGGGCTTGTACGCGACTATCGCGGACTCGGCGTCGCAGACAATGTATTGAACGCGCCGCAGTTTCTGATGCTCTCAGTCGCGTCGGACGCATCGGAGGGCCGCGTTGCGTGGGATGCCAACCAATTCCAGCCCGACGCGATTGTCTTTTCGATTGGGACCAACGACTTCAATCTGCAGAAGACGAAACCCCTGGACGAGCCACAGTGGATTGAAGCGTACGTGGCGCTTCTCCATTCAGCTCGTGCGCTCTATCCGAGGGCGAAGTTCCTGGCCACGGAGGGCGCGATTGTGACCGATCCGCTCTTGCGGTTGATGCTGCAGAAGGCTGTCGCACAGTCAGCCGACCCGCTGGCGAGCTATGTCCCATCGCAGCACTATCCGGGCAACGGGTGCGACGGTCATCCGACTGCCAACCAGCACCTGCAGATGACCGACGATTTCGAAACGATTCTGCGCGCACAACTGGGCTGGTGATGCAAGGCTTCGTGGTGTTTCTTTAAGGGGCAAGATTCCAGTTGGGGGCGATTGCTGGAGCCGAGTTTTGCTACGCCGAATTGAACATCTGGATCAACGCCTGGTAGTTGATCTTGTTGGTCGATGTTCGCGGCAGTGAATCCACAAAGATGAACACATCGGGATTCATATAGGCCGGAAGATGGTCGTTGCAGAAGGTTCTCATGTCTACGATGGAGGGCCGTGAGATCTCTTGAGCGGCGATGTAGCAGATGATGCGCACTCCCAGTTCTGGATGCGGCGAGGAGATAACAGCTGCCTCCAGAATTGCAGGATGGCGGTAGAGAGCACTCTCGACCTCGCCCAATTCGATGCGATAGCCGCGGCGCTTGACCATGCGATCGCGGCGTCCTACATAGATGAATCCGTCGGCCGGATCTTCGCGCACCACATCGCCGGTGTTGTACCAGGGCACGCCTTCACGCTCGATAAACACAGCTGCAGTTTCGGAGGGCCTTGCCCAGTATCCCGAAAAAACGGATGGGCCGGAAATATACAAGAGCCCTTCTTCGCCCTGGCTCACCGGTTGTTTGTCAGGGTCGAGCACGAGGGCTTTGCAGTGAGAGCATGCCCATCCAATGGGATAAGGCTCGTTACGGGACTCGGGAATCGGAAGTGGAATAGGAGCGTAGGTGCAGACGTTGGTTTCGGTGGGTCCGTAGAGGTTGTAGTAAGCGGGCGAGGGCCATTTAGTTGTGAGCTTGCGCAACTGCTTGACCGGAAATACTTCGCCCGCAAATAGAACAATGCGAAGGGCGGAGTAATCGAACTTGTTCAGTTGCCCGAATTCTGCAATGAGGCTCAAGATGGCAGGTGTGGAGTACCACACGGTGATCTTGTTGGCGGCGATGAAGCTTGCCAGCTCTCGCGGGCTCTTCCCCAATTCATCAGGGATCAGATCTACCCGTGCGCCGTGTTTGATGGGGACATAGATGTCGAGGATTGAGAGATCGAAGTGAAATGGCGCATGGCTGCTGAAGCGATCGAATTCAGTGGGCTGGAAGACTTCAGTGCACCAATCCACGTAACTGACGGCGTTGCGATGGGATAGCATCACGCCCTTTGGAATACCCGTGGATCCGGACGTGTAGAGGATGTAAGCTAGATCGTCTGAATGGCGCGCCTCGACATCGGCCGAGTACGGGGCGTGGGCCACGACAGTTTCCCATGGGAAGGATTTCAGCTCGGAAGGGTTTCTGGCTTCGTCTAAATTCTGGTCGAGCACGATCACCGTGTCAGAAACGTCGGCCACATCGAAACGACGGCTATCGACAAAGACGGCGCTCACCTGACAGTCCGACAAGATGGTCCGAATGCGGTCCGCCGGGCTCGACCAATCCACGGGAACATACGCTGCGCGCGCCTTCATCACGCCGAAGAGGATCGTGAGTGCATGAATGTTCTTAGGCAGAACGAGGCCGACTCGATCGCCCGCGCGGACGCCCCGATCCACCAGAAACCCGGCCACGCGGTTGGCGCGATCATTGAGCTCAGAGTATGTGAGCGCGGCGCCGTCAGGGTCGATTGCGGTCTGGCGTTCAGGAAAGCGGCTCGCGCTGGCTTCGAGGTAATTGCATAGATGCAATATGGACAAGGGATTCTCGCGCCGACTAGCCTTAGGAGGCTCCGGTTTTCTTGCTCTCGATGAACGCTGAGATGCTGTTAATGCTGTCGAAGTTCTCCACGCTGGCTTCGTGGGCCTCCACCTGAATGCCGAAGCGCTCTTCGACGAAAGTGACCAGGCGCAAAGTGGCGACGGAGTCGAGAATCCCACTGGTGCGCAGCGGTGTGTCGTCCCGCAGGTTAGCGGCTTTCTCGCCGGGGAGAAACTCAGTGAGGATGTATTGCCGAATCTCTTCTTTCATGTTCTCTGTCGTCATGTTGTTCGATTCCAGAATCTATACGGTTTGGCGACTTGATTTTCGTGCTGGAGCGGTACGAAAACCAACCGCGAAGTTTATCGCTGCCGATATCGTGCAGGGATCTCCTGCACAACGCAGACGCTCTATTCCCCAGTAGCCGAGGTCAACAAAGTTACCCCAGCCGAATGGAGGACCAAAGCGAGCCAAGACACTGACTTTGCCCGCATCTCGGTAAACAGATTATCACCGATTCCGGTCGTGGCGAACTACCCTCTCGCCCCTTCCTGGTACGGAATCTCTGGACAATTCTGGCCTGTCTTACTCGGACTGCCGTGCAACGGAGACTGGGAAAATCAGATGCCGAGACTGCCGGCAATCAGATTTCGCTGGATCTCGGAAGTGCCGGAATAGAGCGTGCTGCCAAGTGCATCACGTAGATCGCGCTCGATACCCTGATCCACCATGTACCCGTAGCCACCGTAAATCTGCATAGCATCCTGGCACGATTTGACCAGCGATTCAGAGAGGAACAACTTCGCGATGGAGGATTCGAGTACAGCTGGCTTGTTCTTCTCTTTTAGCTGCCCAATCCGATAGACCAGGGGGCGACAAGCATCCAGCCTGACCTTCATGTCCACAATACGGTTGGCCACGGACTGGAATTTGCCTATCGGCTTGCCGAATTGCTTGCGGTTACGGACATGGGCGATGCAATTCTCCAACTGGCGGCGCATCAAGCCAAGATAGTTGGCCAGAATGCAGCCGCGCTCCCACTCCATTGAACACTCAAATACGGCTACTCCGCGCCCTTCACGGCCAAGGCGATTTGCGACAGGAACGACGCAATCCTCAAAGATGACCTCGGCCATTGGCGAGGTGCGCAATCCCATTTTCTCCATTTTGCGAGTCACGGAAAGCCCTGGGGTGTCGCGGTCGATAAGGAAGGCCGTGATGCCCATTGCCCCAAGGCGGGTATCGATTGTGGCATACGTTACGAAAAGATTCGCGATGGGGGCGTTGCTGACGAAGGTCTTGGCGCCATTGAGAAGATAATGGTCTCCCTTCTTCTCGGCCCTTGTGCTCATTGCGAAAACGTCAGAGCCCGCATCCGGTTCGGACGCGCAATTCGCTCCGATGACCGAGTCGCCGGCCAGCCCGGGAAGATATCTCTTTCGCTGCTCCTCGTCGCCATAAAAAAGGATGGGGAGGGTAGCCGTCCACAACTGAGCATTCAGCGAGAAGAGCAGTCCCTGGTCACCTGCACCGTAGCCCAGGCCTTCCATGACAGCGATCGCCTCAGTGATACCGAGGCCCATGCCACCATACTCGGGGGGGACGGGCAGCCCCTGAACGCCGAAGCGAGCACAGGCCTTCCATCCTTCGTGACTGAAGATTTCGTCGTGGTCGCGCCGGATGACATCGTCGTTCAGTTCCTGGCGGGCGAACTCGATGGCGGCGTTTTGCAACTCCTGCTGCTCTTCGTTTAGCTCGAAATCCATGATGCCTTTCTAAACCCGGCAGCCCGTATTTCTTATGCGATCACGAATGCGTTTCACATCTGACGCAATAGATCGGTGAGCCTATCGGAGCCGAACGAAATGCGGCTCCCATCATCTTGAGAATCCGACCGATCAGGCCCATGTGGAGTCGCTGAACGGGAGGTGCGGCTGGCTGAAACACGGCGAGATTAGGCATTCCAGGCCGCGATTGTGAAAGCTCGCGGCCCAGTTGCTTCTTTAGCTTGCTTGGGGGACGAATGCATCGCTGGTCAAGGTACCGAGCAAATCGTGCCAAATATGCTTGGGATTCTGCTCCACCTCAGAGACCATAGCCTTCATCTTCTCGAGCACTTCTGGTCTTGCCTCATCGTAGACGTCGCCCTGGAGCAGCTTTAGCACATCCAGGCGATATCGCTTGTCGGAGACGAAGTACGTGAACAGGACATTGAGGCGATAGTAGACGCTGATGAAGTCATACCAGTTCCTAGTTCCAAGAACGATGGTGTCTTCAAAAGTCTTGAAGCTGGCGCGGGAAAAGTCGTTGCGCTCGAGCGCGCCCAGGATGTCCTTTTGCGCGAACCGGGAGCTATTGAGAGCAATACTGACACCCGTCGAGAAGATGGGGTCAACAAAGCGTGCGGCGTCACCCAACAATACAAAGCGGTCGCCACAGATTTGCTTCATCGCGTAGCTGTAATCGCCCTCCGCCTTGAACTCCCGAATGCGCGTGGATTTGCGAAGCGCCTCGGCGATTCTTGGGCGGCTGTCGACCGATTGCCAAAAGAAGTCTTCCCGTTCCTTCTTCGATTTCGCAAAGTTCGACTTCTGCGTCACTACACCGATGCTGGTGATGTCATCGGTGATGGGGATCTGCCATATCCAACTGTTTGAGATGGGCAGGAAGTGAATGTGGATGTAATCGAGCTCCGCATTTGATTTTGCCGCAGCCCCGCGATCGAAGCCGCCGAACCAGGAATGGATCGCGTATTGGTCGAAAACCGGATCCTGGATCTTGAGCTTCAATTGATTTCCGAGGAGAGTATTTCGCCCGCTGGCATCCGCTACCATGCGAACGCTGACACCCATCTCTTTGCGGCCCATAGTGAATTTAACTACCGGCAATTCGGAGGAGAAATCTACCCCGGTGACCTTCACCCCCTCATAAACGGTAGCGCCGAGTTCATTAGCATGCTGGAGCAGGAGCAGATCGAACTTGCCGCGGTCCACGTGGTAGGTGTAGTTCTTGTCGACGCCCACCTGTGCGCGTTCCTCGAAGCGGAACATAGCGTGGCAGTCAGGCCTCATCCCCTCCCAGTCGTGGTTATAGGCCTTGGTATCGTCGTTAGCGGTCCATGCGGCCCCGTATTTACGAGGAAACCTGGCTTCCTCCATTTTGTCGAGGAAGCCCAATTCTTTGAACACCCTGGTTGAGGAAGGAACCAGGGACTCGCCTATATGGGGACGAGGGAATAATTCGCGCTCGAAGACCACACACTTGACACCTGCCTTGGCAAGGTATGCCGCTATCGACGAGCCTGCCGGCCCGCCCCCGATAATGCCAATGTCAAAATCCGGTTTCATATGTCCATTCCTTTCAGGTCGTATCCTAGCACTGCGTCATCCGGTTCGCCCCTGGTGTGCGCGTGGGCTCGTTTGCATCATCGAGCAATCAGGTAGTAGTTGTTGCTGTTCTCAAATCGTTCCCGTCGAAGGAACCCGACGACGATGTCTTGCACTCTATTTTGCTCTTCGCTGGCTTCGAATCCCATCCTGTGTTCCGAGACAACTGATTTTCATGGTTCCGTTCTATTTTCACTTCGCTGCGGCCGAAGAAGCAACTTCGCAAGGATGGCCTGCCAATGCGAGCCATGCGGCGGGTTGGGCTTGCATTTTGGCAAACAGATCATCAGCGATCATGGAGTGGCCGAGCACATTTGGATGGATATCCGAGTTCGGATCAACTTCTACGGTGGCTGGATTCACGGAACTGAACGTATCTCGCAGGTCAATGACTGGTACCCCGAGCGGTTCTGCAGTCTCCTGGAACTCGTTGAAATCGGCGTCGACGAGATCGGAGGAGAGAGGGGCGGGGATAAGGAAGATGGCCATGGAGGCACCCTGCTTGGCAGCCTGGTCGCGGATCTGCCGCAATGCCCAGCGCTGGACCGGTTGAATGTAGGGGCTCAATTTCTTCCTTATTGTGGGGAGATGGTTCGTCTTCTGAACGCCAGCTTCGGCAACCACCTTGCGCAGATAGTCGTATTTGAGGTCGGTTCCGTTGATGAGCAGACTTCCCACGTGGGTACGCCATCCCAAGGTGTCCATCGCTTCCAGGTCAGTAATGGTAAACACATATGCGTCTGGGTGGAACAGTGGCGCCTTCGTCAGGCCGACATCCATCATCTGCAAGATGCTGTAGGCGTAGACCGAGAAATTCAGCACCTGATAGTTCTGAATTTCCGGTGTCCTGCAATTCTGATTCAACCTGTTTTCCAACTGGGCGACGTAATCGTGACCGTATGGGCCCAGCGACAATGAGTCGCCGAGGATGGCAATGCGCCGCGTGTGTGGAGGCTTTGCATAGGGGTACTCAGGATTTGCCATCCCCATGCTGTTGGTAAATCTCAAACCGGCCTTGTAGGGCCTGTTCAGATTGGGCTTGAGTTCGTAGCGTAGGAAGTCGTTACGAAATTGAATGTCTTCCCGTTCGCCCGGCAAACCAGGGGCCGTCGCATCGCGGCGAAGTCCCTCATAGTACCCATCGACAAGGGCATCAACATTTTCGCGGGACATTTCATCCCTGCTCATGGGAGTAATTATCTGGTTAATGCGATGTCCGCCCGGGGTCTTGCGCAGAAGGCGCGGGAGTTCATGCAAAGCAAGCACCCCAACAATGAGCAGAATCGTGAGGGTGGCCCGCCTTGTAAACTCAGTCATCCGTGGGCTCTTGACTTCAGAAATGGTTGCCATTTTAAGTTCTCCAGAATCAAACCGAGTTCGGTATATGCGCTTGCTGCGTCGCGGTTCTCATAGGTGAGTCTAGGGGGAATCAATCAGCCAAAGGCTAAGACCGTTCTCCGCGTAGAGCTCGCGAGCACCGTTGTATGCGTTCAGCCAATTGAGCAGGTCAGGGTGCGCCGGGCCTACAACCACTGCGATGGGGCGCTTGAGCTCTTGTATTGTGTGCAGTGCGTCTTGCCGGAGGGTAGAATCCCTGGAGTCAAAGAACTCGGCTAATGTAGCGCGTCGCTCAGTGAGAATCTGCGAACCATATCCGCCCACCTCAATATCGAGGGCATCAGCCCATAGATTGACTCCGGGGTAGGAACGGTTTTCCGCCGACACGTACAAACTGCGGCCGGTTAGTTCGGGGTAGTAGATCGCACTGTTATCGATCAACAACACGCTACGATCGGGAGTCATGGTCCGTATGGCGTTGCAGATGCCAAATCGCTGATCGCGGCTGCTCAATGAAAGAAAGAACCCATCGGTGTTCAGCGGTGGGTCGTATGTTTGGGGATAAGACTGCGAGGTGGCATGAGCACCCAACCATGGGGCCGGCCAGTTGCGATAGGCCCAATGACCATAGGCACCAAGTGGCAAAAGCAGCAGGAGCAGGAGTACAGGAACGGCTCTGGCCCGCGGCCACTCCTGCCAGATTCGCTCCACGGCGATGGCTGGGAAGACGGCCAGGCACATTGCAGCCGTGAAGATGAACTTGTATTCGTTTGAATAGAAGGGGACAAAGAACACAGCGTATAGCAGGAAACTCGCCGCGGCTCCCAAGAGCAAAAACACCGTAGCTCGACGCCAAGTTGCCCACAAGCGCGGAAAAGAGACGACCGCTCCGGCGAGAAGGAGAGACGTGGAAATCGTCGTCGCAAACAACTTCTTCGCCGCGCCTGGCAGTGAAGAAAGTAGCACCTCTGAGGTGGAGTTATGCCGGGCAGTGGTCATGAAGCGGACTTCTGAGTAGGTGAGAACAGCTGCAATCAGTACAAGGCCGGCAAGTGCCAGCATTTCGCGGGCATGGCCCTTCCAGGCGAAGCGATGCTCTTCAAAGAGGTCAGCCAAAGCCCTCGCACACAGCAGGCCGCAAGCCGATGGGAACAACAGCGGATAGAACAGCCCGATACTGCAAAGCAACATGCCTACAACGATTAAGGCCTCCCGGCTGAGGGCTCCAGGACGGACGAGAAGATAGATAATCGCCATGGTCAATGCGATACCCATCGTCATTGGACCGAATAGCATGAACTTGTTTACCCAAGGCGTGTAGCGCTCATCTCCCCAGATTTGAGGAAATCTATGCAGGGGGATGAAGTGCACAAGGATGTATCCAACAGGGTTTGTTCCCAAAAGAAGGAAGACAGCCGAAGTGGTCTGGGCCGCAGTACCGCCCCCGAGTTCCTTCGCAACGCCGGCGGCTAGACCGCACACCGCGATCAACAAGAACAGATTGCTCCAGATATAGGTAACTTGAGGCGGGCCTTGCACCAGATAACTGTGAATCGCTTCAAAGGCCAAGCCACTCCAGACGGGATAAGCCATTCTGACGCCGGCAAGTGTTGGGGCTTCCGGCACAAGATCTCCGCGCACCATCATGTAGGCCGCATCGGCGTGCAGCCAACTTGCGCCGGAATAGATCCGAGCATCCGTATTGCCAAGCACCGAAGCCATGCATGCGAGGGGGACGAGCACGCATGTTGCGCCAACCAGCCAGTTAACACGCGCCACCACCTGAAGACTCTTTCGGCAACTCCAAACCAGATACGTCGCGGGAAGATTCAGAAACACAATTACGGCAACAGTGAATGGGAAAGAAACACCAAGCAATCTAAGCGCAAAGAACTCCGCGCAAACAACGGTGGGGGAAATAACGATAGCCAGGCAAGTCCTGATCCAAAAGGAGATTCCTTTGAGGGGAAACCCAAATGCGATCCATGCACCGGGTGTAAACACCAGGAGTAGATACGCAACTCTCCCGAGATAGCCACCGGGATTCATGAACCTCGTTGTGAGTGGGCTCGTGAGTGCCATATCGCCCACAAAACAAAGGTGCATGATTCCTCCCATGTATGACTCTATGTTGCTCGCTATGAGGGCAGTCTCGCTGTGTCACGCTCGCTTAGCGAGTTCCGAAGCGAGATGGAGTTTAACTAAGGCTCAGATCCGGTGCGCAGGAAGACAATCCAATCTGAAAGACTATTCGCGCTCCACAGAGACCAGAGCATCGCCATGAAAGAAAAGGTTGCCAGTACCTGGAGGCCGTACTTCAAGCGGGTCTGCCATCCGGGAACTTGAGGGCGCTTCTTGTACTTGTATTCGAACCATACATTCACCAGCATAAAGAATCCCAGGATTGCCCAAAACAGGCCGTCCGTGACTGTTAAATGGAATTGGCCCTTCAGCCAGAAGAACTGATAGGCGTGCAACAGCCATGTTACGACGATGACAAGGAGAGTGCTTAGAAGTTCGGCTTTCGGAGTCCCCAACTTTCGCAGCTTGAAGTAAGCGGGAAAGTAGACGATCTTGACCATGAAGTCTTTCCAGTAGATATTGATTCGCCGCCAGAGGTCGTTGATTCCGCGAGCCAGAAAGTATTTGCGATTGGTCTCGGGCATGTCGTATCCAAACAAGCACAGCATGCCTGCGATTATGTGGAACTGGCCTGAGACTCGCAGATAGAGCATATACGCGAATACGCTCTTTGTAATTACCGAGACTGCGACTGGGTATGCTGGAGGCGAGAAGCTCCCTTGCCATTGGTAGACAACTCGATAGAGGAGCAAGTGTGTTGTCCCGCGAAAGATCCACCAAACGCCTTGTTGCGCAACGGTATGAATATCGCGCTTGAAGTAGCCCTTGCGGAATGTCTGGTAATCGACGACGGGGAATAACAGGAAATAGTAGTTGGGGAGCAAAAAGAAATAGCTAAGATAGTCCTTAATTCGCAGGGGGATTTTGTTGTACTTAACGTCGTACATATACACGATCATGCGGTACATGAAGATCGCGCCCAGGACCGGCCAGAACCCTTCTAAAGGCGCGTAGCCCAATTTTCCGCGGATGTACATACAGGCGACGAGAATTGCCAGCATGGCGAGAGCGCGCCAACGAAAGGCGATGTTCGTCCGGATGATGGCAAAGAACCCAAGCCCGGCGGCAATCACCAGACCGGCAAATAACGGGCTGAGCAAAACAAATGCCCCGGCGAGGGAGAGCAGAATAACGAATGTTTCTTTGTATCGGAAAGGCAACCAGTAGGAGATAGCAAAGCCGGCAAAGACCATGCATGCCAAAGTGAAGAAAGCCGGCTGCTCCAGTTTGTAGAGTTTGAACACATATAGGAGGAGCGCCAAAGGAATGGCCAACATCAAAAAGCGCCACGCATCCGTCTTAGACCGATCAGCGAAAACGTCAGGAGCGGGCGTAGGCAATGTTGGATTGACTGCTGCGGAAATGGACAATGTCGCCTCGCGTCGTGTTCAGTTTCGCGTTCGAGGTTCTGTTGCTACGTTTCAATATGGACGATGCTCTGGCATCGTGAAATCTCGTTGGATTTTAACGTGTGGAGGGCATTAACCCTTGCCTGGACTTGGGATTGCGAAGAAGGCTCTTGAGATTGAATATACCGATTCGGGAAATGCCATGTCCAGATGACAGGGTTCTTGGAGGGATCGAGCCGTGCCACTTCGGGCAGACACACACAATCCCGGATGCAGGAGCGCTGTGGACGGTCAGGATTCTGCCGCAGCGCAAGCAGAATCAATAGTTGAGGGGAATGGTGGAGGCGGCGGGAGTCGAACCGGACATCGGTGTTGAAAACGCTCAACTTATTGATTCTGGGAATGCCTGAATTGGCATGAATACCACGATTGCCAAACCTACTGTACGGTCACTGTACAGTGATTTCCCAGAATTCCCACAACTCCCAAAGCTCCACCTCCAGACGTCGCCGACTCTAGCAAAAGAGCATTCTGAAGTGCCTTCGTAGTATCGCATAGGTCCGAAATACCTTGCCCACCGGCAGGGAAGAGGAAGTCAAGCATCGATATTCGGCGCTCCGGATATTGGGAGCCATTCATAGGGACAGGCGCATCGATCAATTGCTTGATGCTGCCGTTGGGGTTGCAGACAGGGGCAACGCCGGTATCGGCGTTCGGTCAATCGGCGGTATCCTTATTATCTTGGATGGTATGTCGAATTCCGATCGTCAATCGAGGTTGGAAGAGCGCGTAATTCGGGCTGCGGAATCCGCGTTGTCGCGTCAACAATACGTCAGCGCGATTGACGTGTTTTGCGGAATGGGACTCTTGTTGCCCATGCACGTCGATTCCTGGCGCAAAGGGCGGCTGGACTACTTGGAGCGAGTGATTCAAGGAAATCTCCACAAGATTTCTTCGTCGATGGAAATATTCCGGCGTTGGGCTCGGGAAAAAGGCCTGAAGCCCAGTGAAACTGGCTACGTGCGCAGGGCGCGGTCCGGGACCATCCCCTTGCAATTCAGCAAGAGCGGAGACCCGGCGATCGAGAAAAACTACTCGACACACTACATATCGCCCGCGCTCTCTGAGCGGAAGCAAGAGAAACTCCAGGAAAAGCTGAATCGCACTCCGCAACTAATCGTATTCGAGATCCTGCGCGGCGCGCAGTGCTCGGAGTGCGGCGTGGGGATGGGCGAGGGATCGTTCCTTTTGATGGAAGCCGAGCAGCCGCTCTGTCTAGCGTGCGCCGGTCTCGGCGACCTCGAGTTTCTTGCCGCGGGCGACGTGGCTTTGACGCGCCGAGCATCGAAGCATAGTTCGCGAAACGCTGTGGTGGTCCGCTTTAGCCGGACCCGAAAACGCTACGAGAGACAGGGTGTCCTCGTCGAGACGTCAGCCCTGGAAAAAGCCGAGCGGGAATGTGCGGAAGATGCGGATGAACGGGCGGCTGGACGCGCGCGCGAGGCCGTGCGACGAGGTCAAGAAGACCGCAAGCTAGTTGCTCGCATGGCGAAACAGATCGGGGTTTTGTTCCCCGGCTGCCCGGCTCATGAACTCGCTACAATCGCCGAACATACCGCCGCCAGGGGAAGCGGGCGCGTAGGCCGGACGGAGATGGGTAGAAATCTGGAGGAGCACGCTCTGACTGCGGCGGTTATCGCTGCGGTTCGGCATAAACATACCGACTACGACAAACTCCTGGAACGAGGAATGGATCGCGGTACAGCCCGTCAGACAGTCGGCGATAAGATCGACGAGGTTTTGGCGTCTTGGCGAACGTAAGGTCCATTCGACTTGGCATTACCGACTATCTCGCGGAGATCCGGGAATCAGCCGTTTGGTCCCAGCTGATGGAACCCACCATGTGTAAGAGCGATTCAATCGCCCGGTGTATTGGCCCGTGGCGGCGGGCCATGTTGTACGCTCCTGAAGAGGCAACTTTCCTATGCTCATCGAACAGCAGATAGCCGAGCGGCAGCAGAGGGCTGCCGCAGCGCCGCTGAAAATTCTGAAACGGCCGTCGGGCGGTCCTTACGGCGATTACACCGTCAAATCTTCCAGCGGTCGAACCTATCGGGTGGCGATTCGCGGCCTGGGACTCTTTGAGAATTATTGCTCCTGCCCGGATTTCGCGGTCAACACGCTGGGAACCTGCAAGCACGTCGAGGCGATGCTTCTGCGGCTCAGGAAGCGCCATCAGAAGACGTTGGAAGCCGCCAAGTTCAAGCGCACGCGCGCTTCCATTTCGCTTGAGTACGGGAATACGATCGAGGTACGGCTGCGCATGCCCGCTTCGCCTTCCCCGGCGCTCCTGTCGCTCGCAGCGGAACACTTCGACACCAACGGTCTTCTGCGCCGCGAGCGCTATCTGCGATTCTCCGAGGTGCTGGAGGCGCTGCGCAACGCCGACGGTCAAGCGGTGATCTACAGCGATGTGCTGGAGTACATCGACCGTGAAAATGAGTTGGCGGGAGGCCTTGAACTGGAGCGCAAGCTGCTTGCTAAGCTAAAGCGCGGACAGGATCCGACGGCTGGTGTCCTGAAAACCACGCTGCTGCCGTATCAGGCGCGCGGCGCTATTTTCGCGGCTTGCCGCGGACGCGCGGTCCTGGCCGATGATATGGGACTGGGCAAGACAGTTCAAGCGCTCGCCATGGCCGAGCTTCTGCGTCAGCGCCGAGGAATCGAGAGGGTGCTGGTAATTGCACCGGCCTCGGTCAAATATCAGTGGAAGACGGAGATTCAAAAATTCACCGAACGCTCGGTGAAGATCGTCGAAGGTCTGTTGCCGCAGCGGCGCGCGATGTATGCTTCCCCGGAGTTTTTCAACCTCACCAACTACGAGCTTGTTCTCAAAGACATTCGATACATGCAAGAATTGCGTCCGGACCTGATCATCCTCGATGAGGCACAACGAATCCGCAACTGGACCACGGCGACAGCGCGCACCATCAAACAATTGAAAAGCCGCTACGCCCTGGTGCTTACCGGCACTCCGCTCGAAAACAAACTTGAGGAGCTGTTTTCGGTTGTCGAGTTCGTCGACGGCCGCAGGCTCGGCCCCGCGTTCCGCTTCGTGGACGAGCACCGTGTGCTGGATGCCACGGGCCATCTGACCGGCTACCGCGGCCTGGATCAGATTCACAAGCAGTTGGCCCCGATCCTGCTGCGACGCACGCGCCCGGAGGTGCTGAAGGATCTGCCCGAGCGAACCGACAAAGTTTTTCGCGTGCCGTTGACCAGCCAGCAGGCGGAACCTTACTTCGAGCAGAGCGATATGCTGGCGACGCTCATGCGCAAATGGGAACGCCAGGGCTGGCTCTCCGAAATCGATCAAAAGCGCATACTGTGCTACATCCAAAACATGCGCATGTTGTGCAACTCGACATTCCTCTTCGACAAGCAGACCCATCATTCGCCCAAGCTCCAGGAGTTCCGCGAGATCATGACCGACTTCGTCGTGGGCGAAGAACGCAAAGTGGTGGTCTTCAGCGAGTTTGAACGAATGACGCATTTGGCAGGCGAAGAGTTGCGCAAGCTGGGCATTGGATTCGTATCGCTCCATGGTGGCGTGCCCTCTCGCCAGCGCGGCGCATTGATAGAGAATTTCCGCAACGATCCAGCCTGCAAGGTCTTTCTCTCGACCGATGCGGGAGGCGTGGGTCTCAATTTGCAAGCGGCCTCAGTGGTTGTGAACTTCGAGCCCCCGTGGAACCCGGCACGGCTCGAGCAGCGCATCGGGCGCGTACACCGGCTGGGCCAATCGCGGCCCGTACACGTAATTCACATGCTCACGGAGAAGAGCATCGAAGAGCGCGTGTGGGAGACGCTTGCCCTGAAGAAATCTCTGTTCGCCGGAGTCTTCGATTCTCCTACGGACGAGGTGAGCTTCGCCAAGTTGGGCCGGAAAACAATGCTCCAGGCGGTGAAGGAGATCTTCGCCGATCAACCGGGCAGGCCGAAACCGGTGATTGATCACGCTCCCGCCGAGGCGGTTGCTCTTCCGCAGGCGCTGCACGACGTGCAGACGCAGTCGGCGGGTTTAGCGGGTGCAACGGTACCAGCGCCTGCAGGCACTCGTCCTTCGCCGCCGGCGACTCCTGGCGGCAACGGCGTCGAACTTGCTGCGGCCTCATTCATCGAAGCTGGACTGCGATTGATCGAGTCGATCACGGCAGGTGGCACTGCGTGCGGCGCGGCTGGAGGCACTGCGGCAGGTCCCACGGCCGCTCCCGCACCGCGCGTGGCTCACGTGTTGCCCACCCTGTTCACTAGCGATCCCCGGACGAACCGCCCGGCATTGACCATCCCTCTCCCGGATTCCGTAACCCCGGAGCGGCTCACCAGCGCATTTTCGGCTCTGCTGAACATGTTCGGACAATCCGTGAGCGCGCCTGCTACTCCAGAGAACAAGAGTTGACCGGCATCAAACATAGGAGAAGTTCGTCACCGGGCAACCAGTGCGCAAGTTCATGCCTTGGTAGAAGGTTCCAACCAGACGAAGTGTGTCCCTGTAATGATCGAGAGCAGAGTCTCCGGGGCGCAGATTCCCATTGAAGCCGATCAGTCTATCGAAGCTATGAATCCAGTTCAAATCATTTTACGGTAAGTATCGCCTCCCGTATCCGAAAGCGTCTCGCCGGCTCGGATTGATGATTGACCAGGTCTTGTTGAGAACTTGATGGTGCACAGGAATCCTCGCAGAGAGCATCCGGCTTGGAGTTCCTGGTGCTACATGTCCCCTATACCGTCAGGGCAGGTTCGCGAGGTGAGCCGGTCTGAGCTTAATTGCTAATAGAGCGAACAAGTGCATAAAATGAACGAGCGTCAGGAGTACAAAGAAAGGGGAATCCTGTGCAGTCAAGCGCGACGGCAGCAGAACTTTTTCGGCATTTAAGTACCGAGAAATCCAGCTTCTATCGCTGCATCATGGACGTCTTTGCCGCCGCCAAGCGACAGTACCGGCTTCAACTCCGCCCCGACGAAGTATTCGCGGAAGCTAGTTGGGCCGATAGCCTGCCCACCATTGAAGAGGTCAACAGCGCCTTGGCCCAGCTAGCCGAATGGGGCAATCTCGATTCCCAACCTGACACGGCGCGCGTCTCATCCCTCAGTGACTTCTATCGCGCACGCTTCCTTTATCGCCTATCCCATGGCGGCGAGGCAGTAGAGACGAGCCTTGCTGTATTTTTTCAAACGCTGCAACGCAGGGCCGAATTACAGACCGTTGCGCTGGAAGACATTGCCAGTCGGCTGCAGGCATTGCAACAACTGATGGACCATGACGGAACCAAGGACGGGCTTGATGTCGCCAAGGCACATCAAGTATTACGTGACCTGGTCGGTGTATTCAACGATCTCGCCGAAAACGCGCAGGCGTTCATGGCTGGAGTTGCGCGCAGCCTTGAGCTTCAGCGGGCCGAGGCCAGCGCCGTTATCGCCTACAAGCGCCGCCTGATCGACTATCTAGACCGTTTTCTGAGCGATCTCGTTCGCCGCTCCGATTCCATTTCCCAACTCATCCAGGATCTGGCGCCACGCGTCGATGCCGTCTTTCTCCAAATCGCGGAGCGGGAAGCGCGGGACAGCGCTCCAGATGGCGAGGAAAATCAAACCAGCGAAAAAATGCGCCGTTGGCAAGCGTGGGGTGAACGATGGAAAGGGTTGCGGGGCTGGTTCCTCTCGACCGGAGCGGAACCGCCCCAGGCCGAATTGTTGCGAGGGCGAGCACGTGCTGCGATTCCTCAACTCCTGGGTGCAATTGCCACTTTGAATGACCGTCGCAGCGGCCGCAGTGATCGCTCCGCAGATTTCCGAATGCTCGCACATTGGTTCGCCGTCTGTGGCAGTGACGGTGAGGCACACCGAATGGCGCGAGCTGCTTTCGCGCTTCATCCTGCTCGGCATTTCTCACTCAACCTGCAGGCCGACGACGAAGTTCCGGCGAGCACCCCATGGGGCGAGGCTCCGCCGCTACAAATCAACCCTCGCCTGCGCGAATATGGCGAAGCCGCGCCCCGCAGCCCGCTCGCCCGGGTGCGTGACCGCAGTGCTGAACGGGCGCTCATGGCGGAACAGCTCTCTGAGGAATCGCGCCAGATCGAAGCCGCAAGGCAACGCCTGGCCACCGGGCATCCTGTCCGCCTATCGGAGTTAGGTGAATTGGACACACATGCCTTCGGCCTGTTCCAGAGCCTGTTGGGAGAGGCACTGGCAGAACAAGCTCATCCTGACCAGATCGTCGAGCGTCAAACCGGCGACGGCCTCTTGAAGATCCGCATGGAACCCCTCGGTGTCGCAACGGAGGCTCGCATCGTCACACCGGCCGGCGTTTTCGCAGGTCGGGACCATCTTGTCACGATCACGTTCATGCAGGCGCCGCTATGAGCGCCCGGCCTTTAGTTCGGCAGGACAGCCAGCGCATCGGCGAACTCCAAAGGGTCCAGCAACAAGACGAGTTCCGTAGGGCTCTGCGCGCCCTGCTGATGCGGCCGCTGATGGCGTCGAGTCACGAAGACTTCCCGGCGGTACGACGGCAGGCCGCGCGGCTGCGCGACTGGTTTGCACGTGAGGTTGGTTGGCCAATTGACGTCGAGCGCGACGGCGCGCGGCTTTTCAAGCGGCCTGCGGATCTCGTGGACGAGACGCGCGGCCTACCTGACTATAACCGGCGTCGCTACGTCCTGTTTTGCCTCGCTTGCGCGGTGCTGGAGCGTGCCGATCCGCAGATCACCTTGCATAAACTGGGTGAGGACATCATGCAATTAGCCGGCGACCCGGCATTGGCCTCATGCGGCTTCGAATTTACGCTGCGCACTGCGACTGAACGGCGCGAACTAGTTTCCGTCTGCCGGACATTGCTGGAGCAGGATGTGTTGCAACGCGTTGCCGGCGACGAAGAGAACTTTGTCCTCGAAAACGGTGGGGCCCGGTCGGACGCGCTCTACGACGTGCAGCGGTGCATGCTCGCTGGCATTCTAGCGGCAGTGCGCGGCCCATCGACATGGCGCGCCGAAGCGGCCCCGATCGATTTTGAGGACAGATTGCGCTCACTGGTGGCCGAGCACGTAGCAGACAGCGACCAAGGCCGTCGCGACGCCCTTCGCCACCACTTGGCGCGCCGGTTGCTGGACGATCCAGTCATCTACAACGCTTCTTTGGATGCAGAGCATCAAGCCTACTTCGTCAATCAACGTGGTGCGATGGCGGCCAGGCTCTGTGAGGCAGCGGGACTTTCCGCCGAGCAGCGCGCCGAAGGACTGGCGCTGACGGACGAGTCTGGACGACTCACTGACATATCGATGCCTGCGGAAGGCACAGAGGCCCATGCCACATTGCTGGTTGCCGAGCGCCTGGCCAGACTCCTGCGTGAAGCACCGCAGTCGGCCGTCACCAAAGACAGCGACGTTGTGGACTTCTTGCGCGTTGCAATCGATAAGTATGGCCGATATTGGCGCAAGTCGGCCCGCGAACCCGGTGCAGAAGTGGAACTGGCCAAGATCACACTGGATAACCTGCACCGGCTTCAACTGATCTCGCATGCAAATCGCGAGATTCGCCCCTTGCCGGCCATTGCGCGGTTCGCACTTGGCGATCCTGAAGTGCGTAATCAAATGAGCGGCAATCGGCGCTCTGAAAAGTCGCTGTTCGACGCATGACCGACACCCTGTTCGATCTACCTTCGCTTCCTCGCCCCGAACTGCCGAAACCTCGACGTGAACGATGGCAGCCTCTTCGGCTCGGACTGGTCGAACTCTTTCACTACGATAGCGAGGAATTCTGGTTCCGCGATGGCCGCCTGCTTCTGCGCGGCAACAACGGCACAGGCAAATCCAAGGTGCTTTCCTTGACTCTGCCCTTTCTTTTCGATGCGCAATTGCGCCCATCGCGCGTTGAGCCCGACGGAGACCCCGGAAAGAAGATGGCCTGGAACCTGTTGATGAACTCCTATCAACGCCGCATCGGCTACACCTGGATCGAGTTTGGCAGGCGCCCGGCGGATGGCGTTGCGCGCTATCTCACCCTGGGCGCCGGCTTGTCGGCTGTGGCAGGGAAGACGGAAGTCGAAAGCTGGTTCTTCCTGCTCGAAGGCACCGGCGAAGGGCAAGATCCTCGTATCGGTGAAGACATATGGTTGACAAGCGATCGGGTTGTGCTTACCCGTGAGCGACTGCGCGAAGTGGTTGAAGGCCAGGGCCGCGGCAAGGTCTTCGTCAGCGCCCGCAACTACCGCCGGGCTGTGGATGAACGGCTCTTCCACCTCGGTGCCAAAAGATACGAAGCGCTGATGGACACCTTGATCCAATTACGCCAACCTCAGCTGGCGAAGAAGCCCGACGAAGGCGGCTTGTCCCACGCCCTCACGGAAGCGCTACCTCCGATGCCTCCGGAGTTGCTGGGCGACGTGGCGGAGGCGCTTAACCAATTGGAGGAAGACCGTGAACAGCTGGAAAAAACTCGGCAACTGGAGCACGCCGTCAAGCAGTTCGAACAACGTTACCGCATCTATTCTGGCATGCTCACCAGGCGCCAGACGCGTGCACTACGCCAAGCACAAACTTCCTTTGACAATGCCAGTGAAGATCGCAGCAAAGCGCAGGTCGAATTTCAACGGGCGGAAAAAGCTTCAGCCGTAGCCACTGTGTCCCACGAAGCAGCCAAACGGAGTTTGCTCGGGGCCCGAGCGCGGCTGGAAACGCTGCAGAGCGATCCTGCCAACCAGGACGCCAATCGCCTGAGTCATGCGGAAAAGGATGCCAAAGATCGCCAGAGTGAGGTGGGGGCTGCGCGGGAAAAATGTGCTGTGGCGAGTTCACATCTGGCGCGGGAAGAAGAGCGCAGTCGTCAATCTATTCAGTGCCATAATGCCGCGGAACGCGAGCTGGAGTTTACCCGTGCGAGATGTGCCTCGGAAGCCGAATCCGCTGGAACGGCAACACAGTTCGCCGGCAACCCGATTACAGAACTTAGCTCCGCCAGGCTCGCGGAACTTCCGGCGGCGCAGTTTGCATCCGCTGCAACTGCCTTGCGGGAGGCTGCGAATAAGCGCCGCGAGAGCATCCGGCATCTGGAACAGCGCCATGCAATCCTAGCTGCCAAGCAATCTACGCTCAAGGCTGCGCAGGAGCGACAACGTGAGCGTCAAGCAGAACTGGAGGAAGCTAAGGGACGGCGTGCGGCGGCGGATCAAAACGCGGAAGTCGCCGGCAATAGCCTGATCGACGCTTGGACAACCCACTGTACCGCTCTCAAACAACTGAGCTTTGACACCGCGGAAACCATGGAGCAGCTCGTAAGCTGGGCAGCCAGCCCTGAGGGCTCCAATCCCATGTACACTGCTCTGGCCGAGGCTTACGCGCAAGCGTCCGTACGTCATGCTGGCCGGCAATCGGAGCTTGAGGCCGCGAGAAAGGGCCTGCAACAGGAGCGCACCACTCTTATAGAAGAGAAGGATAGACTGGCCGCGGGCCACGACGCAGTTCCGCTACCGCCGGCCACGCGGGGTGAGAGAGTCCGCGAAGGTCGTGCGGGGGCGCCGCTGTGGCAACTCGTCGATTTCCACCCTCACGTACAAGCAAACCATCGCGCAGGTTTGGAAGCCTCGCTTGAAGCCTGTGGCCTGCTCGATGCCTGGATTGCCCCCGACGGAACTGTGACAGGGGTGGATGGCGCTCCCATTTGGGATACGCAATGGCTGCTGCGCCCCGGTGCCCAAGGAGATAGCCTCCTGAACCAGCTCTTGCCGTTGCCCCCGGAGAACAGTAGAGTTCCGCTACAGTTGGTGGAAGCCTTGCTCGCTGGCGTGGCATGCGGAGCGGAGGACGACCAGACGGCGGAATCGTGGGTTTCGGTCGATGGTCGGTATCGCCTGGGCGCGCTCACAGGCGCCTGGAATAAATCAGAAGCGGTTTACATAGGGCACGCGGCTCGATCCCAGGCACGGCAGCGTCGACTGCAAGAAGTTATCCGGCAACTCCAGGCGCTGGACGAGGAAGATGCCTTACTCTCGCAGGCTTTTGAGCTTCTGGCCGCTGAACGAGCACAAGCGGAGACCGAACGGCGCGGCGCCCCATCCGATGCTCCACTCGTCACAGCGGTCCTTACTGCTGCGAGCACCGAGCGCGTAGTGATTCAAGCGCTCTCGCGTCTTGATTTTGCCGACGCCCAATGTGGAACAGCAGAAGCTGAATTTCAAGCGGAACGCGAGATGTTGGAGAGAGACGCCGTCGATTTGCACTTGCCCAGCGCACTCGCCGACCTCCCACCGATCGCAGGCGGGGTCGACAGATTCATGCACGCACAGTACGAGTTGGTTCAGGCTGCCCAGGCATGGCGCGGCGCATGGCTGGATTTCAGCCGGCAGCAGGAGCGTGAGGCCGAGGCACGCAGTACCCTGGCACAGCTGGAGGAAGACCTGGCGACGGCCAACGACCGCGCGGAAACGGCGCGGGCGCGCTATGCCGTACTGCACGAATCCATTGGCGCGAAAGTGGAAACGCTACGCCAGCAACTTGCTCAAGCCGCTGACAATGTGCGACAAGCCGATGGCGACGTCAATGCAAAGCAGGAAGCACTGATGAGAGCCATAGAAGCGCGCGGCATCGCAGGTTCCACCGCAAATAGGGCAGAAGAACAATTGACCCAACGCACTGCGGCCCGTGCCCAGGCCATCGAGCGACTGCAGCGCTTCACTGAAAGCACCCTGCTTGCCTCCGCACTGCCAGACCTTCCTGTACCGGACAGCGGCATGCCCTGGACTATCGATCCAGCACTGCAATTGGCGCGGCGCGCGGAACAAGCGCTTGCGCACGTTTCGGATGATGACGCC
>Ga0302319_10004598_pt1 | contig 28204 bp, 19 predicted proteins | sample Bog_T0_2_FD_203319 | JGI IMG/M metagenome (GOLD analysis project Ga0302319, IMG submission 203319) | Peat permafrost microbial communities from Stordalen Mire near Abisko, Sweden - Bog_T0_2 | ecosystem: Environmental > Terrestrial > Soil > Wetlands > Peat | place: Sweden: Abisko, Stordalen Mire... | reverse complement strand
TGGGAAAGAGGGGGCTGGGCGTTGAGGCAGAAGCCCACTGGCACATCAGCTTCACTTACTGGTCGCCGAGAAGAGCTTGGGCAAAATCGTCGTCAGATCCAAGGCAATGCCTATTCTGTAGAAATCGCGGTCGGATTGCCTGAGAGGAAAGACATAGACGTTCGGTGATGGGATAGTGACCGCACCCGGGGTTGCGGCGGCAGCACCGCCTGTGACTGGCGTTGGCGTGAGAATAATCGGATCGAGATTGACGTTGGGGGTAGCGCGAAGCGATGCCGAACCGTAAAAGAAGACGCCCGCACGAATGGGATAAGTCACATTCAGGCGAAAGACAACGCGATGCAAGACTCCTCCAGTGATTGATTCGTCCTGCCCAAAGATAATATCGGTGAAGGCTCGAGTGCAGTTGTCCACGCCGGGAGCGGTCTCAGTGGAGAAGCATTGCTGGTTGGACTTATCAAACAGAATGCGGTCTATCAAGCGGATGCCGCCGTAGTACTTCAGCAGAAAGTTGCTGCGGTCTTCCGGGGCGTAGGCGATGTTCGTAACCTGCGTACCGGAGGTTGTCGTTGTGGTCACGACGCCCGTCACCGTGTTCTTGGCGATTGTGGTCGTCGCAATGGGGTTGACCGAGCAGTACGTCGGACTAATCGAGGTCGTGGTGGTCGTGGTTCCACCAGATGTCATGGCAGTGGTCGTGGTGATCGTATTCGAACCTGGCAACGGCGTGCTGTATCCGTAGGCGGCAGAAAGCCGAACGAGGAGCTCTGTGCATTCATTTGTGCCATAGGCCGGCACAGCATAGCCGACCGTCGGGCTCTGCGAACTCAACGGCGTGGTCGCACCAACGCCGGCGACAATGCCGATGGTGTACTTGCCATTGCCAGGACGCGCCCATTTGGGATCGTACTCGACACCTCCTACATAGTCGATTGCAAAGCCCACAGAGGAGAGCGTCGAGGAAGAGAGGTTGCCGGAGGGATCGCTGACAGCCGCAACGATGTTGGACGTATTCGAAGTATTCGGCGCGCCCAGGAACCTGACCTGGCCCCATCCGTAGACAGGAGACGTAGCCGGCGCGCGTACAAGGAAGTCGGCAAAGCCATTGGTCTGGCTGCTCTGTGAACTCAAATCGGATTGCTCGATTCCTCCAATCACGGAGTACGTCCAGTGGCAGTCGGTATACATTCCGGCACAACGCGGGAAAGGGCCGTGGCCGACTGTCGGCGCCACTGCCGTGGGAGCATAGTAGGCAACAATCGTATCGCCGGACTTAATCGTGAGCTTCGCTCCACTAAACTTGCCGCTCTTATCAGGGGCAACCGAGAGTATCTTGGCATCTTTGTTGCAGATGTCCACTGAGCCACCCGTATAGCTGGGCACTGAGCCTGTGACATTGCCCGACGAATCGACATTCAGATAAACCGTATTACCCGGACTATCCGCAGCTGGTTTCAGGGCCTTGGCGCAACTGGGAGGTTCGACCTTCACTACGTCAGTTGAGAAGCTAAGGGGGTTACCTGCCGCGGCGCTGATAAATTGAGCGGTGATCGCCTGGCCGGCATGGAGAGCGCCCCCTGGATCGGCAACAAAACTGCCATCCAGACTGAGCGTGACTGGCCCTCCGGCTGCGTTCGCGTCAACGCATACCTGCACCTTGCCGTTGGGCACCGCGCCTGCGACTTGGGGTATCTTTCCGTGGATGAACGTATCGCTATCCACAGGCACATTGATCACAGGCACTGGCTGATCCTTATCCAAATTCTTTGTCAGAATAGGGCACTGCCCCAAGGCACCGGCGGGCAGGACGCAAGCGAGAGCCAACACGAGGGCGATGAGGTAGATTCGGCGCACGGGGGCACTCTCCAGATGTGATTTGCTCAACTAAGAAAAACATCGGCGTCCGGGCTTCTGAAGAGCCGTTGCTTGTTGGATAAGCGCGGGGCGTGCGGAGAAGTGTGAGGATAGTAGCAGAGGCGGAGAAAATTGCAAGCGCTATTTTGTGTCGTGCCGCAATTTGCTCACGGCAGCCCATCACCGACTCCCGCTCCGTATGCTTCGGAGGCGCGCCTGCGATGGATTTCGCGCCTACTTCGACGAACCGAAGAGCGAGTCGAAGTCATAGCTGATGCCGACCTGTCCGCGCCACGTGGGGTTGGTGACGAGTTCGGTGCGGTTGGACCAGGTAAACGAGACGGGCAGGCTGATGCTGGAGGAGCCGGGCGAGTAGGTGAACTTGCCCTGGAGGATGCTGATGATTCCCTTCTGGGCGTAGACCTGGGTCGCAGTCGCGGGCAGACCGGTGATGGTTACCCCGGTCACAGGCTGGCCGGGTGTGACGTTCAGAATGGCGGGGCTGGTCTGGTTCTGGAAGTAGTACGCGGTGGAGGCTGTGCTGTGGCCGAGCAAGGTGGACTTCTTGAGCTTGGAGAAGTCGTAGCAGGCCTCGGCCGCGATCTGCACGTCGCGGAGCAGGCTGGCGCCGGGGATGGCGGAGGACGGCGTGGAGTCGTAGACGGAGACAGCCCCATTGCCGGTGAGGGTCCAACCGCCGAGGACGGTTTGGCCGACCAGGCGGACGGTGGAGTTGGTGGGCTGGCTGGCGGGACGGTTGTAGTCGTACTCCAGGGTCAACAAAGGGGACTTGCGCAGCGTCTCGACAAAGGCGTTGACGGAGGCTTTATAGCTGTTGACGAAGACTGCATAGCTGCCGAGCTGGGTGAGCACGGTAGCGCGGCATTTTGGATTGGGGCCATTGGGCGGACAGATGGCGCTCAGCAGAGCATCAGCCTGCTGCAGCCAGACATTGGCCGCGTCGCCGGGAGGGGCAGCGAGGATCTTCGCGGCTGTCTGCGACCTCCAGGTTTTGACGGCGGGCATGTTGTCGTAGTTATTCATCGCAACGAAGCTGTCCTTCTGGGCCTTGGTCATCTGGGTAGTAGGCATGGGCTTGGTGCCAAGTTTGTCGATAGCGGCTGCCGTGGCGGCGATGTTCGCTGCCGCACCCCGCAGAATGACAAACTTCCCGGTGGCCGAGGTGATGGTGTTGGTCGTCGCATTGAAGGTAACAACTTGAGCGGTCGAGGTGGGCGTCGTCGCTGCAGCGGCACCGGAGACCGACTGCGCGGTACTTCCGGTGTTGAAGGCGACCGTATAGGAAAGGCGGTTCAGGCGGTTCACCGTGGCATTTGAGGCACAGAGCGCGCCGGGTATGCGAATGCCGTCGCAGTTGTCGATGAGGGCCTGGCGAGTGAGCGCGGCGGGGATGCCGCCGAGCGAGCCGGAGAGCGTGACGGTCTGGCCGCTGGTGGTCTGTGCGAGCGCGCCATACTCGGCAGCCGCGGAGAGTACCTGCGAGGTGAGCCCTTTGGACACCAGACTCGTTCCGCTGCCACTGGAACTGTTCTGCTGCAGGGCCGCCTTCACCTGCTGCGCGCGGTCGAGAAGCGAGTCCGTGCCCGAATACTGCGTGAGCAAAAGGGCGGTCATGCAATCGGCCCCTCCCCCGAAGGTGAGGAAGGCTCCCAGTTCGGCGGTGGGCTTGCCGGCAGCACGGGTGACCTCTGCGTTGAGCTCTTCAGGACAGTGTTTGGCCAGAGAGCGCGGGGTCTGCGCGGCGAGCGGGCCGGCGACAAGAACGAGCTGCGCGAAGAGACGGAGGAGGCTCTTCATGCGCTGGCCTTTGCGGTCCCACCCGGCGCCGCGGCGGCAACGACGACCTGATAGCGCGCAGCGGTGTTGGCTGAAGAGAGAGTGGCGAGGGTAACGGGGTTGTCGCAGTCCTCCTGAAGAAAACCCTCGGAGTTGCTCATGATGCCGCCGTGAAGGATCTCAAGAAAGTAGGTGGCGCCGGCGACCGCGGTGAAGGAGAGCGTAAGGGCAGTGCAGACGAAGGGAATCTTGGCCCCATCCTGGGTAATGACGTCCGTCTGCGAGGGGTCAAAGAAGACCGTGCCGGTTACCTTGAGCTTGATGTTGCCGGGTTTGGCGGCGATGAGCAGCGGCTGGTCGAAGGTGGGTGGCGTTGTGAGGCAGGCGGACATGCGAAGTTCTCCTGAGGCTCTGCGCTGAGGCTACCTTGTGGGGATCGGGCTTCTGGAGAGCCTTTGTTAGCCGGTTAAGCGCGGTCAGTGTGGAGAAGTTCGATGAGAGTAGCAGAGGCGGAAAAAATTGGAAAGATTATTTTTTGCACCGCAAAAGCAGAACGCCCCACCCCGCGGACGGCAGGATGGAGCATTCGGTGAGGGCCTCGCCGCCGCTACTGCACGGTCAGGGTCAGATTGGCGGTGGCCGCCTGGCTGGAGTTCGCCGGGTTGTAGCCGGTGACGGTCAGCGAGTAGGCACCGGGCGTGGTGTTCACCGTTGTGGTGGTGGTGGTCGTCGTGGTGGTGGTTGTGGTGGTAGTGCCGCTGCTGCCGTTGCTGCAACCGCTCAGGCCGAGACCGGCGAGGCTGAACGCCACCAGCAGGCAGAGCGCGAGGCCCGCGCGCAGTAGGCGGACGCGCAGGAGTTTGCGCCGCGAGAGGCCCGCCAGCAGCAGCGCTCCGGCCAGCGCCGCCGAAACAGGCTGCGGCCAGCGGCCAGGCGAGCGCGACGGTGCCGCGCCCAGAGCTCGCGGCGCGAGCGCTGTGGGGCTGCTGGTTGAAGCAATGGAGGTCCCTGATCCCGCGACCACCAACGGCGTGGTGCCGCTGGGGCAGGTCGAAACGTCGGTGGTGATGGTGACGGTGGCGGTGACCGCGGCAGTGCCGGTGATGTTGGCGTTGGCGACCGCGAAGCAGGCGTACGGCACGGTGGTGAGCGACGTAATGCGGAAGGCGACCGCTCCGGTGTATCCGCCCACCGGGGTGACCGTGATGGTGGAGGTGGTGGTGGTGCCGTTGGGAGTGGTGGGCGACGTGGCAGAGAGCGTGAAGCTGCTGTTGACGGCCACCGTGTTTTTGGGCCAGGCAGTCAGCAGGTTAGACAGGTCGATCGAGCCCAGACCGCTGGCCTGGTCGTAGCCGGTGCCGGCGAGATAGTTCGTCACCGGCGTGCCGCTGCAATAGTTCGTTCCGGCCGCGCACTCATTGCCGCCCACGCTGATGTCGTGGAAGGCAGAGGCGTAGGTCGCGGGCGTGGAGGCCAGTGTGTAGAGCGTGGAGTTGATCACGCCCTGGCCGGCGGTGTAGCCCTTGGCCTGGTTGATGATGGCCAGCATACCGGCGAAGATGGGCGCGGCGAAGCTGGTGCCGCCGGCCACGGTAAGGTCGCTGGAGGTGGTATCGCGGAAGCCGCTGTTGCAACTGTGGGTCTGGCCGCTGGCGTAGGACGAGGTGTCGCTGGTGCAGTAGGCGTAGGGGGCGTTGGCGGGGGAGGAGTCCAGCGCGATGTCGGGCACTAGGCGGTTGGTGCCGGTGATGGCGGCCACGCCGGGGGCCGTACCCGACTGCCAGGTTGGCCGCGGGCTGTAGATGCTGACGCCGCCTCCTCCCGAGGCGAGGCCGACGGTGGAGCTGTCATCGTTCCACACCTGCTCGGGTATATAGCTGAGCGCGGAGGAGACGACATCCGAACCGTTGGTGCCGGCCCAATAGGTGGTGGCGGTGGAGGGAGAGGCCGCAGCGGCGACGGAGGCGGCGGAGAACTCGGTACCGCCGAGCGCGGTGACGTACTGGCTGCTCGCCGGGAAGTCCACCGAGAGTTGCTCATTGGAGGCGAGGTTGGTGGTGGTAACCGGGGTGTACTCGCCGTAGCAGTCGCTGGAGCCGGCGTCGCCGGCGGCGGCGATGACCGTCTCTCCCTGCGTGGCGGCCTGGGCGAGGACGGGGTTCAGCAGGTTGTACTCGGCCTGGCCCACGGCAGGCTCGCAGGAGCCGTAGCTGGAGCTGATAATGGGGGCGATGTCATTGTCCACGGCGTACTGCAAGGCGTCGAAGGCGCCGTAGTTGCCGTTGCCGGTGTAGACGAAGATCACGGTCGCGCCCTTGGCGATGGCTCCAGAGTACTCGACGTCGAGGTCGGACTCGGACTCATCGCCGGAGTAGATGGTGGAGGTGCCGGTGCCGGGTTCCAGCAGGATGGTGGGCGCCTTGGCGGTGAGGCCGGCGGCGCTCTGGAAGTTGGCGATGTCCGAGGCCAGGATGGCCGACTGGCCGACGATGGCGATGCTCTGCCCGGTGCCGGTGTAACCGGAGTTGTAGGCCGCATTGATGTCGTAGATGGTGGAGACGTCGCCGGGAGTCATGAAGTGGTTGCCGGTCTGGCTGGAGGTGAACATCGGCTGGACGCCGGCGACGCGGTGGGAGCGGGGCCGGAAGCCGGAGAGGTTGGCGACGCCCAGCAGGGTGGGGGCCAGTGCGGCAGGCACGGAGATGTCCGTGGCGGGCGCCATGTGCGATTCGCTCTCGCCGGCGGCGCGGTAGTAGTGCAGCTCTGTGCTGAAGGCCGCGGCGGCCTGCGCAGCGGAGCCGGAGAAGCGGATGCGGTCGCGGCTGTTGGAGACGCCGTCGATGGTAAAGCCCTGCTGCTGCAGCCAGCTCTCGGCGGCGGCGAGGTCAGCGTCGGCCATGCCGAAGCGCGCGCCGAACTGCGCCGGCGTGAGCCACTGGTGGAACTGCGGCGAACTGGGGTCCTGCTGCGCGGCGATCAGCGCATCCAGCGCGGTCTGCTGCGCGGCGCTGCGGTTGAAGACCAAGGTCATGCCCTGCAGTTGAGTGCCCGGCGGCACCACGCCGATGTCATTGGCGTCCACGGCGCGCGGCGGGCGCGACCCGGCCAGCGTCACCCGGCTCGCGCTGTCAACCGCCGCGGTAATGCGGGCGGCGGGCTTCTGTCCGGCGGCGACCGTGGAGCAAGAGAGGAGGACGGCAAGGGCGCATACAGCGGCGGCCAACTGCTTCATCAGGGAAGTCTTCATCGGTTTTGTCATGTGGATGGCACTTTTGTTGGATCTGGGCTGGACGAGCGTGAGATGCAGGCTGCCGGCCGTGAACGTCTGGCCGGAATAGAGTCCTGCATGTATACCGGAGAGACGAACTCGCCGGGAGTCTAGGTTACAGGTTTCCGGAGAAAACCGCTGCGCCGAGGCGGCAGCGGCGAACCGGGCCTGAAACCCCTGAACAGGTTAGACCCGTCCACCGCCGTCAGGTTGCGGAGTGTCTCCACGGCGGGAATTTCGGGGCCGATTTGGTGTTTTTCCCGTCCAGGGAATACTGTTCTGAGTACGTTGGAAAACGACAAGGAGATGGGATGAAACGGACACGGATGGCAGGTTGGGCCGCTGCGCTGGTGCTGGCGGCGGGAACGGCGGCGGCGGGCGCGCAGGTTGGGGACTGGAAGCTGGACCCGAACCACTCGGAGGCGGACTTTGCGATCAAGCACATGGCCGTCAGCACGGTGCATGGCAGCTTCCGCGGCGTGTCGGGCGTGGTCCACCTGGACTCCTCGGACCTGAAGAAGTCCAGCGTGGACGCCAGTATTGACGTCGGCACGGTGGACACCGGCATCGCCGCGCGCGATAACCACCTGAAGAGCCCGGACTTCTTCGATGTGGCCAAGTTCCCCACGCTCACCTTCAAGAGCACCAGCGTGACCAAGAGCGGAAGCGGCTACGAGGTGAAGGGAGACCTTACCCTGCACGGTGTCACCAAGCCGGTGGTGCTGAACATGGAGGCGCCCGGCAAAGAGGTCGCCGACCAGCGAGGCAAGCTGCACCGCGGCTTCTCGGCAAGCACCGTCATCAACCGCAAGGAGTTTGGCCTGGTCTGGGGCGGCAACCTGGCGAGCGGCGAGGCCGTGCTGGGCGATGAGGTGAAGATCACGCTGGACGTGGACGCCGTCAAGCAGTAGGGAGGTCGCGGAAGCCATGACGGCTGCGGACTTTCGGCGCATCGCGCTGGGCCTGGATGGCGCGGAAGAGGGTGCGCACATGGGGGCGGTGGACTTCCGCGTGGGCGGGCGGATCTTTGCGACGCTGGCCCACGTTAAGGAAGGATATGGAAACCTGATGCTGAGTCCGCAGCAGCAGGTGGAGTTCTGCGCCGAACAGCCGGAGATCTTTCTGCCCGTTGCCGGCGGCTGGGGACGGATGGGCGTGACCCACATCCGGCTGGCCAGAGCCACAGAGCGCGAGATGCAGGGCGCGCTGTACACGGCCTGGAAACGGCGCGTGGAGATGAACCAGCGCGGCCCGGCGCAGAAGTCCGCAGTGAAGAAGGCTAAGGCGGGGGTGCTAGGAAAAAAGCGCAGGGCCTGAGCGCGCTGACGTTCCACGTCGGCGGACTATACTACGGGTCGGAGATCCCATCATGCGCCCTATTCTCGCTCTGATTGCAGCGGCTGTCCTCGCGCTCACCGCTCCCGCCGCGGCCCCACAGGACGGCCCGTACAAGGTTGTGCAGAGCGCGCAGGTCGGTGGGGAGGGTGGCTGGGACTACATCTATGCCGATGCGGCCGGGCGCCGGCTTTACATTCCGCGCGGTGCTGTACGCGCCGTGCCGGCCACCGACACCACGGCGGAGGTGGCGGCGGTGCCGGCGCGACTGACGATCTTCGATCTCGACACGCTGAAGCCCATTGATGAGATTGCCGGAGTAGGCGGCAACGGGACCGCGGTGGACCCCAGGTCAGGCCACGGGTTCACCAGCGATCATCCGAAGGTTTCCATGTTCGACACCCGGACCCTCGCGTTGATCAAGAGCATCGATGTGGGTGCGGCCCGGCCGGACGGCATTTACTTTGATCCGTTCAACGAACGCGTCTATGTCTTCAGTCACCCGACCAAAGATGCAACCGTGATCGACGCCAAAGACGGAACAGTGCTTGGCACCATCGACCTGGGGGGCACGCCCGAACAGGGTGTTGGCGACGGCAAGGGCATGCTTTACGTGGTGATGCAGGACGCGGTGGGCAGCGTGACGGCCGTCGACGTGAAGACGATGAAGGTGGTGGCGCATTATTCCTTCGTGGACAAGGGCGGCTGTAACGGCCTGGCTCTCGATGTGAAGGAGCAGATCCTGTTCGCTGCCTGCGGACGATCCGGCAATCCTCCCGTCCCGCAGCCGACGATGGTGATCCTGAGCGCGAAGGATGGCAAGATTCTTGCCAGCCTGCCGCTGGCCGGGGCCTCGGACGGAGCCACCTTCAACCAGGCGACCAGGGAGGCCTTCAGCACCCAGGGCAACGGCACCATGACGATCGTGAAGGAGAAGAGCCCGGCCAGCTTTGAGGTGGAGCAAAACCTGCAGACCATGAACGGCGCGCGCACGATTACCATGGACAGCAAGACCGGCCATCTTTTCACGATGTCGCAGGAGCGCGGACCGGCGCCTGTCGCGGCCGCCGCGCCGTCCCCTGGCGGGCGTCCACCGCAGGGAACGCCGGTGCCGGGCTCCTTCACGATACTGATGGTGGGCAGGGCGCGGTAACCCCAGCGCCGAGGTCGCTGCCGCAGCGTTAGCCGCTATCGCAGCGGCGTGGGAAGCGGTAGCTTAGGTAAAGGGCCTATAGCTCAATTGGTTAGAGCAGCGGACTCATAATCCGTTGGTTCCAGGTTCAAGTCCTGGTGGGCCCACCAGCTTTCGCCGGAGTGGATGCGCGATGCAGCAGACAGAGGCAGGCGCTTCGGTAAAACGCACAGCGATGTACTGCGGGTTTGCTGCGACCGGCGTGGGGCTCTCGCTGCCCGGCGCGCTGATGCCGGTGCTGCTGCGCCACTGGGCCATCGGCGATGCGCGCGGTGGGGTGCTGCTGTTTTGCTTCTATGCGGCGGCGCCGCTGGGCGCGTTCGCGGTGCGCGGACGGCGGCTGCGCTGGGTGCTGGCGGGATCGCTGTTCGGCATGGCCGGAGCGGCGGCGCTGGGGCTGGGCGGCGCGCTGACCGCGATGGCCGCCATCGCGCTCTATGGCTTTGGCCTGGGAAGCACCATGACCTCGATCAGTCTGCTGCAGTCGCAACGCTTTCCTGCAGAGCGGCGGCTGGAATTGACCCGGCTGAACCTGGTGTGGGCCGCGGGCGCGGCGCTGGGGCCGTGGCTGGCGCTGTCGAACCGGTTTGGAGCTGCGCTGCGCGGCCACCGCGTGATGCTGCTGGCAGCGACGCTGTTTGCGGCGTTTTCGGCGTGGGTGGCGTGGTTCGAGCGCGAGGACAACGACGTCGACGTCGCCGCGCCGCCGAGGCTCTCTGTCTTGCAGGTGCCCTGGCCGCTGCTGGCGCTGGTCTTCTGCGCCACCGGAGTGGAGGCCGCTGCCAGCGGCTGGCTCACTGCCTACGCCGCGCGCGCGGGCGACTCGCTACGGCTGACCATCGGCGCAGGAACGCTGCTGTGGGTGGGAGCGCTGGCGGCGCGGGCGCTGCACTCCACGCGCTGGTCGCAACGGCTGCCGGAGCGCGCCGTGCTGGGCGGCAGCATCGCGCTGGTGGCCGCCGCTCTGGCGGCGCTGATAGCGTGGCCGGCGGGCATCGTCACGCTGATCGCCGCAGGCGCTCTGGGCTTCGGCACCGGGCCGCTGTATCCGCTGCTGGTGGCCGCAGTGTTGCGGCAGCGCGAACAGAGCTCGGTCTTTGTGCTGGCGGGGATCGGCGCCTCTACCCTGCCGCTGCTGACCGGAGCGGTGGCCGGCTGGACGCGCTCGCTGCGCGCCGGTCTGGGCGTACCGCTGGCGGCGGCGGCAATGATGCTGGGGTTGTGGATGCTCCACCAAGACGAACACCCCACCCCGGGACGATAGGATCGTCGCGGGATGGGGTGCCTGAATCCTGTGGCCCTACCGTCCCTTAGGCGAGAAGCCGAAGGTCACCGCGAACATGATGCTGCGGGCAGGGAGAATGGTTACAGCATCGCCGCCGTTGACGGGGGTCTGGCCGACGGTGTTGAAGGGGTCAGTGTAGGTGGTGCCGTTGGCGTTGAGGGTAATGGTGTTGGCAGTGCCTGCGATAGAGTCGCCGGTAATGTTGTGGTCGTTGAAGAGATTATTGAAGCTCACACGGAACTTCGTATTGTCGAACCGCCCGTTGGAGTGGAGGGTGTAGTTGAAGAACAGGTTTGAGGTCGTGAAGGGGTTGACAGTCGCCTGATTGTGGTAGGAGCCGTTATCGATGTAATAGGTGCCGACACGCTTGTTGAAGTAACCGAAGTCAAAGGCCTTGTGCTGCCAGGTGACGCCTTCGGTCTCCACGTCAGAGGGTGTCTGCTGGACGTTCAGGCCGGAGGGCGCGGTGACATTGAGCGTGCCGCCGGCGGTACAGGCGGCCGTGGTGCCCGTGCAAGTGGCCGCAAGGGTCCCTTTATAGAAGCTCTTGTCATAGCTGGCGTTCAGGTACACGCTGATGCCGTACTTGATGTAGATGTTGCTCTCGCCTTCCAGGCCTTCCGTGATGGAACTGGGCTGCACGTAGAATATCGGCTCTCCATTGGCGAGGTTCGTTGTGCTGGAGTACGAGTTGTCAAAGTGGATGTGGTAATAGTCCGCGTCAAAGGTCACGTTCTTGAGCTTGAATACCGTGCCTGTTTGGTAGGTGGTATTCTTCTGCTGCTTGGGCAGAACCTGCGGCGGTATGGCCGTGCCGCTGGTGCCCTGCTGGAAGTCGAAGACGCTCGATGGCGGAACAATGGAGCCCTGCGCGGCCTGCACATACGCTGACCAGTTGTTCTTCAGCCGGTAGTTGAGGCTGGCGGAGGGCAGCGTGGCGTAGTAGCTTCCCCCGTTGGAGATGAACTGGTTGGGGTTGATGGCAGTATTCGTGTTGGGATTGCACCCGGCCGCCGCCGTCTGGAAGCAGCCGATGGTCTTGCCGTTGTCGGCAAACTGTTGCGTGCCGATGGTGTCGTAGGAGAACTTCACGCCGGGTGTGAAGTCGAGCCTCTTGGTCACGTGGAATTGATACTCGACGAACGGCTGATAGCTGTCCTGCACAAACTTCTCCGCAAAGTTCGGCAGCTCCTGATCCTTGAAGTTGCTCAGTGGGTCGGTGGGGTACTGGTGACGGTTGGTCTTGGACCACACGTACCACATGCCCGCGCGCAGCGTGCCAAACTTCGATACCTGGCTGATCTGGCTGGTTTCGCCATAGGTGCGGTAGCTGTTGTACTTGTCCACCGCGCAGGGCTCCGCCGAGACACCCTTCTTGGTGACAATCTGGTTGCAGAGCGCCGTGATCGTCACGCCGAGCGGAGCGTACGTCGTATTGAGCAGCGCAGGGTTGTCAGTGATCGGCACGGCGTTGGAATACTTCTCTGAGTTGTCGTAGTTGTAGGTGTAGGGCTTTATGTCCAGCGTGATGTTGTGGCTGAACTCCTTGTGGACGCCGACGTACTCGAAGTCGGTGGGCACATGGTAGAAATTGTACTGCTGGTCGAGATAAAGCAGCGGATCTGCGTTGTTGGTCAACAGGAAGTTGATGCCGGATCCGGCGAAGGGCGCAAGCGAACCAGTGCAGGTGTAGCCACTCTGCGCTCCGTACATCTGGCAGCGAGTGGCGGCGAAGTTCGGGGTGTTCGAGTCCAGCCAGATGACGCCGGAAAACCCGGTGAGGTTGAAGGTGCTGCTGGGAGCGTAGACGAACTTGAGGGCGCCGGCGTTGCGGGTCTGGTTGTTGCCCGTCTGGTAGCCGTGCGACTGCATGTGATGCACGTCCACGTCCACGTTGAACTTGTTACCGGGGCCAAAAGCGCCGGAGTCATACTCGGCATCGTAGAGGTAGGTGTTGAAGCTGCCGCCGGAGAAGGTGGCTCGGATGTTCTGGAGCGGATCCATCTCTTTGCTGAGCAGGTTGATGGAGCCGCCAAACGGCGCGTAGCCGACGGTGGAGGCTGTGCCCGGCGAGCGGTCGAAGTCAATTCCGCCCAGAAACTGCGACGGAAAGAACGCCCAGGAGTGGTGCGAGACGGAGTTAGTGTCTGAGAAAGGAATGCCGTCGAACTTGATGTCGTAGTCGCCGTCCGGAAAGCCGCGGAAGTAGGTTTTGGACTGGCCGAGGCCTACGCCGTTGCCGTTGAGGGTGAATGTTGCAGGGACCATCTGGACAGCCTCGCCGTAGTCGGCCACCGGCGACATGAAGTTGTGGATCATCGCACTGGTGATCTCGGTGCGCGCCGAGGTCTCAGAGAGCAGCGCATCCATCGGCGCCAGGGCTGCGGCCACCGAGTGCGTCTGGTCCGCATCCACTGTGATGTCGGCGGTCGCCGTCTCAATGGGCAGCTCAAAGGCGACCGTCGCCGTCGCCGCGATGCCGTTGCGGGTCTGCGTCTGGAAGCCGGACGCCGACGCGCTGACGTCGTACGTGCTGGTGGGCAGCGCCGGAAATGAGAACGCACCCTGTGCGTCCGTCACGGTGCTGTAGACCTTGCCGCTGGACTCACTGCGGGCGCTGAGGGCGGCATGGGCGATCAGTCCGCCCTTGCGGTCGGAGACCGTACCCTGCAGACCGCTACCCTGCGCCAGCGCCAGCGTGGCGCAGACCAGCCACAGGCAGATCGCAGCGGCCAAATGCAGGCTGCGGCGGAGGGTTAGGGTTGCAGGTCGCTGCGATGCGCTATGGTTTGCCAAGATGTCCACTCCCTTAAATGCCTTCTGGAATGGAAGTATGTTGGCAGGCCGTCCTGCAACATCTTGTTACGGGACAGTTAGAGGAGTGTTAATCGCAAGGGGTTCCGGAAAAGGTGCAGGGGCTCCTGGCGTGTGCCTATGGCGCGATCCAGCGGAGTCTACGGGTTGTACCCCAGCTCGTGTGGAGCGGGCCATGTCATGGTCTTGTCCGCCTTGTTCACGTACATGAAGACCTTGTGGCCGCCGCCGTTATCCAGGTTCACCCGCACCGCGACGATCACTCCGGTGCCGAAGGCGCCGCTTCCGTCGGTGCGCGAGATGTCCACGTGGTGCGAGGTGATGGGCGCGTTGACCGGGCTGGCGGAGGTCCAGTCTTCCGTGAAGCGGGCCAGGGGGTAGTCGGTGTACTTGCCGGGATGCTGCTGCCAGTCGGGGTCCGCGTAGTAGATGCCGTAGGCCTTCGAGTAGTCCTTGGCCTCAAGCGCATTGAAGAAGTTGTCCACACGGTGTTCATAACCCAGGTTGGTCCAAAGCCAGCCGTGGCCCAGCACATAGCCGGCCAAGGTGAGCAGCAGAAGAAGAACGAACAGGATTACGGCACCGATCAGGATATTGCGGCGGCGGTTGTCGACGGTGGGGTCGTAGGCGGGTGCATCCATCAGGCTCATTGGTCTGGCGTCCTTGGGTGGCGCGTTGCCACAAGGATATTAGACACCGAAGCGTTGGGACCCGGATGCCGCCGGATTCAGACGGCGGGCGTGATGATGGCCTGTCCGGGCAGGGGCGGGGGCAGCGGTACAGGCTTGCCTTCGGCGTCGATCTCGTTGGACTCCACGTAGAAGTGGGTGAGGTCGGCGCGGCCGAAGCTGGTGGTGATCGCCACATCCGCGGCGTCACGGCCGGTGGCCATCAGGATGCGGCCGATGCGCGGGTAGTTGTGGCGCGCGTCCAGGTCCCACCAGCGGCCCTCCAGCCATACCTGGTACCAGGCGCTGAAGTCGCCCGGCCCGGAGTAGGGGACGCGGATGTCGCCGATGTAGCCGGTGACGTAGCGCGCAGGCAGGTTCATGCAGCGGCACAGCGTAATCGCCAGGTGCTGGTAGTCGCGGCACACACCCACGCGCTCCGTGTAGACGTCCATGGCGGTCTTGGTGGCGCGGGCCATCTTGTAGTTGAAGGCCACCTTCTCATGCACCCAGTCGCGGATGGTGGCAGCCAGCGCCCAGCCGTTGCCCAGGTGGCCGAAGAGGTCCTGCGCGATGCCGCCGAACTTGTCTACCTCGCAGTAGCGGCTGGCCAGCAGGAACTGCAGCACATCGTGAGGTAGCTGCTCCACCGGCACCTGCCTGGCGCCGAAGCCCTGCAGTTCCGGCTGGTCGGTCACGTTGACTGTATTGCCACCGCTCAGGCGGATGGCCCCGGCCGGCGCGACGAAGCGCGAGCAGCGGTTGCCGAAGCCGTCCAGATACTCCTCCAGGGGAAGCTCGCGCGCGGACTCCGCCCCGGAATCATTCGCGGGGCCGATGTGCTCGACCTTGAGCCGGTCGTTGGAGACCAGTAGTGGCTCCGTCGAGGGGTGGACGTGCAGCATCGCCACCATCGGCGTGGGCTGGAGGAGGTGAAACTGGATATCGTATTCGGACTTAATCAGCACAGAGATGGGCCCTTGTTTGGAATTTCAGAAAGCAATCGTCGCTTGGGATTGCCTCTTAATCTAGATGCGGGAGCAGGCCGAGGGGCTGCTCCAAATGTACGCCCAACGCATCCCGCCACCCTCCTCCCTATCCTTTTTTTGCCTAAAGTCCTCACGCATCAGCCGTTGCGGCAGGGTTTGTGGAAGTCCGTGCCCCGGCCCAGCGCAGCAGCAGCGCCAGCAGTGCGCAGGCCAGCAGCCCCAACCCGGCGTCCGCGACGTAGCTGCCCACCAATCCATGCCAGGCGTACGCGTGACCGTCCACAAACTGCATATAGATGATGGGGAAGTTGAATGCGGCGCCCAGCACGCTGAAGGTGGTGGCCGCCAGCGGGTTCTTCTGCCCGATGGTCTCAAACGCGATGGCGAAGCTGCCGGTGATGGCCAGCGACTGAAAGATGTTCTCCCCCAGCAGCGAGTATGCGAAGACCGCCGGGGTGCGCGGCAGCAGCAACAGGCTCAGCGTAAACAGCGCGCCCACCGCGCCAATCACCAGGTACAGCGGCCGCAGCGCCAACCGCCGCGCAAAGAACGGATAGACCAGGCTGCCCGCGACTCCGGCGATGGCCACGCCCGCGCCGCCGGCCATGCTGACCATCCGCACGGAGGCGTGGAAGTCGCCGCCCACCCCGCCGAGGATGTTAGTCAGCGTGAACGAGGCCGCGGGCAGCAGAAACAGCGCCAGTGCGAGCAGCACCTCGCGCCGCTGCAGCAGCAGCAATATCTCGCCAAAGAACTGCACGAAGCTCTCGCTCGCCAGCTTGGCGTCCGGTAGCGTGACGGGGATGAAGGGATAGATCACCAGAGGCAGCAGAAGGCTCGCGCCCAGCACGGCGGCGGCCAGCGGCAGCGGTAGGCGGTGGAGCAACTCCATCGCGACCATGGCGATCACGCCTCCGCCGGCGATGTTGGCCACGTTGAACCACGCACTCAGCTTGCTCTCGTCCTCTTTCGGCGTGACCGTGGAGAGCCACCCGCCCAGCGCGTTCTGGTTAATGGACGCGGCAGTAAAAGCCACGATGAGCAGCACCTCCAGCACGGTCAGGCGATGCACGTTGATCACCGCTGCCGCCACCGACGCCGCGGCCAGCAGCGCCGACAGCACCGCGTACCAGCGCCGCGTGAAGCGCACGTCCAGCATAGGGCAGAGCACAAACGCCCATACCGACGGCGACATCGCGGCCGCGGTCATCGCGGCGATCTTTGACTCGGGGACGTGCTGCTCGGCGAGCACCTGGGGCAGCGTGATGGCAATCAAGCCGCCGCTGATGCCGAAGGTCAGATTGGTCATCCCCTTCAGCCAGACCGGGAGAGTGGCGCGCATAGGTCACGATAGCAAAACGGGCAGACCCGAAGGCCCGCCCGTCTCTCTACACTCTATCCTTTACACTCTGCTTTACTTCGCGACCAGCTCCGCCTTGGCACCGGCCTTGAGAGCGGCGGCCTTGTCGGTCGCCTCCCAGGTAAAGGTGTCACCGGTGCGGCCGAAGTGGCCGTAGGCGGCGGTCTTCTTGAAGACCGGGCGGCGCAGGTTCAGGCTCTCAATGATGCCCTTGGGCGTGAGCTTGAAGTTCTCGCGCACCAGCTCCACCAGCCGCGGCTCGCCGATCTTGCCGGTGCCGAATGTGTCCACGCGGATGCTGACCGGCTCCGGCACGCCGATGGCGTAGGCGAGCTGAACCTCGCAGCGGTCGGCCAGACCTGAAGCGACGATGTTCTTTGCGATGTAGCGCGCCATGTAGGCCGCCGAGCGGTCGACCTTGGTTGGGTCCTTGCCGCTGAACGCGCCGCCGCCGTGCCGGCCCATGCCGCCGTAGGTGTCCACGATGATCTTGCGCCCGGTCAGGCCGGAGTCGCCCATGGGCCCGCCGATGACGAAGCGTCCGGTCGGGTTGATGTGGTACTTGGTGTCGGCGTCCAGCAACTCGGGCGGCAGGACGGCCTTAATCACGTGCTCCATGATGTCGGCACGGAGCTGCTCGTTGGTGAGCTTGCTGTTGGGATCCTTGTCGCTGAACTCGGCGTGCTGGGTGGAGATGACCACCGCGTCAATGCGCACCGGCCGGTGGTTGGCGTCGTACTCCACGGTGACCTGCGACTTGCCGTCGGGGCGGAGGTAGGCCATCTTGCCGGACTTGCGGACCTCGCTGAGCTTGAACGCCAGCTTGTGGGCCAGTGAGATGGGCGTGGGCATCAGCTCCGGGGTCTCATTGGTGGCGTAGCCGAACATCATGCCCTGGTCGCCGGCGCCGCCGGTGTCCACGCCCTGCGCGATGTCCGGGCTCTGGGTGTTGATCGTCGAGATGACCGCGCAGGTATTGCAGTCGAAGCCCTTGAGTGCGTCGTCGTAGCCGATCTCCTTGACCGCGTTGCGCACCAGGGTCTGCACGTCGAGGTGCGCCTTGGTGGTAATCTCGCCGGCAACGACCACCAGGCCGGTGCAGGTGAGGGTCTCGCATGCCACGCGGCTGAAGGGATCTTCGGCCAGGCAGGCGTCGAGGATGGAATCAGAGATCTGGTCGGCGATCTTGTCGGGGTGACCCTCGGTCACGGACTCACTGGTAAACAGAAAACGGTCGGTGTTGGACAAAGCGGAGAACTCCTTAGAGGAATAACGAACGCGGACTGTGAGACGCCGCCGGCCCGAGAGGGCCAGCCAGGGGATGTGGTAGGTCTCGCTCTATTCTACCTGCTCGCTGCCCCGGCTCCAAGACGAACATCGGCGGCAGAGATCGGTGGTTGAATGGCGCTTATCGCGGACCGAACGGCGGCACAAACAAAACGGCGTCCGCCGAAGCGGACGCCGTCTTGGTGGGAGCGTGCCAAGAGGGTTAGAAGGAGAAGCGGCCGGCAACCTGCAGGATACGCGGATCGCGGTACGCAGTAATCTCACCGAAAGTCGAGCTGGTTGAGTTTGTGCCGAACGTCGCCGGGTTGGGGTGGTTCGCTACGTTGAAGGCTTCTCCTCGGAGCTGGAATACGAGGTTGTCATAGATGCGGAAGTTGCGGAAGATGCCCACATCCGCGCGAATAAAGCCGGGTCCGTTGAGCGTGCCGCGCTTGGCCGTCCCCGGGGTATTGCTGAGGGGGTCTGCATTCACGAAAGCACCCGTGTTCACGTAGAGGCTTGCTGCATTCTCGTACTTGTGACCAACGCGCAGTTGCTTTCCGCAGTTGCAGTTCGGGTCACCGACCTGGTTGGGACGGATCCCAGCGTTGGTGTTACCCAGCACGGCCAGACCGGCGTTATCGTTGCCGAGGTTACTCGGGTTGCTCGCGTAGGCGAGGGGTTGTGCGTAACCGCCGTTGTACTGGAGCGCGGTGGCGCCGCTCGCACTTACTGTGTAGGGGATGCCGGAGTTGAGTGCGAGGATACCCGAGACCTCCCATCCACCGATCAACCGACCCTTCAGGCTCTTCTGGTCTCGGAACCAAGGCAGTTCATACACGCCATCGATGTTGAAGATGAGCTTGCGGTCGTAAGCAGCACGGCCATAATCCCCGTTGACGTTGTAGATGTCCTGCACGAAGGTCGAATCGCCCGGATTGTTGGTGAGGTCACGCGACCAGGTGAAGTTGCCATCGATATAGCTCTTACCCTTGCCACGGAGAGTGATCTTGGCTTGCAGCGCGTTGTAGTTGGAGCTGAAGATGGTCTGCAGCGCGTCGATAGCGTAGTAGCCTAGATACGGCTTGACCTGGTTGAGTACGCGATCACAGGTTGAGTTCCAGAACATAGGGACTGTTGAGGTGGGGTTTGCGGGGGTGTAATTGCAGCCTGAGCCCGTTGGATTAGCAGCCGAATAACCGGAGTACTGAGGCTGGACAACTCCGCGGAACGCGCCAGGACGTGGCTGATTGATCTCTTCATCGCCGCCCAGGTGGGTACCGTGGGTGCCGAAGTAGCCCAACTCCAGGAAAAGGCTGGGGGAGAACTGCGTCTGAATGCCCAGCGAGTACTGCTGCAAGTACGGAGTTTTGGTGTTGACGGGAACGGCGTAGAGATGGGACGGCGCCGTGCCATTGGTGAATGTGGCGCTTGCTGCGGCACCGCCGGAAGGACTATCCAGCGAGGCCTGGGTAATATTGTATGAGGATGCGCCCGGAGGATTGATGCCATAGGTCGAACCGATGCCGGTGATCTCCCACTGGCTGACCTCGAGCTCGTCATAGGCGATGCCATACCCGCCACGGAGTGCGGTTTTGCCGTCTCCGAAGAGGTCATAGGCGAAGCCGAACCGAGGGGCGAAGTTGTACTTCTGCGAGGTGCTGACGGCCTTGCCGAAAGGCGAAGCCTGATTGTTGCTTGCCGCGGACGGTGTGCCATAGATCAGGCCGTTGATGTAGTTGGGGCCGACGATGTCCGCACCTGCATTTGGCGATGTGGACTGCCCGGCATTGCTGCCTACCTGGCTGCACGGGGCCGTGATGCAAATGAGGCCGGTGTTGGCGATGGTGGGCGCCGCTGCCGCTGAGTATGTGGCTGGATCGAAGTTGTTTAAGTAGCCGGCAGCATCCGTGGGCTGCGCCATGTACTCATAACGAACGCCGGCGTTAACTGTCAGACGCGGTGTGGCCTTCCAGTTGTCCTGTACATAAGCCTCATAGACATTTTCCGAGACGTCGATCTTCGGGTTGCGGCTGGCCTGCGAGAAGCCGTTGTTCGCGTTGCCGATCAGGAAGTTGGCAAAGCTCTGATCTTCATTGATGGTCGACGACTGTGTTTGACCTGTGGGCAGAGTCACGACGGCTTGTCCAGCGTCATTCATAAAGCCGAAACTGCCCTGAACGTTCGCTCCAGTAGCGTTCTCCTGCTTGTTGTAGTGGTTGTAGGAGATGCCCCCAATCAGGGTGTGGTTGCGAATCACCTTGGTGATATCGCCAAATGCCTGGTGATTGATGCCAAAGTCGGTATAGACCGGTGTTGCGGTGATCGACTGGAAGCCGGAGACCGCAATCGTGGGAATAATTCCCGAGGTGTTGGTATAGGGCTCTGTGATATTGACGTCCGGCGAGGCAGATTGAAGCATTCCGCCTGTCGGCCTCGTCAAGATTTGTCCCTTCGAGTACGCATACCCAATGTTGGCTACGATCGTTGGGGTTGCGGTCCAGGTGACCTTACCCAAATGCTGCGTTCCAGGATCGTTGGAGTACGTGCTCGAAAGGCCGGGGATCGGCACCGAAGTGAAAGTGCCTGCGCCGATGAACTCGGGGAAGGTGTCATGCACGTAGCGGTAGAAGGCCGTGACTTTCTCACCGAGCTGTTGGTCGATTCGCACGACCGAATCCAGGTTCGGATACTCATTCCGGAGAGTGGCATAGAGGGAGTGAGGGTCAATGTTTTTGGCCGCATACGCCTGCTGCTGCGCAAGCGAGTTCTGAGGAATCTTGCTGTACACGTCTTTGATGTACGCCTGAGCGGTCGGCGACAGGGTCGTGACCTTTGTGCCTGCAGCCGTACATGTATTGGTCTGTGCCGCGGCGTTGTTTGAGTAGGCTGTGCAGACATTCACGGGACCCTGGATCCAGGTGTTGTATGTCGGAGAAGCCTTGTTGCTGTCTACGTACCAATCGTTGCTGAAGTCGCCAGTGAGTTCGGCAGGGGTTGGTATATTGACGCCGCTAGTACCGGATGTGTAGGTGATCTCACGCAGCCAGTTTTCGCTGACGAACCAGAAGGTCTTGTTCTTACCGTTATAGATCTTGGGGATGTAGACCGGACCGCCGAGAGTGAAGCCGAAGTCGTTGTAGCGGTACTTGGTAATGGGTTGGCCAAGGTAATCCTGGATGTAGGTCTTTGCATCGAGGAAGTCGTTGCGGAAGTACTCGTACGCGCTACCGTGGAGGCTGTTGGAGCCGGACTTGGTAACGACATCGACCTGACCCGCAGAGTTACGACCGTAGGCGGCGCTGTACTGCCCGCGCAGGGTCTTGAACTCGCCGATGGCATCCGGGCTCAGATACACATACAGCGTCAGGTTGGCGCCACGGTCCAGGTTGTCGGCACCGTCAATGGTCCAGTTGTTGGAGGTGCTGCGACCGCCGTTAACGGAGAACACGACGGTTGACGACGCGCCGTTGACGCCGATAGGACCACGCTGCAGTTGATCCGTTGTGCCGCCGTAGGCGACGCCTGGCTGCAGGTTGATCAGGGTCTCATAGTTGCGGGAGACCATGACCAGCTCATTGATCTGGTTGCTGTTGATCAGGCCCGCGGAGGTCGCATCTTCCAGGTTGACCGCCGAGGCGTCCGCAACGACGGTCACCGTTTCGGTCGCACTGCCGGGGACCAACTTGCGATTGACGGTGAGCGCATCGCTCACGTGCAACACGATCTTGGTCACCTCTTCGGTCTCAAAGCCGGGGTCCGAGATCTTGACCGTATAGTTGCCCAACGGCAGTGAGGTAGCGGTATAAAAGCCTTCCTTGTCGGTCATCTCCTTGCGCACCACCTCGCCGCGGTCGGTATCGATGAACTCCACGGTAGCGCCCTTGATGGTTGCGCCAGACTTGTCCGTAATGGTTCCGCTGATGCTGCCGCTGGTTGCACTCTGTGCCCGGCCCATCACCGCCACCGCCATGAACGCGGCAACGAGCGCCGGCCCCCTCATACGCTTCGCCCAAAGATTCACGTGAAACCTCCCTGAAATGCCCAACGGTTCACCCGCGCGGGGCGCCTGGTCCTGACGGCCGGCTGCACACCGGTCCACCGGATCCTGCCCCACTCCCGGAAACAATGGAGACTCTGCCGTGCCGAATCGACGGACCCGTGCAAAGTACGGTTGGCAATCGCTTGCCTGACAGCACGGCAGAGGGCCGTTTCCTGAGTGTGAAGTGCTTATTATGCGCTCGAAGCGCAAGATATGGGGAAATTAATTTAAGAGGCTTTTAACTATTGTGCGCGGCGGTTTGCGTGACGTGGTAACCGGAGTCCGGAATCCCGCTCAGGCGCGGCTGCAGCACATAGGTCCATGCAGCCCAGCCCAGTGCGCCCAAGGCCACCAGCATCAGCAGCACGCCCAGCCAGCGTCCGCGCAGCCGGGAGACCCGCGATTCACGGTTGCGCCGCACATTTTCCGCGAAGACCACCCAGTCCGGCGCGTTGGCGGGCGCCACTGCCGGAAAGCGCTCAAGCCACTCCTGCTCATTCAAACCCAAGTGTCGGCAGTAGCTGCGCAGAATGCCCTTGTTGAAGACGCCGCCAGGAAGCTGCTCAAACTGCTCCTGCTCCAACGCGCGCAGATGGCGCGTGGGCACCTTGGTTCCTTCCGCGATGGACTCCAGCGATATATCGCGCCGCTGGCGCTCCGTTTGCAGCTCTCTGCCGAATGACACAGTCCGCTCCAGCGACCCACCTCAGCGGACCGCTCCGTTCTAACGGGTCTCGTAATTCGGAGGCCCGCAACGGTCTTATTTCGGGGACGCTGCTCTACACCCGGTCTGACCGCACAAGTTGCTCCGGATAAGAATGCCACGTTTTCCACATCCTGCAAACCCCCAATGAAGCCAAAGGGATACGGGGGGAAGGTTCATGCTGCGCCCTAGACCTTACCCACAGCCTTGAGCCGGGCCGCGGCGGGCCCCCCCGAGCGACGGTCCGGCGAAGGCTAACGGAGGTGCTGAACCAGCGCCGGGTAGAAGGGATACGGGTTCACCGTGGCGCCATCGAAGAGTCCGTAGCCGGTGGCCATATTTAGCGCCAGCAGCACGATGGCGAGGTTGCGCTCGGCCGCCGACAGCGTTATGGCACCGGGGGGGAGGTGCCGACTCAGCACCAGCAGCACCAGAAATGCGGCAAAGGTGCAAAGCACATTCCAGCGCGCCGCGTCCCACGCCACCAGGTGCATCAGCAGCGGTGCAAAGACCGCTGCCAGCGCCGCGAGCCGGAGCCAGAGCTGCGCCGCGGGATCGAGCGGCAGGGGCCCCTCGCGCAGCAACCGCCGCTGGAAGTAGATCAGCAACAGCAACAGCGGCAGCAGGCACGCGATGGAGACTGACAACTGGTTCCACCAGTGGGGCACGCGCACTGCGATAGCCATGTAGCGCATCTCCTGGGCGACGGAGTGGTCCAGCAGAGCGAAGACACCCGGCTCCAGCGGGAAGTCCACCCGCGCGGCGACTTCGGCCTGAAACTTCTGCGTCTGCGCGGCGGTGAGGCTGGGCCGGAGCGATGTGGACAGCGTGATGCCCAGGGCCATCAGCAGCAACACCGCGCCCATGACAGCGATGCGCGCGCGCACGCGCCCCGGCGGCGCGGCCGCGAAGTCCAGCGCGAAGCTCAACAGCACCACCGGAAGAAAGAGCAAAAGGAAGCTCTCATGGATCAGCATCGCTACCGGCACGATCACGAGGGCCAGCAGGAACCGCTGCAGCGCGCCGCGCACCAGCAGCAGCAGCATGGCCAACATGGCATTCAGGATGTCTGTGTAGCCCACCAGATGGGTGAGGTAGGTGACCGCATAACTGCCCGCAAAGATGGCCGCCACGGCGAGGCTGCCGAACCTCGCTTCCAGGGTCGAGCGCTGGACCAGCACCACTAGGACCGCGAAGAACAGCGCCAACACCACGAAGAACACCACCGTCAGCGGCAAGCGGTGGTGAATGTCGAAGAGGTGAAGGACCGTTCCGGGAAGTCCCCGTTTCAGGAATCCGTGGCTGTAATCCAGTTGCGACTGGGTCAGGGCCCAGGCGTTCGGCAGGCGCAGGCCTTTGAGGATGGCGAAGCTGCCGAAGAGCCAGCAGCATCCTCGCCAAAAGCGTTTTTCATCGCGGAGCCAGGCGGCCGGCCCGGAGAGAAAGGAGCAAGGGACGCGCGGTGCAGGAGGTTTGCTCTGAGTCATCGCAGTCGTGCGGGTTCCCGCTGGCTGATTATACGCAGATGGCCTGCGCCGGCTGCCGCCCAGGATTTCCGCATCGCGGCTATTCCTGCGGTCTGCCGCAGGGGTAGACTCAGGGGCAAGTGCGACTACAGCTTCCTTATCGGATCCCTCTGGGATGGTCCATAGCGGTTCTGGTGGCTCTGGCGTGTATCCAGACGTACGAAGGCACCGGCTTCCTCTTCGTGCTGCTGTTCTTTGCCTTCGCGCTTATGGCGGTGCTTGCCTTCAATGCCGCCGACGGGTTCGCGACCTTTCCCGGCGTGTACGTCTTCTTCTTCTCCACACTCACAGTGATCGTGGGCGTGTTCTGGAAGGCCGTCTTGCGGGAGCCGGCGGACTCCAATCTGCTGACCCCCCTGCTGACCATGTCGGTCTACACGGTGAGCATGGCCCTGCTGTTGGTGGTGGTGCTGATCGTCCGTTGGATCGACTTCCGCTCCGACGTTGTGGCGACAGTCTTTCGCACCGGCCACTTGAACTACAAGATCGCGGGCCTTGGGTCGCTGGTGTTCGGCATCGGCGTCATCGTACTGGATGCCGCGGTTCCATCCGCCTCCTCACTGCTCGGCGTGCTGCACCAGTTGAACGTTCCGTTCGTTGTACTGGCGATTCTGTTGGGGACCATCGGCACCATCCAGCAGAGCGGCGGCCGACGCTCGGTCGGGTTCATCAATGGGCTGGCGATGGCGATGGTCTTCCTGCAGGGGTTGACGACCTTCTCCAAACAGGCCCTGCTGACTCCGGGCGCCTGCTGGCTGGCCGCCGCCGCCTACACGCGGCTGAAGCTGCGACCCATGCAATATGTGGGCCTGGCCGCCTTTGCCTTCATGGCCCTTTACTTTGCCGATCCCTGGTCCGGCGGCCGCAATGACGTCTCTCCAACGGGCGGCAGCTTTATGCAGCGGCTGCAACTGGTGAACTTTGAGCTGCGAAACTTCAACGACCTGCGCGAGCGGGCGCGGGCATCCAGCGAACAATATAAGGATAGCGGCGCGATCACCTACTTCGACACATCGCAGGGAATCCTGGACCGGCTCACCATGTTCACCCCGGACGACCAGCTGATCGCCTACAGCGCGCGGGTCCGCTTCGAGGGCTATGAGCCGATCATCGAGGACTTCGAGAACTGGATTCCGCACGTCCTCGCGCCCAACAAGCCCATCCCGCCCGGCGGCAACTATTACGCGCATGAGGTGGGGGGTCTGGCGCCGGATGACTTCACTACCGGCGTCTCGTACAGTCCGGTCTCCGAGGCCTACCATCTGGACGGCTGGACCAGTGTGCTGCTGCTGCTGCCGGCCATCTGGCTGCTGCTCTTTCTCTCCGTCGATTTCACCACCTCGGGAGATCTGCGCCGCGGCCCCTGGGCGCTGATCCTGATCGTCTACTTCGCGCACGCCGCTCCGGAGAGCCTGCTGGGCGGGTTGATCTTCTACATCTTCAACGGCAACGTCGCCATGCTGTTCGCCATGTTCTTCTGCACGCGCATCGCGCCGACGGTCGGCGTCTTCTTCTACGGCCGCCAGCGGATCGAGGCCTTGCAGCCGCGGCAGCCGCTCCCCGGGACCACCTAAGCCCCGCGGCTGCGATAATCTAAGCTACTGCGGCCCGTCTCTGAAGTCTCCTATGAACAAGCTGATCCTCGGCAATCTCGTCCACCGCCCGCTGCGCTCCATCATCAGCGTCTTCGCCGTAGCCATTGAGGTCATTATGATCCTCGCGGTGGTGGGCATCTTCTACGGCATTCTAAACGGCAGCCGCACCCAGACCACCGGTATCGGCATGGACATGATCGCGCACCCCGGCGCGGCCAGCGCCCTGCTCAACACCGGCTCAGCATCCGCCGATGTGCGTATCGCCGGTGTGCTGCGCCAGTTGCCCCATGTGGAGGTGGTCGCCCCGGTCAACATCAAGCTCACCACAGGTGCGTCGCTGGAAAACATCTACGGCATCGACTATGCCAGCTTCAACGCTCTGCGGCCGTTCGTCTTTCTCGCCGGCGGCCCGTTTCAGCACCCGTTTGACATCATTGTGGATGACTTTCAGTCGCAGGCCACGCCGCACCTCCATGTGGGCGACACGGTGAAGGTGCTGAACCATGACTTCACCATCTGCGGCATCGTGGAGCACGGCAAGGGCAGCCGCAAGTTCATTCCGCTGGATACACTCGACCAGTTGGAGGGCAACCCCGGCAAGGCCTCCGTCTTCTACATGAAGACCGAGAACACGCCGCAGTACCAGGAGGACGTGCGCCGGGAGATCCTCGCCACCGACGGCCTGGGCGACTGGAGCGTGCAGACCATCGAGGAGTTCCTCTCCACGCTGACGCCGGAGCGGATGCCCGGCTTCAACATTGCGCTGCGCGTGGTCATCTCCATCGCCACCATCATCGGATTCATGGTCATCTTCCAGTCCATGTACACGGCGGTGATGGAGCGCACGCGCGAGATCGGCATCCTGAAGAGCATGGGCGCGGGCAAGCTCAGCATCGTCTCGGTGGTGTTGCGTGAGACCGGTCTGCTGGCCGCGGTGGGCATCGCGCTGGGCGTGGCTGCCAGCTACGTGCTGCGCGCCGGACTGCACAACCGCTTTCCAACGCTCAGCTTCCAGCTCACCGCGCACTGGGACCTGAACGCCATTCTGATTGCGTTATGCGGCGCGGTGCTGGGAGCGCTTTATCCCGCGTTCAAAGCCGCGCGCAAGGACCCCATCGACGCGCTATCGTATGAGTAGATTCAGGTTGCTTCACAAAATATTGTCATCCTGAGCAGAGCTCGACCCTAAACGCAGAGAAGGGGACGGGGCGCAGTCGAAGGATCTGCTTCTCTGGCCTGCCGCAGCATACCGAGGAACACGATGCGTCGATTCATCACCATCTTTCTGCTGCTGCTGGCCACGGCTCACTGCGTGCTTTCGATCTTCACCGTCAACATCTCCTACCTTGACCTGCAGCAGTACGCCGCCGGGCAGTCGCCGCTACCGTTCCAGCAGCGCCTGTTGATGATCCCGTTCGTGCGCTGGGCGGAGTCCAGCCACTGGCTGCATATAGGCGCGGCCCGCTACGTCCGCGTGCTGCCCCAGGCCGAGCCGATGTCCGCCGCCAAGCTCGGCTGCGTGCTGCTGGGAATCCTGATGGTCGCGGCCATCGGTCTGCTGACCCTGCGGCTGGCGCGGCGGCTCGGCGTGCGCCACGACTGGCTGCCCTGGGCGCTGCTGCTGGTCATCCTCTACGCCAGCTTCGGCGCCCGCTACGAGCAGGCGCTGTGGTATCCCTACGACCTGCCGCACCTCGCGGTCTTCGGCGCGGCCACCCTCTTTTTGCTGCTCGACCGGCCTGCCCCGTTCCTCGCCTGCCTGACGGTCGATGTCTTCCTGCGCGAGACCTCCATCTTTCTCGTGGTGGTCGCCGCAGTGGTCTATTTCCGCTTGACCGCCTGGCGCTGGACCGCCCTCGCCGCCGCTCTGCTGTGGGGTGGCGGCCGCCTGCTGGCGCACCACCTCTATTCCGCCAACACTTACTTCTGGAGCGCCGTCCCATGGCTGCGCATGGCCGCGCCCTGGCACTGGCCACAGCTCTTCAGCATCGTGGGCTTTCTGTGGATTCCCGTCGTACTGGGCCGCCGATATCTCTCCACCACGCAGCGGCTGGCACTAGCCGCGGCCTCCGCGATGATGCTCGCGACGTTCGCCTTCGCCACCTGGAACGAGTCCCGCGTCTGGCTGGAGTGGAGCGTGCTCTTCGCCGTGCTCGCGGCCGTCGAACTGGAAGCCGCCTTCGCCGCTCCGGCCCCTGCCGTCCGTTCCAATTCTGTACAACTCTGATACAGCAGCCGTAGTCCGCCGATGCGGTCTGCATGTCCTGGCTGCAACAGCCACAACCCAGCGCGCGCTCCGGCCGGTCGCTGGCGCTCTCCAGCATCCTGCCGGGGATGAGCCTGACCTGGGCGCTTGCCGAGCCTTCGCGGCCGGCGGCGCGCCCGCAGCCGGCCCACTCCAGCTTCTACATCCCCGGCCTGGACGGAGTCCGCGCCTGCGCCTTCCTGATGGTCTTTTGCGCCCACGCTCTGCGTGGGGCGGCCGTCGCGCGCTTTGTGCCCGCGACGCT